>ENA-ORBV01001338-ORBV01001338.1-microbial-mat-metagenome-genome-assembly--contig:-NODE-1338-length-54988-cov-18.881517_pt1 | contig 54988 bp, 58 predicted proteins | sample MGYA00237777_ERZ505514 | MGnify/ENA primary metagenome ERZ505514 (study PRJEB26160, sample SAMN06269048) | microbial mat metagenome | isolation source: Oligotrophic lake microbial mat | place... | reverse complement strand
TCTTCATTTCGTCTTCCCTTTCATGGTGACGGCGATTGTACATCACCCTTGGAAGACGAAATTTCGGGGGAAGCTCAAACTATCGTGTCCCATCGGGTTTTATCAGTGTTTCCTCTACCTCCGAATCTTCTGTAAGTGATTGAGAACGAAACGATGGGGTTAGATCGAGGTCTATAGTCCCTGGTGCTGTGGGGTTTTCAAATCTCGCCCCCTCTGCCATTTTCTGATAGGCAAAGCTGGGCAAGCTTTTGGGCTGCCGCACAGTGACAGTCGTGAGCGCTCTGGTATTTCATCCACGTGCTCCCTTCAGGATGGCCTGGTCGATCCTCGATTGCGCGTGTCGAACGATATAAATGATCCTTCCAAGCTCGCTCGTTGTCTTTTTAGGGATGGGGGCTGATTGATCTTCCACTGCGCGCAGCCTTCTCACCCGCCCACCCACTGGCACGCCGAGACGTGCCAGTTACCCTGGCGTGCGAAAGGAAAAAATGTACCGGGAGTATTTTGTGGACTCTCCGAAAGAGTTCCGATTTTCCTTCCGTCCATACCTCGGAGCGCCCGCTCCTTCAGCAAGGAAGCGGGCGAAGGTTGGCTCGAAGTGATGGAGGCAAAACAAGATGCTCCGAGCGTTAGCGGAGGGATGTGGGGATGATGGCATATCAAGCGGTGGACAGTAGGGTTCTTAGCGGCCTGATCGTTGGTCTGCGATGTGTGAGCAACGAGACCGCTCGGCTTGTCATTTATTATCGGACGGCGTAAAAGTTATTCGTATCGGGCTCATTCTCGGTGAGGGCGCATATGAATGAACAGCAATTACTGGAGCGCATTGTGGTGAATCCCCAGATCTTCGGGGGCAAGCCGATTATTCGAGGTTTGCGAATAGCGGTCGAGCATGTTCTTGGCATGCTGGCAGCCGGAGATACGCCGGAAACCATTTTGAAGGAGTATTCGTTTCTGGAACGAGACGATATTCAGGCCTGCCTTCTCTTTGCGCATCGGTCGTTGAGCGGTGATCATGTGCACGATCGAATGCCTCTGACCAAATCTGCATGAAGTTTCTTCTCGATGTCTGCAGCTCTTCTCGCTCACTTCGCGTACTCTTGACGAGCCTTGGCCACGATGTCCGTCTCGTGGGTGAGGGAGATCCCTGCGCCTCAGTAAGAAAAGATGTGCCGGGAGCCTTTTGTAGAACTGTGCCACCACAGACGCATCACAGTCTCCTTAGAGGTAGAGGAGTTGGTTGGTCATCTCTTCGGCGGTGAACGTGTTGAGCACGATCATGATCCGCCGTGCGAGTTCGAAGTCTGAGGCGCGGCGGTTCGCAATGAGAATCCCGGAATGGGAGTGCTGCTCGCGGAGCGCGGCTTCGTGGAGCCGTTCATAGTCGCAACGATTGTGGGTGAGTATCGTCCGCTGGTGCGCTGCAGCAAATTGCAACTGTGCGGCATCAGAGCGACTTAGATTCTGCGCATCCCGTGTGGTGAGTGCCTCAAACCCATGTGGGCGCAGCAACTGGGCGACAAAGACCGAGACATCTTCATCGAGGTACAGCCGGATAAAGAGGGGAGACTCGGTCACTGGAGGCGCGGGTGAATCTTCTCATCTGGCACGCGATTTCGACGGATGTCCTCATCGATCGCTTCGCGATGCTCCTGATAATAACTCAGGGCATCGAAAACCTGGGCGAGGGTGAGGTGAGGCAGCCGCCCGATGATTTCTTCCGGCGCGACGCCGAATTTCCACAGTTCAGCGATCGCGCGTACCGGGGTGCGGGTCCCCGTTACGATGGGAGCCCCGTGGAGAATGTCTTCGGTGCAGACAATGTAGGGATGACCTGTTGCGGTCGTCATGATGTACACCTTCGAGGCCAATACGCGATTCAGCCTACTGGAGGGAGGAGGAGAAGTCAATTTCCCCCCACCGGCACTTACTCGCTGGTGGTGACCGTGTCCCGTCCGCCTGTCCGGTAAGGGAATTGGTCGAGCATGGTGGTCACACTGACCCCGTCTTGCGCTCTTTCGGAAGGGCGGTTTCCAGTGATCCTCTATTGCCACATCCAACAATAGACATGCTCCCTCCAAGCTCGCTCGTTGTCTCTTCAGGGATGAGGGCTGATTGATCTTCCACTGCGCGCAACGTTCTTACCCGCCCACCCACTGGCACGCCGAGACGTGCCAGTAGCCCGAGCGAGGGCCTTCCTCTCTTTTCATCTTTTTAGAGGAGTGGCCAAGGTTGCCCTCAACTGCGCGCATCGAACGAGCACCGTTTCACCGTGCGCGTTCTGCGGGCAAGGAGGGCACCTGGCCGCTCCGTTCCCCTTCTCTTTGAAAGGGCGGCAGGGAGTATGGTATACAGCGCTTCCTCTGAATAACTGGACAGCCCAACATTTCCGTCACTCATCTCCATGGAACGAGAAACCAAAACGTATGTGCTCAAGCGGCCGGTTGATGAGGCCGTTCCCCGGACGCTTTCCATCGATTATGCGGCGGCGCTGAATGCCCAGCAGCTTATGGCGGTGACTGCGGGCGAAGGGCCATCGCTGGTCATTGCCGGCGCCGGGAGCGGCAAGACGCGGACGTTGGTCTACCGCGTGGCCTATTTAATCGATTCAGGGATTGATCCCTCCCACATTCTGCTCCTGACCTTTACGCGAAAATCATCGCAGGAAATGCTCGATCGGGCCGGTGAGTTAATCGGCGTGCGCAGCGAACGTGTCCGTGGCGGTACGTTTCACTCTGTGGCCAATATGTTGCTTAGGCGCTATGGCCGGTCTATCGGACTTGAACCGGGCTTCACGATTCTCGATCGGGGCGACGCAGAAGACTTGATCGCCTTGGTTCGCGCGCAGCTGGGTTTGAACGAAAAAGATAAGCGGTTCCCTCGCAAGGGGACGATCGCGGAGATGTTCAGCAAATCCGAGAATACGTTGCGCCCGCTCGCCGAAATCGTGGTCGAGGAGTTCGATCATTTCTCCGACCATCTGGATGCCTTAGAGCAGTTACAGCTGGGCTATCAGGCATCGAAGCGTCAGCGTCAGCTGGTAGATTATGACGACCTGCTGGTGTTGCTGCGGCGGCTTGTGATGGAAGACGAAGGTATCCGGCGGACGATTTCATCGCTGTATCGATACATCCTGGTGGATGAGTATCAGGACACCAATCGCTTGCAGGCGGATATCGTGCGGCATCTTGCCTCCACCCATCAGAACGTGATGGTCGTGGGCGACGACGCGCAGTCGATTTATGCCTTTCGCGGCGCGACGTTCAAGAACATTATGGAATTCCCAACGCTCTTTCCCGGTACGATCATCTATAAACTGGAAGAGAATTACCGCAGTACCCAACCGATCCTGAATCTTGCGAATACCATTATCGAAGCGGCGACGGAGAAGTACAGCAAACATCTCTTTACGAGGAAGCTCGATGGGCCGTTGCCGGTTCTGGTAGAGGCGGCAGGAGAGAACGCCCAATCGCGCTTTATTGCCCAGAAGATTTTGGAGCTGCGGGAGGAGGGGGTTCCGCTCGACGAAATGGCGGTATTGTTTCGGTCGAGCTTTCATTCGTTCGATCTTGAAATTGAGCTCTCTCGTCACGGACTGCCGTTTGTCAAGCGCGGCGGCGTGAAATTTATTGAGACCGCGCATGTCAAGGATCTGCTGGCCCATATGCGCGTTGTGGCGAACCCCTTGGATGTCGTGAGCTGGCATCGCGTGCTGATGCTCGTTGAAGGCGTGGGGCCCAAGAAGGCGCAGGATGTCATGGCCGCGCTGGTGAAATCGGATAAGCCCTATCACACCCTTTGTGAGATGACGGGGCGATCCGGGAAGGGGCTCAGAGATTTGGCCCTGACGCTCGAAAGTCTTGCCGGGGCCGGCGATCTTCGGCCGTCCGAGCAGGTGAGCCATATTTACGAGTACTACCTGCCGATGTTGAAGACGCAGTACGACGACTATCCCAAGCGTATGCGGGACTTGGACCATTTGCAGACGATCGCGGAGGGGTATCGGGAGGTCGAAACCTTTCTGTCTGATCTGGCGCTGGAGCCACCGGATGGACGTGTTACCGGCGTGGAGGCCTCCGATCGAGACGATGAACGACTCGTGTTATCCACCATCCATTCTGCCAAGGGACTTGAGTGGCAATGTGTCTTCGTCATCTGGATCGTGGATGGACGATTTCCGTCGGTCTATTCGTTTAGTGAAGAGGAGGGGCTGGAGGAGGAGCGCCGGTTGTTCTATGTGTCTGTGACGAGAGCCAAGCGGCATTTGTACTTGACCTACCCCATCAATGTGTTCGATCGGGGGAGCGGCATGGTCCTGTCGAAGCCGTCACGTTTCTTGGACCCTGTCTCGCCTGCGCTGCTGGAGCAATTGGTCCTCCTGGAAGAAGGTGGGCGTCCTGACTGGTATGCTCGCGATGATCATTGACAGGATGCTGAAGAAGTCCGCCGGCGTCGTTCGTCTGGGAGCGGCTGGTTTCAAGTTTCTAGTTTCAGGTTTCACGTTCGACCTCGGAATTCCAGTAATCCGAAACGAATAACGTGAAACTAGAAACATGAAACCAGAAACGCGTGAACGAGATACGTTTTACGTCTCATAGATTGTTGGCGATATTGCGTATGGTCGGCAGAGTGGTGGCGATGGGCTTCCTCATGGGCGGACTTTTCCTCGCGTCGAATGTGGGAATGTCGGAGGAGCACCTGCCGTCCGCCGACCGGATGTGGCGTCAGTTGCTCAATGAGGCTCACGCGCTGGGTCTCCCGACGAAGTTCCTCAAGTCCATTCCACCGAGCTTCGTTCATTTTGAGTTTGACGATTTGCACAGCTATGCGGCTGAATATCATCTCGGGGCGCATCGGATGGTGCTCAATCGTGCGCTGTCTTTCAATGGAGCCGGAGCCACGTTGCGTCCACTCGGGCGGCTCACCCATGCCGAGATCGAGACGCTCTATCACGAACTGTTCCACGCGTACGTCGATTACTTGGTGACGACAGCTGAGGCTTCGTCCGAGGTTGCGCCGGATCCCGTGCTTGCTGTGGCGAGGGTGCAGCAGGACTGTCACTATGGAGCGGTACTGATCACCCCGGTTGTGCAGAGGAAGTCTGAAACTGAGGAGCGGTTTTTGACCGAGCGTGAATCCTGGGAAGCCCTCAACGAAACATGGGCGGTGTTTGTCGGGTGGGTGGTGTGGAACCAGTTGGAGCTCACCAACGGTGCAGGGCGATCGATTCAGAAAGCAGGAAAGAGTCAGGACGAATGGGTGCGTCGTCTCAAAAATGCCGATCGAGAAGGCACGCTCCGCGGGTATTACGAACCGGAAGATCCCGGTGAACGGATCGTGGCTCGAAAGCGGTACTTGGCCCCTGCCTCGCGTTTATCGGAGCAAGAGGCGGTGGTACTGATGAAGAATGTTTTTGAGTTTCCCTCTAGTCTCCTCGCCCGTGCGAGGGGGGCATTTTCCGATTTAGGCCAAGGGGGTGAACGACAGGGCCGGTGCGAATAAGAGAATACGTATTTCCATAAACCCATGAAATATTTATGAAGTGCCAGGAACGTGCGTGTGGTTTCACGGCAGAAATTATTTCAAGAAGTGGAAATATGAAAAAGATGAGGATCTACAGCAGGGCGTCAGGATATTCCATGCAGGTGAGGTGCATTCTGGGAAAAACAAGATAATTCTACTTTTGGGTCTTGACTTCGCCATACTTCATCAATAGAATCCAACGTTTCTTAAACAAGTCTGTGTCCACATCGCATCATGTTCATCCGTAGTCAAGGCGGAGGGGAGCCGTGTATGGACCGGCTTGCTTGTATTTCTTTCTCATCTGGATGAGAAAGAAATACAAGCAAGCATTCAGGGCTCTCGGATTATTTGTTGTGTCGCATGCAAGGTGTTTCGGGCAGGTACCCAAGTGGCCAAAGGGGGCAGACTGTAAATCTGTTGCCATCGGCTTCCAAGGTTCGAATCCTTGCCTGCCCACCAAAGCGGGCAAGTTTTGAGTTGTGAGTGCTGAGTTCTGAGTAGGAAAATCTGTTGGAATGTCAGTCTCAGTACTGAGCACTCAGCACTCGATACTGAAAGAAGAGGCGGGCGTAGCTCAGTGGTAGAGTTCCAGCCTTCCAAGCTGGCTGTCGTGGGTTCAAATCCCATCGCCCGCTCCAATGAGAAGACGTGAGGCGTAAAACGTGAAAAGTCGAAGCCGTAACATGGAGCGGTATGTCAGCGTGTCGTTTCACCTTTTACGATTCACGTTTCACGGAGAGGGTCGCCCACGTAGCTCAGTTGGTAGAGCACGTCCTTGGTAAGGACGAGGTCACGCGTTCGATCCGCGTCGTGGGCTCCAAGCAGAGCGTGTTCGATCTGCTGGCTCATTCAGTGAGCGCGAGGGGATAAGGCTTTCATAGATATTCAGAAAGGGAGCGAGGTATGGCGAAGGCGAAGTATGAGCGGCGGAAGCCGCACGTGAATGTCGGGACGATCGGGCACGTGGACCACGGCAAGACGACGTTGACCGCGGCCTTGACCAAGGTTTCAGCCGATAAGGGTATGGCCAAGTTCATCTCCTATGACGAAGTGGCGAAGGCCAGCGAGAGCCAGGGCCGACGCGATGCCACGAAGATTATGACCATTGCCATCAGTCACGTGGAATACGAAACGATCAATCGCCACTATGCCCACGTGGATTGCCCCGGCCACGCCGATTACGTCAAGAACATGATCACGGGGGCGGCGCAGATGGACGGCGCCATCCTGGTCGTCAGTGCGGCGGACGGGCCGATGCCCCAGACACGGGAGCACATTCTGTTGGCCCGGCAGGTCGGCGTACCGTACATCGTGGTGTTTCTGAACAAGGCCGACAAGATCGATGACGCCGAACTCTTGGAGTTGGTCGAGCTCGAAGTGCGGGAGCTGTTGACGAAGTACGGCTTCCCGGGCGACCAGACCCCCATCATTCATGGCTCGGCCTTGAAGGCGATGGAAGGGGATCAGGGGCCGCTCGGCGTGCCGTCGATTCTCAAGCTGTTGGAGGCGGTCGATACCTATATTCCGACGCCGGCGCGTCCGATCGATAAGGCGTTCTTGATGCCGATCGAAGACGTGTTCACCATCAGCGGTCGAGGGACCGTCGTGACGGGTCGGATCGAGCGGGGGATCGTCAAGGTGGGGGATGAAATCGAGATCGTGGGTTTGCGGCCGAACCAGATCACGATTGTGACCGGTGTGGAAATGTTCCGGAAGGTGCTCGATGAGGGGCAGGCGGGCGATAACGTCGGCGTCTTGCTGCGAGGCACGAAGAAGGAAGATGTGGAGCGGGGGATGGTGCTGTCGAAGCCGAAGAGCATTACGCCGCATACGAAGTTCAAAGCCGAGATCTATGTGTTGGCGAAAGAGGAAGGCGGGCGGCATACGCCGTTCTTCAACGGCTATCGGCCGCAGTTCTATTTCCGGACGACGGACGTCACGGGGATTATGACGTTGAATCCAGGGGTGGAGATGGTGATGCCGGGCGATAATGTGAGTGTGACGGGGGAGCTGATTAGCCCGATTGCGATGGATCAAGGGCTGCGGTTCGCGGTGCGCGAGGGCGGTAAGACGGTCGGCTCTGGTGTCGTGACCGAAATTCTGGCGTAAACCTGACTGCTGTCGCATGACAGCATGGGAGTATTGAGATGCGAGAGATCATTGATTTAGCGTGCACGATCTGCAAGCAGCGGAACTATTCCACCATGAAGAATAAGAAGAACGATCCAGATCGGCTGGAGCGGAATAAGTTCTGCAAGTTCTGTCGGAAGCACAATGCCCATAAGGAAGTGAAATAAAGTTGTGAGTTCTAAGTTCTGGGTTCTGAGTTAAAGGGAAAGTTGGCAGATCGATCTGATAACTCAACACTCAAGACTCCGCACTCAGAACGGTGAAACGTAGGGGCATGGTGTCAATGGCTAGCACATCGGTCTCCAAAACCGAGAGTCTAGGTTCAAATCCTAGTGCCCCTGCCAATGGGTGGGTAGTGGATGGGTCAGGATCAATACCGACGGTAGATTGTGAGCGGCTCTGTCGCGAACGGGGCTGTTCAACGGAGTGAGTGAGGGTGTGTTCTCTTAAGGCGTGGAGGTGAGGTCGCGCATGTTCAGGAAGTTTGTAGATCCAATTCGAGAGTTCTTGTTTGATGTGCGCGGTGAGTTGAAGAAAGTGTCGTTTCCGACTCGGGCCGAAACGATCGGGTCCACGACGGTGGTCATTGTCTTTTGCATCATCATGTCCCTGTATCTGTCGTTTGTGGACTCGGTTCTCGTATGGGTAGTGGGCAAGATTTTATGAGTCAGGCGTCTGGGTGTGAGCGTCACCGCATGACACGCAGTCAACCAATGATCCGAGGGTAGGGCATGGCAAAGAATTGGTACGTGATTCATACCTACGCAGGCTTCGAGGGGCGGGTGAAGACCAGCTTGCTGGAACGGGCTAATCAAATGGGATTGGTCGAAAAACTGGGTCAGGTACTTGTGCCGACGGAGGATGTGATTGAGATCAAGGACGGGAAGCGCCGAACGTCTCGACGGAAATTTTTTCCGGGGTATGTGATTGTGGAGTTGGAGTTTCCGGTCATTGATGAAACCTTGCAGATGATCAAGGAGACGCCGAAGGTCACGGGGTTCGTCGGCGCCGGCGCGCAGCCCACGCCCTTGTCGACAGAAGAGGTGGAGTCGCTCTTAAAGCAGGTCGATGTAGGCGCCTCTGGGCCACGCGAACAGGTCAAATTTATCAAGACGGATAATGTGCGGATCATCGATGGGCCGTTTCTCGGCTTTAACGGTCTGGTGGACGAGGTGGACCAGGACCATGGTCGGCTTAAAGTCTTGGTCAGTATTTTCGGGCGCTCCACTCCGGTGGAGCTTGGGTTTTTGCAAGTGGAACGGATTTAGATAGTGTGGATGTCAAAATGGCCTTAAGGATGCTCAAAAAGGCCATCCAGCAAGGCCGTAGCGAGCGAAGAGGCGAGGCGTACGCTTCGGTACGTTGAGCTTCTGAGCGATGCGAGAACGCCGCTGGTGGGCTTTTTCAGCATCCTGTTAGTCTCCGAAATGGTCGAACGTGCATAGGAGTGTAGGACATGGCCAAGGAAGTATCAGCACAGATTAAGTTGCAGATTCCAGCAGGGAAAGCAAACCCTGCTCCCCCGGTTGGGCCGTCGCTGGGTCAGCACGGCGTCAACATTATGGAGTTTTGTAAACAGTTCAACGCGAAAACACAGAAAGAAGGCGATAGCATCATCCCGGTGGTCATTACGGTCTATAAGGACCGGTCGTTTACCTTCGTGATGAAAACTCCCCCTGCGTCCGACCTCTTAAAGAAGGCGGCAGGCATCATTAAGGGATCAGGCGTTCCCCAGAAAGACAAGGTTGGGAAGATTACAAGGACTCAGTTGCGTGAGATTGCGCAGAAGAAACTGACGGATCTCAATGCCGTCGATCTTGAGGGGGCGATCAAAATCATTGAAGGGACGGCGCGCAGTATGGGAGTGGTGGTTCAAGGGTAAGGCGGTAGATCGGGCGGGACTGTCGGTCGCGCTCACGGACCGTGCATCCTGGGAAGGGCCTCGGTGTATGCGCGCAAGTGAGGCCTGCTTTCTGTGCTGAGGGTTGAGAAAAGAGAGGACATGCGTATGGGAAAAAAGATGAGAGCCGCAGTGGAAAAACTTGAACCTCGGGTCTATGCCTTGCGCGATGCGGTCGAGGCGGTGAAGCGGGCGGCCTACACCAAGTTCGATGAGTCCGTCGATCTGGCACTTCGACTGGGTGTCGATCCGAAGCGAGCGGACCAAATGGTACGTGGCACAACGTCGCTGCCGCACGGCACGGGGAAGAAGGTTCGCGTGTTGGTCTTTGCCAAGGGAGAGAAAGAGCAAGAGGCGCGGCAAGCCGGCGCTGACTATGTCGGGTCCGATGATTTGATGGAGAAAATCAAGGGCGGATGGATGGACTTTGATTGCGCCATCTCGACGCCGGATCTCATGGCGGCCGTCGGGAAGTTGGGAAAGGCGCTGGGGCCCCGAGGGCTCATGCCTAATCCCAAGAGCGGGACCGTGACCTTTGATGTCGGCAAGGCCGTATCCGACATTCGAAAAGGCCGTGTGGAGTACAAGGTCGAAAAAGCCGGGATTGTTCAGGTGCCTGTCGGGAAGGTGTCGTTTCAGCCTGAGCAGCTCTATGAGAATGCGGCGGCGGTGCTGGAGGCGGTCATCAAGGCAAAGCCTGCCTCATGCAAAGGACGGTATCTGATGAGCGCAACTATTTCGAGCACGATGGGACCCGGCGTGAAGCTCGATGCCATCGCGCTCGCGAAGGAATGGAGTTAGTCGGGGTGCTGCCGCGCGGAAGGGGAAAGGTTCGACTATGAAGAAGGACGAGAAAGCAACAGAGGTTGCGGAGTTGGTGGAGACATTCGGTCGCGCACGGCTTGCCATTGTCACCGAAAGTGCCGGGCTCTCCGTCAATCAGATCACGGAACTTCGCAAGCAATTGCGTGGGGCCAACGCCGAATACATGGTCGTCAAAAATACGTTGGCTGTCCGTGCTGCGGGAGGCACGATCCTTTCCGGGGTGACGACCTACCTCAAGGGGCCAACGGGGTTGGTGATCGGCTATGACGATCCGGTGCTTCCGGCTAAGATTCTCCGGGATTTTATTCTGGCGGAGAAGCGCGAACAGAAGATCAAGATCACCATCGGTGTGTTGGAGGGCAAAGTGGTGCAGCCGGCTGAATTGGCGGCTGTGGCGAAGTTGCCGAAGAAGGATGTCCTCATTGCGATGTTGTTGTCGGCTATGCAGGGGCCGGCGCGTGGCCTTGTGTATACGCTCAGTGCAGTCTTATCGAAATTTGTGAGAGTCATTGCAGCCATTCAGGACAAACGAAAAGGAGACGGGGATATGTCAACGACCACAGCAAAATTGTCACAGGAAGAATTGATCAAGGCCATCGAGACGATGAGTGTGCTCGACTTGGCAGAGCTCGTCAAGGGACTCGAGACCCGTTTTGGTGTCACGGCTGCCGCACCGGTTGCCGCCGCTCCTGCTGCAGGTGGTGGTGCCGCAGCGGCAGTCGAGGAGAAGACATCATTTGACGTCGTGCTCGTCTCTGCTCCGCCGGACAAGAAGATCCAAGTCATTAAGGTCGTCCGCGAACTCACCAGCCTCGGGTTGAAGGAAGCGAAGGATTTGGTCGAAGGCGCGCCAAAGCCTGTGAAGACCGGTGTCACGAAAGAAGAATGCGACACCATGAAGAAGAAGCTCGAAGACAGTGGTGCGAAGGTCGAGATTAAGTAGCCTCGATTTAATCGGTTTCTAGTATCTGTGGGTGCCTGCCATAGGCGGGCACCCCTGTTTGCCCATTGTGTAGCGGAGGACCAGCGAATGTCCGAAACGACTCTGCAAGAGTTTACCGAGAGAAAAGATTACTCTCGCATTCATAGCAGCATCGAAATTCCCGATCTGATCGAGATCCAGAAGCGCTCCTATGAGGAATTTCTTCAGCGGGAGGTCGAGCCGGAGCGTCGCAAAGATCATGGGCTTCAGGCGGCCCTGGCGAGTGTATTTCCGATTCCGGATTATAACAATACGGCCGTATTGGAGTTTACGAGCTACACGCTCGGCACCCCTAAATATGATGAGCGGGAGTGCCTTGAGCAGGGGATGACCTTTGCCGTTCCGCTCAAGCTCAGAGTACGCTTGGTTGTGTTCGACAAGGAAGATAAGGGGTCCAAGAAAAAGGTGCTTGACGTCCGAGAACAGGAAGTCTACGTCGGCGAGCTGCCGCTCATGACGGAGCGGGGCACCTTCATCGTCAACGGTACGGAACGGGTGGTGGTGAGTCAGTTGCATCGGTCTCCCGGCGCGTCCTTCACGCACGATAAGGGCCGGACGCACTCCAGCGGCAAGGTCTTGTATTCCGCCAGGATCATTCCCTATCGAGGATCGTGGCTGGATTTCGAGTTCGACGCACGAGACATTCTCTATGTACGCATCGACCGTCGGCGGAAAATGCCGACGACGATTCTGTTAAAGGCGTTTGGTTTTTCCGGCGACGATTTGCTCAAGATGTATTATCCGGTTGAAGAAATTCGGGTCGTTAAGGGGAAGATGCTGCGCAAGCTCGACCCGGAGATCCATCAAGGTCTGCGTTGTTCGGCGGAAGTACTTGAGAAGGGCGGCAAGGAGCCACTGGTCAAGGAAGGCGCCAAGCTGACGAAGGGGCTTATCGCGAAGCTCAAGGCGGCCGGCGTGAAGGAAATCCCGCTTGCGCCGAGCGAGTTGATCGGCCGCGCGAGCCTGACTGAACTGATAGATTCCAAAAATAACAAGATCGCCGAACGCAATCAGCGGCTCACCGCTGAGATCATTGACGCGCTACTCGAGAGTGACATTGAAGAGTTCAAGGCGATCTATTTCGACACGGTTACGTCGACGCCGGTGATCCTGGATACGCTGGAGATGGACAAGACGACCTCGAAAGAGGAGGCGATGGTCGAGATCTATCGCCGTTTACGGCCTGGCGAAACCCCTTCAGTCGATACGGCTCGGGCGCTCTTCGACAATCTATTTTCGAACTCCAAACGGTATGACCTTTCGCCGGTCGGGCGCCTGAAGTTAAACAAGAAACTGGGCCTGGATTTTCCATTAGAGCAGCGGACCTTGACGGCGCAAGACATGGTCGAGGTGATCAGGTATCTTGTGAACTTGAAGTTGGGCAAGGGCGAAATCGACGACATCGACCACTTGGGCAATCGTCGCGTCCGTTCCGTCGGCGAGTTGTTGGAGAACCAATTCAGGCTTGGGCTGGTCCGCATGGAGCGCAGTATCAAGGAGCGGATGAACCTCCTGGATATGGAAACGGTATTGCCGCACGACTTGATCAATGCCAAGCCGGTCGTGGCCGCAGTAAAAGAATTTTTCAGCAGCAGCCAATTGTCTCAGTTCATGGACCAAACGAATCCGCTCGCGGAAATTACACACAAGCGACGGCTGTCTGCGCTCGGTCCCGGTGGGTTGACCAGGGAACGGGCGGGGTTTGAAGTGCGTGACGTCCATCCGTCGCATTACAGCCGCATCTGTCCGATCGAAACGCCGGAAGGCCCCAACATCGGCCTGATCACGTCGCTGGCCACGTATGCGCGGATCAATAAGTTCGGGTTTATTGAAGCACCCTATCGCAAAGTGGTGAAGGGGCGAGTGACCGACGAGATCGAGTTCCTTTCCGCGATCGAAGGGGACAAGTACATCATAGCGCAGGCGAACTCGGAGGTGGATGCATCGGGCCGCCTGATGTCCCAAACCATCTCGGCGCGAGCGGCCGGCGATTTCGTGACGGCCACCTCAGATAAGATCGAATACATGGACGTGTCGCCGAAGCAGGTGGTGAGCGTCGCGACGGCTTTGGTGCCGTTCTTGGAACACGATGACGCCAACCGGGCCTTGATGGGATCGAACATGCAGCGCCAGGCTGTGCCGCTGCTCAAGTCTGAGGCTCCCTTGGTCGGCACGGGAATGGAAACAGTGGTCGCACGTGACTCGGGCTATGTGGTGCAGGCGAAGCGCGCCGGCGTCGTGGAAAGCGTGGATGCCACGAGGATCGTCGTGCGTGCCGATTTGAAAGAAGGTCGGAAGAGGAATGACGCCGGCTTGGACGTGTACGATTTGATCAAGTTCCAGCGATCGAATCAGAGTACGACCATCACGCAGACGCCGGTGGTGCGGCTTGGGCAGCCAGTGAAAGTCGGACAGGTCTTGGCTGACGGTCCTGCCATCGATCACGGTGAACTGGCATTAGGGAAGAATATTCTCGTCGCCTTCATGCCCTGGGGCGGATACAACTTCGAAGACGCCATTTTGTTGAGCGAAAAACTGGTACGGGAAGATGCATTTACCTCGATTCACATTGAGGAATTCGAGGTGGAGGCTCGCGATACCAAGTTGGGGAAAGAGGACATTACTCGCGACATTCCGAACGTCGGAGAAGAAGCGCTTCGTGATCTCGACGAAAGCGGGATCATTCGTATCGGGGCCGAGGTGAAGCCTGGAAATATTTTGGTCGGGAAGGTGACGCCGAAAGGTGAAACCCAACTCACGCCGGAAGAGAAACTGCTGCGGGCCATCTTCGGTGAGAAGGCGGGTGATGTGAAGGATACGTCGCTCACGGTGCCGCCGGGCGTTGAGGGCATTGTCGTCGACGTGAAGATCTTCTCGCGCAAGGGGCTCGATAAGGACGAGCGGTCTAAGAGTATCGAAAGTGACGATGCGATGAAGCTCCAGCGCGATCACCATGAGGAGCTCCGTATTATCGACGAAGAAAAGACGAAGAAGGTCAGGAAGCTGCTGCTCGGGAAGGTGGTTGGTCGCGATTTGATGGATCCTGAGAGCGGTGATGTCATTCTGAAGAAGAAGGGCAAGCTGACTGCAGAGATTCTCAAGCGGTTGCCGGATGAGACGGTTCGGTACATCATTTTGAGCGATCCTGACGAGCAGAAGGAGCTGGAGGACGTCGAACGTCGGGCGAAGGAACAGATCGAGATTTTACAGACATTGTACGACGAGAAAGTTGGGCGGTTGAAACGGGGCGATGAGCTTCCTCCGGGCGTGATTAAGCTCGTGAAGGTCTATGTCTCGATGAAGCGCAAAATTCAGGTCGGCGACAAGATGGCCGGACGGCATGGAAACAAAGGCGTGGTCTCTCGGGTGTTGCCCGAAGAGGACATGCCCTGTTTGCCGGATGGAACGCCCGTGGAAATTGTGCTGAACCCGCTCGGTGTGCCGTCACGTATGAACGTCGGTCAAATTCTTGAAACTCACCTGGGTTGGGCGGCGAAAGTATTGGGGATCAAGGTGGCAAGTCCTGTGTTCGATGGAGCGTCTGAAACGGAAATTAAGGAGTTGCTCAAGCAGGCAAACTTGCCGACTAGCGGACAAACCATGCTGAGGGATGGCCGGACCGGCGAAATGTTCGGCAGCCCCGTCACGGTCGGATACATGTACGTCTTAAAGTTGCACCACTTGGTCGATGACAAGATCCACGCCCGGTCGATCGGTCCCTATTCGCTCGTCACGCAGCAGCCGCTCGGCGGCAAGGCACAATTCGGTGGCCAGCGGTTAGGAGAAATGGAAGTGTGGGCGTTACAGGCCTATGGCGCGGCGTCCACATTGCAAGAGTTCTTGACGGTGAAATCAGACGACGTACCAGGTCGATCTCGGATGTACGAAGCAATCGTCAAGGGTGAGCCGTTCCTGGAGCCTGGATTACCCGAGTCGTTTAACGTCTTGGTCAAAGAGCTCCAGAGTTTGGGACTCGACGTCGAACTGATTAAGTCACAAGACTAACCCAGTTGTGTGCCGGCCTGACGGTCGGCATCAGAGGAGGTCATTACTTTGGAAGGCGTCTATACATTGTTTGAGAAGCCGCGCGATGCGGTGTCATTCGATTCGATGCGGATACGGATCGCGTCACCCGAAAAGATTCGGTCATGGTCCTATGGCGAAGTGAAAAAGCCGGAGACCATCAATTACCGGTCATTCAAGCCGGAAAAAGACGGACTGTTTTGCGCGAAGATTTTCGGTCCCATCAAGGATTGGGAGTGCAACTGCGGCAAGTACAAGCGCATGAAGCATCGCGGTATTGTCTGTGACAAGTGCGGTGTTGAGGTCATTCAGTCCAAGGTCCGTCGAGAGCGCATGGGCCATATCGAGCTTGCGGCGCCGGTCGCACATATTTGGTTTCTCAAGGGCGTGCCGAGTCGGATCGGAACCTTGCTTGACATGAGTCTCAAAGGGCTCGAACGCATTCTCTATTTCGAGAGCTATGTCTGTGTCGATCCGGGATCGACAGATTTAACGGAGAAGGAGCTGGTCTCAGAGGAAAAGCTTCGCTCGCTCCAATCCGGATACAGCCCCGGTTCCTACAAGGTCGGTATCGGTGCCGATGCTATTCGGGAGTTGCTCCGCAAGATCGATATCAACGCCAAATGGGATGAGATCAAGGCGAAGGCGAAGACGTCGGCCTCTGCAGCGCTCAAGAAGAAATACGCAAAGCAACTGAAAGTCATCGAGGCCTTCCGTAAGTCCGGAAACATGCCTGAGTGGATGATTATGGACGTCATCCCAGTGTTGCCACCGGAATTGCGCCCACTCGTGCCGCTGGACGGTGGACGTTTTGCGACATCGGACTTGAACGATCTCTACCGCCGCGTCATCAATCGGAACAATCGGCTGAAGCGGCTGATTGAGCTGAAGGCGCCGGGTGTCATTATTCGAAACGAAATGCGGATGTTGCAGGAAGCGGTCGATGCACTGTTCGACAACGGTCGTCGCGGTCGTGCGATTCGTGGACCCAACAAGCGACCGCTCAAATCGTTGAGCGATATGCTGAAGGGCAAGCAAGGGCGTTTTCGCCAAAACTTGCTCGGTAAACGGGTCGATTATTCTGGCCGAACCGTGATCGTTGTGGGGCCGGAGCTTCGGCTACACCAATGCGGGTTGCCCAAGAAGATGGCGCTCGAACTCTTCAAACCCTTTATCTTCCACAAGCTGGAGGAACGAGGCGCGGCGACGACGATTAAGAGTGCGAAGCGCCTGGTCGAAAAAGAACGTCCTGAAGTGTGGGACGTACTCGACGAGGTGATTCGCGAGCATCCTGTGCTGTTGAACCGTGCTCCGACCTTGCATCGTCTCGGTATTCAGGCGTTCGATCCCGTGTTGGTTGAAGGCAAAGCTATCCGGCTGCATCCGCTGGTCTGTGCCGCGTTTAACGCCGACTTCGACGGCGACCAGATGGCCGTCCACGTTCCGCTGTCGGTCGAAGCGCAGGTCGAGGCACGTGTGCTGCTGATGTCGATCAATAACATTCTTTCGCCCGCCAGCGGCAAGCCGATTGCGGTGCCGTCGCAGGACATGGTGCTCGGCTGTTACTGGCTCACCAAAGAACGTGCAGGATGCAAGGGAGAGGGGAAAGTGTTCGGCTCACCGGAGGAAGTGCGCATTGCCTTCGATTCACAAGAATTGGAGGTGCATGCACGGATTAAGGTGCGGATCGAGGGGAACCTCGTTCAAACCACTGTCGGTCGAGTCATTCTGTCGGACGTGCTGCCCCCTGGGCTGCCGTTCGCCAACGCGAATAAGCTCATGACCAAGAAGGAAATGACCAAGCTTATCGACACCGTCTATCGCCAGTGCGGCCACCGTGAGACCGTCACATTCCTCGACAAGGTCAAGGATACAGGGTTCGAGTATGCCACGCGTGCCGGCATTTCGATCTGTATCGATAACATGCATATTCCGACCAAGAAGCACGAGTTGCTGGGGAAGGCTCAGCATGAAGTCACGGAGATCGAACGGCAGTATGCTGAGGGGTTGATCACCAACGGCGAACGCTATAACAAGGTGATCGATATCTGGGCGCATGTGACAGAACAGATTGCCAATGAAATGATGAAGGAGTTGGGCGCGGGTGGCGATCCAAACAAGGCCGAGTCCTTCAATCCTATCTTTATGATGGCGGATTCCGGTGCGCGAGGAAGCTCTCAACAGATTCGTCAATTGGGTGGTATGCGCGGTTTGATGGCCAAGCCGTCCGGTGAAATCATCGAGACGCCGATTACCGCCAATTTCCGTGAAGGCTTGACGGTATTGCAGTACTTCATTTCAACGCACGGCGCCCGCAAGGGGTTGGCCGACACGGCGTTGAAGACGGCAAACTCCGGTTATCTGACGCGCCGCTTGGTGGATATTGCGCAGGATGTGATTATCAACGAAATCGATTGCGGTACGACCGACGGCATCATTGTGAGTGCGTTGGTTGAGGGAGGCGAAATCATTCAGCCGATTGAAGAGCGGGTGTTGGGACGGTTGGCGGCAGAAGATATTCGCGATCCAGTCACGGGTGAGATCATTGTGTCGTTCAATGAGGAGATCGACGAAGACCGGACCAAGGCGATCGTGGAAGCGGCGGTCGACCATGTCAAGATTCGTTCGGTACTGACCTGTCAGTCTCGCCGTGGAGCCTGTCAATCCTGTTATGGGCGCGATTTGGCCCGCGGACGCCTGGTCGAAAAAGGCGAACCCGTCGGTGTCATCGCGGCACAGTCGATCGGTGAGCCTGGGACACAGCTGACCATGCGGACGTTCCACATCGGCGGAACGGCGAGCAAAGTGGTTGAGCAGACGGTGACCGAATCCAAGCACGCGGGCACCATCAAGTTTATGAGTTTCGATGCCAAGAAAAATGCCGACTTCCCTAACGCCGGAATTGCGGTTCAAAATAAAGAGGGTGAATGGGTCGTCATGAACCGGAACGCCAAAATTTCCATCGTCGATGAGACTGGACGTGAGCGCGAGAAGTATGGGGTGGTCTACGGCGCTAAAATCAAGGTGAGAAATGGCGGCCGGGTCGAGGTAGGCCAGAAGTTGGTTGAATGGGATCCGTACTCACTGACTATTCTCACCGAGGTCGGCGGTAAGGTCGCCTATGGAGATATCATTGAAGGCGTTTCCATGAAGGAAGAGTTCGATGAAGTCACCGGCCTCTCCCGCAAGGTCATCGTCGAGCATAGCGGCGCGACGCTGCGTCCGCGCGTGTCGATTAAGGATGAGGGTGGAAAGACTGCGAAGGTCGCCGCGGTGGCAAACGTGGCTCGCTATCTGCTTCCAGTCGGGGCGCATATCTTTGTCGAGAAAGGCGCAGTGGTCACTCCTGGCGATGTGTTGGCCAAGATTCCGCGGGAGACAACCAAGACCAAAGATATTACAGGGGGTCTGCCTCGGGTGGCGGAGTTGTTCGAGGCGAGAAAGCCGAAGGAGACGGCCGTCATCAGCGAGATCGACGGCGAAGTGTCGTACGATGGTTTTGTGAAGGGTATGCGCAAAGTCTTAGTCAACAATAAGATGGGTGATGTGAAAGAGTATTTCATACCTAAGGGCAAACACGTCAACGTGCACGAGGGCGACTGGGTCAGGGCCGGTGAGCCGTTGATGGATGGATCCGCCAATCCGCACGACATCCTTGATGTGCTGGGCCCGAACGAGTTGCAAAAGTATCTCGTCGATGAAGTGCAGGATGTCTATCGGCTGCAAGGTGTGACGATCAACGACAAGCACATCGAGATTATTGTGCGGCAGATGCTGCGTAAGGTTAGAATCGAAGACCCTGGCGATACGGAATTCTTGCCGGGTAGTCAAGTCAGCAAGATGTTATTTGAGGAAGAGAATGAGCGAGTGGTGGCGAGGGGTGGGCAGCCGGGTCTTGGGAAGCCGGTCTTACTGGGTATTACCAAGGCCGCATTGACGACCGATAGCTTTATCTCCGCAGCCTCATTCCAGGAGACCACCCGTGTCTTGACGGAAGCTGCGATCAACGGGCGTGTTGATAATCTGTTGGGCCTGAAAGAAAACGTTATCGTCGGTCGCTTGATTCCGGCTGGAACCGGCTTCGAAGAGTATCGGGACACCTTTGTCATTAGTCCCAAGCCTGAGCCCGTGATTGTTGGTCATGGAGATGTTGCGGCGCTCGCACACGAGGGCGTCGCGACGGGGTCGGGAGAGCGTGCGCACTCATAGTGCGAGTAATGTAAGTGAATGCTTGACATCTCGATCAATGCTCACTACAATTCACCGGCTCTGACCTTGAAGGAATGCAGTCAAACTGTGCCGAAGATGAGAGTGATGCAATAATGCCGACAATTAATCAGTTAGTCAGAAAAGGTCGCCAGCTGGCACACGCGAAGACGAAGAGCCCTGCGCTCAAGTCCTGCCCGCAGAAACGTGGCGTCTGTCTTCGTGTCTATACGTCAACGCCGAAGAAACCAAACTCGGCGTTGCGTAAAGTTGCGCGTGTCCGGTTGACGAATGGAATGGAAGTCACGACGTACATCCCTGGTGTCGGCCACAATCTTCAAGAACACTCCATTGTGCTCGTCCGTGGCGGTCGTGTGAAGGACTTGCCGGGTGTGCGCTATCACATTGTCAGAGGCGCCCTCGATGCGGTCGGTGTGGCGGATCGAAAACAGAGTCGCTCGAAGTATGGAGCGAAGCGTCCCAAGTAACCGATTATCATAGTTGGTAACGAGAGAGTAAATGATACATGCCAAGGACTAGATTTTTAGACCACCGCGATCCGCTCCCTGATGTGCGATATCGGGATAAGCTCGTCGGGAAATTTTTGAATATCCTGATGTCTGGCGGAAAGAAGAGCACGGCCGAGCGCATCTGCTACGGAGCCTTCGATGTCATTCAGGAGAAGACCGGCAACGATCCACTGAAAGTATTCCGGTCGGCGATTGATAATGTAAAACCTGTCGTTGAGGTAAAGTCTCGTCGAGTGGGCGGCGCCTCGTATCAGGTGCCGGTAGAAATTCGTCCGGCTCGCCGGATGTCGCTGGCGCTTCGATGGCTGGCAGAGTATTCGCGAACTCGCGGCGGTAAGAGCATGCGGGAGAAGCTTGCGGCTGAGTTGCTCGATGCGTCGAACAACACGGGCGCGGCAGTGAAGAAGCGGGAAGACGTGCATCGGATGGCGGAAGCCAATAAGGCATTCGCACACTATCGCTGGTAGCGTCGTTCTGTGCTGCAGCTGGGCCGTACTGCGATCCGCTGATGCGGGTGCTTGTAGGTCGCAGTAATTCATCGGCCTTGTTTGCGGCATGTGTATTTTTAGGGGATCTTCGTGGCACGTCAATCACCATTAGAGAAAACTCGCAACATCGGCATCATGGCCCACATTGATGCCGGTAAGACGACGACGACTGAGCGTATTCTCTATTACACTGGGATTTCGCATAAAATCGGTGAAGTGCACGAGGGTGCAGCCACGATGGACTGGATGGAGCAGGAACGTGAACGCGGCATTACGATTACGGCTGCTGCCACAACCTGTTTCTGGCGCGATCATCGCATTAATATTATCGATACTCCTGGACACGTCGATTTTACGATCGAAGTTGAGCGCTCGCTCAGGGTGTTGGACGGGGCTGTAGCGGTATTTGATTCTGTGCAGGGAGTTGAGCCGCAGTCCGAGACGGTCTGGCGTCAGGCTGATAAGTATAGCGTGCCTCGCATTGCGTTTATGAATAAAATGGATCGCGTCGGTGCGGATTTCTATCTTAGTGTTCAGACGATGATTGATCGGCTTGGGGCCAATCCAATTCCGATTCAAATCCCGATCGGTAAAGAGTCTGAATATCGTGGGTCTATCGATCTTATCACGATGAAGGCCTATGTGTATGACGATGAGACGCTCGGCGCCAAGTATAAGATCGATGAGATTCCAGCTGACTTGCTTGATCGGGCCAATGAATACCGTACGAAAATGGTCGATGCTGTCGCTGAGTTCGATGAACAGGCGATGGATAAGTATTTAAATGGCCAGCCATTGACGGAGGATGAGATCCGTCGGGCCATTCGTGCTGGTGTGCTTTCGATGAAGATGACTCCTGTCCTCTGTGGAACTGCCTTTAAGAATAAGGGCGTCCAGCAGTTATTGGATGGGGTTGTGGATTTCCTTCCGTCCCCACTTGATGTTGAATCAGTGACCGGGATTGATCCGAACACCGGGCTGGATGTGAAGCGTCGCCCGTCTGATAGTGAGCCATTCGCAGCCTTAGCATTTAAGATCATGACAGATCCGTTTGCGGGTCAGCTCACGTTTTTGCGGGTCTATTCGGGCACCTTGAAGACGGGAACGTCCGTCTCGAATGTGACAAAGGGGACGAGGGATCGCGTCGGACGTTTGCTGAAGATGCATGCCAACAAGCGAGAAGACATTGATGTGGCCTATGCGGGTGATATTGTTGCGGCCGTCGGGCTAAAAGGGGCAACGACGGGAGACACGCTGTCGGATGAAAAACAGCCTGTTTTACTTGAGGTGATGAAGTTTCCTGAGCCGGTCATCGCAATGGCGATCGAGCCAAAAACCAAGCAAGATCAAGAGAAGATGGGGTTCGCATTGCAGAAGTTAGCGCAGGAAGATCCATCGTTCCGAGTGAAGACGGATGAAGAGACTGCGCAGACCATCATTGCTGGGATGGGGGAGCTGCATCTGGAAATAATCGTCGATCGCATGCTGCGTGAATTCAAGGTGGAAGCCAATGTCGGAAAGCCGGAGGTGGCCTTTCGTGAAACGATTCGTAGGAAGGCTGAAGCTGAGGCGAAGTACATTAAGCAGACAGGTGGTCGTGGCCAGTATGGACATGTTGTGTTGACGGTCGAGCCTGCTGAGTCGGGCAAAGGCTTGGATTTCATCAATAAAACTGTCGGCGGCTCTATTCCAAGAGAGTTTATTCCAGCGATCGAAAAGGGCGTGAAAGAACGGCTTGATTCCGGCGTCATCGCTGGGTATCCGCTTCGCGATGTGAAGGTCACGGTCATCGACGGGTCCTTTCACGACGTCGATTCCAATGAAATGGCATTTAAAATTGCCGGCTCAATGGCATTTATCGATGCCTGTAAGCGAGCTGATCCTGTGTTGCTTGAGCCAATTATGAAGGTGGAAGTTGTGGTGCCTCAGGACTTTATGGGTGATGTGATCGGTAATTTAAACGGTCGTCGTGGCAAGATTCAGGGCATGAAGACGCGGGCAGCTGCGCAGGTCATCGATGCGTCGGTGCCGCTCAGCGAAATGTTCGGGTATGCGACCGATCTTCGGTCTCGAACACAGGGTCGTGCCACCTATAGTATGGAATTCGACCGATATGATCCGGTGCCTAGACAAATTTCAGAGGCTATCATTGCCAAGTATCGGGGTGAGTAGTCGAATTGATTCTTCAGTGAGGACGAAAGGGAGCGAGGTATGGCGAAGGCGAAGTATGAGCGGCGGAAGCCGCACGTGAATGTCGGGACGATCGGGCACGTGGACCACGGCAAGACGACGTTGACCGCGGCCTTGACCAAGGTTTCAGCCGATAAGGGTATGGCCAAGTTCATCTCCTATGACGAAGTGGCGAAGGCCAGCGAGAGCCAGGGCCGACGCGATGCCACGAAGATTATGACCATTGCCATCAGTCACGTGGAATACGAAACGATCAATCGCCACTATGCCCACGTGGATTGCCCCGGCCACGCCGATTACGTCAAGAACATGATCACGGGGGCGGCGCAGATGGACGGCGCCATCCTGGTCGTCAGTGCGGCGGACGGGCCGATGCCCCAGACACGGGAGCACATTCTGTTGGCCCGGCAGGTCGGCGTACCGTACATCGTGGTGTTTCTGAACAAGGCCGACAAGATCGATGACGCCGAACTCTTGGAGTTGGTCGAGCTCGAAGTGCGGGAGCTGTTGACGAAGTACGGCTTCCCGGGCGACCAGACCCCCATCATTCATGGCTCGGCCTTGAAGGCGATGGAAGGGGATCAGGGGCCGCTCGGCGTGCCGTCGATTCTCAAGCTGTTGGAGGCGGTCGATACCTATATTCCGACGCCGGCGCGTCCGATCGATAAGGCGTTCTTGATGCCGATCGAAGACGTGTTCACCATCAGCGGTCGAGGGACCGTCGTGACGGGTCGGATCGAGCGGGGGATCGTCAAGGTGGGGGATGAAATCGAGATCGTGGGTTTGCGGCCGAACCAGATCACGATTGTGACCGGTGTGGAAATGTTCCGGAAGGTGCTCGATGAGGGGCAGGCGGGCGATAACGTCGGCGTCTTGCTGCGAGGCACGAAGAAGGAAGATGTGGAGCGGGGGATGGTGCTGTCGAAGCCGAAGAGCATTACGCCGCATACGAAGTTCAAAGCCGAGATCTATGTGTTGGCGAAAGAGGAAGGCGGGCGGCATACGCCGTTCTTCAACGGCTATCGGCCGCAGTTCTATTTCCGGACGACGGACGTCACGGGGATTATGACGTTGAATCCAGGGGTGGAGATGGTGATGCCGGGCGATAATGTGAGTGTGACGGGGGAGCTGATTAGCCCGATTGCGATGGATCAAGGGCTGCGGTTCGCGGTGCGCGAGGGCGGTAAGACGGTCGGCTCTGGTGTCGTGACCGAAATTCTGGCGTAGCGATTGGCCGGATTGAATAGAGGAATGAATGGTTAAGGTTGAACAAAGAATCAGGATTCGGTTGCGTGGGTTCGATTACCGTGTATTGGACCAATCGGTGACGGAAATTGTAGAGACCGTCCGTAGGAGCGGGGCGAAAATTGTGGGGCCGATTCCACTTCCTACGCGCATCGAAAAGTTTACGGTGCAGAGTGCGACACATGCAGATAAGAAGGCTCGTGAGCAGTTCGAGATTAGAACGCACAAGCGTTTAATGGACATCATGGACGCGACTCCTGAAACCATGGATTCCCTGATGAAGTTGAACTTGGCCGCCGGTGTAGATGTCGAGATTAAGCTCTAAGAGTCGATGACTGACAAGGAACGTAACGTATGACGAACGGGTTGTTGGGTAAAAAACTGGGGATGACCCAGATATTCGATGAGACGCGGTTTACGCCTGTGACCATTATTGAGGCAGGCCCGTGCCGCGTGGTTACGATCAAGACAAAAGAGCGCGATGGCTATGAGTCCGTCCAGTTGTCTTTCGGTGAAGTCAAGGAACGCAAGTTGTCCAAGGCTGAGCTGGGTCATTTGAAGAAGACTGAAGCGCCGGCGACCCGTGTACTCAGAGAGTTTCAAAAGGTCGGAGAGGTGGCAGTAGGGCAATCCATTAAAGTCGATATATTTAAAAAGGGCGATTGGGTGGATGTCATCGGTATTTCGAAGGGGAAGGGATTCCAGGGGGTGGTAAAGCGGCATCATTATGCCGGCGGCCCTGAATCTCACGGGTCCATGTTCCATCGCCATCCAGGATCGATGGGTGCCAGTTCCTATCCTTCTCGTGTCTGGAAGGGGAAGACTTTGCCTGGGCATATGGGCGCGAAACGAATTACCGCTCAACGGTTGAAAGTTATTGAATCCAGGCCTGATGAGAATCTGTTGTTCGTTCGAGGGGCCATCCCTGGTGCGGCAAATGGACTGATCATGGTACGAAAATCGAAGAAGGGGTAGGGCATGCCCACGGTTGATGTTGTCGATTTGAAAAGGCAGAAAGTCGGGTCTGTCGATCTTCCTGAGGAAGTGTTTGGCTGTAAACTGCACACGGCTTTAGTTCATGAAGCGGTGGTGATGCAACGTGCCTGTGAGCGTCAAGGTACGGCATCGACATTGCGACGGGGAGAAGTGGCGGGTTCCGGGAAGAAGCCTTGGAAGCAAAAGCATACTGGGCGGGCGCGGGCAGGGTCGATTCGCTCTCCCGTATGGCGTCATGGCGGATCGGTGTTTGGGCCGAAGCCGCGTGATTATTCCTACAGCATGCCAAAAAAGAAGTATCGTGCGGCACTTCAAAGTGCGCTGTCGGCAAAGCTAGCTGACGGACAAGTGATGATTGTGTCGAATCTATCGTTGGAGCAACCAAAGACGAAACTGTTGGCTCAAGCGCTGAATGGTTTGGGTGCCGGGGTGTATGCGTTGATTGTGGCAGGTGCGGGGCATGCTGGATTGGCTCAAGCGGCGGGCAATCTTCCTAATGTGTGTGTGGTGGGGCCCGAAGGATTGAACGTCTACGACATCGTTCGGGCTGAATTAATTTTGATCCTTGAGCGCGAGTTGCCTCGGGTGAAAGAGGTTTGGTCATGAAGGCGGGGCTCCACAGTATTTTATTACAGCCGTTGTTGACAGAAAAGATTACGGCCATGAGAGAGAACAATAACACGGTCAGCTTCCTCGTTCGCCCGGATGCGAATCGTCTGCAGATTAAGCAAGCGGTCGAAGTGCTCTTGAAAGTCAAAGTCGAGCGAGTGAACGTGATGAATGTTCGTGGAAAGATCAAGCGCTTGGGTCGTTTCTCCGGTAAGAGATCGGATTGGAAAAAAGCCTTCGTCAAGCTCAAGGCGGGTGAAAAGTTGGAGTTGTACGAGAGCGCGTAGCGAGACATTTGTACCGAGTTGACATCGGTGTGCTGGAAGGACATCCGTAGCATGGGAATTAAAATTTACAAGCCAAGGACACCGGGGCGCCGCGGAATGACAGCGGTGACGACTGAAGAACTTTCGAAGAAGAGACCGGAGAAGTCGCTGACGTCAGTCCGCCGCAGTACTGGTGCCAGGAACAACGATGGACGGACGACTGTGCGGTTCCGTGGCGGCGGGCACAAACGGCTCTATCGAAAAATAGATTTCCGGCGCGATAAGACGGGAATTCCAGGGAGCATTGCCTCGCTTGAGTATGACCCCAATCGTTCGGCTCGAATTGCGTTGGTGCACTATAAGGACGGGGAAAAACGCTATATCTTGGCCCCTGTCGGATTAAAAGTCGGAGATGTGGTGCAGTCCGGTGTTGGCTCAGAGGTGCGTATTGGGAATGCGTTACCCTTATCCGGTATGCCGTTAGGAACGACCATTCATAACATAGAATTGAAGCCTGGGAAAGGCGGACAACTGATTCGTAGCGCGGGAGGTTCTGCGCAGGTGATGGGGCGTGATGGTGACTATGTGCAGGTGCGGCTCAGGTCCAGTGAGATGCGGAAAATTCTTTCAACTTGCATGGCAACCGTCGGACAGGTTGGAAATACGGACCATGAGAATATTAATGTCGGAAAAGCGGGTCGAAATCGGTGGTTGGGACGGCGTCCCAATGTGCGGGGTGTCGTGATGAATCCGGTCGATCACCCACATGGTGGCGGCGAAGGAAAATCAGGACAGGGTAATCCCCATCCGGTCTCCCCGTGGGGTCTTCCGACCAAGGGCTACAAAACCCGAAACAACAAGGCGACGGACAAATTTATTATCTCCCGCCGCAAGTAGGAGTACGCGATGCCGAGGTCAGTCAGTAAGGGCGCATTTGTTGACGATCATTTGCTTCAAAAGGTGGAGCGGATGAATCAGAATAAGGATCGAAGGATCATTAAGACGTGGTCGCGACGGTCCACGGTCATTCCAGACATGATCGGACATACCTTCGCGGTTCATAATGGGAAGAAGTTCATTCCGGTCTTCGTGACGGAAAACATGGTTGGGCACAAGCTGGGGGAGTTTGCTCCCACCAGGTTCTTTAAGGGACATGGGCACGCCAGGACGGAGAAGTCTGTCGCGCTCAAGTAGGGGATAGGCTCTAGTCTCGGCACACTTCGATTGGATTGGACGGTTATGACTGAAGCGCAAGCAGTTCTACGGTTCGTGAGGGTTTCTCCGAGGAAGGCCCGCCCAGTGATCGATTTGATCCGTGGGCAGCAAGTTCCCATGGCGTTGGCATTGCTCAGGAACTTGCCACGTCATGCATCGAAGGTCGTTGAAAAGATTTTACGATCGGCCGTGGCTAATGCGGAGCAAAAGGAGATGGGCGACAGTGAATCGATGGTGGTGTCGAAGGCGTTCGTTGATTGCGGGCCGACGTTGAAGCGTTTTCGGGCTCGATCGCAGGGACGTGCGAATGCGATTCAAAAGCGTATGAGTCACATTACGGTTGTCGTCTCGGCGGCAAGCGTGAAGGAAAAGAAGTAGATAAAGATGGTTAACGGAATGGATTCATTTTCTGTCTGAGCGAGGCGCAAGAAGTTATGGGTCATAAGACACATCCGATCGGATATCGACTAGGGTACAACGTGACTTGGTCCTCTCGATGGTATGCCAGCAAAGATTATGCGAAGCTGCTCCATCAGGATATCAAGATTCGCAAGATGGTCAAGCAGCGTCTCTTTCATGCTGGTGTCGCCAAGATTGAAATCGAGCGATCTGGAGACCAGACGCGTGTGATTATTCATACCGCGCGCCCCGGTATCATCATCGGCCGTAAGGGGGCTGAGGTCGATAAGCTCAAGACGGAGTTGGAGAAGAGCTATGGTGGCCAGGTCTACATCACGGTAAAGGAAATCAAGAAACCTGAACTGGATGCCCAGTTGGTGTGTGAAAACGTCGCCACGCAATTGGAAAAGCGGGTGGCATTCCGCCGGGCCATGAAGCGAAGCGTACAGTCCGCGCTTCGTCTTGGAGCCCAGGGGATCAAGATTATGGTAGGGGGGCGTCTTGGCGGGGCGGAGATCGCACGTTCAGAGTGGTATCGCGAAGGCCGTGTGCCGCTTCATACGCTCCGAGCAAATATCGACTACGGATTTGCCGAAGCCCACACGACGATGGGGCAGATCGGGATCAAGACCTGGATCTATAAAGGGGAAATTCTTCCATTACAGCCACTCAATAAAGAATCAGTATTTGACCGTAGGCTTGGGTAATCGAAGGGGATATCGTGTTAGCACCAAAGAAAGTTAAGTTTCGTAAAATGATGAAGGGGCGTATGACGGGCAAGGCCTATCGTGGCAGCCAGATTACGCTCGGAGAATTTGGGCTCAAGGCGCTTGAGCCAGGCTGGATTACCAGCCGGCAAATTGAGGCTGCACGCATCGCGATCACTCGATGTGTCAAGCGCGGCGGTCAGGTCTGGACGAGGATTTTCCCCGACAAGCCAATCACTAAAAAACCGGCTGAAACTCGAATGGGGAAGGGGAAGGGCAACCCAGAATACTGGGTCGCCGTAGTCAAGCCTGGACGTATTCTTTATGAGATGGATGGCGTGACGCCTGATGTCGCCAAAGAGGCGTTCCGCTTGGCTTCGCATAAATTACCCATTGCCACCAAGTGCGTCATTCGCGGTGAGTTTTAGCATCGATTGAACCGGGGTTAAGGGAGTGCATTCATGGATTTGAAGGAATTGCGGCAACTCACAGGGCCGGAGTTGGTGGAGAAGGCGCAGGCGCTCACGCAGGAACTCTTCACTCTTCGTTTTCAGTTGGGAACGGGAAGACTGGAAAACCCTATGCAGGTTCGAAAGACGAAGCGTTCTATTGCCAGGGTCAATACGCTCCAGCGTGAGCTGGCGCAGGCCGAGGCAATCTCTACTGCGGCGAAAGGGGCGTGAGGATGGCAGAATCGATAAATAAACGGCGTGAGTGGGTTGGGCGCGTGGTCAGCGATAAGATGAATAAAACCGTGGTTGTCGAGATCGAGCGTTCGGTTATTCATCCGCTCTATCGGAAGGTGCTTCGACGGGTCACAAAATTTAAGGCCCACGACGAGGACAACACCTGCAAGATCGGCGACCGCGTGCGTATGGTCGAGACGAGGCCTATCAGTAAGGATAAGCATATGCGGGTTATTGAGGTGGTAGAGAAGAGACGGGGTGCTTAGGTCGAGATCGTGCGAGGGGTAAAGGGAACACCGGGACTATGATTCAAAGTTATACATACATGGACGTGGCGGATAACTCAGGTGCCAAACAGGCCATGTGCTTTCATGTGCTTGGGGGAACCAGGCGTCGGTACGCCTCTCTCGGAGACATTGTCGTTGTGGCGGTTAAAGAGGCCATCCCGGCGGCAACGGTCAAGAAGGGCGATGTGAGCCGTGCGGTGGTCGTGAGGACGACCAAGGAAGTGCGGCGGGAAGATGGGTCCTATATCAAATTTGATCGTAATGCCTGCGTACTGATCAATAAGGATGGGGATCCTGTTGGGACTCGTATCTTTGGGCCGATCGCACGCGAGCTGCGGTGGAAGAAGTTCATGAAGATTATTTCCCTAGCTCCGGAAGTACTGTAGCAAGGGTGGAGACGGCGGGATGAATAAGCAGGGGTTGACGAAGAATCGAATTCGTAAAGGCGATGTGGTCGTCGTGATTGCCGGACGCGATCGTGGCAAATCAGGGAAAGTGCTCTCGGTTGATTCGGGAGCGGGCAAGGTTGTGGTCGAAAAATTGAATATGATCAAGCGCCATACCAAGCCGAATCAAAAGGTCAAACAAGGCGGCATTCTCGAGCGGGAAGCGCCCTTTGCGGTCTCAAATGTCATGTATCTGTGTCCTGTGACGAAGAAGCCGACTCGGCTTGGCGTACGGACGCTCGATGACGGACGGCGGGTTCGGTTCAGCAAAAAATCAAAGGACTCAGTCGAGTAGGAGTGAGGGCGCGGATGGCGAAGGTTGAATCAGGAAAAGGCAGTAAGACATCGGAGCGGAAGCCGCCCAAGAAAAAAGAAGGGTCGTCAGCCCCTCAGGCGATGGACGAGGGCAGCGATGAGTCGAAGTTTAATCCGCGGATGCGTGAGACCTACATGCAGAAGGTTGTGCCCGCGCTCATGAAAGAGTTCGGTTACAAAAATATCATGCAGGTCCCGAAGCTTGAGCGGATTGTGCTGAACGTGGGGATGGGGGAGGCCATTCAGAACGTGAAGCTGTTGGAGAGCGCCGCTGGGGAATTGGGTGCGATTACGGGCCAGAAGCCTCTCATTACAAAGGCGAAGAAGGCTATCGCCTCCTTCAAGTTGCGCCAAGGGATGCCGATCGGTACGAAGGTGACCTTGCGGAGTCGTAGGATGTGGGAGTTCTTCGATCGCCTGGTGACGTTGTCGTTGCCACGGATTCGAGACTTCCGAGGCGTTTCGCCAAAGTCGTTCGACGGCCGAGGCAATTACACTCTCGGACTTAAGGAACAGCTCATTTTCCCAGAGATTAAGTATGACGAGGTCGCATCCATTCATGGAATGGATATTACGATTGTCACGACCGCCAGGACCAACGACGAAGGACGGGCGCTGTTGAAACATTTGGGAATGCCATTCCGGGCGTAATGTCAAGCGAAGGAGCTGCTGGTGTCGAGATTAGCGCTTAGAAATAAATCGGCCATCAAGGCGAAGTTTCCAGTCAGGGACTATCATCGATGTGAGATCTGCGGGCGTGTGAGAGGGTTCTTGCGCCGGTTTCGCATGTGCAGAATTTGCTTTCGGTTGCTGAGCCTGAAGGGTGAGATCCCCGGGGTTCGGAAGTCGAGTTGGTAGCGTATCCGCGTTCCACGTCACTCGGTCGGTGATGGCCGTCTGGCCACACGAAGAATGTTGGTGAAAGGGTTGGTATGGTTACAGATCCAATTAGTGACCTCTTAGTACGATTACAAAACGGGTTTCGTCGACGCCACGATGTCGTGAGCGTTCCGGCCTCTCGTCTCAAGCGCGAGGTCCTTCGGATTCTTCAGAACGAAGGATATATTCAGGGCGTTCAGGCCGACATTGCCGACGGACATCCTGTGCTGAAAGTGCAGTTGCGGTATGTGGCGGAAGGCCAACCGATGGTCACCGGCATGCAGCGGGTCAGCAAGCCAGGTCGCCGCGTGTATGTAGGGATCAAAGACATTCCGCGAGTCAAGAACGGCATTGGCGTGGCGATCTTGTCCACCTCGAAGGGGTTGATGACGGATCAGGATTCGCGCAGAGCTGGACTGGGTGGAGAGGTGTTGTGTTCGGTATGGTAAGGGGTCGATCGAACCAGATCGTTATTATGGTGGCCGGGGTAGATAGAGGAACGAGGCATCGATGTCGCGCATAGGAAAGAAACCAATCCAGATTCCAGCAGGAGTGGATATACAAGTCACTGGACCTATCGTGTCGGTGAAGGGCCCGCTCGGGAAGATCGATTGGTCGTTGTCAGCTGGCATTGGGGTCTCGATTGCGGGCGGACAGCTCGTGGTGAACCGGTCAAATGAGGATCGTCACATCAGGGCCATGCACGGGTTAACTCGCGCAGAGCTGAGTAATATTGTTCAGGGTGTGTCGAAGGGGTACGAACGGAACTTAGAGATCACCGGAGTTGGGTATAAGGTCGCTGTGCAGGGTCAAACGATGAGCTTTAGTTTGGGGTATATCAACCCGGTGACCTTTCCGATTCCGGTTGGGATCAATGTGAAAGTGGACAAGCAAACGCTGATCAATGTGAAGGGGGCTGATAAGCGATTGGTTGGGCAAGTTGCGGCGAACTTGCGCGCGATCAAGCCTCCGGACGTGTATAAGCAAAAGGGCGTTCGGTATGCCGGAGAAGTGTTACGCAAGAAGGCTGGAAAGACAGGGAAGTAGGGTGACCCATGAATACTGCAGATAAAACAAGTCAGTTGACCAGGCGGAAACAGCGGGTACGAAAGCGAGTCTTTGGTACGACCGAGCGCCCGCGGCTCAACGTATTCCGCAGCCACTCTCATATCTATGCCCAGATCATCGACGATCTCAAGGGGGCCACGTTGGCCGCTGCGTCTTCCCTGGATAAGTCTCTACGTACGTCGGTGAAATCCACCGGTAGTATCGATGGTGCAAAGGCTGTTGGAAAACTGTTGGCCGAACGAGCGAAGGCCGCCAAGGTGCAGGCTGTCGTGTTCGATCGCGGTGGTCGGATGTATCATGGACGCGTCAAAGCGTTGGCTGAGGCCTCACGTGAAGGCGGTCTGCAGTTCTAGGTCGTGCCTCGCTTCCGTCACGGTACGGGAGTGTGGGGAACAAAGAGGAGATGATGTTAGGTGCGAGTTAATCCAGATGAATTAAGCCTGAAAGACAAGGTCGTTTTTATCAACCGAGTGGCGAAAGTCGTGAAGGGTGGAAAACGCTTCAACTTCTGCGCACTGGTTGTCGTGGGGGATGGGCAGGGGTGGGTCGGCATCGGGAAGGGCAAGGCGGCTGAAGTTCCAGTCGCAATTTCGAAGGCGGTCGAACAGGCCAAGAAAAACCTGGTGCATGTGGCCCTCACGTCTGGGACGATTGCGCACGAGGTGCATGGGTTGTTCGGGGCCGAGCACGTCCTCCTCAAGCCCGCAAAGAAGGGGGCAGGAATTATTGCTGGGGGTGCCGTTCGGGCAGTGGTCGAGGTCGCTGGTGTTCATAATATCATTGCGAAGACGCTGGGCCGCGGAAATCCATTTAACACGGTTCGCGCGACGCTGAATGGGCTTTGTCAGCTTCGTAATGCTGAAGACGTTCTGAAATTGCGCCGTGGCGGAGTGGTGAGCGATGTGCAGAATAAGGTGAGTGCCTAATGCCTACAGCGAAGATTGTCTCGGCTGCCCCCAAAGGCTTCATCATCACCTTGCGACGAAGTCCTATCGGTACACCGCAGAAGCATCGACGTGTGTTGTGCGGCCTCGGTCTCAGAAAGATCAGGCAGACGGTGACTCGTCCCGATACCCTGCAAGTGAGAGGCATGATCAACAAAGTCGGATATCTATTGGAAGTGCGGCCACAATGAATTTACATGAACTCGGTCCTGCGAAAGGATCCAGGAAACGACGTAAACGGATCGGCCGTGGTCCAGGTTCCGGTCACGGGAAAACTTCGGGGAAGGGGCACAAGGGACTGTTAGCCAGATCCGGCGGTCGCAGTCGCCAGGCAGGTGGATTTGAAGGCGGCCAGATGTCCTTGATCCGTCGCGTGCCGAAACATGGCTTTACGAATATATTTCGAAAAGAGTACTCGATCGTCAATCTGAAAAGCCTGACTGACATGATCGTGTCAGGTACCATCACTCCGCAAGCATTAGTCGATGCCGGCTTGGTCAAACGTAAGTCGCTGCCGATCAAGATTCTTGGTAACGGAGACCTTACGAAGGCGATCGTAGTGCAGGCGCACAAGTTTAGTAAGTCCGCAGAGGCGAAGATTCAAGCAGCTGGAGGGAGAGTCGAGGTCATCCCCGGTGTTTGAGAGACTCCTGACCAGTTTTCAGAATATTCTCAAAATTCCCGAGTTACGCACCCGTATCCTCTTTACTGTGGGGATGCTGATCGTGTATCGGATCGGGGCACATATTCCTACGCCTGGGATCAATGGTGAGGCCCTCTCCGAGTTTCTGCAGAAGGAAGGCGGTGCGCTGCTCGGGTTTTTAGATATTTTTTCAGGCGGATCGCTCTCGCGGTTGACGATTTTAGCGCTGGGCATTATGCCGTACATCAGCGCGTCAATCATTCTTCAGCTGCTGACCGTGGTTGTCCCGCACCTCACGAAGTTGGCCAAAGAGGGTGAGCGCGGTCGGAAAAAGATTATTCAGTACACTAGGTTTGGGACGATCGGCATTGCGATTATTCAGGGCTTCGGGATCGCCGTCGGCCTCGAACAGATGAATAACGGCGCATTCGTGATGAGCGGTGGGTGGGGATTCCGTCTGATGACGGTCATCACCTTGACGGCCGGGACAGGCTTTCTGATGTGGCTGGGTGAACAGATCACCGAACGAGGCGTCGGGAACGGCATTTCCTTGATTATTTTTGCGGGGATCGTTGCGCGTCTACCCTCGGCTGTCGCGCAGACGTACAACCTGTACGAGATTGGTCAGTTGAATGCGTTCTTGTTGATCAGCCTGGCTCTGCTGATGGTTGTGGTCGTGGCCGCCATTGTCTACTTGGAAAGTGGACGACGGAAAGTGCCGGTTCAGTACGCGAAGCGGGTCATTGGGCGCAGAGTCTTTGGTGGGCAGAGCACACATATCCCACTGAAGATCAATACCGCAGGGGTGATTCCGCCCATTTTCGCATCATCCATTATCGCATTTCCTGCGACGATTACCGGTTTTTTCGAGACGCCCTGGGTCAAGGATATCGGTGCCCACCTCGCCCCCGGGTCAGTATTGTATACGCTGATGTACGTTGGGCTTATTCTGTTTTTCTGTTTCTTCTATACCGCGGTGGTTTTGAATCCGGTGGACATGGCTGATAACATGAAGAAGTACGGGGGATTCATTCCCGGGATTCGTCCTGGAACCAGGACGTCTGACTACATCTATAAGGTACTCACACGAATCACGTTTGCCGGATCAATCTACCTGGCGATCGTCTGCGTAATTCCTGAACTATTGATCTATAAACTCGGTGTACCTTTCTATTTCGGGGGTACCTCGTTGCTGATTGTGATCGGTGTTGGACTCGATACGGCCCAGCAGATTGAGTCCCACATGCTGATGCGGAATTATGAAGGGTTTCTCGGCAAGGGTATGGCGCCACTCCGTGGACGGAGCGGGTAAGAAAAATACATGCGTGTGGTATTTCTCGGCGCGCCAGGAGTAGGCAAGGGGACTCAGGCTGACCGTATTACAACGCAGTATCTGGTGGCGAAGATTTCGACCGGCGATCTTCTCCGCGAGGCGGTTCGCCGCCAGACAACCTTGGGTCTTGAGGCGAAGAGTTACATGGATGACGGGAAGCTGGTGCCTGACGCCGTGGTGATCGGGCTGGTCAGGGAGAAGCTGGCTGATCCAGTTTGCGCCAATGGATTCGTACTGGATGGATTTCCCAGGACTGTTCCGCAGGCGGAAGCATTAGGGTCGGTGTTGAACTCAAAAGGACTCGCTCTGGACCTGGTTGTGAATTTTGAGGTTTCACGCGAGGATATCGTGAGGCGATTGAGCGGTCGGCGGAGTTGCCAAAAGTGTCAAGCGACGTTCCATATGGACTTTGCGCCGCCCAAGGTGAATGAGATGTGCGATCGATGTGAGGAGCCACTCGTGCAGCGGAGTGATGACCGTTCTGATGCAATTGAGATGCGTCTGAAAGTGTATGACGAGCAGACCGCCCCGCTGGTTCGCTATTATCAAGAGCGAGGCCTGTTGCTCCCATTGGACGGTTCCGGCACAGCAAATGTCGTGTTTCAACATCTCTCGCAGGAGCTGGCACCATACCGGGCGGTATGATCATTCTCAAGACGCCAGAAGAAATTACGGTGATGGCTCAGGCGTCAAGAGTCGTGGCAGAGACATTACGGATATTGAAGAAAGCTGTCAGGCCCGGTATCACGACTGATGAACTGGACCGGTTAGCCGAAGAAGAAATTCGGTCACGTGGTGCGAAACCGGCGTTTAAGGGTTATCGGAGTTATCCAAAGACGCTCTGCGCTTCGGTGAATGACCAGGTTGTTCATGGGATTCCCTCTAAGCGAGTTCTCAAGGAGGGGGACATAATCGGACTCGATCTGGGAGCGATCGTCGGCGGGTTTTACGGAGATTCAGCGATTACGGTCTCGGTGGGGCAGACGACTGAGCGAAAAGCCCATTTGGTTCAAGTCACTGAAGAGGCGATGTATCTGGGAATTCAGCAGGCAGTGGTGGGCCATCGGTTGTCAGATATTTCACATGCGGTCCAGCAGCATGTGGAGGCTGCCGGTTACTCGGTCGTAACAGAGTTCGTCGGCCATGGGATCGGCCGGCAGTTGCATGAAGAGCCGCAGGTGCCGAATTATGGGAAGCCTGGGCAGGGGCCTCGATTACAGGCCGGGATGGTCCTCGCGATTGAACCGATGGTCAATATGGGTAGGGCAGCTGTCAAGGTTCTTGAGGATCGATGGACGGCGGTGACGGTTGACGGGAGTTTTTCAGCGCATTTTGAACATACGATTGCGATTGAGCCGAGTGGGCCGCCTCGTATTTTGAGTCAGATCTGAGAAGCCGATGATGGATCACACGGGTCCGTGGGGAAGGAATAAAGATACGTGCCGAAAGAAGATGTAATTGAAATTCAAGGCACGGTGAACGAAACGTTACCGAACGCGATGTTTCGTGTGTCGTTGGACAATGGCCATAAGATTCTCGCACACATTTCCGGGAAAATGCGCATGCACTTTATCCGTATTCTTCCCGGCGACAAGGTGACGGTGGAACTGTCGCCGTATGATCTGACACGCGGACGGATCACCTATCGGTTTAAGTAGGAGCGTGAAATTGATATGAAAGTGAGATCATCCGTCAAGCCAATTTGTGCAAAATGTAAAGTCGTCAGGCGCAAGGGCGTGGTCCGCATTCTTTGTGAGAATCCGCGCCACAAGCAGCGCCAAGGATAGAAGTGCAGCCGTGGGTGGACAGCCTCCGGTGCTCACAGGACGCGCGCAATGAAACGGCACTCGCTCGATGCGCGCAGCTGAAGCCACCTAGCGCAGGCCGCTGAAAGTGTTACAGGGAAAGTGTAGGGAGGAATTATGGCTCGAATATCTGGAGTGGATTTGCCGAGGGAGAAGCGGGCGGACATCGGTCTGACATATGTCTATGGGATTGGGCGGGCGTCGGCACTCTCGATCCTAAGCAGGGCAGGGATCGACGGAGCGATTCGGGTGAAGGACTTGAGCGAAGAGCATATCGTCAAGATCCGTGAAATTATTCAGGAGAGCTATCAGGTCGAGGGCGATCTGAGAAAGACCTCCTCGATGAACATCAAGCGACTGATTGATAGTGGTACATACCGTGGGCTACGCCATCGGAAGGGGCTCCCGGTCCGCGGTCAGCGGACCAAGACGAATGCCCGGACGAGAAAAGGCCGTCGCGCCGGTGTGGGAAGCAAGCCAAAACAGCCTGCGCGGTAGTCGTAATGTGTGACCGTTACTGGAGTAGGGAGTCTGTATGAGCATCAAAAAAGGAAAGAAGAAAGAGCGTCGGATCGTGCAGAGTGGAGTGGCCCATGTGCAGGCCTCCTTCAATAACACGATCGTGACCATCACCGACTTAAGCGGTAACACGATCGTGTGGGCAAGCTCAGGGAACCAGGGGTTTAAGGGTTCTCGCAAAAGCACACCCTTTGCCGCCCAGCGGGCCGGAGAAGCTGCCGCGCGGAAGGCGATGGAGAGTGGAATGCGCACGGTGGATGTCTATGTGAATGGGCCTGGGTCCGGCCGTGAATCGGCGATCCGATCTCTTCAGGCCGCTGGATTGCGGATCCATATGATTCGTGATGTCACCCCGATTCCACACAACGGATGCCGTTCACCGAAGCGGCGTCGCGTCTAAGTATTGTCTGTCGGGAAAGTCGAAGACACGAGAATTGTTGACACACCCGTATGGTGATGTCTGGTAACCGGAGGTAGAGCAGTGGCAAAGTATCGAGGCCCCGTCTGTCGGTTGTGTCGGCGAGAGGGTGAGAAGTTGTTTCTGAAAGGCTCGCGCTGTATGACAGAAAAATGCGCCATCGAGCGCCGGAGCTATCCTCCTGGACAGCATGGGCAAAAACGCCCTAGAAACTCAGAATACAGCACCCAGCTCAGAGAAAAGCAGAAGTTGCGCAGAATTTATGGTCTGATGGAGTGTCAGTTCCGTGGGGTGTTTGAGCGTGCGGAACGCCATTCTGGCATTACAGGAGAAGTACTCTTACGGTTGTTGGAATGCCGGTTGGATAATGTCGCGTACCGACTAGGATTCGGCGCCTCGCGAAAAGAAGCCAGGCAGCTGGTGAGCCATGGACATCTGACCATGAATGGTCGGAAGATCAATGTGCCTGGCGCCCAGGTTAAGGCGGGCGATGTCATCAGTGTCCGGGAACGCAGCCGCACGGTGATCTCAATCCAAGCCGCCTTAGAGTCTGTCGATGGGCGAGGCATTCCAGAGTGGTTGGAGCTGGACAAGGCGGCATTTAAAGGGATGGTACGGGCGCTGCCCTCCAAAGACCAGATTTCTCTGCCAGTTAACGAACAGATGGTGGTGGAGTTGTATTCCAGATAGATGCGGAACTCGTGAGGGCGTGATCTCTGCGGCGAATAGGTGCCGTGTTCAGGGGTTGGCTAGTCGATGAGATGAAGGGGGAGTTATGATTAAGATGATGAAAGACTTTCAGATCCCAATGCGGGTGGAGGTCGACAAAGATACGCAGAACCAAACGTTCGGCAGATTTACGACGGAGGCCTATGAACGTGGGTTTGGGACGACGGTCGGCAATGCGTTACGGCGTGTGTTGTTGTCGTCGCTCACGGGCGCAGCTGTGACCACGGTAAAGATTGAAGGGGTCCTACATGAGTTCTCCACCATTCCTGGCATCACTGAAGATGTGACCTCCATTATTTTGAATGTCAAAGGGCTGCGGCTCGCTGTTCATACTGACAAGCCAAAGACGCTCCGTCTCAGGAAGAAGGGGCCTGGTGAGGCAAAGGGGTCAGACATTATTCATGATGCGGACGTGACCATTTTGACCCCGAATCTGCATATTGCGACGTTGGACAAGGATGCCTCGTTCGACATGGAAATGACGGTGAAGCATGGGCGTGGCTATGTGCCGGCCGAGCGAAATAAAGAAGAGGGGCTTCCGATCGGTGTGATTGCGATCGATTCGGTGTTTTCCCCCATCAAGCGCGTGAACTTTCATGTGGAGAATGCCCGTGTCGGGCGCATGACCGACTACGATAAATTGACTTTGGAGATTTGGACGGATGGGACCATTTCGCCTCGAGATGCCTTGTCCACGGCCGCAGGAATTATGCGTGATCACGTTGAAATATTTATCAATCCCGATGAGCGAGTCGAAGGGCGTTCCGATCTTGGGAGTGATGAGGCGCAAAGTGAGGTCAATAAGCATCTGTTCCGTAGTGTGAACGAGCTGGAGTTGTCGGTCCGTGCCGCAAACTGTTTGAAGAATGCGAACATCAAGACCATCGCCGACTTAGTTCAGAAAACCGAAGGAGAGATGCTGAGGACGAAGAATTTTGGTAAGAAGTCGCTCAACGAAATTAAGGAAATCTTGACGGAGATGGGTCTGGGGCTTGGAGTGAAGCTGGATACTGTGCAACAGAACAGTGGTAGTCTGAAGAGCGAGTAACGAAACAAGAGGGAACCCGTGCGTCATAGAAAAAATGGTAGACAGCTCGGACGGAAGACCAAACATCGATGGGCGTTGTTCAGAAGTCTCGTGACCTCACTCCTTGAGCATGAGCGCATTGAGACGACCGAGGCCAAGGCAAAAGAAATTCGTGGGTTCACGGATCGGATGATTACGCTCGGCAAGGAGGGGACATTGCCGGCTCGGCGGCAAGCGCTTGCCTTTATCCGAAGCAAGGACGTCGTCTCAAAATTATTCAGCGACGTGGCGCCTCGATTTAAAGACCGTCCCGGTGGCTATACGAGGATGGTGAAGACGAGACGGCGGATCGGCGATGCGGCGAAGCTTGTCGCGATCGAACTTGTCACGCGGGCGGATTCTGCGCTCGTAAAGAAACAGGCACCGGCTGCATCTCCTTCTGCGAGTCCTGCTGCGGGCTAGGGTTTCTGTCCGCGAGAGCTATTCACGCAGGTTGCCGCGATAACAATCCGCAATTATCCCCTCTCGTTCACAAAGGTCTGTCAGGAAACCCCGCTCGTGAGGGCGGGGTCATCGACTGCGCCCTCACGAGTAGACCATGCCGAGGTTCCTGGATACGTTTACTTGATATTGGACCCATGCTACTATCATGCCAGTCCTTTATAGTACTGCGATAAGAAAGCAGGGGAAACGTGTGGCAACGTTGGGCACGAGGAGGTTTGTTAGCGCTCAGTGCGGTGTTGGCTTGCTTCCTCGCATACCTACTCATGACCAATTCGACGATGGTTCCCACCACGACGGCGGCGGCGCCAGGCTCCATGAACACAGCTGATGCGAGGATCTCCCAGTTTACGTTCACCCAAACGAAGGGTGATACGGTTCAATGGCAGGTGCAGGCGCAAGAGGCTCGGCTCTTTGAACGGGATAAGCGGGCGCTGCTCCAAGTCGTCGCAGTCACACTCTTCGGCCAGCAAGGAAAAGAAATGACGGTGACAGGAGATGAGGGGACGTTGAATACGGAAACGAAAAACTTTGTACTCACGAACCGAACAGAGCCACTCGTGATTCACACCGAGAGCGGGTACGTGATTTACACCAACCATCTCGCATGGACTGATCAGACGAGAGAGATCCGCACGCAAGATCCTGTCCGTATCGTTGGGCATGGGTTAGAGGTGACGGGGCGTGGGTTGTTGGGACACTTGGACCGCGAAGAATTTGAAGTACTTGAGGACGTACATGTGGATTTGGCTCCTGCTTCTTAATGCGCTCCTGCTTGGGGTGACTTCATCGAGCGAATCGGCTGACGCAGCTATTTCTAAAAGTGGTGTTGATCAAGCGGTCAGCACCACCATTACGGCCAAGAAGATGACGGTGAAAAATCAGGATAGCCAAGCGGTTTTTGAAGGGGCGGTGGTACTGACTCGTGGGTCGTTGGTTGTCTATTCCGATCGCATGGTCGTACTGTTTCGCGCGCAAGATTCACCCGCGAACGATAATCAGAAAGGGCATGAGGCTGTCAAGGGCGTGGCACCTTCGAAAGGATCTGATGCCGTACCGGCTGTGTCGAATCGGTCGGTCAACAGGATTGAGGCGACCGGACGAGTGAAAATCGAGAAGGACTCAGGGAGTGCCACGTGCGAGAAAGCGATCTATTACCATGATGGAGATAAAATCATCCTGACTGGCGACCCGGTAGCGTGGGAGAAGGGAACCAGAGTCAGCGGTAAACAAATCACGATGTTCTTGGCAGAGGATCGGAGTGTGGTGGAAGGAGGCTCACATGTGCGGATCGAGCCGGATGGGGGAGCGGCCAAGTGATCGAGGCGGTTCAGGGAAATGCGTGGCTGCCTGGCTCCCCGGTCAATAGGGTAGGTGGTGTCTGTTTACGTGCGACGGGATTGGTGAAAAGTTTTCGCGCACGCAAGGTCGTCAAAGGCGTCTCGATCGAAGTTCGCGCCGGTGAGGTCGTGGGCTTGCTGGGGCCCAATGGGGCTGGGAAGACCACTATTTTCGACATGATTGTCGGTCTCTGTCAGCCTGATGAAGGGGCGATCTCGTTTGAGGAAGAGGTGATCACGGATCTGCCGATGTACAGACGCGCGCGGAAAGGAATTGGGTATCTTCCGCAAGAATCATCTGTGTTTCGGCGTCTATCGGTTGAAGATAATATTCTGGCAATTCTTGAGATGCTGGACTACTCTCGGTCAGAGCGCCGTGACCGGGTCGATGCCCTTCTCAAGGAACTGGATCTTTCCCATATTCGAACGAGCATGGCCTATGCGTTGTCGGGTGGAGAACGTCGGCGTCTAGAAATTACGAGGGCCCTTGCCACGAGCCCGTCATTCATGTTGCTCGACGAACCCTTTGCAGGCATCGACCCGATTGCGGTCGCCGACATCCAACAAATTATTATCCGATTGAAAGAAAAAGAGATCGGCATTTTGATCACCGATCACAATGTCCAAGAGACGCTGTCCATCACAGATCGAGCCTACATCATCAATGAGGGATTGATTCTTGAGGCCGGGTCTCCCGAATTCATCGTCAAGAGTGAAACGGCCAGAGCTGTCTACCTAGGGGAACGATTCAAGCTATGACGCGTAAGGGTGTGCCCGCATGAAGCTCAGACTCGACCTTCGGCTTAGTCAAAAGCTGATCATGACTCCACAATTGCAGCAGGCGATTAAGCTGCTGCAACTCTCTCGACTCGAGCTCCAGCAGAGCCTCACGCAACATTTACTGGAGAATCCGCTATTGGAGGAGCTTCCCACTGATGCGGAGGACAATGATGCAGCAAGTCCAGAGGAGAAGGCGGAAGATGCGGCCGCATCAGCAGACAGCGAGCCCTCGAATGCGGAGGAGTCGACTCCTGAAGAACGCGATACGCCGGATGAGGCCTCTGCGGCTGGCTGGGAAGAGTATTTTAGCGATCGTCGGGTGGGTGGATCCGAATCTCAGTCGCCCTCGCAGGATGAATTTCCATCCTATGAACAAACCATGGCGAAAGCCACATCCTTGGAAGACCATCTCCTCTGGCAGCTGTCGTTTTCCGGCTTATCGGATCGTGAAAAAGAGATTGGGCGGTTGATCATCGGTAACCTTGACGATGATGGGTACCTCCGCATGTCTCTCGATGAGATGGTCAGCGGAACCGATTTCATCGTCATTGAAGCGGAGTCAGTCCTGAAAATTGTTCAGAGCTTTGATCCGACTGGCGTAGCGGCCCGAGACCTTGCGGAATGCCTGCTCTTGCAAATCGGGCATTTGGGGAAGAGCCCCATGGGATCGTTAGGGGCTCGGCCCGGTGCCTTGAAGGGATCGATCGTCGAAGCCATCGTGCAGCACCATCTCAAAGACTTGGAGAAAAGGCAGTATGCGAGGATCGCGAAATCCCTAGATGTCACGGTCGAAGAGGTCTTTCAGGCGACAAAGGTTATCGAAGTGCTTGAGCCGAAGCCGGGACGACCGTTTACGAATACCCAGAATTATGTGATTACTCCTGATGTATTTGTCGTCAAGAACGAAGGGGAGTGGGTGGTAGTGCTGAACGACGATGGGCTGCCCCGCATGCGGATTAGCCCGTACTACAAGCAATTGATGGGGGCAGAGGAGAGTGGATCGGCGGAGACGAAGGCCTATCTGGATGAGAAGCTGCGGGCTGCACAATGGGTCATTCGTAGTATCGAACAGCGGAATAAGACCATCGTGAAGGTGGTGTCGAGTATCGTCAAGTTTCAGGAACAATTCTTTGAGAATGGCGTGCAGCAGTTGAAACCCTTGGTGCTCAAACAGGTCGCTGAAGATATTGGGATGCACGAGTCGACAATCAGTCGTGTGACGGCGAATAAGTATATGTATTGCCAGCAGGGAATGTTGGAACTGAAGTTCTTCTTCAACGCCGGCCTGCAGCGCGTGGACCAGCCGTCAGACATGATGTCGTCGGTTTCGGTGAGAGAGATGATTCGAAAAATGGTGGCAGAGGAAGATCCAAGCCGCCCCCTCAAAGATGAAGAGATCGCCGCACGGTTACTCACACAGCAGGTTGTGATTGCGCGACGGACGGTGGCTAAGTATCGCTCGGAAGAACATATTCCCTCCGCCACTCAGCGGAAACGATTCTTTTAACAGGATGCCGAACAGTCCATCGGCCTGTTTTGTTTCTTTGGTCCGTCTGGTTCGTTTGGGTGCAGCTCACTAACCGGATAGACCAGAAGACCTCACACGCGGGGCTTGTCCCAGGAGTGTGGGACATTGAATTTCCACCGTGCCACACGAGTTTCTCTACAGCCTGTGAGCGTTTCACTGTCCAGATGCACTCGTCGTTGTCTACTATTCTGGTGTCTTCACTGGTAGTGTGGATGCGTAGAACGAACAAACATAGTCGCATGGCAGAGGGGCCGAGGTTATTCAGATTGAAAGGATGAATGTCGATGAAAATTACAGGGCGACACCTCGTGATCACGTCCGCGCTCAGACAACATGTTGAAAGTCGGTTTGAGAGGCTCGTGCGGTATGAAGTGAAGCTGAGCCACCTGGAAGTAATCCTAGGAGTGAGCAAGCTTCAGCATAGTGCGGAGGTCGTCTGTACGATGCAAGGACGACGGATCCAAGCAAAAGCGTCGACGCAGGAAATGTACGCGACGATCGACCAGCTCGTGGACCGCTTGGCCACACAGATACGAAAACACAAGGAACGCCAGGCTGATCATAAAGAACCGACGAAGAGAGCGGTTCGTAAGGTTCTGCGCCCAGCTATTCGCAAAGAAAAGGAAGAGGAAACGATCGATGTCGTTCGACCAGCTAGGGTGGTTCTGACGTTGGAGGACGCGAAACGCCGACTAGATCCGCTGCCTGGTTCCCTGGTGGTGTTCACTGCACGGTCTTCGGGAAAACTGCAGATCCTCCAGCGCCTCGATCGCGACCGAGTGATCTTGATTGATCCATAAGAGGGACACAGGTATGGCTGCGCTCAAGTTGGTCGTGATCAGCGGTTTTTCTGGCTCAGGGAAATCGCATGCGCTCAAGTGCTTTGAAGATGCCGGGTATTTCTGCATCGACAATTTGCCGCCAGCCCTTCTACCGACCTTTGTTGAACTCTGTCATCAGCAAGGAGGGGAAATTAAGAACGTCGGGCTCGGCATCGATGTCAGGGAGCGCGTGTTCTTTTCTGATCTCGCAGGCATTCTTGAGCGAGTCAAAGCGCTCGGTCATGCGGTCGAGTTGATATTCTTTGAAGCGCGGGAAGAGGTGCTGGTTCGCCGATTCTCGGAGTCTCGGAGGCCTCACCCGCTCCTGCCGCATCTCCCGGTACTGGAGGGAGTACGGTTTGAGAAGGAGCGTCTTGCCGAACTACGGCGTCACGCCGACCGTATTATTGATACCTCAGATTTGACGGTGCATGAGTTAGGTGAGTTGTTGGACCGGCAGTTCAGGCAGGAGGGAGCACCGTGCCGATTGACCATTTCACTCGTGACGTTCGGCTACAAGTTCGGTGTGCCGTACGACATCGATCTCCTGTTTGACGTCCGGTTCGTGCGGAACCCGTACTTCATTCAAGATCTTAAATTCTTGACGGGGGAAGACCCACGGGTAGGGGCTTATGTCCTGGCCGATCCGAACGCCGTCGCTTTCATTGAGCAACTGGAAGGCCTCTTCAAATTCCTCATTCCTCTCTACGAACGAGAACGCCGCAGCTATCTCAATGTGGGAATTGGTTGTACCGGCGGACGTCATCGGTCGGTGGCGATTGCCGGACGACTCCAAAAAAGCTTTTCAGTGCTTGGATATCAAGTGACCGTCGCTCATCGCGATCTCAATAGGCCATAACCCACTGAGCCATCCGGCACGTCTTCCCTCCATCATATCCCTCGCTCTCCTCTCCGTGTGTGTGTGTGTGTGTACGAAAAGCCATTTCCTTGACAGCTAGAGCCTACGGACTATACTTAGCAGGTGAGTGAAGCTAATCCCCAGTAGCGACACAGTGTTTCGACCTTTCCCTGACAGGATTCAGGATCAAACGATCCTCACGTTACGGGAATGTGGAGTGGAGGGTCAGATGCACCTGAATAGCCAGAATGGTCTTGTTACACATTCATTCTTTGGGGACGTTGACGTGTGTGGAGGTATGGGCATGAGCGACCGTCTTCGTAGAATTCACATAAAGAGTTGTCTTGCGTGGAGAGTCATGTACAGTCAGAGGCACGTATGCTGAGTTCATTCAAAAGTCTTTCAGAAACCGATCTGTTCTCGATGTTCACCCCGAAGCGGCAGCTCGTCGGGTTGGATATCGGGTCGAGCGGTATCAAGCTTGTCCAGTTGAAGGAAAACCACGGGAAGTACATTCTCCAGAAGTTTGGCTACAAAGCACTCGAGCCGGAGGTCATCGTCGATGGCACGGTGATGGATGAGGGGCGGGTGGTGTCGGCGATTAAGGAGTTGTTCGAGGAAACAAAGATCAAGGTGAAGCAAGTCGCCGTGTCGATTTCCGGCCATGCGGTCATTATTAAAAAGATCAGCCTGCCGCCGATGCCCGAGGAGGAGTTGGAGGGGCAGGTGAGGCTGGCCGCGGAGCAGTACATTCCCTTCGATATTAATGAGGTGAACATCGACTTCAGTGTGTTGTCCTCTTCCGAGGCCGCGGGCGATACGCAGGGAGAGATGTCGATCATTCTGGTCGCAGCCAAGAAAGGCAAGATTAATGAGCTGACTGAACTCATCAAGGGGGCGGGGTTGTTTCCCATCGTCATGGATGTGGATGCCTTTGCGATCGAAAACATGCACGCGATCAATTACCCCGTCTCGCAGGAAGATACCACCGCGCTTGTGAATATCGGCGCCAGTGTCATGAATATCAATATTGTCCGAGGCGGCACGTCGTTGTTCACGCGTGATATTCCTATCGGAGGGAACCGTTATACAGAAGCCATTCAGCGAGAAATGGGCATGTCCTACGAAGAGGCAGAGGAAACGAAAAAACACGCGCATTCGACGGGGAGCAATCAGGCCGCGGTGACCACGGTCATCGATAGTGTCAACGCCGAGGTTGCGTCTGAAATTGCTCGGACCATCGATTATTTCAAGTCAACCATGCCGGATGCGGACGTTCAGCAGGTTCTCTTGTGCGGAGGGGGCGCTCAGGTCAAGGGCTTAGTGACGCAACTGAGAGATCGAATGCAGGCTGTGGTCGAGGTGGCGAATCCGTTCGGTGAAATCGATACGTCAGGAGCCGGTTTCGATCAGAATACGTTAGCCGAATTGGCCCCACTGGCTGCCGTGGGGGTTGGATTGGCCCTGAGAACGGTAGGGGATCGATGATCCGCATTAATCTTTTGCCAGGGCCTAAGGGGCATAAGGCGAAGCCTCAGTATGATGTCAGAGCGCAGGCGCTATTGGGTGTGGGGCTCTTGTTCATTACCTTGGCTGGTTGCTGGTGGTACTCGGCGTCACTCGATGAAGAGATAAACGCCCGGCAGACCGAAAAGCTTGATAAGGAGAAGCAGGTTGCCCAGTTAACGGAACAAGTGAAGCAGGTTGTCGATTTTGAAACCAGGAAGAAAGTCCTGGAAGCCAAGAATCGTATTATTGATGAATTGGAAAAGTCACGTGTTGGCCCTGTCAAGGTGCTCGACCATGTCAGTCAAAGCCTGGAACCGTTGAAAGTGTGGCTCGTGAGAGTCGCAATCACCGGGAAGGACATCGATCTTGAGGGCCGTGCGGCGACCAACGATGATGTGGTGGAATTTGTGAACAACTTGCGTCGCACCGACTATTTCTCGAACATCAATCTTCACGAAAGTCGCGCTGCGGTAGAGAGCCAACTCAATATCTATCAGTTTAAACTTGGCTTCCGTCTCAAAGGGTAAGAATCATGAAACTGCCCCCGATTAATCTTGATCTCTTGCGGTCGATCCCATTGCTTCAGAAGTTGGGGCTTCTGCTCATGGTTCTTGCCGGGATTATCGTAGCCTTCTACTACTATGTCGCCGAGCCAAAAGCGACAGAGATTGTTGTGCTCCAGGGAGCGATTGGCACGCTTGACACCGAGATTCAAACATTAACCATTAAAGTCAAGCATCTTGATGAACTCATTGCCGCGAGTAAGCAACTAGAGATTGAACTCGCGAAAAAGAAAGAAATGCTGCCGCCGGAAGGGGAGGCGGTTATGTTGCTCAAACAGGTATCAGACTTGGGGATTCGCCTTGGGCTCGACATTAAGCTGTGGAAACCGAATCCCAAGATCGAAGATCCATCGAAGCTCTTTGTGCGTATGCCGGTGAACGTGGAGGTGTCCGGCGGCTACCATACCGCCGCCTTATTTTTCGATCGCATCAATGCGATGCCACGAATTGTGACTGTATCAGACCTCAAGATGGGCGCCCCCAAGTTTGAGAAGGGGCGTGTTGTTACGCAGACGGTGTTCGATCTTGTGGCCTATGCGGCACCTGAGGAACCCAAGCTGGTTGCGGCGGTTCCGGCGACTCCTCAGAAGAAATAGGGCACAGGGTTTCTGATCTATGAGAGGCCATGAGCGATGAACGTCATCTGTGAGAACTGGCGATTGACCATGCAGACAACAAGCATGATTCTCATTGGATGTGCCTGCCTGCTTGTCGCAGTTGATCTGGGCTTTGCTGAGACTGGTATGAGTGCTCATGTCGGACAAATTTACCCAATGCGGCAGGATTCTTTACAAGTAGCCTCTCTCAACGATGTGCCGAAGCACGGGCCGTCTCCAACGCCTGCAGTGGAAACTGGCGATGGGAATGCTCAACCTGTTGCACTTAATCCAATGGTGGAACCGATGACTGTCCGCTCCTATGACCCTTCTGGACGGCGCGATCCGTTCGCGCCCGTGTTGGAACGGTTAGGACTCGGGCCGATTGACCCCACGTTACCTCCGCTCCAGCGTGTTGGGCTCACCGAGATGAACCTGATCGCGGTGATATGGGGAGGCTATGGTTATAGCGCGATGGTTCAGACTCCAGATGGAAATGGATATACGGTGCATCGAGGAACGCGTATCGGCTCCAATAATGGTGTGGTGAGCGCTGTCACGGAGAAAGGTATTGTGGTGCAAGAACGGTTTACAGATGTGTATGGGAGTAAACAAGAGCGGGAATATGTCAAGCTCCTTCACCCAAAAGAGGGCGTAGAATGATACCTAGGCGGACCACGACAACGACAGCATTTGTTCGCGTGCTCTCGGCGGTGGGAGCGCTCAGTGTCTCCATGGCGATACCGTCGATAGGGGCATCAACCGACATTCCCATGGTCGATTCGGGCTTGCCTCTGGGCATCGAGAGAGAGCTGGCGCTGACGCTGACTCGCATCGATGTTCAGCGCGGCACGGACGACATCCGTGTCATTATCTCGGGGGATGGCAGACTGGCCTACGAGGTGACACGTCTTGATGAGCGGCGACTCATGATCGATATTCCAGGTGTGGTTTCTGTAATACGCAAGCCAGTCATACCTGTGAATCATCAGATTTTAAAGCAAGTACGTGTGGGCTATCATGCCGATAGAGTGCGGGTGGTATTGGATCTTGCCGGTACGGCGGCCTACTCGGTTACACCGCAAGGCGCCAATCTTATTGTGACTCTTCGCGAAAGCGCCGGCACGGATAGCGGCGCAGATAGAGATTCGTACCGCGGCGAGGCGGTCACAACCATACAGACAGGGAATCCTGTAATACTGCCAGTCCATGCGGCGGTGATCTCTCGGGTGGCACCACGAGCAATTCCCATGGTGCACCGGTCTTCAGCGAAATTTCATGTGCGGCCAATCCAGATGACCTCCTCGGCAGATGGTGGGGAGGTCAGCACGCCAAAGGAAGATTTAGTTGTGGGAGAAACGCGTTATGTCGGTCGGCGCATATCGCTTGATTTCCAGCAGGCTGACATCAGTAATGTACTGCGTCTCATTGCCGAAGTGAGTGGGTTTAACATGGTCGTCGGTGAAGGGGTCAAGAGTAAAGTGACCATGAAGCTCGTGAGTGTGCCCTGGGATCAGGCACTCGATATGATTTTGAAGATGAATGGGTTAGGCAAAATCAGGCAGGGCAACATTCTATGGATCGATTCGCTCGCGAACCTTGCCAAACAGCAGAATGAAGAAGCGCAGGCAAAGGATGCCAAGAGCAAAGCGGAGGAACTGGTCGATCGGGTGTTCTATATTCGAAACCTGCAAGCGACAGAACTCATGACGTCGCTTCGGCCGTACTTGAGCCCAAGAGGGTTAATGCAAATCAGTCTGGGGTCCAATGCCTTAATCGTTCGGGATACGGAGAGTAAGATTGGGGTCATGAAGCAGTTGGTTGATGGGCTCGATCTCGAAGTGCCTCAAGTCCAAATTGAAGCCAGGATCGTGCAGGCCGATACGACCTATTCTCGTTCGCTGGGAGTTCAGTGGGGTATCCAGAATGTGAACCAACTCGGGTCTTCTTTTGGTGTGGCGAACTTCAGAACAGGTAATGTCGGACCATTCGGAGGCCAAACATCGGACTTTCTGGTCAACCTTCCTGCCACCGTCGGTGGTTTGGTGTCAACGCCTGGTGTCGGTTTCACGATTGGAAGAACAGACGGAGCCCTGTTGGATGTACGCTTGTCGGCAGGCGAGTTACTCGGTCTGAGTAAAGTCATTGCCGCGCCGAAGGTCACGACCTTGGACAAGCGAGAGGCCAAGATCTCACAGGGAGAATCGATTCCGTTCCAGACGACATCCCTTCAGGGAACTCAGACGACCTTTGTCGATGCAAACTTAGAACTGAATGTGACTCCTCAGATTACCTCGCGAGATCCTAAGGACGTCGATAAGCAGATCATGCTGAAGGTTCGCGCAACCAGGAATGCCGTCGGTGCGCGAAGCAATGCGGCTGGCCCAAGTATCGATCGCCGCGAAGCCAATACCCAGGTCCTTATTCGCGATGGCGAGACCATGGTAATCGGCGGGGTCTTTATCGATGCGCAGAACAACACTGTCACCGGTATTCCCTATCTCTCGCGAGTGCCTGTTTTGGGATGGCTCTTCAAGCAGAAAACAGAGGCGGTGTCGAAACAGGAGCTGCTTATCTTCCTAACGCCCAGTATCATCAAGAGCTAGCAGGCTGCTGGAAAGGTTGGTCACTATAAGAAGATCGTTGTCTGGCCGGTCTGGTTTTAGGTTGAGCAAAACGAACCAAATACACAAAACACACCAGGTTACTGCAGTTGGACTAGACAGACCGGACTTGTCTCAGACGTTCGAAGCAGTGAAGGTATCGCATCCCCACATCGTTTTTGCGCAGCCCGCTAGAACCGAACCGTGAGTGCTTCATTGAAGGGGCACTCAAGGCCGGTGAGTCCTCGCGGTTGGTGTGTCGCCTCGTTCCTCCAGCATATACTCTCCAGTCTGATACGCATTTCAACATGATCGGTTTGTGATACCTCGTAGCTGAAGTAACTCTGAAGGTGGAGTTATCTGTTGTGCTCAGGGTCAGATGCATGAAGTCTAACCCGCATTATTCATGAGCACTTCTGCTGCAATCGCGGATTCGCTGCTGCGACAAGCCTTCGGCGGGCAGGCTCGCCGTTCGCTCCCTCGACGTACTGCTCAAGTACGCCTCGGGCTCTCTCGGCTCCGCATGCCCGTCTCGCGACGCGACTGCGCGATTTCGCGACGAACCGTCATGAATAATGCGGGCTAAGAGGGAGCTTCTGTGGCTGTGAAATGCGATCTATGGGCCGTGCGGAGCATCTGAAAACCTTCTAGTTTCCGAACCGTTGTGGTACCATCCCCCCCGATGTCAGCCATCGCAATTCATCATCGACGCAGGCGAAGCCGTTCGTAAATCTAGGCGTATCTATCCAAGAAGAATCGGATAGGCGACTCGTCGAGCAGGTCCGGAGAACCCGTCATTGAGCAGGGCCGCTGTGACAGAACAGATCGTGCCGGTTACCTTGGGGGAGCGGAGCTACGACATCGTCCTTCTTCCTGGGGTACTTGCGACCGTGGGTGATCGGCTCAGTGACATGACGACTTCTCCGAAGATCGGGGTTGTGACAGATAGGAATGTGGCAAGCCAGTATCTTCTAAGGACTCTCCGCTCGCTGTGCAAGGCGGGATACGACCCGACTCCAATTATTTTGCCACCGGGAGAACGAACAAAGACGCTCGGTACCATCGCCAAGATTCTCGATGTATTAGCCAGGCACAAGTTCGAACGGCAGTCCCTGTTGCTAGCCCTCGGCGGTGGAGTCATCGGCGATATCACCGGCTTTGCTGCTGCGATCTATCAACGAGGAATTCCATTTGTACAAGTGCCCACCACGCTTGTGGCGCAGGTCGATTCCAGTGTCGGGGGCAAGACCGGAGTGGACCATCGGCTGGGAAAGAATCTCATTGGGGCATTTTACCAGCCACGCGCGGTATTGATTGATCCGCTCACGTTGCGCACTCTGCCACGTCGCGAATGGATCGCTGGGTTAGCTGAAGTGATCAAATATGGCATTATCGCCGACGAGGAGTTCTTCGCCTTTCTGGAGCAGGAAATGCCTGCGCTCTTGGCACTCGCGGAAGGGCCGGTTCTCCACGCGATCAAACGATCCTGCGAGATCAAAGCGCAGGTGGTTACCGAGGACGAACGAGAATCGGATCGTCGGCGTATTCTCAATTATGGTCACACGATTGGACATGCGCTGGAGGCCCTCTCAGGCTATCGCGGATTGATCCATGGAGAAGCGGTGGGGATCGGGTTGGTGGAAGAAGCGGGGTTGGCTTTTCATATGGGCCTGTGTAGGAGAGAGGTGGTCGAGCGGATCAGACGTCTGGTGCAACGTGCCGGCTTGGCTGAACAGGTCTCACCACCCTCCTTTACGTCCCTCTGGGGCGCCATGCAACATGATAAGAAGGTCGTCGGAGGGCAGGTCGTTGGGGTGTGGCCAGTGCGGATAGGGGAAACAGTCATTCATCCGATCGAGCGACAGGTCTGTGCCGCGTGGTTTCGGCAAAATCATGGCCGTGTGAGCCGCGCATCGAGTGGCCGTCAACCACGAGCGCACCCTGTCCGTCGAAAGACTCGTGCACGAGGATAAATCTCAATGACGACCACACGCACGCCATCTATGGCGCAGCTCCAACAGGCATTGCGGGAGAAAACCCGCGAGGTCGATGTGCTCCATCGGATCTCCGCGTCGATCAGTAACCAACTGGATCTCGAAGCCATTCTCAAACATATCGTCGAGGTCGTCGTCGAAGTCACCAAGGCGGATGCCTGTCTCCTCTACCTCTTGTCGGACAGCCAAGACGAACTGATTCTTCGCGCGTCGAAAAACCCTCATCCGAAATTGATCGGACGCATCACGATCGGTTTGGGCGAGGGCATCACCGGGTGGGTCGCACAGGAACGGACGCGTGTCGTGATACCGAGCAACGCCAACGACGATCCACGGTTCAAGTTTTTCCATAACCTTCCCGAAGACCGCTATCAAGCCTTTGTCTCCGTACCGATCATGGCTAAAAAAGAAGTCGTCGGCGTGATCAATGTCCAACATAAGCGCCCCAAACGCTATCAACCCGATGAGATCGCGCTTCTCTCGACGATCGCCAATCAAGTCGGAGGGGCGATCGAGAACGCACGGCTCTACGATCAAATGCAACGCAAAGCATTACAAGTAGAGACGCTGTCTCAGGTCTCGGAAACAGTGGCCTCCAATCGGTTGATCAAAGACGTGCTGCAACTTTTGGTTACGATGACCGCACAAATGATGAACTCCAAGATCTGCTCGATTATGCTCTTAGACGAACCCAGCGGAGAGTTGCGGATCGCGGCGACACAGAGCCTCAGCGAACAGTATCGGCGTAAGCCGAACATCAAGGTTGGGCGAGGGATCAGCGGTCGCGCCGTGAAAGACCGCCGACCCATCATCGTGCTGGATGTTCTTACAGAGCGGGACTTTCTGTATCCAGATATGGCCAAACGGGAAGGACTGTGCTCATTGCTGTCGGTCCCGATGATGGTGCGGGAGAAGGCGCTGGGCGTGATCAATAGTTATACGTCTGTTCCGCATGTGTTCACCGGAGAAGAGGTCAAATTGCTCCAGGCCATCGCGAATCAGGCGGCGGTCGCCATCGAGCATACAACCCTGATCGAGAAGTCCCATGAAATGCAGGAAGCGCTGGCGGTCAGAAAGCTCATGGAGAGGGCCAAGGGCTACTTGATGCGCTCGAAGAAGTTGACTGAAGAAGAGGCCTTCAAACTCATTCAGCGGCAGAGTATGGATTTCAGAAAGTCGATGCGCGAGATAGCCGAAGCTGTGCTCTTGGCCGGAGAACTCGATCAACGGGCTGAGAAACAGCGTGGATAGACGCGGCTTGCCTGGCTAAGGAATCGTCCTGGGTATGGGTTTCGTGGGTGAGGAAGAGGTCGAGCCGGTCCGCTCCTGTTCTTGATCTGCCAGTTTCTTCTTGATCTCCTGCAAGTCTTTTCGCAGCGCGTCCAATTCTGAATCTCGTTGATGAGGCTCCCCCTTCGCAGGCATTGCTGCTTGAGCGGGTGTCGATGGTCTGTCCGATAGGGCCGGCATTGTCGCAAGCAGGCGGTAATCGATCACCATTGTTGCGTCGGTTGAGTGTGCGGTTCGGTAGCTATCGGGACGCGTGGCTAATTCCGGGACGAAATGCACCGTGCGGTTGGCTAATCCTGTGGAATTGAGAACCCGCCAAGCAGCCTTGTTATTCGACCCAGTCCGTTCCATCCGATGTCGGTATCCGGTTAAGGTTAGATAGAGCGACTGTCCATAGGCATAGACTGTGCCCTTCGTCGATTCCTCTGTTGTCGACCCTGCAGGCTGTTCTGACTCACAGACCCCGGGGAATCGGACATCGGACAGACAAAAGACCGGCCCCACCGACGGTGCCGCGGTCTGTATACTGCGCTGGACGATCCGGAATCCAACCTGCTGATCCGATGCGGCTCTCTTGAGCCCCTCAGTTAAGAGAGGCGTTAGATACTGCACCTCTTCGTCCTCAAACACTCGCGCTGCCTCAGGTTTGCCTGGGTGTACGTATCCCAAGGCCCCTCGACCTTCCGTAATGACGACTCCGCGAAGAACCCGCGCCATCGTATCTGCAGATAACGTCATGGGTTGGGCGGTTTGAAAAGATCGATCGGGAATCCGTTCCAGATACACTGCGCCACGGTCGGATGCATGGATCGTGAGGTCCAGATCAGGCCCTGTTGCGCAGGCTGACAAGGCCAGGATCATTCCGGTTACGAGGAGATACGCAAGTCGTGGATGGTGAGACATAGTCGATACGTGCCTTCTGTAACAGCGCGCAGTCTAGCATAACCAACAGGGCGAGGGTATCGACAATAACATCCAGGTGACACGTCGTTATTCTACTCTTGACAGAAGGGGACTAGACTCCGAATATACCCATCTTAAATGAACCGACTGAGTATTGGACAATGACGTCCAACGCTTCAGCCGAAATAAATAGAAGAAAATGACAATGGCGTCCTGTCCACAGAGACAGAATGACCGGAAGGGCCTTTCCCCCTCCTTGCGTAGCAGACCCTCTAGCAGGATGCTGAAAAAGTCCGCCAGCGGCGTTCTCGCATCGCTCAGAGGCTCAACGTACCGAAGCGTACGACTCGCCTCTTCGCTCGCTGCGG
>ENA-ORBV01001337-ORBV01001337.1-microbial-mat-metagenome-genome-assembly--contig:-NODE-1337-length-55007-cov-12.081012_pt1 | contig 55007 bp, 52 predicted proteins | sample MGYA00237777_ERZ505514 | MGnify/ENA primary metagenome ERZ505514 (study PRJEB26160, sample SAMN06269048) | microbial mat metagenome | isolation source: Oligotrophic lake microbial mat | place... | reverse complement strand
GTTCCTCACCCAGTATGAAGTCGACTACTTTCTGTGCCCTGCTTTTTGCCCCTCTTTGTCTGCTGGCGAACGAAGCCAAGATTGCAGCACCTCTTTTGAAAGCCAGTGCTGTAACCACACGTGTGGATGAACGCTTTTATGAAAACCGCATGGACGTGGCTTACGAAAGTGCCGTCATGTTCGATATCGCAGGCAACGCTAACAGCAATGTTCATTCGCCCCAGATTCTTTCCCTGCGCTGGCAGTTGGATGATGTGGGAAACGAAGGCTGGCGGCGAGGCAACACGGAATGGGTGTTCAGCGGTTATTATTCGCCGGTGTTTGAAGGGCCCGAAGACTATTTTTCGGGAGCCATCTTCGGCCCGCGTTATAACTTTGTTCAGGATGGATGGGATTTTGTTCCTTATGTGGAAAGCCGTGTGGGGGTGGGTTTCACCAACAGCGGAACGGTGGTTGGCGCACAAGGCCAGGATTTCATGTTCACCTTCGCGGTCGGACTGGGAGTCCGTTATCTGATCAATGACCGCCTTGAAGTTTCTCTCGGAGCCCTGTATCAGCACTATTCAAATGCGGGTCTGTCCGAACCTGCACGTCAGAACAACGGCTTGGATGCCCTTGGACCGGTGCTTGGTTTGAACTGGAAATTTTAAGCGTTTCCTGCCGGGTTCTTGGAGGAAAAGCAGAGGACAGTTCCCCACTTCAGGTTTTGGGGTTGATCAGTTCAGCCAGGGTTTCCGAAGGATTGTCTCCTGCGGTATTGATGGAATGGCGCTCCAGAGAATCGTGTTCCAGATCCACCTCAAATAATCCGAACCGCGCGGCGAAGGATCCCCACTCATAATTATCGGTTAGAGACCAGTGGAAATACCCTTCCAGGGGATAACCCAGTTTTTTTAACTCCTGCACAACCGGAATGTGCTGGCGGAGAAAGCCGCTTCGGGTCAGGCCATCATGGCGCCAGGGAATCGCTTTGAAATCCGAGCGCATGTAGGACATGCCATTTTCGGCGATCACCAAAGGCATCCCTGGATAGACGGTGGTGTAATGGGTGATAAAGAACTCAAGACCTTGGGGAAGAATCCTCCAATCCCAGGTTTTTGATGCGAGATGATTCACCAGCCAGCTGTGCAGGCTGTGCTGGGGGGTGAGCCATTCTTCCCAACGCGGAAGGCGCAGGGCATGGCCGGCAAAAGGATCATAGTAATCGAAAGCGATATAATCCATGGGTCTTTCTTCAGGACGTTCATAGAGAAGATCGAAAAGCGGACGGAAACTTTTCCTGCGGATGACATGGGGGCCGACAAGATTATTGAGTCCCTTGAATCCAATGCTCAGCCAGTAGGCGATTCCACGGCTGAAGGGAAGGTCGGCCTGACGGAAACGTTCGCGGTAGTTTTGGAAGCGGTCATGGAGCCAATCGGGCAGGTCTTGTTTGGGAATGCCGGAGCTCGGGGCCATCATGACATCCATTAGGGCCTGATCCATCCAGTAAAGATCGCTGGTGTAATTGTTGAAGGTGACCAAGGGCTTTCCCCAACTGGGATTTTGTTCGTAGAGGGAGTGGAGGAGGCGGTAGGCACGGATGTGGGCCATGAGCATGTTTTGCAGGGCCGTTTCACCTTTGGATAAATGAAAGTGGTATTTGCTGGGGAAGGCTCCCAATCCATAGGTGACCATGGCCAACATGTTCGGCTCGTTGAGCGTGATGAACCATCGTAGTGGTTGCTGCCCCGCTTCCAGCAGTTGGCGGTTGAGTTCGGGCACCACGTTTTCGATGAAGCGCAAGAAGCGTGAAATGGTTCCTGTTTCCAGCCAGGCATCCGTTCCCAGCCAGTGCGGATGCTCAAAGTGATGGAGGGTGAGCAGGGGCTCCAAGCCGTGCTGGCGTGCGCTGATCAGGATGCGGGCGTAGTGGGCGATGGCGGCCTGATCAAATGGTGGTTCGGCTTCCGACTCGGGATCGAGAGAAGGCTGCACCCGGCTCCAGGAAAGCCCGAGCCGGAAAGCAGTCAGGCCGATGGAACGGGCATTCCGGAAATCTTCTTCGTAGCGATTCCAGAAATCCACGGAGCGGCCGGTTTTGTCCACCTTGCCGGTTTGTTCCCATTCATACCAGTTGTTGAGCGGTAGGCCGGGCTGGTTGAAGCCGCCTTCGTGTTGATAGGCGGAGCAGGCAGTGCCCCAGAGAAATGGTTTGGGTGTGTCCATAGGAAGGGGTCAGACTTTGGGAATATTCTTGGCCATGGATTGTTCCTCTGCGTCCATGGTGTGGGGTCCAGGATCCAGTCTGTTCAAAAGAGTATGGACAATGAAAGAAGCCGCGTCAGGCCGTCCCAGGCCGAGGGCTGCCTTCCTCATGCCGGAGAGCCGTTCCGGCTCGCGGAACAGAAGATCGATCTTGTAGGCCATGGTGGTAAATTCGTTGCACTTGATGGCCACGCCTTTTTCCAGCAGATGGTCGCTATTGCGCTCCTCCTGTCCGGGGATGGGTGAGAGGATTGCCATAGGAACGCCTTTGGTCAGGAGTTCAGCTGTGGTGAGGCCTCCGGGCTTGCCGATGTAAAGATCCGCCATGGTCATGAATTCGTCCATCTCCATCGTGTAGCCCAGGACATGGACGGACAGATGGGGAGGATAGTTCTTGGCAGACAGGTCGCGCACCTGTTCTTGAAGCTCCCCGTTTTTTCCGCAGATAACAACGATCTGACAGGGCGTTTCCAGATACCGCAGGTATTCCACGGCTGCCCGGGCCGGGCCGACGCCGAGGGCTCCGGCACTGAGCAGGAGAATGGGGAGATCTTCGCGCAGTCTGTGTTTGCGGCAAAGCACGGCCTTGTCTTTGTGTTGGGAAAAAACCTCATGCACGGGGATGCCGGAGACTGAGATCCTTTCCTCGGGTAGCCCCAGCCGGTTCAGATGCACTTTGGTTTCGTCCAGGGCGACAAAATACTGGTGGAAGGTTTTGGAAAGCCACATGGCGTGAAAATCGAAATCGGTGACGACAATGGAGAGCTTGGCTTCAATCTGACCCTTGGCGATCAGGTGGGAAATGATTTCGGCCGGAAGAAAATGAGTGCAGATGGTCACATCCGGCTGCAGGTCTTTGATCATGCGGATCAGAGGTCCTGTGTTCATGCGGTCGAGCATGAAACGCATGCGGTCGGTTTTCCAGGGCTCATCACTGCTCTCATACCACCAGCCAAGAAAGGTGGGGGCGTCCTGCACCAGCCTGGTGTAAAGTTTCGAGTAGAAATCGCGAAAAAGTTTGTTGGTGAAATCGAGGGCGTCGACGTGGGTGACCCCGGCCACGCGGGGATGTTGGCGGCAGGCGTTCTCCAAAGCTTCGGCCGCCTTCACATGCCCGTTGCCGGCACTGGCGGACAGGATCAGGACGCGTTGGTCTTTTTTTAGGGGCATGGGAGAGAGGTTTTTTTGAGTTTCAGGGCCGCCGCTTCAAGTTAGTTAAGGGGGGCACTGTGTACACTTGAAAAGCGGTTAGGGATGTTACGTTTGCGTGAAGAGTTGTTTCCGTAAATCTTCCGGAGTGCTTACCGGGAGTTGGCAGCTGAAATCGCGGCAGACATGGGCTGTGGGAACCTGGTTGATGGTCTCGAACTTTTCCAAGGCGGGGAGTTTTTCTTTCAGGAAAGAGTCTGCTTCCCCGGTGTTGACGTAAAGCATTAGTTTATCCGGCAGATAGGTTTCACCCAGAGTGGCCTGCAGTTGGCGGAGGAGAGGATCCTTCAAGGCACCGCTCAGCACGATCTGTGAAGGCTGGTGCAGGTAAGCGAGAAGTGCGACCTGGAGCTGGGGCACGGAGGTTCCGGACTGTTCCATGTGGCCGGAAAACTGGCGCAGGATTTTGGACGCTTCTTCCCTCAGTTTCCCGTCCTCCAGCATGTCGGAGAGCCGAATCAGATTCAGGGACGAGATGGAGTTTGAGGAAGGTTCGGCCCCATCATAGTCCTCCTTCATGCGAAGCAGAATGGAAGTGTCTGCCGCAGTGCTTCGGAAATAACCGCCTTCCTGCGGATCGAGGAAGAGTTCGTTTTGCTTCTGTTGCAAATCCCAGGCCCAGGAAAGATGGGATTCTTTACCGGTGGCTTCATACAGATCGAGCAGTCCTTGGATGAGGAAGGCATAATCTTCGGCAAAACCCGGAATGGTGGAAGGTCCCTGGCGATAACTCCGCAGGAGCGTCCCGGCTCCGGGTTGGTAGAGATTTTTTTGGATGAAGACCACTAGTCCTTCGGCCCGGTCAAGGGCCTCTTCATGACGAAGAACCGACCAGGCTTTGGCCAGGGCGGAGAGAAGCAGCCCGTTCCAGGCGGTGATGATTTTGTCATCGAGATGGGGACGCGGGCGTTCTGCCCGCTTCAGGAAAAGTTTTTGCAAGGCTTGTTCAACCTTGGGGCTGGTGTCGGCGTCCCGTCGGAAGATGAGCACGTTGACTCCGGTCAACTCACCGTGCGGGTCGATGGCGGCGGGGACGTTTCCGCTTTTTTCGATCTCGAAGGTTTTTTCAAACACAGGGAGGAGTTCCTCGCCGAGGCTTTCTTCGAGCCCGCCATAGGTCCAGGCATAGAAGGCACCTTCCAGTTTTTTGGTGGAGGCTGAGTTCGGAAGGCTGTCGGCGTCTTCGGCGGAATAGAATCCACCCTCGGGGCTGAGAAGATCGCGGAAACAATAGGCCAGTGTTTTTTCCGCGACGGCGGAAAAGAAAGGATCTTTAGTCAGTTGATAGGCTTCGAGGTAGGAAACCAGCAACTGGGCCTGGTCGTAGAGCATTTTCTCAAAATGGGGGACATGCCAGCGGGCATCGACGGAATAGCGGTGAAAACCGCCACCAGCATGATCATGCATCCCTCCCCGGGCCATCTGGCGCAGGGTGAAACAGGCTTTTTCGACACCATCCTTGTTGTTTGAGTGATGGGCTTGCCGGAAAAGAAAGTTCAGGACGCTGGGTCTGGGGAATTTGGGGGCGGAGCCGAATCCGCCATTGGTTTCATCAAAGCTGCCGATGAAGCGGGCGGCTGTCAGTTTGGCCCATTCTTCCTTCAGGGCACTGTCGGGAGAAAGCGATGAGAAGGAAGCCTGCCGAAGTCCCTGTAAAACGCCGTCGCCATGAGCCCGGATTTTGTCCGGCTCCGAGTTCCAGGCTTCGGCGATCTTTTCCAGCATGTGGACAAAGCCAGGGCGTCCATAACGGTCATCGGGAGGGAAGTAGGTTCCGCCGACGAAGGGTTTCAATTCCGGGGTGAGCCAGACGCTCATGGGCCAGCCGCCGTGTCCGGTCGTGGCCTGGACAAAGGTCATATAAAGTTGGTCCACATCAGGGCGTTCCTCGCGATCCACCTTGATGTTCACAAAAAGGCGATTCATCACCCCGGCGACTATTTCCACCTCGAAGGATTCGTGCTCCATGACATGGCACCAATGACAGGTGGAGTAGCCGATGGAAAGGAAGATGGGTTTGTTTTCGGAACGGGCTTTGGCGAAGGCTTCCTCCCCCCAGGGAAACCAGTCCACGGGATTGTGGGCATGCTGGAGCAGGTAGGGCGATTTTTCGTGGATCAGGCGGTTGGAAGGCATAAGAGCAATTCAGGTTATATCGAGAAGCTGGCAACAGCAAGCCGGAGACCGTGGGATAAGGAAAAACAACGGATTACTCGCTGACATCCTCAATAAGGGGTGTCCCGGCCCTGCGGCGGCGGACGGATTGCAGCTCGGGTAGGAGCATGAGGGAGGCGATCAGGATCAGCAATACGCTGATGCCGACAACAGAGGGCATCGGGATAAAGGAGACGAGCCAGATGGAAAGCACGGGGGCGAGGAAGCTGCGGACTCCGGTAAAAAACGTGTGGCAGGACATGTAGTCTGCCACTTTGTCGCCCGTGGTCATTTTGGTGACCCAAAGGCCCCAGGCCACATTGCCCCCACCGAAGGCCAGTCCGAAAAAGACCGAGCCCAAGACAAACATGGGCAGACTCCGTCCGAGGAAAAAAGAACTGACGGCAGCGACAAAGATGAGGTTCAGAATCACCCGCATGACAAAAAAGTTGATGCGATCAAAAAGGATGCCCCAGAAAGGGCTGGTGGCAAAGTGCACCACGGCCGGGATCACTCCGGTGATGATCGCGACCCAGGCCACGGGATATTCGATGCCGAAGCGGGGTTCGAGCAGAAATTTGACCCGGATGGGAAACATCATGAGATTACCAAAACCCATGAACATCCAACTGAGCAGAACCCATGCGAAGGCGTTGTCTTCAAGGACCGAACGCAGGGAGCGGAAGGGAAAGGAGCCTTGTTCGGGTTGCAGTTTGGCGGAGGGACAGATGTAGAGAAGCCATGAACCGATCAGGAAGCAAAAAGCCAATGCCACCAGAACCAGGCGGGCAAAACCGATGTCTCGGTTGAGGATATCTCCGGCAATGTAACTGAAAATGCCTCCGGCGGCGACTTTGATCATCGTGCTGCGGCTGAAAAGGCGGCCACGGGAGGATTTTTTGTAGTTGTCTTGGTAGAGTTGCGTAAAGAGGGGAATGGCGGCACTGATAGAAATCATGGCCAGCATGGTTCCGGCGACATAAATCCAAAGTTGAAACCAGAACACCGGGATGAAAACAAAGAAGGCTCCGAGGGCCAGGAGGAACGAGGCGGCACGTGCCACGGGAAGCCCCAGGCGACGTGCATAAAAAATGGTCAGGGGGCTGAGCACCATGCCGATGGCACCGCCTGTGGCGACCAAACTTTGTGCGGTGTTGCCGGCCTGAAAATAGGCTACGGCAATCAGGAGGAGGAAAGTTTGGGGGCCGGTGTCAATAATGCCGGAGGCGAGGGCTCTCCAGCGCTCCAGCCGATAAGTCGTGGCTTGGAGTTGGGTGGAAACGGACATCTTTGGATATTAACCATCAATAAACAGAGGGAAAGCCTTCCATACTTGCAAAAGGCCCATGATGTGACAGTTTGGCCAACGGTTAACTGAATATTATGAGTCGCAAACACATTTTCCTGATCGGATTCTTTTTCCTGCTGACCCTTTTTTTGGTCGGCGTGAACCTGTTGTACACGTTCCAAGTTTTCGATAAAAATAAGGCAAAAGAGCAGGGGTTCCCGGCTTTTGCCATTCCTGAATTTCGTTTCAACAATCAGGAAGGGGTTCCGTTTGGAACGGAAGAACTCAGGGGTAAAGTCTGGGTGGCCAATTTTATTTTTACACGCTGTCCCGGCCCGTGTCCGCTCATGACGAGGAATATGGCGGCGCTACAGCAGCAGATTGAGGCGGACAGTGGCATACAATTCGTCACCTTTACAGTTGATCCGGACTACGACATTCCGGAGGTGTTGAAGACTTACGGAGAAAATCATGGAGCAGATTGGAAGCGTTGGACTTTTTTGACTGGAGAACGATCGGCCATGCATCCACTTATCCTGAACGGCTTCAAGTTGAGCGTGGCTGAAGCGTCGGAAGAGGATTTGCCGATTACGGGGCCCTACACCCACAGCACTCTTTTTGTGGTGGTGGGGAAAGACGGAAAAACACGCGGTTATCTGGAAGGTTCTTCCCTTGATTTTTTGAAAAAGATGCAAAGGCTGCTGGCAAAAACACTGAAAGAGCCATCATGATTCAAGTCCAAGACCTGCCGGCAGTAAATGCCGTTTTAAACTCCATTACCACCATCCTGCTCGTTACGGGACTCACGGCCATTCTCAAGGGGAAAAAAGAGTTGCACGAAAAATTGATGAAGGCGGCCTTTGTCACGTCGGCACTTTTTCTGATCGGGTACCTGGCACATAAAATTTTTCATGGTCCGACATCCTTTCAGGGACAGGGTCCGGTCAGGGTTGTTTATTTTACGATTCTCATCACCCACACGATTCTGGCGGTGGTGAATCTGCCTCTGATCTTCAGGACGTTTTACCTAAGTTTGAAAAACCGCCTGGAAGAACATAAAAAAATTGCCCGTTGGACCTTTCCGATCTGGATGTATGTCTCTGTTACCGGAGTGATCGTCTACCTGATGTTGTATCAGGGCCTGGGTGTTTGAGTTTGAGTTTGAGCAAAAAGAAACTTCCGTTACCCTACCCCCATGGACAAAGGCACTTCAACTCAGGAGCGCAGGGAGTTTTTAAAAAGCCTGGGAATCGCCGCTGCTGGCATGATTTTGGGAGGAAATTCGGCACGGCTCCACGCCCAAGAGAAACCGGCTTTGGAGGCGGGGGTTCCACAACGCAAGTTCGGACGTCACGATTTCCATGTTTCATCCCTGGCTTTGGGTGGCTACCACTTCGCCACGGCCTCCGACGAAAAAGAGTCCTTCCGGATTGCGCATGAAGCTGTTGATTCTGGTGTCACCTTCATGGACAACGCCTGGGATTATCATAACGGACGTTCCGAAGAATTGATGGGCAAAGCTCTACTGGGACGACGTGACAAAGTCTTTCTGATGACCAAAGTTTGCAACCACGGCAAAGGCGGGAAAAAAGAAGCTCTGCAGATGTTGGATGAATCCCTCAAGCGCCTACAGACCGACCATCTTGATCTCTGGCAATGGCATGCCGTGGCCACGATGGAGCAGGTCGAGCATGGCTTTCGCGATAACAGTGTTGTCGCCGCCCTGGAAGAAGCCAAGAAACAGGGCAAGGTGCGCTTTATCGGCTTCACGGGCCACACAGAACCTGACGTGCATCTGGAAGTTCTGAAGCGCCAGTATCCTTTCGATGCCTGCCAGATCCCCCTGTCCCCGATCGAAGCCAACTCCAATGCTTTTTTGCGCCGTGTGCTGCCCGAACTGGTCAAGCAACAGATCGCGCCCCTTGGCATGAAGTCCTTGGGAGGAAATGCCAAGGTGGTTCAGGACGGTGTATTGAAGCCCGGGGAGGCTTTGCGTTATGCTTTTTCCCTTCCGGTCAGCAGTCTTGTCAGCGGGATCAATTCCCTTGAGCATCTGCGGCAGAATGTGGCCATTGCCCGGTCTTTTGTCCCGATGCCTCCGGAAGAAATGCTGGCATTGGAAAAACGCTGCCTTCCCGCCACGGAGTCCAATCAATACCAGCCTTATCGGAAGTGGATGGCCTATCGTGACGGGGATTCCTCCACGTATGCCTAGCAAGCGCAATGCTTGCCAGACTTCGGGGCATTTGATTAAGCTACAGCCATGATTACACTTTCCGAATTGGTGAAGCAGGCGGCCGAAGAGCCGCGGGAGGAAGAGGTTTCGGTTCAGGTTGATCAGCTTCGACTCGGAAAAACCCAGAACGGCAAACCTTTCTATGACCTGGAAGTGGTTGATGCCCGGCAGAAGGCCCGCTTTAAAATCTGGGCCGAAACCGACGCGTTTGATTTTTGTTCCGACCTGAAAAGCGGGGATCTTTGTGAACTGGGCGGACGTTTTTTTACCAACCAGTTCGGCCTGAACGTGGAGAAGCCGCAGCTGCGGTTTCTGACCGTTTCCGAAACGGAAACGTTTCTTGCGGGATCGGAAGATTCAAAGCGTAAACAGGTGGAGGATTGGGATTTTCTTCAGCAAACGTTTACGGCCTTGCCGGAGTCAGCCTTGCGTGCGGTGGCACTACTTTCTTTGGAGCAGCATGAAAAGAAATGGAAGCGGGCTGCGGCCGCACGGACCTATCATCATGCACGCCGCGGTGGCCTGCTGGAGCACACCAGCCAGATGCTGCGCTGTGCGGCAGCCTTGGCCCCGCTTTATGAGGAAGTGACCCCCGCCCTGCTTTATTGCGGGGTGCTTTTTCATGATGTCGGGAAACTTTGGGAAAATGATTACCCTGACCAGGGCTTTATCAGCCAACCGAACCGGAGGGGGGAACTCATCGGCCATATCTCGGTCGGGATTGAAGTGGTCAACAAATTATGGCATCAGGCGGCGGAGTTACACCCCGCTCTGTTTGCGGCGGAAGTCAAGCCGTCGCCGGAACTGGTGCGGGATCATCTGTTGCATCTGATTGCGTCCCATCACGGGCAGATGGAGTTCGGATCCCCGGTGACGCCACGGACTCCGGAAGGCATGCTTCTGCATCATATCGACAATATCGACGCCAAAATTGAGATGCTCCGTTGTGCGTATGCTGAAAAAGAAGAGATCGTTCCAGGTCTATACGAAATCCGTCGTCCTCTTGAAGGTATGCCTGCCAAACCACTAAGTTTTTATTGAGTGGAGTGGAATCAACGGCCGGGCAGCTGCTGATAACGACCACGGAGTCTGATGACAGCCAGAAACATGCGAAAACTGTCGCAGATCAAGCTCACCTTGCTTCCGGGAACATCCGCCCAGTCGATGGGAATTTCCTTCACTGAGACCCCCTGTTTAAGGAGGGCGAGAAGCAGATCCACATCAAAGGCGAAACCGTTTTCTGAGAGCTCGGTTTTGATCTCCCGCCAGATTTCTGCCCTGATGATTTTGAAGCCGCATTGCGAATCGTAGACAGGAACTTTCAGGAGACTGCCGATGATGCTGGCGTAGATGCGCCCCAGAACATGACGGTGGAAATGGCGTTCAATGGTGTGGCCCAGCATTTTGACACGGCTGGCAAACAGGGCTTGGTTGGTCAGAGTGGAACTTTCCGCCAGCGACAAAAGACGCAGAACCTCACGGGCCGGAATGCTTCCATCGGCGTCCACAAAAGCCAGGAGCTGCTCATCGTGAAGCTGGTTCCACCCTGCGCGCACAGCGGCTCCCTTGCCCCGGTTGACGTTGAGAAGCAGGGGTGGGAGCAGTTGGGCAAAGGAAGTGCTTAGTGGCTTCAGGATTTGAACCAAGGCATCGGCTTCCGCAGGGCCTGAACCATCATCAACCACAAGGACAGAGACGCTGAGCCCTGATTCTTTCAGCACTGGCAACAAGCTCGCAAGGTAGAAAGGCAGCCGATGGTTTTCACGATAGGCGGGTATGACCAGGAGAGTTCGCAGGTTCATCAGCGGTTAGATTTTCCCAAGGAAAGGATTCTGGCGATCCTAAATTTTGTTTAGACAGCCAACCACATTGCTTCAAAGTCGGTTTAATGACGTCAGTAAAGGCACAACTCCCGTCCTATCTGCCCCCTTTCGTCTTTTTTTTGTTTCTGGTTCATCTGATATTTGTGCTGTTGCAGCCGGGCCGGATGCTGATGGATCCGGGAACGGGCTGGCAGTTAAAAACCGGCCAGATGTTGTGGGAAACGTGGAAACTGCCTGTTCATGATCCCTATTCGTACACGGTGCCGGACCTGAGCTGGACGCTTTACCAATGGTTGTTCCAGTTTCTGACAGGTTTTCTACAGGCCGTGGGGGGGCTGCCTTTGGTCACCGCAATCTGTGCTCTGGTTTTGGGCTGGACGCTTCTTGTGCTGATGCAGCGGATGCTGGAACAGGGCACCCAGGTTTTGTGTGCGCTGTCCATGGTCTTTGTTACCTGGCTGGTGATGACGATGCATTTGCAGGCCCGGCCCCACGTGGTGACCTATCTTTTTTTCACGGCCTTTCTTCTTTTTCTGGAGAGAGCATTCCGCAGCCCGCAGAAGCCAATGGAGTTGATCCGCGTTTTGTTGCCCCTGCCCTGTCTGATGGTTTTGTGGTCCAATATGCATGGTGGTTTTGTGGCAGGTCTGATCCTGACCGCACTTTTCACTTTGGGCGCAGCCCTGGAGGCCTGCTGCAGGCGTAATTCGCTGATGTGGAAGCGTGTCTTTATTTTTGCTGCATGCGCTCTTGCCTGTGGACTGGCCAGTCTGATCAATCCCTACGGCTACGGCCTACACCAGGCGATCTTTAGTTATCTCGACTTGGAGAGCCTGCGGTATTGGCATGAATACACCACGCCCTTTGTCCATGACAGTCTGAATGTCCGCTTGTTTTTCGGAACCATTCTTGTGCTCATGGTTCTGTTGGTCTTCCGCTGGAAACAATTAAGCTGGCCGGAAGCCGCCTGTCTGGTCTTTTTTCTTTACTTCGCTATTAGCTCAGTCCGTCATGCTATTCTTTTTATGTTGGTCGCGGCCCCTGTGCTGGCCCGCCTGGCTGGACAATGGTTCGATGATGCTTTACCGGTTCTAAGCCGGCGTTTGGCGGATATTACGGAAAGCCAAAGAAAGTTGAAGTCGGGATGGGTTTATGCAGGTTCTTTTTCGATTCTGTTTATCTCCCTGGTCTGGCTGCTGCCCGGATTGTTCCGGAAGAATCTGGATGATCTGCGTTTGAGTTCGGCTTCGGCCGTATTCATTGAAAGCAGGCCTGAGGATTTCCATCGACTGTTCAATACGGACGATCTGGGCGGTGCACTGATTTACCGTTTTGGCCCGGAGTTGAAAGTGTTCATGGACGACCGCACGGATCTCTACCGGGACAAGTTCATTCTGGGAACCTATCTTCCGGTGTTGCGGATGGAGAAGGGCTGGTATGGAAAACTGGAGGAACGCGGAGTGACCTCGGCCGTGTTGCCGTATGGGAACCCACTGGGACCCGCACTGGAGAAGCAGGGTTGGCTTTTAATGCACCAGGACAGTCTGAACAGCCTGTATCTAAAGAATAAAAAATGAAAAAGAAACTCTTCGATATCTGGGGGCAAAAAGGAGTGGGGACGACGCTGTTGTTGGCCTGCCCTTTGTTATTGTTGCTGCAATTCTGGAGGCCCTATTTTTTTTTGACGGATGACAGTTTTACTTTGGCTTTTCCGGTCTGGGTTTCCGTTGGACAGAAGATCTGGGCAGGAGCCAATCCTTTCATCAGCCAGGAACTTTTCGGGGGAAATTATCCGCTTTATCGTGATGCGGCATTCAATGTGTTATGGCATCCGGTTGTTCTGTTGTTATCCCTGTTTTCGCCCACTTTTCTCCGGAATGCCCTGGTGGATCTTTATGCCATGGGCAATCTTCTGTTGGCGGTGGCGGGTTTCCGTTGGTTGCTGCGCAAACTCGGGGAGGCCCGTCTGACCTCTGTGACACCGGGCTTTGCGGTTTTTTTAAGCCTGAGTTACGGCTTCAGCATGTATAGCCTGCTGGTGGGTGGCTCGTGGTTCTGGTATTTGGCCAATGTCGCCGCCCTTCCCTGGCTGGTGGGGGTCTGGTGGGAAAAACGGACGCAATTGTTTTGGGTCATTACGGTGCTTTCCGCTTATCACTCGGCGGTGGGAGGGCACCCCAGTTGTTTTGTTTATTCCATGCTGCTGGCCGTCGCGGTGGGCCTCTGGAAGGCCCATGAGGAAAGAGAATTCACGCAGATTTTGCGTTACGGGGCGGCTCTGTTAGTGGCGGGAGCGGCGGTCAGCCCATCGATTCTGCCTTCCCTTATGGCTCTTTCCGAATCCGTGCGTGGTTCTGCCCTTCCCTTGACGGAGGCCTCCAAATACCGGATGCCGTTTCAGGTTGTTCTGGGCTCGGCCTTTTTGGGCAGTGGCAGCATCTTGCTGGGGAAATTTGAAATGTTCGGCAAAGTGCTTCATGCCTATGCCCTGGCCTCCTTTGTGGCCGGAGGACTGGCGCTGACGGCGTTTTTCCGGGGCCGGAGAATGTGGGTTTCATGGGATTACCTGTTGCTAGGGCTGTTGGCTGCTTTCATCTTGCTGGTCAGCCGTCCGGACTGGCTGGGTCACATCCTCTATCATGTGCCGGTTCTAAATGGAATGAGATGGCCCTTTAAGGAAGTTTTTCTCGTCGTTTTTCTTCTCCATTTGTGGGCGGCCCGGGGAACTTGCCTCCCGGTCAAGGCAAGGAATCTAAGCGCATTCACTGGGGGGCTGATTTTTATGGCTTCGCTGACCCTGGCAGGTTCTCCGAGCATGAATGAGCAAGCGGCCAGCCGTCGGTATTTTCTGGATGGGGCAGCCGATGTTTACTGGGAAAAGATCCGCAGGGAATTACCCCCTGGCGGTAGGGTGATTCCGTTGATGGATCAGAAGTTGATTGAGGATTTGCCCCGTTTTTTCGAGGTGCCACTGATTATGACAGGGGCAGGGAACTTTCCTGCCATGTATGGCGTATCCGTCTGGAACGGGTATTCGGCGGCGGTTCCCGGAGGGATTGTTGCCCGGCAGCCCAAACCTGCCGCCATTGTCGGAATTTTTAAGAAAGAAGATCGTGCCGGTTTACAACTGGTGCCTGGGGCGGTTTTTTTGGAGTGGATGGACGAAGAGCCCGGTCGTATTGAGATGCACGTGGGGTCTGGCCCGGGTCGGGAGATATGGCGTCAGGAATCGTCAGGAATGAGGCGGAGACCGGAATCGAACCGGTGAATGGGGCTTTTGCAGAGCCCTGCCTTACCACTTGGCTACTCCGCCATTTTATGAATGGCTCAGGGGAAAATAATCTCTGAACTTGACGTAAATGGCAACTGTCTTTATTGGGTCTTCAGGGCTGGAGCTGTGGTTTCGCGTTTGGGCAGTGCTTTGAGCAGGAAGAGAAGATCCGGCTCGTAGGCATTATAGACATCGTTGCCGTAAATGGTCCGGGCCTGTTGAAGGATTTCGCTGTATTCCTTTAGCTTGCCTTCGGAGAAAGCCATGGCGGCGCGGCCAAAGTAGTAGCAGGGATAAAATTCATCCACCGGATCCAAAGCGGTCGTCCAGCGTGCGGCCTCGGCAAAATTTCCCGTGGCAATATAGGCGTAGATCATTTTCAGGATGCTGTCTTTGGAGTCCTTGGCTTTGCTCAGATGGTTGCGGAAATACTGGATCGATTCCGACCAGGCCTTCCTCCGGAAAGAGGCTTCCCCGAGGTAAAAGTGGGGCGAGACCATGGCCGGGTCTTTTTCCAGGGCGGAAAAATAGAAATTTTCAGCTTCCACATACTTGCCCTGGGCGTGGAGGATACGCCCCTTGAGTTCAATGGCGCGGGGAAGGGGATTTCTGACCAGCAGGGCGTCGACCAATTGGAGAGCCTGATCGGGTTTGCCGGATTTCAGGGCGACCAGGGCCTCCTGGTAATCATCAGCCACTTCCGTAGCGTACGCTGTGTTATGCAGTGTGGCCAAAGCCAGGCCGACCAGAATGAAAAAAGACCGGTAGTAACGCATAGACCAGCTCTTATTCAAGCAGGACATTCGACATTGTCCAAATCCGATTCTGTGTTATTTTCAGAAAATGATACGTGTCATCCGTTTGGGGATCGTTTTATTTGGGATGAGTCTTTTGTCTGCACTGTCCCAGGAAACAATGGCAGCGGCTCCACAATACAGTGAGGCCTTCAGCAAGGCTTACGCCGCCGCAGTGGAAGCGTTCAACCGGAATGATTTTGAAGCCTCTCTGGCCAGGCTGGATGAGGCGGAAAAAGCCCAGCCGGGAGTCAGCCAGACATTAAATCTCCGTGGGGCGTTGTTTGTGCGCATGAAAAAGCTTCCGGAAGCGGAAGCGGTTTTCAAAAAAATGACGGAAACTGATGCCAAGGATTCCATCCCTCTTTTTAACCTGGGCGAGGTTTATTTCCTGCAAAAAAATTATGCGGAAGGAAAAAAAATGTTCCAGAAATTCCTGGCCATGCCGGACAATTCGCAGAACGCCCTTGGCCTGTACAAGGTTTTTCTCTGCGATGTGATGTTGGGCAACGGCACGGAAGTCGGCAAGTCGATCGATTCGCTGCGGCCAACCGTTTCCAATCCTTTCTATTATTTTGCCAACGCTGCTGTTGCTTTCAAAAAAGGGAACACGGAGGAAGGTCGCGGCTTTGTGAAATCGGCCTTCGGTATCTACGCGGGCGGGTTGAATGCGGCCTTTGCGGACTCATTCATTGAACTGGGTTGGGTGACCCAGGAAGAAGTCGGACAGATCGGGGCCGTTGACGCTGCCCAGCTCAAGAGTTTGTCCCAGGATCCGTCCCAGCAGGCAGGACAGGAAGGCCAGTCGTTTGGCAACACTCTGGAATCCATGCTTCCCGGTCTGGACGGGAAAAGCGACAAAGACAAAGACAAAAAATAGTCCGCATCAGGAATTGTGGCGGGCTTTGATTTCCTTAACTGCCCATAACGCATGTTCCCGGATCAGGGCATCGCCAACCGTTGATGCCGTCTCCAAGGCATTCAGATCCTCCGCAGTCCCAATATTTCCAAGCACCACGCAGATATTTCGCAGCCAGCGGGAATGTTTAAGCCGGAAAACAGGACTTCCCCGGTAATGGCGTCGGAAAGTGGCATCATCCCACCCCAGCATTTCGCGAAGATCCGGCCGCGGAACCGCCTGAAAATGCGCCTCATGGCTGCGTTGGGCCCAGCGGTTCCAGGGACAGATGCTAAGACAGTCGTCACATCCGAAAAGGCGGTCGCCAATAGCCTTGCGGAATTCGAGAGGTATGGAGCCCTTGTGTTCGATGGTCAGATACGCGATGCACCGCCGCGCATCCAGCTGGTAGGGGGCGGTGATGGCCCCCGTGGGGCAGGCGTCCATGCAGCGGTGACAGCTGCCGCAATGATCCTTTTCCGGGTTGTCGGGGGTAAGTTCCAATGAACTGATAATACCTCCGAGGCTGAGCCAGTTGCCCATCCGGCGGTGGATCAGCATGGTGTTTTTACCCTGCCAACCCAGCCCTGACTGCATGGCAAGTGGTTTTTCCAAAACTGCCGAGGTATCGACGAAGGGGCGATGAAGACCGCCGGCCCGGGACTCCAGCCAGGAGCAGAGCTGTCTCAGACGGGCGGTAATCAGGTCGTGGTAATCTTTACCCAGGGCATAGGTCGCAATCTTGCCGCGTAGTGGCGGGGGCGGTTGGAAATAATTGGTTCCGGTCAGAATGACACTGCGACCTTCCGGGAGCAGACGGGCTGTTGTTTTCCGCTGTCCGGGATCGCGCTCCAGCCATTCCATCTGGCCGTGTTTGCCGTCCCGGATCCATTGCAGAAATGAATCATAGCGGGGCGAGTCCCCTGCTGGGGTGATATGGCAGGAACTGAAACCCAGGCGAAGGGCTTCAGTTTTGACGTCATGGGCCGTGGGTGCGCTCATGTTCCCTCAATGTCTTTTGGAATAATGGGCCCAGATGCGTCCTGCAATCTGGCGGCAATTCAGGCGGTTCACCTGAAGGGTCAGATGGGCATGTTCATAAAACGGCGCTCGTTGCTCCAGCAGCTTGGTAAGAGTTTGAAGAGGATCCCCCTGTCTGAGCAGGGGACGGTTGGTATCATGGCTGACCCGGCCCAACAGAGTTTCCGGATCGGCTTTGAGATAAACAACAAAACCGCTTTTCCAAAGCAGGTCACGGTTGGCCCCGTTAACGACAACCCCGCCGCCGGTGGAGATGACCGCGCGCTCCTCTCCCTGCAGGATTGTGGTCAGAATCTTGTGTTCGATTTCCCGGAAGGCCGCTTCTCCTTGGGCGGCAAAAAGGTCGGGGATGCTGCTCCCGGCGCGTTGCTCTATCTCGTGATCCGTGTCGATAAAGGGGAGGCGATGACTGACTGCCAACAAGCGTCCCACGCTGGTTTTTCCCGAACCCATCATGCCGATAAGGATCAGGTGCTGGTGTTGGTGCTGGAGGGACTGCATGGGATGAAATTTTGCCGTCATGATGACAACGTTGCAAGGTGAAGCTTTCTTTGGCATGTTGTGGCGATGGGTAACATTTTTGGAAAATTGTTTTGTATTTCAACCTGGGGGGAGTCCCACGGTGGCGGTGTCGGTGTGATCATCGACGGTTGCCCTCCGCGCCTGCCGCTTTCGGAAAAAGTGATCCAGATCGATCTGGATCGGCGCCGTCCCGGACAAAGCAAAATCGTCACCCCGCGCAAAGAGACGGATCAATGCCAGATCCTTTCAGGGGTTTTTCAGGGCAAGACTCTGGGGACGCCCCTATCCATCTGGGTCAGGAATCAGGATCAGCGTCCTGAGGCTTATACTGAAATGCAGACAATGTATCGTCCGTCCCATGCAGATTACACCTACCAGGCAAAATTCGGAATCAGGAACTGGGAAGGTGGAGGACGTTCCTCTGCCCGTGAAACGATCGGACGTGTGGCCGCCGCTGCCGTGGCCAAGCAGGTTTTCAAAAAGGCTTTGCCCAAACTGGAAGTGGTGGCTTATGTCAAACAGATCCACAAGCTCGTGGCCAAGGTTGATCCCTCGAAGGTTTCCTTCAAGGAAGTGGAAAGCAACATCGTCCGCTGGCCGGATGCCAGGGATGCTGAACGGGCCATTCGTCTGATCCAGCGCGTGCGAAGCCAGGGTGATTCCGTGGGCGGTATCATTGAGTGTGTCATCCGTGGCGTCCCTGCCGGACTGGGGGAACCGGTTTTCGACCGCTTGGAAGCCGATCTTGGGAAGGCCATGTTGAGTCTGCCCGCCTCCAAAGGTTTTGAAATCGGTTCCGGTTTTGCCGGTGCCCAGATGCTGGGTTCCCAACACAATGATGCCTTCATCATGAAGGGCGGCAAAGTCCGCACCCAGACCAACCGCAGCGGCGGCGTGCAGGGCGGTATTTCCAACGGGGAGGATCTTGTCTTCCGTGTGGCTTTCAAACCAGTAGCTACCATCTCACAGGCTCAACAGACGGTTTCGGTCAGCGGAAAAAAGTCCGAACTCAAAGCCCGTGGCCGTCATGATCCCTGTGTTCTCCCGCGCGCCGTTCCCATGGTTGAGTCCATGGCCTATCTCGTTCTGGTCGATCACTACCTCCGGAACAAAGCACAGAACGGATGAGTGTAACGAGTTCCTGAATCATTTTGGTGCAAATGACACCAATGGGAGTAGGATGACACAATCATGAAGAGGATGAATCGCAAGGGCTTCAGTCTGATTGAACTGTTGGTGGTTCTTGTAATCATTATTTTGTTGGCCTCGATATCGATTCCTGTCTTCAACAACATTAACAAGGGGGCCAACCTGGGTATTGCGGCAGTTCAGGCAGTCGGGCAGTTCGATCAGGCACGGCAGACGGCCTCAACCATGAATCAGGCCGTGGAACTCCGAATTTATGAGACGAAGGACAGCAGCGGTGTCCTGTTCTACAATGCCTTGGCTACGTACGCCATCGGCGAGGATGAGATCGGCAATCGGACGTACGCTCTCCAGAGCAAAATCCAGTATCTTCCCCAGGGGGTTGTTTTTTCTGCTGGAAGCCTTTCCACACTTATTTCCGATGTGCCGGACCAAGGTGTGGATAACATTCCTGGCCAGAACAATGTGAACTATTCAGCCTTCCTCTTCCGACCTTCCGGAGGCGCGGATCTCGGAGGCAATCCAGCTTCCGGAACAGCCTGGACCCTGACTATTGTCTCGAAGAAAGACGCCGCCGTTACGTCGTTGCCACCCAATTACGCCGTTCTGACACTGAATCCGGTAGTTGGAATAACACGGATCACGCGGCCCTAGGTCGCGTTCCTGATAAAACCCTTGGTTGCCATGCCTGGCTCCAGTTTGGTTTCAGCACAAGCCGGGGTTGGGGGGGGTTGGCTGACCGCAAATTCCTGTTGGACGTCTTTGACTCGCATTTTCCTCTGCTTCAAGGAACGGTTTCGTTGATCAGGCTCTTGTGAAGCCGCTCTGTTGCTGGAATTCTCTGCTGCCAAGTATCGTGCAGAATACTGAAAAACAGTCAGTCCGCACTTGCAACTTGCAGGCTCAGTCGCGTAAGGCCGCAGCGCAGAATGCCCGTTTCCACTGTGGAATACCCTTTTCCAGCAACTGGCATGTCATTTGCGTCAAGTCATATAGGAAAGTCAACGAAACAACAAAAGAAAGAACACTTATGGCAACAACAACTAATTCATTCTCAGGACGAAAAATCGTAGGTGCTTTGTTTGATGAGCATCACAAAGCCCAACAGGCGGTGGAAGATCTCCTCGAAGGCGGCTATTCCCGTGCGGACATTGCCGTGCTGGTGCAGGTCGATGAGAAACAGGACAGGAAAGCCCGCAAGGAAGCTCTCAAAGCGGTGGGCTATGAAGATCCCGACCGGATTTATTTCGATAAATCCATTGAGGAAGGAAAAACCCTGGTATCCGTCACCAATGTCGATCCCAAGGAAACGGGAAAAATCGTTTCCATCCTGGATCATAACGGTGCCCATTATAACCCCAATGGAGACCGCAATGTCCGCGATGACGTGGTTGGCATGACCTCAGGTGCCGCTATCGGTGCTGCTGCCGGTGCCTTTGCCGGACCTGTCGGAGCTGCGATCGGTTGTCTGGCCGGTGCCGCTGTCGGCGCTGTCGCCGGAGCTGCCATGGAACAAAGAGAATAACCGTCAAGCCGAAATGGGTCTCTCCACGGTGTAAAGTGCTACAGGCTGTTCTACCCCTTTGACAGATTGTGCTGGAAGGGGTCTCAGCCTTGTGTCTGGATGGAGCATGGCCCTGACTTCGGAAGTCAGCAGGATGGTGGCCCCGGCCACCTTGGTCAGTCCCTCCACCCGCGAGGCCATGTTTACGGTGTCGCCTATGGCGGTGAATTCCAACCGCTCGGGCGACCCGATGCTGCCAACAATCGCCGGACCGGTATGCAGACCGATGCCAATTTGGATGGGTTCCTCTCCCCTTTTAACAAGCTCATTGTTTACCAGGTCAATCTCAAGCGTAAGATCAACCGCCGCTGCCAGCGCGGCATCGGCGTGATTTGCCAGTGAACCTCCTGCACCGAAAAGGGCCATGAAGCCGTCGCCCAGAAATTTATTGATCATGCCACCGTGTTTTTTTTCCACGACAGCAACCATGTGGGTGAGAAAAAGATTCAGAACGGAAACGATGCGGGAGGGGTCAGAGTGGCGGCATCGGGCGGTAAAATTACGGATATCAACAAACATGACGGTCACGGTTTCTTCTACGCCGCTGAGGCCTGGATCACGACGCAGGATTTGCTCGGCGGTCTGTTTACCAACATGAAGACCGAAGGTGTGCCGGAGTTTTTCTTTGTCACGAAGGCCTTGAATCATACCATTGAACTCATTAATCAGGAGCCCGAATTCGTCGGGCCGATGGGAGGATACCTGGATGTCCAGATTTCCTGAGGCAATGGCCCGGGCAGCACGGCTGAGTTCGTCGATGGGCTCGGCCACCAAGCGGTTGATCATCAGGGCTGTGCAGAGACCGAAGGCAATACCGACACTGCCGACGAAAAGGGCGAACCAGAAGGAATCGGTTCCGGGGGTTGAAGGGGCGAAGCTAAGGAGAAGCAGGGAACCAATGGGGCAGATGCCGGCGGAAATTGCCCAGAGCAGCCCACGTCCGCGCAGGGACAGAGAAAAGGCCCCTGGGGTCTGTTCGGGTCTGGCACCGGCAAAAACCAGGGGAAAAATCAGCCTGTGACTGGCCAACTCGACCAGAAAAAAACTGTGGGTGATGGAAATAAAGGCTGAAACGGCGAAAGAAATGGGAAGGTGGATAAGAAGCCCCGGGGGAAGCGGCCATTGCACCCAGGCAAAAGCCCCTAGAAAAACGGGAATGCAGAAGAGCCAGGCCAGGCCGGCCAAAAGAGAACCGAACCAGGGAAGATTGATGGCCCGCCGCCTTGCGTCCGCTAAAGCCTCCTTATTCAATAGTTTGTTTTCCTGAGCGGCCCGGACTGCCGGCAGCAGGGACAGAACAAGGGCAATCCATGCCCCGACCGCAAGGGGGTAGATCAAGACATTGAAGACGATGACAGTGTCAATAAATCTATCCCGCAGAACGGGGGTATGCAGGAGTGGTTCGATGACTTTTCCGTTGTACCAGATATTAAAAGCACTGCCCAGAAGCTGGGGAAGGACGGGCATGAGGGCGCAGGTGGTCAGGGGATGCCGTTGCCACCAGGTATTCCGCTTGGGAAGAAAAGCCATTTCGTAGGCTGAAGCAAGGGCAGGAATGAGTCAAACTGCCTGCCACGGGTTATTCCCTCGTTTCATGGGGTTGACCTCCGGCCCGCTGCTTACTAACTTCGTCTTCCAACTCAATCACTCTTCCATGATTCTAAACGACAAACAAATCACCGCCCGGGCCAAGGCGGGAATGATCAAACCTTTCGTTGCCAAGTTATTGCGCCACTCGGAAGGACGTGCGGTGCTTTCCTTTGGGCTCTGTAGTTATGGGTATGACCTGAGGCTTTCCTCGCGCGAATTCAAAATCTTCCGCCACATTCCCGGAACCGTGGTCGATCCCAAGGCTTTCTCCCAGAAAAATCTTGAGAATGCCGAACTGCACGAAGACAAAAGCGGACGTTACTTCATTCTGCCAGGACGCAGTTATGGTCTTGGTGTCGCCATTGAGCAACTTCATCTGCCTGTGGACGTTTCCGCCATTTGTGTCGGCAAGAGCACCTACGCCCGCTGCGGGATCATCGCCAATGTGACACCGGCTGAAGCGGGTTGGCAGGGACATCTGACCCTGGAGTTTTCCAACAGCTCGGCTGCCGACTGCCGGGTCTATGCCGATGAGGGAGTGGTGCAGATGATTTTCTTCCACGGCGAGCCCTGTGAAACAAGTTACAAGACCCGTGCTGGCAAATACCATAAGCAGACCCATCGCATCACCCTGCCGAAAGTCTGATCTACGCGCGGAATCCGCAAAAAGGCGCGAAACTCCCGTTGGAGAACGGACATCTTGCAAAGTCGCCTGCGGAGACCCTGCCCGTTTATTTGGGTGTCACGCTCATTCGCGTCTTACGCGGGGAAAAGTTTTCAGATCCTGACCAGTTCCCATTGTATTGCTTTTTTAGCGGTAATGGTCAGATAGGCAAAGGACGGTTGGGCCCCCCTGTTGGGACGGGTGACACAACCCGGATTCAGGAAACGGGTCCCGTAAACCATCTGGTCGCGCGGGACATGGGTGTGTCCGTGCAGAAGGAAATCCGTGCCCATGGGGGCATGTTCGGGAGGGATATGGGTCAGGACAAAATTTTTACCGGCCAGTTTGGTTTCAATCATGAGAGGCCAGTCGATGTTGGCATCGCAATTGCCCCGCACGATGCTGAGTGGTTTTCCCAGGCCCTCCAGTTCAATCAGGGTGGAAGGCTCGCAGACATCGCCCAGATGCCAGATCTGGTCGCATTGGGAAAGGCGGTCTACAACCGATGAGGGAAGCCGGTCGTGGGTATCGGCCAGAACGCCGATCCGCAGTTCCGGCGGCACAAGGGGCATGATCAGGCTCCGCTGTTGGCTTTGGAGGGTTCAAAGGCAGGAAGCAGGGAAGGCAGGCCGTGTTTGGCCGCGCTCCATTCCATACATCCGGCGAAGAGGGCGGTGAAGACGATATCACTGGTCAGCGAGTTGCGAAGGAAAACCCAGGTGGCTGGCTGGTGGATCAGATCGCCTACGGTCAGCGCCTGGAACCAGCCTCCGAGGGACTTGGCGTAAACGGGATCGGTCATCCAGGCCAGCGTGTTGGTCACAACAAAAAAGAGGAGGGTGGAGGCAACGCAGCCGCCCAAAAGTGTCTTGATGTTTTTATGACGCGCTATCCAGAGACCAAGCAGAGCGGCAAGAAAATAGCAGGTGTAGGTGGCCAGCATGAAGGACTGGAAGAGGGGCGTGTTATAATAGCTGTTCAGAATGAGGTCGGAAACCAGCAAAGCGGCGAAAGGAATGATGAAGGCCCATTTGCGGGGAAGGTAAATGGCGGCGCAGAAGCTGATGGCCATCAGGGGGGCGATGTTGGATAGGCCTCCCAGATCAGGGGTCGAGACACGAAAAGCCACGGCGATCAGAATGAGAGCGAGCCAAAGAATCATTGAAACATCTTAGGCGGGCAGAACCAGCTTGCAAAGCCAATAGTTGATCCCCAGGACACTAGTAGATTCCGATCCTACTGTGGTGGAGTTGCTTCCAAATTCGCCGTGACCTGGCTGAAGATTTCCTTCAATAGATCTCCCAGGATGGCCAGGATGGCAATGATGGTCACCGGGAGGGCGATCAAAAGCAATACCCCACTGATGGAAATGGCTGCGGCTCCATGACCGTTCTGACCTTTCATACAAAGACGGATGCCCAGAATGATGCCGACAATCCCCGTGACCAGTCCTAGTAGAGGGATGATCGTCAGACCGCTGAAGACATAAGCCGCAATAATTAGATTACGCTGCGATGGCAGGAGCGGCTGGAGGGGAGGAGGAGTCGGGGCAGAGGGTGAATTGTTCATGGTTTTATGTTTAGGGCCTTGTAGGCGTTGATCAATCCGTTTGTGGAGGCATCGTGCGAGGAAATGAGTTCGTTTCCCGTGAGCTCGGGCAGGATCTTCTTGGCCAACTGTTTGCCCAGTTCCACGCCCCATTGGTCGAAGGAGTTGATGTTCCAGATGATGCCCTGAACGAAGATCTTGTGCTCATACATAGCAATGAGCGATCCGAGGGTGCGCGGTGTCAGTTTCTTGAAGAGGATGGAATTGGTCGGGCGGTTACCTTCGAATACTTTGTGGGGAACGAGGGCCTCCAGTTTTTCGCCGCTCAAGCCTTCCTTCTGCAGTTCCGTCCGGACTTCCTCTTCGGTCTTTCCTTTCATGAGGGCCTCGGTCTGCGCGAAGAAGTTGGAAAGAAGGATGGGGTGGTGGTCGCCGAGAGGATTGTGGCTTTGCGCCGGGGCCAGAAAATCGCAGGGGATGAGTTTGGTGCCCTGGTGGATGAGCTGGTAGAAGGCATGCTGGCCGTTGGTGCCGGGTTCGCCCCAGATAACTGGTCCGGTGGAGGTCTCCACTTTTTTGCCGTCGCGTCCAACAAACTTGCCATTGCTTTCCATATCACCCTGCTGGAAGTAGGCAGCGAAGCGGTGCATATATTGGTCATAGGGCAGGATGGCCTGGCTTTGTGCCCCGTAAAAATTGTTATACCAGATGCCGATCAGGGCCAAAGTGGCGGGAATGTTTTTCTCCAGGGGTGTGTTAAGGAAATGTTCGTCCATGGCATGCGCGCCTTCGAGCAGGGCCACGAAGTTATCAAAGCCAATATAAAGCGCGATGGGTAGTCCGATGGCGGACCAAAGCGAGTAACGTCCCCCGACCCAGTCCCAGAACCCGAACATGTTTTTCGTGTCGATGCCGAACTTCTCCACTTCCTTGCTATTTGTGGAAAGCGCGACGAAATGTTTGGCTACCGCACCGGGATCCTTGGCGGTCTTGAGGAACCAGTCCCTGGCCGATCGCGCGTTGGTGATGGTTTCCTGGGTGGTGAAGGTTTTCGAAGCGATGATGAACAGCGAGGTTTCGGGGTTGAGTTTTTTGATGGTCTCGGCGATGTGGGTTCCGTCGACATTGGAAACAAAATGCATCTTCAGGTCGGGATGGCCATAGGGCTTGAGTGCTTCGGTCACCATGACGGGACCGAGGTCGGAACCTCCGATGCCAATGTTAACGATGTCGGTGATCTTCTTGCCGGTATAACCTTTCCAGGCTCCAGAGCGGACGGCTTCGGAAAATTCATTCATGTGGTCGAGCACGGCGTTGACCCCGGGCATCACGTCCTGGCCGTCGACAACGATGGCCCTGTTGGAACGATTGCGCAGAGCGATGTGGAGGACGGCGCGATCTTCCGTGATGTTGATTTTATCACCAGAAAACATTTTTTTTGTCCAGGCCGGGACGTTGGCTTCCGTGGCCAACTGGCGCAGCAGCGGCATGGTTTTGCCGTTGATCCGGTTCTTGGAATAATCCAGAAGGATGTCTTCAAATTTCAGGGAGAAGGAGGTAAAGCGGTCGCAGTCGGCGTCGAAAACATCGCGCATCTGGGTGTTTTTGCTTTCGTGGTAGTGGGTTTCGAGGGCTTTCCAAGCGGGGAGGGAGGTCGTGCTCATGAGGTCAGCATCATGAATTGCCCCTTTCCCGAGGCAAGCGGAAAGGGGGGGGGAGCGCGCAGGCGGAACTTTACCGGGCTTATCACTTCCGCTCTTTTGGAAACTACAAGACGGTCTTGTGAGACGCCGTCCTTCACTAGCCGTTTCACCGAAACGGCCTGCACCCTTAAAAATAAATCTTGATTCACACAAGCTTTGTGATACAAAGCTATTCATGGTTACCAGCAGCGAAGCCGAACAGACACTGAAAACAATCCGCGGTTTGATGGAGCGGGCCACGATCTACCGGGCGATCTCTGCGCCGGTGGCATTGCTGGCCGGGGCGCTCTCGCTGGCTCATGCGGGACTCTTCTATTATCGGCCCGAACTGATCGTAGGGAGCGGGCTTTATGTTTGTTCCTGGGTCGTTGTCCTTGTTCTGATACTCGGGTTCAACTTCTTCCTGCTGAAAAAGGCCGCCCTGCGGAGAGGAGATCCGGTTTTTTCCCCCGGCATGAAGTTGGCGGCACGGGGTGCTGTTGGTCCATTAAGTGTTGCCGTGGTGCTTTCAGGAGTGGTTATTTACCGGGACGATTATCCGCCCTTTCTTGTAATGTTCTGGGTGATCCTTTATGGTCTGGCTTTGCTCAGCACACGCGAATTTGCTCCCCTTTCCATGATACGGCTGGGTTACAGCTTTCTTTTCTGCGGCCTGGTTGCCTTGACCGTGTATCCCTTCTTGGAGAATCCGGTAAAATCGGCATCGCTGCTCATGGGAAGCACTTTCGGACTTCTCCATCTGATCTATGCCGCAGCCACCTGGCCCCGCCAAACAAATGAACCCGAAACCTGATCATGTTCGATTTCGACAAACTGGACAAACTGATCCACGAAAAGGGTCGGCTGGCAATCATGACGCTGCTGGCGTCGCGTGCCGAGTGGCCGTTCCAGGAATTGAAGGGACAGCTTAATATGAGTGATGGTAATTTGATTACCCATCTCCGGACCCTCCATCAGGCGGGTTATGTCTCCCTGACCAAGGAAATGCTGGATCGTCCCCAGACCCGCTATGCCCTGACCAAAAAAGGCCGCAACGCCTACCGGCAATACCTCGATCTACTGGAACAAATCGTCAAACAAGGAAGAAGCTGATTTTTTTGGATTCTAACTTTGTGGCGCAAAGCTAAAGGAAAAAAATGATTATCAAGCGAGCCAAAGCGTTGGGTATGTGTTTCGGGGTGCGGGATGCCCTGGCCCAGACCGAAGAACTTGTCAGGAAGGTCCCTGTGTCAGTCCTGGGTTCACTGGTCCACAACCCCAAGGTGGAAGAAAGACTAAGGAATCTGGGAGTCGAACAACTGCGACCGGAAACAGAGGAGGCTCTGGAAAAACACCGGGACTACGTCATCAGCGCCCATGGCGTTTCAGACCGGCAACGAGAAGAATGGAAGCGTCAGGGGCTGCGTTTACACGACCACAGTTGTCCGCTGGTGCATCGCGCCCATGCGCGGCTCAGGGAACTGGTGAAGCGGGGTTATTATCCCGTGGTGATTGGGCAGGCCACGCATGTCGAAGTCCTGGGCTTGATTGGGGATTACGTTGCGGCTTCGGTCATCCTGACGCTGGAGGAAGTAAAAGCTCTTCCGATTGGGGTTCCCCTGGGAGTGGTGGCTCAAACCACCCAACCCATTCAGTTTGTTAGGAGCCTGGTGGAAGAAATCCGCAAAGCACGGCCCGGACAAGAATTGTGTTTTGTCGATACTGTCTGTCAACCGACCAAGGACCGGCAATCAGCCCTGCACGAACTCTGCGCGGAAGTGCAACTTGTGATCGTGGTGGGGGGCCGCCACAGCAACAACACCCGTCAATTGGTGCAAACCTCACGCGGCCTCGGCTGTCAGGCGGTTCAAGTGGAATCGGAAGAGGATCTTCAAGCTGAATGGTTCAAGGGAATCAGCCGGGTTGGTCTGACAGCCGGAACCTCCACGCTGGATGAAACCGTTGACGCCGTGGAAAGCCAAATCACCGCCTGGTTTCCCCATGCATTGGCCGAAGCCTGCTGAAAAAGGGTTAGCAAGGCTGCGCGGGTATAAAAAAGTAAAAGGCAAAAAAAGTTTTTAACAATTAAACAGGAGCAAAATAAAATGAAAGCACAACAATGGGTGGATTATTATCAGAAAAACCGCGACAACCGGACCGAGCCGGAGTGGTGTGCCGCAAAAACGGAATCGGAAGAACGGAGTCGCGAGTTGGCCAGATCCCTTTCCCACTTCCAACTGGGGGAAACAGGAGGTGGTAGTTTTTTGTTTATGAACGTTGATGAAAAAAGTCCGGATGCGGATATTTATAAGGAGGCCCTGCGCCTGTTTGTCGAGGAAGAGCATGAACATGCCCGTCTTTTGGCGGAGGTGACCTGTCGTCTGGGAGGAAACCTGGTCAGGAAACACTGGACGCACGGGTTGTTCCGTTTGGTGCGAAAACTTTTCGGACTGCGTTTTGAGATTCAGGTGCTGGTTATCGCGGAGCTGGTGGGCACTGCCTACTATCGCTGGGTGGAGCGTCAAACCACCGATCTGCCCCTGCAACAGGTCTGCAATCTTCTGCTCAAAGACGAGGCCATGCATGTCAGGTTTCATCGCGAAAAGCTGACGCTGGACTATGTCGCCATGATGCCGCTCATGAGACATGTCTGGATGACCTCGTTCCAATGCCTGTTTTACGGAGCTCTGACCGCTGCCTGGATGGATCATGGAAGGTGTCTGAAGACAATCGGGGTCAAGAGGGGGGATTTTTTTAAACAAGCTGAAAGTGAGTGCATTGGATTCCTTGATGGACTGGAAGCAGGGCTCCATACCTCAAAAACGATTGCCCCGGATGCAGCATTCCTCGCACGTATGCCAGCAGTTCGTAGCCAGTGACTAATAACAAATAACCAAGGATCAAATCCATGACTGAACTCATCCGCATGATCAAACGTTTCGCCATCCTCTTCAAGTTGGGGGTGATCGGTTTACTTACCCTTCTTCTGCTCATTCCCCTCGGGATGGTCGATTCCATCCTCCAGGAACGCCTGCAACGGCGCGATGAAGCCATTGGCGAAATCACCTCAACCTGGGGACCGGCCCAGGTCATTGCCGGTCCGGTCTTGGTGGTGCCTTATGAAAATGTCACCAAACGCAAACAGAACGTGTCGGGGAAAAGTCAGGATGGGTGGACTGAAGTATCCGAAACGACAGTCGCCAAGACCTGTTTCCTGCCTGACGAGCTGGAAATCGGAGGAAGCGTCGAACCGCTGCGTCGCAAAAGGGGGATTTACGAGGCTGTTTTGTTTCGGGCGAATCTCCAATTGTCGGGTAGTTTCAACGGGGTCAACCCCGAACAGTTCAAAACAGGGGTGGAAGGCAGAGCCCGCTGGGATCAGGCTTACATCGCTCTGGCCGTCACCGACCTGCGTGGTGTGACTGACGTATTGAAAATCAAGCTGGACGACAAAGTGCTAACGATGGAGCCGGGCGTTTTGCTGGGCGGATTCAACTCGGGTGTGCATGCCAGGCTGAAGGAAACCGTTAAAGGCGCGGCCCCCCTGCGATTCAGCATGGATCTGGCCCTGAACGGCAGCGGAAGTCTGAGCTTTGTTCCAGTTGCCATCCGCCAGAAAGTGCGACTGGATTCCACTTGGGCCAGTCCGGGGTTCAACGGTGCTTTTCTTCCAACCCAGCGTCAGATCAGCGACAAGGGCTTCGAGGCACTCTGGGAAATTTCCTACTATGGAAGGAAATATCCGCAGGCCTGGGTGGATACTGGGGGTCAGGCATTGCCCTTTCGCGGGGAAACGGTGCAGGAATCCCAGTTCGGCGTGCGTTTCCTCGGTATGATAGATCATTATCGCAGCGTGGAGCGTGCCATCAAATACGGCATCCTCTTCATTGTGCTGGTTCTCCTCACCTTTTTTCTCTTCGAGGTGATCACCAGAATGCGTGTTCATGTGTTCCAATACGTCCTGGTGGGGGCTGCCCTCTGCCTCTTTTACCTGGCGCTGATCTCTGTCTCGGAAGTTCTTTCCTTCGCCCCAGCCTACCTGATCTCGGCCTTGGTATGTTCTCTCATGATCACTCTCTACAGCATGGGCATTCTGCGCAGCGGGCGGCGCACGCTGCTGCTGGGACTGGGGATGCTCTCGACCTACGGATTCCTTTACGTGATCCTGCAGATGGAAGACTACTCACTTTTGGTGGGCACGATCGGGCTCTTCATCGCACTTGGCTGTGTCATGGCCGCCACGCGCCGGATCAACTGGTATGCAGACGATGGGAAAAATACTGAAACGTTGAAATCCTAAAAGGCTGAAGTTGTTAGGTAACAAACCCAGGGCGTTTGGAAAAGGCCCCGGAACAACCGGGAGAGGCCTTCCTTGTCCAAACGCTTTCCGGCGATGGCTATCCGTTTGTTGCCATCCAGAAAAGTCTGTGCTTCTGCGATATGGTAAGCCCAGGCGGCGGCAATTCAAAAAAGATCCGCTCCGCCGTAAAAGTAATTGTTCCGGGGCTGTATGACGCCGCCTTCAAGCAAACCTTGATCGCGTATGCCCGGGGAACCGCTGAAGAGGCGCAGGGAATTTTCGTGAAGGCGGAGCACCTGTTCACTAAGCAGCTTCGCCTGCTTGGATCAACTCGTCCGTGCCCATGTATTAAAGATGGCAAGCACCCCTGCCTGCGCAACAAGGGAAAGTGGGTATCTCCCGCGACATGTCGAAGCGGTTCCGGTCAAGCTTGGATCTCTTCCTGTTCTATTGTTTCGCCAAGGATTGCAACCATGTCAGGGCCGGACGCTGAAGTGTGCCCAGTAGCGCAGCTTCGTCGGCGAAGACGGCTTCGCCGATACCTTCGTCCCCGTCCAGAAACGCAATGAATTCGAGCAGGGGTTTCTTTTCACCACGATGTTTTTCAAAGGCGCGGACAATTTCCAGGGCTGGCAATGTTTTCCGTCCCAGGATGTCCACCAGCGTGAATTCCAGAAAGCCGTCGTAGGAACGGAAAACCAGTTCTGTGCAGACCAGTCTGTCCGTGCTGAAGAAGTCGAAGTCAAAGTCGTAGGGTTTTCCGTGATGGCCGAAGGCGCGCATGATGGCTTCTTTGGATTGATAGGATTGGAGGCGTGGGCGGAGGATGGCGACCGAGTCGGCCCCCCCGACGGAATGTTCCAGACTGGAAAAGACCACGCCTTCGCTCATGGATTCCAGGATGACGTGGCGATGGCCTGCGGCGTCTGATTTCAGGAAACAGTCCCAGGCTTTTTTGACGCGGGGATCGTCCTTGATGCCCAGCTTTTCAATCTGCTCCGGTGTCCCGACGTAAAGGGCGGCATGGGGCCAGTAGCCGGGCAGGAAGGCGTTGGAAAGAAACCAGTTGCGGCGCTCGAGGAGAATGTCGCCCGGTTGAAGTTTGCCGCGCAGTTCCTCAAGCTGTTCAGGACGGATAAGGGACTTGCCTTCGCGCGGGGCGCGGATCCTGGTGTCCCCAACCCAGCAGGAAACCATGCTGCCGGCCTCGTATTTGGTCCGGAGTCCGACCTGCACAATATCACGCAGCAATGAAATCCCCTGGGGCCAGAGACTGTTGCCAAAGGCGGTGGTATTGCGGGCTGCAGCACGGATGCTTAGGTGGAGTTGATCGTAAGGTGCTTCGGTCCAGAGGCCCATTTCCTTGTAATCGTTTTCGCGCGATAGATAATAGGCCCAGGCCTGTTCGAGACGGGTGCGGTTTTCCGGATGGATCAGATTGCGCCGGATGTCGTCGTAAAGGTTGGGCGGGACATTCCAAAGGGGTTCGGCTTCGTTGAGCTTGCGGATGAGTTCGGGCTGGCCGGAAAAGCGGTCGATGAAACGGGTGGAGCTTTCGAAGAGAACGGCAGCGGCGGCATATTGGAGAAGTTCGGCCCTGCCGCGGAGTCGGGGATCGCCCAGTTGTTGGGCGTTCTGGTATCTCCAGATCAGGCGGAAGAGGGCGTTGCGATGGTTCAGGTAACTGAGCATCTGGGCCCGGATGGCGTCGTTGTCCTCCTGTTTATAAAAGTTGCGCTGCCCGCTCTTGAATCCTTCCTCGAGCTCCGCGCTTCTCTTCCGCAGGGATTGGAGTCCCTCGAGAAGATCTAGAAAACTGCGCTCATCGCTTTCGAGTTTCGTGAGGAAGCCGGGGCCGGGCTCTTGGATTAAGGCCGGAGCGGTTCCGGGTTCCAGTTTCAGAGGGCGGCCCTGGGGCAGGGCGAAGACTACATAGGTGGAGACGGCAGCTAGAAGGAGAGCTGTGACAGAAGCGATACGGGGCAGGTTCCACCAGGCGGGTAGTGCTTCGGGGGTTTGAAAGCGGCGGCCGGGTTGTTTCTGCGAGAAGCTTTGATCCAGGGCCTGGAGTTCTTCTTTGAGAAGTGAGTATTCCTGACGGAGGGCGAAGGTCTTCTCTTTGTTGCAGAGAAGCCGGATCTGGTGGAACCAACCCCGGGTTCTCCGGATCAGGGTGGGCCAATAGGAAAGGGCAACGATACCGGCCCAAGGCATGACTGTCGTGACGGTCCAGGCCACCCAGGGCAGGAAATAGAGGCGCAGGGCAAACCAGGTGAACACAGCCCAGACCAGGTAGTGGGGAAGGCTGAGGCAGAGCCTGGTGGTGGCGGTGGTCATGTTGCCAGGGCTGTTCAGGCGGAGACCCAGGAGGCGGACAATGCCGAAAGGAATCAGATAATAGAGGGTTCCGGCCAGCGCGACGAAAAGCCAGACCAACAGCCAGAGCGCATCACGGAACAACTGCCAGAAGAGTCCCAGATTGCTTTTACGGAAAAGAGGCAGGTCGGCACTCAGACCCAGGGACTGGAGTTTGGCGGAAAAAGCGTTCACCTTGGCCGCCAGGGGTTCCACCTGGTCAGGATCTTCGCGGAGAAAATGATTAATGGCTTCCGCGATATTTTTTCGGCGCAAAATCCCGGTGATAGGCTCCTGCACATCCTGTAGGAGGGAATCCAGATTTCGCAACAAGTCCAACCGGGCGGGATCTTCCAGATGAATGACCACCTGTTTCAGGGAACGGTCGATTTCCCGGTTAAGTTCGCGCATGGCCTGCCGCGAATCCGTCGGGGCATTCTGCATCCACTCATGCATTGCGATTGGCTCGGCGATGGTGACCCAGACGGCAGAACGGAAACGATCTTTCTGTTCGTAGTTCAATCCGATGGGCAGGACAGCAAGGCGGGTCATACCTTTTTCATAGGCATCGACCGCCATGCGGGCGGCACCGGTTTTGACCTGGTCAACCTTGGGTTCGTCGTGACTTTTTCCTTCGGGAAATATGCCCAACACGTCACTACGCTTAAGGACATCCACTCCGGCGCCAAGGGAGGCCATATTGTTTTTGACTTCGGCCGCTTCATCCACTTTGCGGTAGGCAGGGATCATGCCGAAAGCTTTCAGGATACGTCCGAAAACGGGGATGCTGAAAAGGGGGGCCTTGGCCAGGAAGTGGACGGGCCGTTTGACCGTCAATCCGATCAGAACCGGATCGAGGAGGGAGTTCGGATGGTTGGCCGTAACCAGAAGGGCGCCTTTGGCGGGGATGCGTTCGGGGTTCTGAATGACGATGGGGCTATAGTAAAAGCGCACAGCGGTCCGAGCGAAAAAACGGCCCGCTTCGGCAAATAGACGGATGAGGTATTCCACAGGCGCATGATGATGAATAGCTCTGCCGGGATGGCAATCCCCGGTTATGAACTTATTGCACTCAAGGGCTAGAAAAGGTCAATTTTCAAGTGTTCGCAGGGTAGGAGGTCCCTGGCTACCGGGCTTGTAGTCCGGCACATCGGCTTGGACAAAGGATGTGGTCCAGATCGGATAGGCCATCATTCCGGTGGCTTGATCTTTAACGCCCTGGGCTCCCGGCCCCTCCCAAAGCAGGAAGGTGTAAAAATCGCCGCCGCCCCGTTCCCCGATAATGATGTCCACCTGAACCTGTTCTCCGGCATTGACCTGAATCCAGTCGCCAAAAACCAGGGTTTCTGTTTTGGCCCAGGCGCCGGAATTAAAGGCCGGATACTTGTCTTCGTTGTCCCGGGATTTCCAGGAGGACGAAGGAGAGGCTTTGTCGTTTCTCATGTAACTGTGAGAGCCGTCCAGGACGAGTTTATCGTTCCAGAGAACCATAAGGGTTTCACCCGCCCGGCCGATGAAACGGAAACGTCCGCTGAAAGGGGCAGCAGCCTTCCCCTTGTAGTGAACCAGCCAGAAACTGGGTTTGACCTTGTCGCCCACTTTGAAATGTTTCGGTCCTTCGTTGGCGGACATCAGTGGGAAGAAAAACTGGGGGGCGAACAGTTTGGTTTCGGGACTGAAAAACGATTCAACCACACGTTCCTTCATTCCTTTGGAACTCCATTCGTTGACCACTTTATGATAGCTGGGCAGATCAAAGGTCAGGCTTTTACCTTTGGAATCCTGCTTGAGATCGTAGAATGTTCCTTCCAGGTCGCCCACCTGGGCGGCAGCACGGCCAAAGATGTTGCCGGTCCCGATACCAGGACCCTTCCCCGATCCTTTTCCGCTTCCCTGGCCTGTGCCGCCCTGCCCGCCACCTGGTTTGATTCCCAGAGAAGGCGTGGTGGAAGTGGAGAAAGTGATCGGGGAATTGTTGGAAAGAGTGGTCATCACATCCATCGTACTATCAGAAGTATTGCTTTGCGGCATCTCAGGGGCTTCGGAGGGTAGCTCCAAACTGGAACCACCCGAAGGATCCGCAAGTGCTTCCTCTGGATCCACGGCGGTATCTGTGATCTGGTCAAAGCTTTCGCCAAGGATGGCCGGTTTAAAACTGGTTTTTGGGATGAGCTGATCGGTGACAACAGCGCCGCCTATGACCAGAATTAATGCCAAATGGAGGAGGAGGGAAAGAGAAATAGGCCCGACTTTGGCGGCTTTGGAGGTAGTGTTATCCTGGCTGAATTCAGGTTTTGGCATAAGGATAGAATCCCATTGTAAGCGTCGCTTTGCAAGCAAACTCTACCGGTCGCCCTGGCCCTGCCAAAAGTAGCGTCTTGTGGTTTTTGGGAAGTTTGCTGATATAGTCTTTTATGTCCAAAAAGAATTCCTCCCTGCATCGTGCCCAGTCCTCCATTCTCGTTGATCCCGTGGAACGCGCCCCCAGCCGAGCCATGCTTTACGCCGTTGGCTTCAAGGAAGAAGATTTCAAGAAAAATCAGATCGGAATCGCCTCCACCTGGAGCATGGTCACTCCCTGCAACATGCACATCGACAAGCTGGCCCAGGAATCCGAAGCCGGCGTTAACGCGGCTGGTGGAAAAGGCGTCATTTTCAATACCATCACCATCTCCGACGGCATCTCCATGGGCACGGAGGGCATGAAATATTCCCTCGTTTCGCGTGAAGTCATCGCCGACTCGATCGAAACCGTTATGGGTTGCGAATGCCTGGACGGCCTGGTGGCCATCGGCGGTTGCGACAAAAATATGCCCGGCTGTATGCTCGCCATCACCCGCCTGAACCGCCCTGCTGTTTTCGTCTACGGCGGAACCATTCTGCCCGGCTGCCTGATCAGGAACAACGTCAAGCATAACGTGGATGTGGTGTCCGTTTTTGAAGCGGTCGGCGCCCACGCCAACAACAAGATCAGCCTTCAGGAACTCAAGGAAGTCGAGATCTGCGCCATTCCCGGGCCCGGTTCCTGCGGCGGCATGTATACGGCCAATACCATGGCCTCCGCCATCGAAGCCATGGGCATGAGCCTGCCAGGCAGCTCCGCCCAAAACGCCGTGGGCGAAGACAAAAAAAAGGATTGCCGCGAAGCCGGTGCCGCCGTCTTGAATCTCATCGCGCTGGGCATCACCCCGCACGACATCATGACACGCAAGGCCTTTGAGAACGCCATCACCATGGTCACGGCCCTGGGCGGCTCCACCAATGCCGTGCTTCACCTCCTCGCCATCGCCCACGCCACCGGGGTCAAACTGAAATTGGACGACTTCACCCGTATCGGTAAAAAAGTTCCCGTCTTGGCGGATCTCCGACCCAGCGGACGCGCCATGATGTCGGAGCTGATAGCCATCGGGGGCGTTCAGCCGCTCATGAAAACACTCCTCGATGCCGGCCTCCTTCATGGCGGGTGTATTACTGTGACTGGTAAGACACTAGAGGAAAATCTGAAGGACGTAAAACCCTACCCTTCCTGGCAGACCATCATCAGACCTTTGGATAACCCAATCAAAAAGGACAGCCATCTGGTCGTGCTTTACGGCAACCTCGCCCCCGGCGGCTCCGTGGCCAAAATTTCCGGCAAGGAAGGAAACTACTTCAGCGGCAAGGCCAAAGTATTCGGCTCCGAACCTGCGGCGATGAACGCGATCCTGGCCGGGAAAATCAAAAAAGGAGATGTGATCGTCGTCCGCTATGAAGGACCCAAGGGAGGTCCCGGCATGCGGGAAATGCTCTCGCCGACCGCCGCCGTCATGGGCCGTGGCCTGGGCAAGGATGTGGCATTGATCACCGACGGACGTTTCTCCGGCGGCACCCACGGCTTTGTGGTGGGCCACATCACGCCCGAAGCCTACATGGGCGGACCTTTGGCTTTGGTGAAAAACGGTGACCCGATCGTTATCGACGCGGAAAAGCGCGTGTTGCAGTTGGGGGTTTCCGAGAAAGAACTTAAAGCCAGGAAGAAAAAGTGGAAGGCTCCCAAACCGAACTACACCCGCGGGGTTCTCGCCAAATACGCGCATCTCGTGAATACCGCATCCGAAGGTGCCGTGACGGATGCGAATCTGAAGTTGTGAGGAATTTTTAACCCAGAGACGCCAGGATACAAAGGCACGAAGGATCGGGTTTACGGAAAAGAAAATTAAATTCTTATCCTACTTGCGTCTTTCCGCCTTCAACTCTTTGCGTTAAGGTCAGGGCTATGAAGCCCCGCCTTGTTATTCTCTTTCTTCTGCTGGGGCTGTTTCTTTTGTTGGCTCTGGCGGTCAAGTCCTGCGTCGATGCCGTCGTTGATGCGCCGCGGCGTGGGCTCGAACAAACAGCCGAAGGGGTCAAAGCGATCTTCCGCGATTTCGGGGGCTTTCAGCCCGAGGTCATCATCAACCAGACCGTGGTGCATGCCCAGAGCACGGCCACGACGGAACTGGCTCTGGTGCAGAAGGAGACACTGCAGGACTACGAATGGTCGCACCGCTGGATGGGCAGCACCAAATCAATCAGGGTCAAGGGAACCTACCGGGCCAAAGCCGGTTTTGATTTACGCGAGCGTTTCGTTATTAACATTGGCCCCGGTCATCAGGAAGTGGCCGCCGAGTTGCCTCCCGCCCGGCTTCTCTCGGTGGAACAGGTCGGCAAGCTTCACTTTGAGGACGCGAGCGGTTACTGGAACCGGCTGACCAGTCAGGATCGGGAAGCCGCTTTGAATCAGGCCAAAGAAGCCGTGCGGGCGGAGATCCTGCAGTCCAATCTTTTACAGGATGCGGAGGCGGAGGCAATCAGACAATTGGGGGAACTCGCCCGAAAACAGAATCTTACCCTGAAACTGTTGACGCGTCCTGACATACAGCCACAGCATCCATCGCTGCGAGAGCGTTCTCCAACAAGTCCCGGCCCAGAGGGCTGAGACGTCCATTGGTGTTGACGGTCTTCCAGCCGCTGCGGAAGAAGGCTGCGTTGTTGGCCAAAAGTTCCTGTGCTTTCTCTTCCCCGGTCTCATTCAGGATGCCGGATTTCAGAAGGGTGTGGATACTACGATACATTCGGGCGGAGATGTAGTTTGTGTGATAAATCCCCTCCAGAGGGCGCAGGTCCTCGCGCTGAGGGGAGGGATAAGGTTCCGAATCGTCATTCAAGGTCACTAGCTCATCGGTGCAGAAGCTGAAGAGAAGGTTGTGGGCATTCCCGTGGGCCAATATCTGGGCCATTTCCAGCGGACCGCCGGGTCGATTGGCATTGATGAGGATGGCGCCTTAAAGCATGAAGCTGGAAGCGTCGTCGAAGGTCATGCCCTGCTTACTGTATTACCTGCTGCTGTAAAGATATGACGGATGAGAGAACGGATCTCGGACGCCAAAGAGGGATCGCCTCTCTTCAAGAGCGTCAGGGCTGCACAAACCTGTTGCTCGATGTCGGCCCGGACAAACACGGACTGATCCCGGGAAAATACATCATTGCCGTGCAACGACTCCGAGCCAACATCGATAAACCCGGAATGTAAAAAAATCCGTAAAATCATACAACAGATTATGAACCAGTTTAAACACCCACTCCGTTTCCGCCAGATACACCTCGACTTTCATACCTCGCCGCACATCCCTGGCATCGGGAAAAAGTTTGATAAGAGTCAGTGGCAGGAGACATTGAAAGCGGCAGCCGTTGATTCGATCACGCTCTTTTCCAAATGCCATCACGGCTGGAGTTATCACCCGACGACGGTTGGGAAAACCCACCCCCATCTTGGATTCGACCTCTTACGCGCCCAATATGAGGCAACCAAGGAGGCGGGCATCAACGCACCCGTCTACCTGTCGGCGGGCGTGGACAACCTGGCTTCCTACGATCATCCCGAGTGGCGCGAGGTGGATAAAGAGGGGCGTTATGCCGGCTGGGCAAAAGGCACCTTGGAACCAGGTTTCCACATGATGGATTTCCATAGTCCGTATCTCGACCACCTCTGTGCGCAGATTCGGGAGGCAGTCAGGCTGTTCCCCGATTGCGATGGCATATTCCTCGATATCATCATCCAAAACCAATCGTGCGGACGCTGGAGCCTGGAATTTATGAAGGCCCATGGGTTGGACCCTGAAAAGGAAGTGGATCGCAACGAATCCTCCAAGCTCGCTCTGGAAAAATACTACAAGCTCACCACCGAAGCCGCGAAATCGCTGCGCTCGGACATGCCCATTTTCCATAATGCCGGCCACATCCCGCGCGGCAGGCACGATATTTTCACTCACTTCAGTCACCTCGAACTGGAGTCGCTGCCGACGGGCGGCTGGGGCTACGACCACTTTCCGATGTCGGCGAAATACGCATGCAACCTCCCGTTTGACTTTCTCGGTATGACCGGAAAATTTCACACCACCTGGGGTGAGTTTGGCGGCTATAAGCACCCCAACGCCTTGCGCTACGAGTGCGCGGCCATGCTTGCCTTCGGCTCGAAATGCAGCGTCGGCGACCAACTGCACCCCGACGGCACCCTTGATCCCTCGACCTACGGCATTATCGGCGCAGCCTACCGGGAAGTGGAGGCCAAAGAGGCCTGGTGCCGTGGCGCCCAGCAGGTTTTCGACCTGGGCATCCTTTCCAGCGAAGCGGAAAGCGCCACTCAACGGGAGAGCCTCTCCGACGAAGGTGCCTGCCGCGTATTGCTGGAAAGCCATTTCCTGTTTGGCCTAGTTGACCGCACGATGGAGTTTGCCCGTTACAAGGCGCTGGTTCTTCCCGACAGCATCCGCGTTGATGCCGAGCTGAAGGCCAAGATCGACGCCTACCTCGCCCAAGGCGGTAAGCTGATTCTCTCCGGCGAGAGTGGTCTCTGGAAGGACAAGGCGGAATTCGCCTTCGACTTAGGTGGGGACTACCTCGGTTTGAGCCCGTGTTTCCCGCCCGACCGAGAATCTAATCGCGGCCACGACTATTTGTTGCCGGTTCCCGGGCTACGCCCGTCCTTCGTCAATATGCCGCAGATCATGTATGAACGCTCGCACCGCATCCGGGCCACCACGGGCGTTTCACTGGGGCAGATTTTTGATCCCTATTTTAACCGCACTTGGGATCATTTTAGCAGCCATCAACACACGCCGGCCAAGCCCGAGGCCTCTGGCTTCGACTGCGGTGTGCGCCACGGGAGCATCCTCTATTTTGCCCACCCGGTCTTCCGTAACTATCGCGCCTATGGTGCCGTGGCCCACCGCGATTTTATCGTTGCCGCCCTCCGCGCGCTTCTCGGCGATAAACTTACGCTTTCAACGAATTTACCATCCACGGCCCGTGTTTCACTAACCGAGGACCCGGCGCTCAATCGGCTTGTGCTGCATGTGCTCTATGCCCCGACGATCAGCCGTGGCGGGGTGATACAGCTTTCCGGCGGCACGGTCTCCGGCGGTAAAAGCGTGGAGGTCATTGAGGACCTGCCTTCGCTGCAGGGTGTTGAGGTGACTCTCAACCTGTCGCATGCGGTGAAGTCCGTGCGCCTCGTGCCGCAGGGTGGAGAAGTGCCTGTCCGCAAAACGGGTAACGGCATTACCCTCTCTTTACCTGACTTCTCCTGCCACCAGATGATCGAACTCTCTTGTTAAGATTACTCGACACAAAGTTTCATCCAGTGTGACCAAATTAGTCTCCCATTTCATCGCTGGCGACACAGTCGTCCGCTTCGATATTCCTGCCAATGGCAAGGGAGCCCCGCAGCTCTCGCTCCAGCCCAAGGCGCTCTCCCCGGTCAAACGCCGGGAGTTCCTGCCGCCAGACGTGGAAATCTCCGGCTTGCCAGAAAGATAGCAACCCGTGCGCACTTTGTCGCTCGATCCTCCGGTGCATCCCAAATGCGGTGGGGACATTGAGACGGGATCATTTTCCCAAGGCCCCACGATGCGGCTCCGGCCTTCCACCATGGCACCGATAGTTGTTGGACAAAAAGTGGTAACGAAACAGGGATTAACTCTGGTGCTCACCATGCTCAAACATCCCTCCGGCCTTCGCTGCGGGCATCAGTTGTCCTGGATCGGCAACACGCCCGTCTTCAGCTGCCACGTCCTCATCCGCGATGCGGGGAAAAATCCGGTGACGTTTTAGATGCTGACCAGCTTCCCGCTCGGCGGCCTCACCCCCTAAGCCCCCGATGACGCTCCCAACCGCCTGATCGCCTACCGTTTCCGCTCAGTCTGGAGCGCCGAGCGCCGAGCGCCAACTGGACGCGCGCAGTATTGAACACATTCATCTGGAGCGCTCCTGGATTGGTCACGGCATTTTCAGCGAACGCTTCGGCCAAGTCGGCCCGATGCCGGTGCGCGGATTTTCCCCCTACGTGGCGCTTGAGGATACCAAGGCTGGCGTGCTCTGGGGAACGTCCGGGTGATGGTATCCAGCAGAACGGCGACTGGATAATCAGTCGCAACGCGTTTCCTGAAGGCCTCGATGCCACCTGCCGCGTCATCCGCGAGATGGGACTTATTCCCGGGGTTTGGTTTAAGTTCGAGGTGCGTAATCCCGGATCGAAAGCCTTCGCGCTCTCCGACTATCACCTCCGTCGCTACGGAAATGTCCTACAAGTAGGCGCCCGGCGATTCCGGGATTTCCGCGATCCCTTCCCGTTGGATTACCTTACGAAGAAAGTCATCCACCTGTTGCGCGATAACGGGCTCGGCTACCTCAAGGTCGATTACAACGAAACCATCGGGTTCAGCGTGGACGGTGCCGGGCCGCCCTGCGGGGGCTCACGCTAGCACCTCGAAGGCCTACAGGTTTTTTCCGCAAGTGGGGCGGGAACCAAGAGATCCCTGCCAGGAAAAAGGATCGTCGCAGCCTGGCCAAGCTTGGGGGGTGGTCGCGGGGCCGGGCCTAAGCCTGTCTCATTCCGTGCTTGGTAAATGAGGTCTGACGTTCACTCTGAATGATTGACTAACAGGCCCAAATGACCAGCCGAAGCCAGCAATCCATCACTCCACTCACGAGGGCAGCCATTGGCCGCAGCGAGCAGAGAACCGACCACCACGCCGCGATGGCAGTTGTCTCCACCCACCATGACATTTGCGATCAACCCGGCAGAAAAATCATTTCGATATTTCCACGCCAGATACAACGACGCCCGGAAGGCGTCTTCAATATAACAAGCCGGGCTAAGCCGCCTTCCAACGATCTCATCATCCGCTAAGGCGACCCATTCCTGTGCGCGTCGCAATGAGAAAAAATCACCCGCATTCTCCACCAGCGCAGCCTCCAGCTCTGTTCCCTGCGCGGTGGCATGGAGCACGCGTGTCAAGGCATCAGCCGCATGCAGAACGCCGGGATGTTGATGGGATAAGGCCACATGAAGCTGAACGGTTTGACGCAGTTCCTCCAAGGCCATTCCCTCCGTGGCAGCCACCAGGGCGGGGACGGAGGCCAAACCTCCAATGTGTTCATCGGATATGGCGCAGGAACGCAATTTTCTGCCCTTGGCACGATTTATAAAAAACCCCCGATGGACCTCCTCGACATACGTGTCCCGATGCCAACCGGGTGTCCGTAAGCAATGCACATAACGTTCAAGCCAGCGATCCGCGTCATAACCCCCGTCCGAGCAAATCATACGATACAACTCGTCTGCCAAGCGTAGGTTTAAGGTATTCTCACCGGCGACAAGAAACTGATGGTAGTGAATTCCGCGAACCCCCCAATACCTCGCTTGATCGTGAAGAATGTCTGCCTCCGGAGAAGGCGGCGAATAGGTCGAACGCCAGAGGATGCTGTCGGGATGGGGATTATGAGGTGCGACAAAGCGATTGATTGTCCCATAATCGCGATGCAAAGCCGCGAGATCATAATACCAATGTCCAGGCATGGCCAGGGCATCCCCGGCCAAAGATCCAAGAAAAGCCTGAGTAAGAGAACGCATCAAAGACAATAGCGCAGGTTTGACACCTTTGCTGAAAACATTTTCAGCAAAGGGGGAGCGCTCGCAACAGAATTGTTCCCGCTAAACACGCGAAAAAGCCCGAAATGGAGAGGAAAATCTTCCCCTTTTATTGAGCGGCTTTTCGCGTGTTTTGCAGGTATCGACTGCAACCTTAAGGCTACAGCATTTTTCTGAAATCAGGGTTTGGAGCTGGCGTAACGGTCAAAGCGGTTGGAAAGAATAAAAAACGTCGGGGCCCACAAACCCACAAAAATGCCAAAACGCTCAGCGTGAGCCAAGGATTCCGGATCTGTAGAGCCTTGTTCATAAAAATACCAAATGCCGATGGAACCGAGAATTGAGACAAAGCCCAGAATGAAACACAGATTACTGAGGGGTTTAAGGGGGATATTCATTTGGTGATCGTAGCTTCCTATCGAATGATTGCAACAAGCAATATCAGGTTTGCCCATTCTTGTGCCAACTTGATTTTTCAAGTAGTTAGAGCTAAAGGAAGTTCCAATCATTTGACTGCGCGGAAAGATGATGGGACAACTACGGGGGTTTGCTTTGCCCGACCTGGTTCGGGATTCGATAGCAGGAGAGGCATGGTGGGTATCCACCCTTTTGTCCGCAGATGCGGACTCTAAGGCTGTGGTTAACAGACAGGCCCGCCGGGGCGGATCAAAGTCAGCGTGGCGAGGGGGTGCCTCATGCCATGCAAAGACCTTGTTCTGCTCCCGGGCCGACCTTTTAGTTTTTATCTGCGACTCAGTTTACCGGTAAACATGAGAACCAACAGGACAAGCAGAATGAGCCCAAAGACACTTCCGCCTATCAAAGGTCCTCCCAGATAAAAACCGCCGCCGCCGAACAGGAGCATTAACACAATAAGGACAATTAGTAGATTCATAGGAAATACTTTACCGCTCTCCGCTAAGACTGTCTGTGGGGTCTTCACCTCCTATTGGTGTGGGGCACCTATCTTCGGGGTTATCGCTCAAACTGACTTTTCTCCATGATTCTCCGTCCAGTCCAGTGCAGGGACTTCCCATTGCAAAGACGTTTTCTGGTTGCCGCCCCATTCTTTGGTAAACGGTAATTGAAGCGCCGTCGTAGATACGATTGACAGGTTTGTAAATGTCGTAGGTCTGACCTACGACATTTATAAAAGGGAAGGTCGGGCGGCTTGAACTTGAACGTTTTTTTCAAATCTGAGACAGAGATCAGAATGGGGCACTTCAGGATAAAAAGTCTGTCTGTGTTAGAAATATAATCAGATTTTAGAGTGGATATGGAGATGGAGCCAGGGATACACTTAGAGGTGATGAAACTCCTTATCATTCTTGCACTGACCGCTGTAATAACGCAGGGGCTCCCTGCCACAGGTTTTAGTCAGAGTTGGACACAGGATCTCGAAGCACCCTCACTGATGCCTCAACCCGAATGGGTAAAACCGTTGGTTTTGGAAGTCGAGCCCGTAAGCCTCGGCCGGGTGGCATATGAAATACTTCCTGTCCCGCACACGTCAGGGTTGCTGGTCACCTTTGTTTTTGATGAGGTTGAAGAAGGTTTTTTACGTGTCTTTTGGAAATCAGGGGAGAGCACCAAGACGCTTAGCGGCAATCTTTATGAAGGTATCACCCTTCCAAACCAGCGGAGCCTGCTTATTTCACAGGAATTGCTCAGTAACGGTGGGATTATGACGGTTCAGGCCAGCGGGAAAAACCTGGGTATCCATCAAATCCGCTGGGAATGGCTCAATCACGTTCCGGTGTTGTCACCGCTTGTGCAAGAAATCGGACTATTGGATCGTCTGGGGATCCCCCTCAGGAAGAGCGATGTGGACGGCGAATTCCCAACCGTTCCGGAAGATCTCTGGGAAAACCGTATCGTCACGGCGCAGATTACGGAAAAGCCGCAACGGATTGAGGAAGGGGTTGAATTTTCCGTTGAATTGGACGCCACCCCTTCAATGGCACGGCTTGAAAGCAAGTTTAACGGACTGGATTCGGGGAAAGGCCTGGTTTTATGGGTGAACGGGAAAAAGGCCGGACTGTTTTATCCCGAATCGCCGGATTTGCGAGACCTGGGATACTGGATCAAGCCGGAGGGCAATTTGGGTTACCGGGGCTGGAGGAAGATGTCCGTTGACATTTCACGGGGGCTGCTTCAGGCGGGGCTGAACACGATTCAATTTTCCTTTGAAGAATCAGGTAAAACCGAAGAGCCGGTTCCTCCGTCAGTCGCCCTAAAGGAGTTGAAGCTGCAGTTGAACTTTTCTCTGGAAAACACGAAGCCTCAACCGGAGAAGGCGCCTGAATCCCCGGAAGTTGAGCTTGTTCCGGAAGGGGCAATTGATCAACAATAGTTCCATCTTTTATGAATAAGCCAAATTCCCAACCCTTACGCCCGCGGTCACTCCGGCGGGGTTTTTCCCTGGTGGAAATCATCATTGTTCTCTCGATCATTGCTGTATTGATGGGGACAGCCATTTATTTTATGGGTGGTGCGGTGGGGGGGGCCAAAATGACGGCAGTGGATGCCGATATCGCCAATATCACCTCTTTATTGAAGCTTTACGAAATCAATAACAGGACGTTACCCACAACTGACCAGGGACTGATGGCCCTCGTCGAAAGACCGGCCACGGAGCCCCAGCCCCGGCGCTGGACAAAACTGGCCGACAAACTTTTGACCGATCCCTGGCAAAAACCGTACCAATACATGTATCCGGGGAAAAAAAACCCCGGCAGTTTTGATCTTTATTCTTTTGGTGAGGACGGGGTCGAAAGCGAAGACGATCTGGGCAATTGGTAGGGTTTTTACGCTGGCTTGCTTTACATGAATAGGCTTAGCCAACCCGGAAAGCAGGGTTTCAGCCTTCTGGAAATGGTGATTGCGCTTTTCATTGTTTCCATTCTTTTCGGAATGGCCATTATGGCGACCCGAAGTTTTTTTGCTGATGAAGAGCTCCGCGGATCCGCCCGCCAAATGGCTCTGTTGGCCAAGACAGCACGGCAGGAAGCCATGCGGGAAAACAGGCTTTATGAAATCATCATTCTTTCAGACCGGTGGATATTGCAGCCGGGGGAGGAAGTCGGGGCAAACAACACTTCTTCAAAACCAGAGAGCCAGAAACCCGGAGAAGAGGTTGAGCCCATTGAGTATCTAGTCCCCTCATCAATACAAATGAAAATCAGGCTCTGGGGCTCAAATGACTGGGAGAAGCCCCGTGAATTGGTGTGGTCTTTCCCGGCGACGGGGCTTTGTGCCCCCAACAGTGTCCGCTTGGAACGCGGGGAATCCTGGATGCAGATGACTTTCAATCCATTGACAGCCAACAGGCAGGATGAGGAATGGTATCTTCCATGAGGAGGAAATTTCCGCTGCGGATCCGGAGGAGATATACCGGATACATCCTCATGGAGGTTATTCTGGCTGTGGCTATTTTTGCCCTGGCCGGAATCAGCTTGGTGACCGCCCTTAACAACATGGCCAGTGTCTTTGTCAAAGTCCGAAAGGAAGAAGAAATCCGCAGGCAACTCGAAACGCGCATGGTTCAGACAAGAATCCTTCCTTTGGCACCCATGCGGGAAAAAAGCGACCCTGACAACAATGGCGTGGTCTATGAAAAGGAAGTGGCACTTCTGGAGATTTCCAATGATGACAAAATCCTGTTGCCCAATCTTTACAGGATCAGCGTTTCAGCCTTCTGGAAAGAGGGCAATGTGGAGCAGGCCGAGAAGGCGGAAATCTATGTCTATCAGCCCTGATTATTTTTTCAAAAAACGGAAGGCCTTCAGTCTTTTGGAGGTGATGATTGCCATCGCCATTCTGGCCATGCTGGCCGGAAGCATTTATGGTGTGCTTAAAGGAGTCATCCAGATGACGGCAGGAATGGAAGAGGCCCGCAGCCGTCAGCAACAGATCGAGGGAATTTTGGAACTCTGCCGCAGAACCTTCCGCATGATGCCGGCAAATGCCATCTGGGAAGGTAGGCTTAGACGGCAGGATGGAAAGGTCCTTCCTGAAATCATTATTCGCGATGCTCCGGAGTTGTTGGCCTGGCAGAAAGTGGAAGATTTTGATGCCATCAGTGTTTTGGGTATGAGACCCCAGATCGGAGGTCTTTACAGCCTGAGCCTTTTAAGGGTCACGCAAGCATCTGAACTTTCGCAGAACCCGATTACCACAGCAAAAAGCAGCGATTGGCTTACCTTGGTGACGGACTTGTCCAAGATTGAATGGCGCTATTATGACCCCCGTTCTGGCCTGTGGCTGGACGAGCTTCCCGCAGGTGGACTGCGTCCGTCCGCTGTGGAATTGAAATTATGGCTTCCGGAAGAAGAGGAACCTTTGGTTGCGGTTTTCTGGGTGGTGCCCATGGCTACCCAGGTTACTGTACCCATCGAACGCGAGGAAGCTGCACCAACGCCATGAACAATCCATGAATAATCACTCCTCCTACCATGGCTCTGCGCTGCTGATTGTTCTCTGGGCCATTGCCCTCATGAGCTTCGCTGTTTTGGGGCTGGTGAAATTTATGGAGATTGGCCTGACGGAATCTGCCTCCCAGTCCAAGAATTTTCGCGCCATGCAACTCGCGGAATCCGGCTTGGCACTTGGATTACATCCCCAGTTGGAAAAGGAGGACTCCCATCTCCGGCAGGATCTGGGCTCAAGCGAAAGTTTTGCCGTCACCCTGAAAAGCGAAGGTGCCCGCCTTAACATCAATTTCCTTCTGCTGAACAACAAGCGCTCCGACCTCATCGATCTTTTCCAGTCTTGGAAAGTAAATGACGGGGAGATCTACAAATTGGCGGATCATTTGATGGACTGGGTTGATGAGGATTCCCTCAAACGTCTCAACGGTGCGGAAAATGAGGATTACACCAAGCTGGGTTTTCCCGGGTATCCTCCCAATCGTCCTTTTCAGTCCCTGGAAGAAATGGAACTGGTTCCCGGCATTGAGTTTCTTGCGGAAGCCAGGCCCGACTGGAAAGAGTATTTTACTGTCTGGGGCGATGGGAAGCTAGATGTCAACGAGGCCCCGGCCGAATTGATCGCTGTTGTTTGCCAAGTGGGAAGTCTACCTGCTGAAATGTTCGTGAACAGACGTCTGGGGTCGGACGGGGAAAAGGAGACGTCTGACGATTTTGAATACACGGAAATGGCCCAGGTCCGCAGCGCATTGGGCTTGAGTGAAAGCTTGTTTAAAACCGTGGAAAGCCGTATCACTTTGAAAAGCAATTACAGGCGTATTGTCAGTGTGGGAAGAATCGGGAATTATGAGCGGAGTCTGGCAGTCGTCGTCCAACTGAACACAAACCCAGTACAATATCTTACATGGATCGAATATTAAAAGCTCCCGGGTTGGCTAAAGCCAAAAAGACGGAAGGATTCCGCCTTTTGTTGCCTGCGGAAAGCAGTTGGGAGTTGTGGGCCGGAAAGCCCGGCTCGCCGGCTGCCTGTGAAGAGCAGGGTGAACTGAAGGCACTGGCTGGCCGTCTGAATGGGTCTTCCGTGGTGGGAATTCCCATGCAATACGTTACGATTTTCCCGTTGTGGTTGACCACGACCGATCGAACGCTCATGGCGGAAATGGTCTGGATGCAGTTGGAACGCAAGGGATTGTTGTCAGGATCACGTGAGGGAACCGTGATGGATTACCGTGTTGTCCGTGAGGAAGCAGGCCGCTGTCTTGTTTCCATAAGTATCTTGTCGGAAACTTACCCGCAGGAAAATTGTTTTAAGGGGATATCCAAGTACTTCCTTTCCTCGGATTTCTTGCGACTGCCTGCGGATCGTCTTGTTCTATGGAAAGAACTGGGGCAGCAGACCATGGTTTTCACGGCAGGCCCGGAGATTGTTTATGCTCAAAGTCTAAAAAGCATCTCTTTGGATACTTCTGTGATCCAGGAAGCTCTCTGCGCCAGGCTCCAGCTTCAATCGGAGGGAATTACCACCGAGGGCTTCGGGATTGTGGCTTACGGGAATTTCCACCGGGGTGAACTGGATAATCTGGGACGCGCTCTTGGGGTCTCTTGCTCGTTGCAGCCACGACAGGATCCTGTCGTGCCCGCTGCCCCGCATCCGCTGACTCCGTTTTCTGTCCGGCAGGTTAGGGAAAAACAGAAAAAAAATGCAAGGACCCGTGGTATCGCTTACTGGGTTGCAGGCGCTTATCTATTGATGGCGGCTCTGATCCTGGGCCAACTTGGTTGGTTGGCCTGGGACAGGCATAAGCTGGAAAATGACCTGGCTACACATAAAGAGGAGGTGCAAACCATCCGCACTACCGCCTTGCGTTGGGAAGCCATGGAACTTAGTATTCTCCCTGAAACCTATCCCATTGAAATGCTGTTCCGCTGCACCCGCCGCTTACCCGAGGATGGGGTCAGGCTGGTTACCTTTGACCAGGTGGGAACCAAAGTTTTGATGACCGGTGAGGCCAAAAGCTCCGCCGCCGCTTTCCAGTTTTTGCAGGACATGAAAAAGGGTGAAGATCTTTCCGGTTACCAGTGGGAAATGCCACCTCCCAAGCTCTTGCCCAATGACTCCGCCCAATTCCAGATAGAAGGGAAACGCAGCTATGCGACAACTGACAAACAGTGAGCGTCGACTTGCCCTGATTTTCCTGGCGTTGGTCTTTGTCGTGGCCAATGCCTTTGCCGTGAACTTTCTGATCAAGCAAAAGAAACTGCTCCAGAAAAAACTGGTGGCTTTGCGTTTGGAGCAACTGGAAGCCCGGGCCTGGCTGGCCGATGGAGACCTGTGGTTGAAACGCAAAGCCTGGTTGGATGAAAAACAGCCAAAATCCCAGACGGACGGGCAGGAATCTGCCAAACTACTGGAAAGTCTTCAACAGGGAGCCCGGCAACAAAATATTACCATTGGCAGTCAGCAATTGAAAGATCCCCGGACTACGGCTTATTATCGCGAAGTTGCGGTTCAGTTGGAAGTGAAGGGGAGGCTGGATTCCGTTTCCAAATGGCTGGCCGGGTTGCAGGATCCAGAACGTTTCCAGGCCATAACCAGTTTGACTTTGAAAAGTGACGCGGAACCCCCCAAGGTGATTTGCACTCTGACGGTGGCCCGTTGGTATGCCCTTCCCTGACGCACCCATTTCTCACTGACTGACTAAACCGTATCATGAAACCCTGCCTCCTTGTTTTGTTTTTGGCCTTGAGTCCGATTTTCTGCCAGGCAGAAGATGCCGTGATTCCCAGGGGATATTCTCCGGATCGTTATGAGCCGCTTTGGAAAAAATCCCCTTTTACCTTGTCTTCCGTGGCAGAAGAAGTTCAAGGCGGTTTTGCCCGGAATCTGGCCTTGACTGGCATTTTGAAAATTGGGCAGAAAAACTACGTCTCGGTCTTCGATAAAGAAAGTAAACAACGCTTTTTTCTTTCTTCCGAACCGGGAGCAGAGGGAATCCAAGTGGAAAAATTGGAAACCGGCAATGAACTTAAAGATGTGGTCGTCACCCTCAAAAAAGGGGGAGAGGTCTCCACCCTTGGCTATGACATGTCTTTCTTGAAGCAGACCCACTCGCAAGCGGCACCACAAATGCCTGTCATGCCAGTTGTGGCCCCCAATCGCATTCAGCTGGGCCATCCTCCCCGTCCTTTGAAATCAAGCCCCGTTCGACGTATCATCATTCCAAGTCCAAGCCAGAATCCACCCAAATGAAATCTTATTTATCTCTCCCTATTGTATTTCTGACACTTGTTGCCGGTCTTTTTGCCCAGGGGACTTCTGGCCCGCCCCCTTTGGTCCCCGTCACAGATCCTGAGGAAAAAGTGATCCTGCAAATGCCGGGCGGGAGCCTGTTTTCCCTTCTGGATTATTATGAAGTCACTTCCGGCAAAGTCCTCATCCGTGATGCCCAGTTGGCCGACATCACCAACATCAAATTGATCGCACCCGGTGAGATATCCAAAAGCCAGGCCCTCCGTTTGGTCGAATCCGTTCTCACCCTGAATGGTATAACCCTGATCCCCGGCGAAGATAACTCCGTCAAAGTTCTCGGTGCCGGAAAACCCGCACGCAGCGAGGGTGTACCCGTGTATGCGAATCTGACAGACCTACCCAGAGGCGACCAGGTTGTCAGCTACTTCATGCCCATGCGCTACATTAGTGCCAATGAAGCCCTACAGATTTTTCAGAACTCTATTCCTCCACACCCGCAATACGGTGTATATGTGCCCGTCCCCCATGCCCAGGCTATTGTTGTCACGGAAAATGCCTCCACCATTCGGCAGATAGTTGCTCTGAAGGAACTGGTCGATGTTCCTCCGGCCAAGATCGTCAGCAAATTCGTGGTGCTGCAACGTGCCGATGCCGAGCGTGTCGCCGAAGTCATTTCCAACCTGATAGAAAACCGGAAAAACAAGGCCCAGGCCGCTGCCGGTGGCCAGCCTGTGGTTGCCCCTGAAGCAGCGGGAGAAACGACGGTTTCCATGAATGAACGCAGCCTGGTGGCAGGGGATGTGGAACTTGTGGCTGATGCCCGGACCAACCGTATCCTGGTGATCACCCGCCCTGTCAATTTTGAGTACATCAAAAGCCTCATTGAGGAATTCGACAATGCCGTCACCTTGAATGCTCCTTTGGAAAGACCCTTGAAATATGTCATGGCCAGCGAAGTCCTGCCTGTCTTGGAAACACTTTTGACGGAAAACAAAGACGGCCAGTCGGGCCAGGCCAAAACTGCCAACCAACAACAACAGCAGCAACAACAACAGAACCAGCAGCGCAATGCGAGTACGTCACGCAACAGCAGTCGCACCAACACGGAACGCACGTTAAATGAAAACCAGGATACAGCACCTGAGGCCATCATGGTGGGCAAGACCCGCCTCATTGCCGACAAACAGGCCAATTCCATCATTGTCATCGGGCCTCCTGAAAGCCTGGACAAGGTCAGCTCCATCCTGGATCGCCTCGATAAGAAACCACTGCAGGTTTATCTCTCCACCGTTATCGGCCAGTTGACCGTGGGCCGCAACAGCCAGTTTGCGGTCGATATACTCCAGAAATTTTCCAACTCAGGCGACTTCGGGGTCGCCGGCAGTATCCGCAACCGCACGGCTGCGGGTGGCGGATCCGTTTTTTCACCTGACCCCAAAATCCTGACCAATGCCGGGGCCTTTGCCAACGCCGCCTCCGGACTTACCGTCTATGGTGCGATAGGCTCCGCCCTGGACTATTACGTGCAGGCCTTGGAATCCACCTCGCGCTTTAAAATTGTTTCCCGCCCTGTCATCTACACCCAGAACAACAAAGGAGCAGTCATCTCTTCCGGTCAACGTATCGCTGTTCCCAGCAGCACTCTGACCTCCCTCAATACCGGCACCAGCGATCAGGCCTCCGTAACCTCCAACATTGATTATACCGATGTTGAATTGAAGTTGGAAGTGGTGCCCCAGATCAATTCCGACCGCGAAGTCACCCTGAAGATCAAGCAGACCAATGACAGTGTCGTCGGCAACAGGGTGATCTCTGGCAACAGCATTCCCACGATCGCCACCCAGTTTGTGGACACCACCGTCTCCGTTCCCAATCGCGGGACGATTGTTTTAGGGGGACTCATCAGTGAGGATTCCACCAACAACGTCACAGGCATTCCGATACTTAAGGACATCCCAATCCTGGGTTATTTGTTCAAAGGTACGAACAAGGACAAGAACCGGACTGAACTCATCATCATGATCCAGCCTGTGGTGGTGGGGGGCGAAGTGGAAGAGGACATGGCCAGCATCAATGAGGAGCGTAGAGCCGAGATAGGCCCCGACGCCCGTAATTTCTCAGAGCATTCCCAAATGACCAGCGACTCGCTCAAGAAGAAAGCGAAGACGGAGAAAAAACAACCTGCCACCTACCGGGGTTTGACCAAACCCCGGGTGAAAGAGGAAGAGCCCCAGTCCACTGTGCCTGCACAGGCTCTTCCCTAAATTTTAGGCTGCGTCCTTCAGTCTGGGGAAGAAAAACAGCTTTGCAGGCAAGGGGTTATAGAAAATCAAACAGGTTGGACGGCCGGACGGTTTGGTTTTTTCTGAAGGATCGGCTCGAAAGCTTTCGGGGCTTTTTCCGGAGTTTCATAGAGCCGCCTCTGGAGACCTGCCCAACCTTTGCCTTCGCTGTGTTGCCCACGCTGGTCAATTCGGCGTAAGATGCTTTGGCGTATAAAAGAGTGTTTACGTAATAAACGGTGTAAACTATCCCCCTGATAGAGAATAAGCGGGAAACCGAAAGTTTTGTACTTGTTATCCCATTTGTTTTCTGAAAAAAATGGTTCTGCATGAAATGTCAGTTTTTTCCACGCCTATCTTTTCACTCCCTGATTCTGGGTGGATTGGTCGCCTTGCTGCTGACTTCGTCCATGCCTTTGCGCGCCCAGCAGAGTGTCGTCGTGGACAGTGAAGATGCGACAGGGGTTCTGAGGGTGGGAGCATGGACCAGTACTTCCAGCAACGCCCAAAAATACGGCTCCGGCTACTGGCATGATGGAAATACGGGAAAAGGGAGTAAAAGAGTTTCCTTCACGCCGGTTTTGACCGAAGCCGGCGAGTATGAAGTTTACCTGTGGTGGCCATCAGCCTCGAACTTTGCCTCGAACGTGCCTGTAGACATCATCCATAACGGCGGCACCGATTACATCCAGATCAATCAACGTGCCAACGGCGGGCGCTGGATTCTCTTGGGCAGTTACGCATTCGAGGCGGGCAGCACGGGCCGGGTGACCATCAACACTACCGGCACCAATGGAACGGTGGTTGCTGATGCAGTCCTCTTTCACAAAAAGGGGCTCATTGTCGATAACAACAACTCCAATAACAGTGGTGGTTCCATTTCCGGAAGCAAGGGCAGTTGGGTCTCCGCCAATCTGACGCCGGGATATGTCGGCAACAACTATCACCATGACAACAACACCGGCAAGGGTCTGAAAAGTTTCCGTTGGACACCCAATTTGACCGCAGCCGGTTACTACACGGTTTACCTGAGATGGACATCGGGATCCAACCGGGCCAGCAACGTGCCGGTGGAAGTCGGAACGGTTGGTGCCGGGGATTTACTGGAAGTCAACCAGCAACTCAGCGGTGGCATGTGGGTGGAACTGGGCAAGTATTGGTTTCCCGCAGGAATCAAGGGATATGTGGAAGTGGGGACAACAGCAACCACCGGCCGCGTCATAGCAGATGCCGCCATGTTCGTTCCCGACCTTGATCTGAATCCGGATACGGACGGGGACGGATTACCCGATGGTTATGAGGAGCAGGTTGGTTTGAACCCCGACGTGTCCGACAGTGCATTGGACAGTGATAACGACGGGTTGAGCAACCTGGAGGAATACAACCTGGGCACCAATCCCCTACTAGGCGACAGTGATGCAGACGGGCTTCCGGACGGTTGGGAAGTGGGTAACAACTTTAATCCTTTGGACAAGAATGACGGAGCTGTGACCACAGTCACCTTTACCAGCGGCAACGTCTTGAGCTATGGAGGCAGCACGCAGGATGTGAACGTTAATGGCTATGAAATTTTGGATGGCGGACAAACCCTCCGACTAAATCTCAACACTTGGAAAGCCGTCAACCTTCCCATCACCGTCAGCAATAACCTGCTGATCAAATACGACGTGCTCAGTGACGGGCAACAACCTGAAGTTTATGGCATCGGTCTGGACAGGGACACCGGTGTCAGTCCGGAAAGTAGCTGGCAGAACGGCGGTAGCCAGCCCTGGGGCCTGCAGAATCACCTGCGCTGGCCGGGTCAAGGTTGGCAGAACCATGCCATCCATCCCTCAACGCAACTCAGCGGCAGCTATAACTTTGTGGCTTTTATCGGGGATGCCGATGCGGCGCAACAGTCCCGTGTCAGTTACCGAAACGTCAGGATTGGCCCTGACAATGACCGGGATGGTCTTTTCAACAACGAGGAATTTGCCTTGGGAACCGATCCCACCAATCCGGACAGCGATGGAGATTTGATGGCTGACGGTTGGGAAAGCCGCTACGGGCTGAATCCGTTGGTGTCAAACGCTGGAGGCGACCTGGACGGAGATGGTTGGACCAATCTGGAAGAATTTGTCAACCGGAGCGACCCCAGCCAGGATGACGCTGGGACTTGGGAAGAAGCGGACGGACTGGTAGTGATCGAAGCGGAAGACTTTGACGCCAACCTTGCCCAGGGCATCCATACCTGGAATGTGGGTGTCATACCTGGAGGTTACAGTGGTAGTGGAACCGTGTCTGCTCAACCGGACACAGGCACAATCCGCGACAGCAACTTTACCCTGAACAGTCCCCGTCTGGATTACCGGGTCAGATTCACCCAAACGGGCAATTACCGGGTCTGGATCCGCGGTCACGCCCAGGGATCCACGGGCAGGGATTCCGTTCATCTGGGATTGAATGGTAAAGCGCTGGAAACGTCAGACCGTTTGGACTGGAACGGCGGCACCAGTTGGAAATGGAGTTCGAACACCGGAGCTGGGACTTATGCCACGATCCGCGTCGATCAGCCCGGTATTCAGACCATCAACCTTTGGATGCGGGAGGATGGGGCTGTGGTGGACAAGCTTTTACTGACTCTGAACAACAGCTACACACCCGCCGGAACCGGTCCGGAAATCAGCACCCGTCTGGAGCCTGAGCCAGCTCTTCCAGATACAGACAATGATGGAATGCCGGATGCGTGGGAAACACTGCATGGCCTCAATCCCAACGACCCAGCCGA
>ENA-ORBV01001335-ORBV01001335.1-microbial-mat-metagenome-genome-assembly--contig:-NODE-1335-length-55045-cov-8.915460_pt1 | contig 55045 bp, 46 predicted proteins | sample MGYA00237777_ERZ505514 | MGnify/ENA primary metagenome ERZ505514 (study PRJEB26160, sample SAMN06269048) | microbial mat metagenome | isolation source: Oligotrophic lake microbial mat | place... | reverse complement strand
ACATGAACGTGAAGGTCGAGGTCCCCAAGCTGAACGTGGCCGAGTATCACAAGCCTTACGTCGCCGTGTGGGTCGAGCGGCCGGACCAGAGCGTCGCGGCCAATTTGAGCCTTTGGTACGACGTGAAGAAGAACGAGAACGCCGGCACCAAGTGGCTCACCACCACGGCCGGCGTGAGCCCCATCGTGCGTGCGACGTCGACGACGGCCCCGTCACCTGATTTTCGTGCCCAGACCACGCGGCCCACGTGCCGTGTCGATCCGACCGCAGGCCAATGGTTCAGAATCTCGCGTGGGCCTTGAGGCACCGCTACGCTTCGATCGTGCCCATCGACACCACCCAACTCAAAAAGTGCGCGCTCTTCGAGAGCCTCCTCCCCGATCAGCTCAAGCAGATCGGCGACATCGTGAAGACGATGTCGGGACTCACGGTGGAAATTCTCAACACCGACGCGGAAGGTCGGCTGGTGCTGTGCGACGCACTGACCTACGCTGAGCGCTACGAACCGGCGGCGGTCGTCGACATCGCGACGCTCACCGGCGCCTGCGTGATCGCGCTCGGCCACGTCGCCAGCGGCCTCTACGCCAACGATGAAGCGCTTGCCGCCGAACTGACCGCCGCCGGCGATGCCAGCCACGACCGCGTCTGGCGCATGCCGCTGTGGGACGACTACCAGGACCAGCTGAAGAGCAATTTCGCCGACCTCGCCAACATCGGCGGACGTCCCGCCGGCAGCGTCACGGCGGCCTGCTACCTCGCGCGCTTCGCGAAGAAGTTCAAGTGGGCCCACCTCGACATCGCGGGCACCGCCTGGCGCTCGGGCAAGGACAAGGGCTCGACCGGACGGCCGGTGCCGCTGCTCACGCAGTTCCTGATCGACCGGACATCGAAGCGGTGAATCGGGAATGGGCAATGGTGACGCCCTGCTGGCGTATCGCCCCGATTCCCGATTCCCGATTCCCGATTCCCGATTCCCCATTGACCATTCACCGGTGCTATGACCCAGATCGACTTCTACACCCACGTCGGCGACAAGCTGGACGTCGCCTGCCGGCTCACCACCAAGGCCTTCCGCCAGGGGCTCAGGGTGCTGGTGCGCTGCCCCGATCCGGACACGGCCGCCACCTTCGGCAAGCGCCTGTGGTGCGTGCCGCAGACGTCCTTCGTGCCGCATTGCGCGCCGCAGGACGCACTGGCCGCCGAAACGCCGGTGCACGTGGACGTGGATGCCAGTGGCGCCGAACCGCAGCACGAACAGATCCTGGTCAACCTGTGCGCCGACTGGCCGCCGTATTTCAGCCGCTTCGAGCGCGTGATCGAGATCGTCAGCCGGGCCGATGACGACTCGTCGGCCGCCCGCGCGCGCTGGAAGTTCTACAAGGAACGCGGCTACGAAATGAAGGCCCGGGTGCAGGGCAAGGACTTCGAGTAGCGCGATGGCCGACCCCGCGGACGACAGCGACACCGACGCCCTGCTGGCGCGCGCGGACCGGCTGCTCGGCCGCCACCGTCGGCCGTCCGCCGCCGACATACCGCAGCTCACCGAAGAACTGCCCCCGCCCGCGGCGTTTACGGCACCCGCGCAGGACGACGGCATTCCGCTGCTGACCGACGTCATCGAGGCGGACCCGGTCCCCGCCGGTGCGCTGCCGCCCGCGGACCTGCCGGACGTCAGCCGCGCGGTCGAGCAGGCCCTCGCCGGACTGGACGCGGAACTCGCGCCCGCGCAGCGCGAGGAAATGCGCCAGTCGCTGGAAGCCACGCTCTTCGAACAGATGCGCAAGTTGCGCGCCGCGCCCGCCACGGACCCTGCGGCGGCGCCGGACGGCGACAAGCCTCCGGTATAATCCGCGGCTTTTCGCGCGCCCCTTCAGCACTGCGCAGCACAGCGCGCGGCCCCGGCACTTTTCCCGCTCCTTCCGTACTGTCCGCCCCTTCCGTGGAACTCGCCAAGAGCTTCGAACCGCCCGCGATCGAGTCGCACTGGTATCCCGTGTGGGAACGCGCCGGGTACTTCGAGACCGCTAAGGCCGGCGGCGACGGACGGCCTGCCTACTGCATCCAGCTGCCGCCGCCCAACGTCACGGGCACGCTGCACATGGGGCATGCGTTCCAGCAGACGCTGATGGACGCGCTCATCCGCTACCACCGCATGCGCGGCTTCGACACCAACTGGGTGATCGGCACCGACCACGCCGGCATCGCGACACAGATCGTGGTCGAGCGCCAGTTGCAGGCCGACGGCAAAACGCGCCACGACCTCGGGCGCGAACAGTTCATCAACCGTGTCTGGGAATGGAAGCAGCAATCGGGTGCGACCATCATCGGCCAGATGCGCCGGCTGGGCGCATCCGCCAACTGGGACTACGCCAGCACCGACGGCCAGCACGCCGGCTATTTCACGATGGACGAGCGCATGTCGCGCGCCGTCGTCGAGGTCTTCGTCCGGCTGCACGAAGAAGGCCTGATCTACCGCGGCAAGCGGCTGGTCAACTGGGACCCGCAGTTGATGACCGCGGTGTCCGACCTCGAAGTCGAAAGCGAGGAGGAAGACGGGAAGATCTGGGAGATCCGCTACCCGCTCGCCGACGGTTCCGGCTCGCTGGTGGTCGCCACGACGCGGCCGGAGACCATGCTGGGCGACGCGGCCGTCGCCGTGAATCCGAACGACGAACGCTACACGGCGTTGGTCGGCAAGCCGGTCACGCTGCCCCTGACCGGCCGCACCATCCCGGTCATCGCCGACGATTACGTCGATCGCGAGTTCGGCACCGGCTGCGTGAAGATCACGCCGGCGCACGACTTCAACGACTGGCAGGTCGGCCAGCGGCACAAGCTCCCCGCGCTGGCAATGATGACGCTCGAAGCGAAGATCAGCGACGATGCTCCCGCCGCTTACCGCGGACTCGACCGCTTCGAAGCGCGCAAGCGCATCCTCGCCGACCTCAAGACGCAGGAACTGCTGGTCTCGGAGAAACCGTACAAGCTGCGCGTCCCGCGCTCGGGCCGCACCGGCGTGATCGTCGAGCCGATGCTGACCGACCAGTGGTTCGTGCAGATGGGCGGGCTCGCCACATCGGGCCTTGAAGCCGTGGCCAGCGGCGAAGTTAAGTTTTTTCCCGAGCATTGGACCACCACCTACAACCAGTGGCTGGAAAATATCCAGGACTGGTGCATCTCGCGCCAGCTCTGGTGGGGCCACCAGATTCCCGCCTGGTATGACGAGCATGGCGGGGTCTATGTCGGCCGCAGCGAAGCCGAGGTGCGCGAGAAATACGCCTCACGCCTCACGCCTCACGCCTCACTGCGGCGGGACGAGGACGTGCTCGACACCTGGTTCTCCTCCGCGCTGGTGCCCTTCACCGCGCTTGGCTGGCCGGACTCGGTGGACAAACCCGCGCCGGACCTGAAGACCTTCCTGCCCTCTTCAGTGCTGGTGACCGGCTTCGACATCATCTTCTTCTGGGTCGCTCGGATGATCATGATGACCAAGCACTTCACGGGCGAGGTGCCGTTCCGCCATGTCTACATCAACGCACTCGTGCGTGACGCCGAGGGCCAGAAAATGTCCAAGTCCAAGGGCAACACCCTGGACCCGCTGGACCTCATCGACGGTATCACGCTGGACGCCCTGCTCGCCAAATCCACGCAGGGCCTGATGCTGGCCGGGCACCAACAGAAAGTGGAGAAGTACCTCCGCAAGAACTACGCGGACGGCATTCCCGCCTTCGGTGCGGATGCGCTGCGCTTCACTTTCGCCTCGCTGGCCACCTTCGCGCGCACGCTCAATTTCGACCTCAGCCGCTGCGAGGGCTACCGCAACTTCTGCAACAAGCTGTGGAACGCCACGCGCTTCATGCTCATGAACTGCGAGGGCAAGGACACCGGCCTCGACGCATCGCTGCCGCTCGATTATTCCGCGGCGGACCGCTGGATCGTCAGCCGCCTCCAGCGCTGCGAAGCCGAGGTCGAGCAGGGTTTCGCCGAGTACCGCTTCGACAACCTGTCCCGTGCACTCTATGAATTCGTGTGGGACGAATACTGCGACTGGTACGTGGAGCTCGCCAAGGTGCGTTTGGCGAACGGGACCGAAGCGCAGCAGCGCGCCACGCGGCGCACGCTGGTGCGCGTACTGGAAGCGGCGTTGCGGCTCGCCCATCCGCTGATTCCGTTCATCACCGAAGAGCTCTGGCAGAAGGTCGCGCCGCTCGCCGGCAAGACCGGCGCCTCGATCATGCTGCAGCCCTACCCCAAAGCCGACACCAGCCGGATCGACGAGCCGGCCGAAACCGAGATCGGAAAGGTCAAGCGTATCGTGGGCGCCGCGCGCGTGCTGCGCGGCGAAATGGGGATCAAACCCAACGAATCTCCGCGACTCGAACTGATCGCAGGCGCAGAGGCCGCCGGCAAGGCGGACGGGGAGCTGGTGACCGTTTACAACGACCAGATCCGCACGCTGACCAAGTCGAAGTCGGTGACGATGGTCGTGACCCCCTCGAACCCGCTCGCGCCGGTGGCTATGGTCGACGACCTCAAGGTGCTGCTGGTGGTCGACGTTGATCCGGCGGAGGAGCGCAAGCGCCTCGCCAAGGAAGTCGCGCGTCTCGAAGGCGAAATCGGAAAGACTAAAGGCAAATTGGCCAACGCCAGCTTCGTCGAGCGTGCACCCGCCGCCGTCGTCGAGCAGGAGCGCAGCCGCATGGCGCAGTTCGAAACCACCCTGTTGAAACTCCGCGCGCAGCTGGACCACCTCGGGTGACCCCCGCCACCGGCCTCCTCTCCCCGCGCGCGCACCGCTTGCGCCCCCGATGATCCACGCGCTGCGCGCCTTCCGACACCGCAATTTCCGGCTGTTCTTCGCCGGCCAGTCGCTATCGCTGGTCGGCACCTGGATCCAGCAGATCGCGATGGCCTGGCTGGTCTACCGCCTGACCAACTCGCCGTTTCTGCTCGGGCTGACGGCCTTCGCCGGCCAGTTTCCCATCCTGCTGCTGGCGCCGCTGGGCGGCCTGTGGGCCGACCGTTTCGACCGCCGCAAACTGCTGATGGCCACGCAAGTCCTGGCCATGGTGCACGCGCTGGTGCTGGCGCTGCTGGTCTACACCGATCTGGTCCAGGTCTGGCACCTCATCGCGATGGCCGCGATCCTCGGCGTCGTCATGGCGCTCGACACGCCGGTACGCCAGACCTTCGTCCCGCTCATCGTGCCGTCCAAGCAGGACCTGCCGGCGGCGATCGCCTTCAACGGCTTCATGCAGAACGCCGGGCGCATGATCGGTCCGACGATCGCCGGCGCGCTGCTGGTCTATTTCAGCGAGGCCGCCTGCTTCCTGATCAACGGAATCTCCAAAATCGCCGTGGTGGCCGCCGTCTACGCGACCAATGCGCAGTCGGCGCCGCGCCCGCCGTCGGGCGCGTCCGTTCTGCGGAGCCTCGTCGACAGCGCCCGTTACGCCTGGGACCTGGTGCCGATCCGGCTGATGCTGCCGATGGTCGCGCTGGTGAGTTTCATGGCCACGCCCTATCAAACGCTGTTGCCCATCTACGCGAAGGAGATCTTCAGCGGCGGCGCGCACACTCTGGGCTTTCTGATGGGCGCTGCCGGGCTCGGCAGCCTGATCGCGCCGGTCTACCTCGCCTCGCGCCGCGAAGTACGCGGCCTGACGCGGGTGTTGCTGGGTGGCGTGCTGCTGGTCGGCGTGTCGCTGATGGTGTTTGCCTACTCGCACTTGCTGTGGCTGTCGCTGCTCATGATCGCGCTCACCGGGCTCGGCATCATGCTGACCGCACAGACCGTCAGCACCGTCATGCAGACCATCATCGAGGACGACATGCGCGGCCGCATCATGGCGTTCTTCACGATGGCCTTCCTCGGCGTCGCGCCGGTCGGCAGTCTGCTGGCCGGATGGATGGCCGACCACGTCGGGGCCGAGCACACGCTCGCGGCCGGTGGCATCTGCTGCCTGCTGGGCGCCGCGGCGTACTGGCGCCGCATGCCCATGCTGCGAACCCATATCCGGCCGATCTATGTTCGCCTCGGCATCATCCAGGACTGACACCGGACGTTTCAGCGCGCGATCAGCACCGCTTGCGTGGCCGCGCGAATGGCAGCCGCAAGGTCTGCGGACCGCATCCCGTTGAGCGCGCCAGGACGTTCAGCGACATAGCGCTCCACCACCCGCTCGATGCGATTGAGCGGCACGCCAGCCAGCGCGGTTTCCAGATCGAACGACACCGCGCGCGGCCGCAGCGGCACGTCGCCCAGCAACCACACCTGTTTCAGCCTGCCGCTGTCGAGATCGTGAATGACGGCGGTCCGCAGCACACCGCCGGCGTGCCGGGTGTTGCCTGCGCCCTGCGGCGTCCGCTCGCGCGCAGCGGTCGCGAACTGCACCCAGCCTTCGGTGGACATTTCGGCCAGCGCCCGCTGGTAGCGGCTGTGCTCGGAGAGTGTCAGGTCGCCTTCCGAACATTCGACCGCCAGTTCGCTTTCAAACGCTTCAGTCAGCACGGCACGGATTTGCGCCAACGGCGGCGCACGCCCAAGCAGCGCCGCCAGGCTGGTGCTGCGCTCCCGGACAGCGGCCAGCCTGGCGGCAGCCGATGCCGCGCCCGGCAGGCGGAGGCGCGTGCAGGCGCCCGCCTCGGCCTCGACACGCACGCAGCCCTCGAACAGCAATACCGGCCCGTCCACCGCGCATGCCGTCGCGGCCAGACGCCGGCCTTCCACGGCGATTTCGTTGTGCGCGCGCAGGTATGCGGCCACACCCAGCTCACGCAGGGCCGCGGCAGCCGCATTGCAAAGACGGCGCGCGGCCGTGTCCGGATCGGCGTCGAGGCGGTCACGGTGCAGGCACAACTCCCAGGCCAGGTCGCCTTCGCCCACCACCAGCGCAGGTCCGTGCGTGATGCGGCGTTGCAGGCCCACCCCCGCCGCATCGCAAGCCTCAAGCTCGAACTCCTGCGCGGCGCTCTGTCCGCAATCGAGCAGCGCCGAGGGCGCGTGCCGCAGAAAACGCAAGGTGTCGGGAATTTCCGCCGCGGCTCGGGCTTCGAGCAGGGCCCGCGACAGCGCGACATTCTGCACGGCGGGACGCAGGCCCGTGTCGAGCACCCGCGCCGTTTCGGGGAGGGGGGCGTGGCCGGCCATGCGTTCAGGACCGGCGGCGCGCGGGACTTACTTCTTCTTCAGGAAGAAGATGAATTCCTTCGCCTGGGTGTCGACGCCCAGCAGTTCGTTGCCCGTCTGCCGGGAGAAGGCCTGGAAATCGCGCGTCGCCCCCGGGTCGGTCGCGAGCACCTTGAGCACCTCGCCGGAAATCATATCGGTGAGCGCTTTTTTCGTGCGCAGGATCGGCAACGGACAGTTGAGCCCGCGGGCGTCGAGTTCCTTGTTGAATTCCATGCTGGAGTCTCCTCGGGAAACACCGGCCGCAAACGCAGCGGAGGACCGTCACCGGCCGCTAGAACACGCTGATGTTGCGGTCAGTGAGCAGTTGCGAAAGACGGGTATTGGCGAGCGACAGGCGGTCGACCAGAATTTCCAGGAAGGCGCCGTTGAAGTGATGGCGGCACAGTTCGGAAGCCTGCGCCAGCGCTTCGGACTTGATCTCGATCATCGCCACGTCGGACGTCGAGGTCACGCTGGCGGTCCGCTTGAACTGCTTCTTGCCGAGGTAGGCCATCTCGCCGCAGCAGTCGCCGGGCTTGAGCATGTTCAGCAGCTTGTCGGCCTTGGTGACCTTTACCTCGCCCGAGACCAGGATGAAGAAGGAGGTGCCCACGTCGCCCTCGTGGATCACGACCTGGCCGGGCGGAAAACGGTGCCAGGTGGTGACCCGCAGCACTTCCCACAACTCCACATCGGTGAAGCTGTTGAAGAAGGAGAGCTTGCGCAGCGTGTCGAATTTTTCGCTGTCCGGCATCGCCTTTTCCGGCTTCTGCAGGCTGCCGAACACGTTGACGAGTTCGTGGGAAAACTCCTCCCACGTAGGGTAGCGCTCCCGCGTTTCCTTTTTCAGCGCCTTCATCACCACGATGTCGAGCTGCGCCGGGATTTCGGGGCGCACGGACGAGGGCGGCGACGGCTCAGCGTTGATGATCTGGTAGATCATGCTGTAGTTGTTGGTGGCCTGGAACGGCAGCTTGCCGGTCAGCAGCTGGTAGAGCATCACGCCGAGCGAAAAAATGTCGCTCTGGTGGTTCAGCGGCTGCTCCTTCACCTGCTCCGGCGACATGTAGGCCGGGGAGCCGATGCCGGTGATCTGCGTGGTCTCGGTGGCGGAGGTGAGCGCGGCGCCGAAATCCGAGATCTTGATGTCGCCATCGCCCTTCAGCAGGATGTTGGCCGGCTTGATGTCGCGGTGGATGACGCCCTGCTTGGCCGCGTAATCGAGCGCCTTGGAGCACTTGAAGCAGATCTCGATCACCTTCTGGATCGGCAGCAGGTTCTCGACGCGCGAATGCTGCTCGAGCGTGGTGCCTTCCACGAATTCCATGACGATGTAGCTCGCCTCCTCGTCTGCCACCGCGTCGTAGATGGTCGCGATGTGCGGGTGCGAGAGCTTGCCGGCGAGCGAGGCCTCGGTGACGAACAGCTTGCGGTAGCGCTTGCCGTGCTCCTTGTCGCCCAGGGCCTCCGGGTAGACCACTTTCATCGCCACGCGGCGATTGACGAAGGGATCCAGCGCTTCGTAGACGATGCTGGTCGCGCCCTTGCCGATTTCGCGGACGATTTCGTATTTGCCGATTTTTTGCGGAGTGGCCATCGAGTCTGTCGGGTGTCTGGGTGCAGCGGCTTGCCGCGGCAATGGCCGCGACCGTCACCGGTGATTTCTGTTTAATCGTCAATACTTTATCACAGGCGTTACGGTGCGGCGCCAGCCCGCGCCCGGTTTTGACGACCGGCGTGCCGTGCGGCTACACTCCTGCGCACCTGAAACTGCGGGGATCCGGCAGACTCCCCGCCGACAGCACCAGATGCCGCTTCGGCGGCATCCAAGTTCTGCTCCGCACCGGCCCGCCGCAGCGGCCGCGAAGGAGCCCGCTTGGAAACACCGCGTATTAGTACCACTACCACTACCGGCAAGACCGACTTGTCCACCCCGCCCGCCGCCAACAGCCATCCTGCCGATGAGCCGGCGCCGCCGCAACCCGGTTTCGGCGAGGCGTTCTGGTACTGGCTGAAGCTCGGCTGCATCAGCTTCGGCGGCCCCGCCGGCCAGATCGCGATCATGCACCACGACCTGGTGGAAAAAAAACGCTGGCTGTCCGAACGCCGCTTCTTGCATGCGCTGAACTACTGCATGGTGCTGCCGGGCCCTGAGGCGCAGCAACTCGCCACCTACATCGGTTGGATGATGCACCGTACCTGGGGCGGCCTCATCGCCGGTGGCCTGTTCGTGCTGCCTTCGCTCGCGCTGCTGATCGCTCTGTCCTGGATCTACCTGGCCTACGGCAACGTGCCCGCCGTCGCTGGCGTGCTCTACGGCATCAAACCTGCGGTCACTGCGATCGTGCTGTTCGCGGCGTGGCGCATCGGTTCGCGCGCGCTGAAGAACGCCTGGCTGTGGGCGATTGCCGCCGCCGCCTTCATCGCCATCTTCGCGCTGGGCCTGCCGTTTCCGCTGATCGTCATCGGCGCCGGCCTCCTGGGGCACATCGGCGGCCGGCTGGCCCCGGACCGGTTTGCACCGGGCGGCGGCCACGGCAAGGCCGACAAACACTACGGCCGTGCACTGATCGACGACGACACCGCGCCGCCGCCGCACGCGCGCTTCTCCTGGGGCCGGTTCGCCCGCGTCGCCGCGGTCTGCCTCCTGCTGTGGATCGCCACGCTGGGCACGCTCGCCGTCCTGTTCGGCTGGCAGCACACGCTCACGCAGATGGGCTGGTTTTTCACCAAGGCGGCGCTGCTCACCTTCGGCGGCGCCTACGCGGTGCTGCCCTACGTCTACCAGGGCGCCGTCGAGCAGCACCAATGGCTGAGCGCCGCCCAGATGATCGACGGCCTCGCACTCGGCGAGACGACGCCGGGACCGCTGATCATGGTGGTCGCCTTCGTCGGCTTTGTCGGCGGCTGGACGCACGCGCTGTTCGGAACCGACGCCCTGTTCGCCGCCGGGGCCGCGGCCGCCATCGTGGTGACCTGGTTCACCTTTCTGCCGAGCTTCCTGTTCATCCTGGCCGGCGCGCCATTCATCGAATCCACCCACGGCGAACTGCGCTTCACCGCGCCGCTGACCGGCATCACCGCCGCGGTGGTCGGCGTCATCGTGAACCTTGCGGTGTTCTTCGCCTGGCACGTGCTGTGGCCCAACGCCACCGGTGCGGCGCCGTTCGCGGGGCCCTTCGACTGGGTGTCGCTGGTGATCGGCACGCTGGCGACCGTCGCCCTCTTCCGCTTCAAAACGGGCGTCATTCCACTGCTCCTGGCCTGCGGCGCGGCGGGCCTCGCCGCGCGCGTCCTGTGGCCCGCGATCGCGGCCTGAACGCACAGACCGGTCAGCGCTCCTTCTTCGTCTGATCCTCGAGCCGGCGCAATTCGCGCAGCCGCGCCTCCATGATCGACAACTCCTGGAAGCTCGCGTCGCCCGCCTTCACCGCGATCGTCAACTGCTCGATCGCCGCGCGCGGGTTGCCGCGCCGCAGATAGCCCTCGGCCAGCGCCTGGTGAGAGAGCGAGATGCGATTCAGCTGGGCGTAGGCCTTGGCGAGGGCAAAAGACATCTGGTACTCGTCGTTGGTGCGCTGCCGGGCCTCGATGACCTTCAGCGCCTCCCCGGCCCTGCCGACCCGCAGCAGCGCATCCACGTATTCGTAGATCATCGCGCGGTTGTTGGGATAGCGTGCCAGCCCGTCGCGGTAGATCGCGAGCGCGCCCTCGGCGTCCCCCACGGCGAGCGCAAGGCGCCCCGACAACGTGGTGATCATCGGGTGCGGCGGGGCGATCTTCACCAGTTGCGCGAGCTCCTTCTGCGCCCGCGGGTACTGCTTGCCGGCGTATAGCGCCACCGTCAGCCCGTAGCGGGTCGCGGTCTCGTTGAGAAACTTGCGCGCCTTCAGGCTTTCCTCGAAAAATTCCAGCGCCTCGCGCGGGCTGTCCGTCAGCACGCGCAGCTTGGCCCGCACCAGCAGAAACTCGAGCGAGTCGGGAACCTGGCGGTACTTGAGCTGGTCCGCGCGGCCCTGCATGTCCGCCATGCGCTCGTAGCTCATGGGATGGGTGCGCAGGTAGGCGGGCGCCGCGCCCGTGTCCACGATGCGGGTCGCCTTCTGCAGCCGCTCGAAAAAGGCCGGCATCGCCTGCGGGTCGTAACCGGCGCCTTCCAGGATCTGGATGCCGACGCGGTCGGCCTCGCGCTCGTTGTCGCGCGTGAAATTGAGCTGCGACTGGATCGCGCCGGCCTGCGCCCCCACGATCGCCGCGGAGGCCAGGTCGGGGCTGGAACGCGCCGCCAGCACGGCCAGCGCGATCGCGGCCATGGTCAGCACCGCGTTGTCCTTCTGCCGCGCGATCTGGCGCGCGATGTGGCGCTGCACGACGTGGCCAACCTCGTGACCCACGACCGCCGCCAGCTCCGATTCGCTCTGCGACGCGAGAAACAGGCCGGTGTGCACACCGATGAAGCCGCCGGGCAGGGCGAAGGCGTTGATGGTCGCTTCGCGAATCAGGAAAAACTCGAAGGTCTGCCGAGAATCCGCGCTCGCGGCCACCAGCCTGTAGCCCAGGCTGTTCAGGTAATCCGTGGCTTCCGGATCGTCGAGGTAGGCGGGGTCAGCGCGGATTTCCCGCATGATCGACTCGCCGATCCGACGTTCGTCGCGCGGCGTGACATCCGCCTGCGCGACATCGCCGAGGTCGGGGAGCGTTTGCGGGAGCGCGATCGCGAACGTCGCGGCAAGCAGGGCCGCGAGCAGCACGCGGAAGGCCTGTTTCATGGTGCTATGATACCTGCGACCTGCCGGAGGTTCCGCCGCCCGAGTTGTCCCTTGGTCTCTTGGTCTCCTGGTCACCATTCCCGTCTCCGTTCCCGTTCATCCTTTCCCCCCCCAGCCATGGCCGCGCGACCCAGCACCCTCAGCCATTTCGATGCCGACGGCAGCGCGCACATGGTCGACGTCGGTGGGAAGGACGAGACACGGCGGGTGGCGATCGCGCGCGGGCGCATCGCCATGCGCCGCGCCACCCTCGAGCAGGTGTTGGCAGGCCGCGCGAAGAAGGGCGACGTGCTGGGGGTCGCACGGCTGGCCGCGATCCAGGGCGCCAAGCGCACGCCGGAACTGATCCCGCTCGCCCACCCGCTGGCCTTGACCCACGTCAGCGCCGAATTCGGAATCACGCGCAGCCGCCCGGCAGTGATCTGCACCGTCACGGCGGAAACGGTCGGCCGCACCGGTGTCGAGATGGAGGCCCTGACCGCCTGCGCGGTCGGCCTCCTGACCGTCTACGACATGCTGAAAGCCGTCGATCGCGGCATGCGCATCGAAGCCATCGAACTGCTCGAAAAGCAGGGCGGAAAATCCGGGCTTTGGCGGCGGGCCTGATCCCCGCTCATGACCATGCCCCCCATACTGAACGCCCGTCGCCGCACGCTTCGTGCCTTGGCCCTGGGCGCCGCCTGGATCGTCGGGCTCGGCGCAGGGGTACTGCGCGCGGGTCAGGCCCTCGCGGCGGCCTGGAACAAGCCGGGGTTTGAAGCCAAGGCCGTCGCCGATGTCCTGAAAAGCCTGGGCGCCGCCCCGCTCGCGGAGAGCCGGGACATCGTGATTTCAGCGCCCGACATTGCGGAAAATGGCGCCGAAGTGCCGGTCACCGTGACGAGCCGGATTCCGAATACCCAGTCCCTGTCGCTCATTGCGGAAAAAAACCCTTTCCCGCTCGTCGCGACCTTCGAGTTCGAAGCCGGAATCGAGCCCACCGTCTTGCTGCGGATCAAGATGGCGGAAACCGCCCGCCTGCGCTGCGTCGTCAAGGCCGACGGTCGTTTCTACACCGCCGCGCGCGAGGTCAAGATCACCCTCGGCGGCTGCGGCGCCTGAATGATGGACCGACCATGAGCGAACCGACCCGTCTGCGTGCCGTCCTGCAGGGCGATGTTGCCGATGTGCGCATACGCATGGCGCATCCGATGGAAACCGGGCTGCGACGGGATGCCAAAGGTGCTCTGGTACCGCTGCATTTCATCCAGAGCGTGCTGGTGCAGCACAACGGGAAGACCGTGCTCGACGCGCAGTGGAGTCAGGCCGTCTCCAGCAATCCGCTACTGGGCCTGCGCCTGCGGAACGCGAAAGCCGGCGACCGCATTACCGTCTCCTGGGTCGACAACCGGGGCGACAAGCGCACAGACGAATCCCCGGTGCTTGCCGCCTGAGATCAGGTGTTCCGGCACTCCGCTGGAACGAAGCGGTAGCTGTTCGTGCTGCCGGTGGCACATTGCCAAGCTACGCGCCCGCTGGGATTCAGGGACGGCCTCAACAGGATGGTCACCGCCGTACCGATCGTGAGCGAGGTTCCCTCCACCGAGATGGTGCCGGTGTTGTTGACGGTGCCGCTGGCCACACGTCCGGCGTTCACCACCGTCAGTCCAAGGCCTGACGAGCCCAGCGTGCCGTCGGTCGCGGCTTTCTCAGCGATAGTCGTGCGGTAGTTGCTGGCGGCGATCACCAGATCGGACACTTTGCTGCGGATGGTGTAATCCGAATACACCGGAAACGCCACGGAGGCGAGAATGCCGATAATGGCCACCACGATCATGAGTTCGATGAGCGTGAACCCGTGTGTTGCGTATCTGCCCAAACGAATGGACCTGGAATTCATCATGAACCCTCACGCCTGCAGGTTACCGGGATGCGGCCCTCACACGCCGCACCAATAACAAGGCCCCGCGAGGGGCCTTGTTACTACACTACCTACTGTCAGGAACAGCTTACGTGTTGCGGCACTCGGCCGGCACGTACTTGTAGATGCCGGTATTGAGGGTGGCGCACTGCCAGGCAATCCGGCCGCCCGGGTTGATCGACGGACGCAGGAAGATCGTGACGTTGGTGCCGATGGTGGCGCTCGATCCTTCGATCGTGATCGAGCCCGTGTTCAACACCGTACCGCTGGAAACGCGGCCGCCTGTGGTAACGGTGAGGCCCACGCCGGAGGAGCCCAGCGTGCCGTCGTTTTGCGCCTTTTCCGCGATCGTGGTCTTGAAACCGCTGGCAGCCAGCACGAGTTCCGAAACCTTGGCACGGATGGTGTAGTCACTGTACGCCGGCAGCGCGACGGCCGCCAGAATACCGATGATCGCCACCACGATCATCAATTCGATCAGGGTAAAACCCCGTTGGATGCGTTGCATGAAAGATCTCCTGGTTAACAACAACCTGCTGAATACTGAAAACCAAACGCCAAACCGGTTTGGCACCTGCCTCCATAATGTGAGCAAACTCCATGCCACCCGCATGCGGACATTTAAGCCCATGAAAAATAGTTGGAAATAATGTTGATTTCACACTCCCCGCCGGCCTTGTGTGACCATTGCCACCGATGTTTCGGCACCGGCTTGCGGGGCGGGTGGTGTCCGCTGCACCGAGCGTGCATTCCGACACGGTTTCAAGCGGGTTTATCGCCATCCCGGTAGGCGCGGCGCTACGTCGACTGCGTGCGCAGCACGCCCTGCTCCAGCCAAAGTGACAATTTTCGTCACTATTCGCCGCAACACGTCTGGCTGTCGCAGAACCGTACTGGCATCCGGCACGATGCAGCCCACTGTTCGGCGTGGCGTTACCTTGTGGTGAGCGCGTGCAGTCCGGCGAGCGACGAGGCCCAGTCGTCGGCCGCGCGCTGGCGATGCAGCCGGACGCTGGCATACCACGGCATCGTGCTGCCACTCTCCAGGTAACGCCATTCGGCAACCGCGGGTACCAGTACCTCCGCCGGCACGCCCAGCGCGCCAGCCAGATGGGCCACGGAGCCGCACACCGTCACCACGCGGTCGAGCGCGGACATCAGCGCGGCAACCCCGTCGATATCGCTGGCCGCGTCCACGCAGCGCAGAAGGCGCCGTCCCGTCGCGCGCTCGGCCTGCCGGCATTCCTCCTCCGTCGCATCCCATTGCAGGGACACCAGGGTGGCACCCGCCGGTAACGCCGCCAGCAATGCGGATAGCGGCAGCGAGCGCGTCTGCGTCCGCGTGGCCGGCGTGCCGCCGCGCCAGGCGATGCCGAGCAGCGGCCGGGCTGCCGCGTCCAGTTGCTCCCGCCACACGCGCACGCGCGCCGGGTCGGCGACAAGGTACGCGCTGCCCCCGGGAAAATCTGTCTTGGCAGACCGCAAGAACTGCGGCAGGCAACCGAGGTAGGTGTCCAACGCCTCCGCCGGCAGCCCGCCGGGCAGGCGGCGCGCAGCGTCTTCACGCCGACCCGATGACGGCAGTATCTGCAAGCCGGCGAACGCCCGCGCGGCCAATGGCACGAGGCGCGCATCGCATTCGAGGATCACGCGCCCGACGCGGGCAGTGGCCTCCGCAAGGCAGCTCATGAACATGATCTGGTCGCCCAGGCCCTGCTCCGCGCGCACAAGCAGGGTGGCATCCGGGCACGATGCCCCGTTCCAAGGGCGCTGCAGGTCCCAGTGCTGCCGCCGCCAGTCCAGCATGCGCAGGCGCCACGCATAATCGGACCAGCCGGCCGCGAACTGCTGCTGTGCTAGCAGTAGAAATCCGCGTTGCACGTGGGCTTCGGCAAACTCGGGATCCGCCGCGAGCGCGGCGTCCAGTTCGCGGCGAGCGTCGGTGTGCCGCCCTTCGTCCACGGCAAGCAATCCACCGTAGTAGCGCGAATCTGCCGCGCTTGGTTGCAAAGCGATCGCGCGTCGCAGCAGCGGCGCGGCCTCTGCCACTTCACCGTGCTCGCGCAGGCAGGCGCCCAGATTGATCAACGCCGGCCAGTTCTCGACGTCGCGCGCGAGGGCCGCCCGGTAGCTTTCGATGGCTTGCGCGGTGGCCCCCGTCTGCCGGTACAGGCTGCCGCACAGCGCATGAAACGCTGCGCTGTCGGCACCGGCCGCCCGCGCGGCCTCGGCCTGTCGCCGGGCTTCCGCATCGTCGCCGGCCTGCGCCGCGCGCTGTGCAGCGTCCACCAGCGCCTCCGCCGAGGCCGCCGCGGAATCGTGCCCCTCGACTCTCTCCTCATGATCCGCCCCATCCAGTCGTCGCGCGACCCGCGCCAGCAGCTCCGGCCAGTCGCCCGCGGCGCGCTGACGCAGCAGTTCGACCGATGGATACCAGGGCATGGTGGGCGCATCCCGCAGGTAGCGCCAGTCGGGCGTGGCATGCACCAGGATCCAGGTCGGCGCGCCGAGCGCCCCGGCGAGATGGATCACCGCGGTGCACACAGAAATCACCAGATCGAGTTCGGCCACCAGCGCTGCCGTTTCCGCGTAATCGTCGATCGCTTCCGGCCAGTGATGCAGGCGAAAGCCGTGCGCAGCCTCTGCTGCGGCCACCTCCGCGGCGCAATCCGTGTACTGCAGGCTGACGAAGTGCGCATCGCCGCAGCCGAGCACCGGCGCCCACGCGGTGAGATCCGCCTGGCGGGATGCGGCATTGGTGTAATGCGTGCCGCCGCGCCAGGAGATGCCGATCTTGCGTCCCGGGCCCAGCGCATCCAGGCGTTCCCGCCAGCGCGCGCGCCGCGCGGGGTCCGCCGTGAGATACGACCGCCGGGTTGGGAAGTCCGCGCGGCTTTTTCGGAAGTAGAGCGGCAGCGAGCCGATTGCGATCTTGCAGTCAGGGGCGTGTGGCGCTTCCGGCAGCCACGACACCTCGCGGCTGATCTGCGACATGCCCTTGACGTACGTGTCCGGAAACGACGTGCGCATGAGGTCCACCAGCTTGGGCTCGCACTCCATCACGACATGCTTTGCCGTCATCAGCAGGTCGGGCAGGCAGGACGCGAACATGATTTCGTCACCGAGCCCCTGCTCGGCGTAGACCAGCACGGTCCGCCCGCTGAGGTCCTCGCCGTCCCACTCGGGCAGCGCGTACTGCGCGAAACGAAAGCTCGGATAGATCGTGCGCCGCGCCTCGTAGACGGGCCAGCCCTGCGCGTAGTCCTCAAGCATGAGCAGTGCCATCGAGCGATTCAGGAGCGCCTTGTCGTGGAACGGGTCCTTCTCCAGCGCAATGGCCGTTTCCGCCAACGCCTCCTCACACCGGCCCAGAAACTGCAGCACCATCGCCAGATTGCAGCGGGCATCCGCCATGGCGGGGTCGAGCCGCACCGCCTCGCGCGCAAGCGCTAGTGCTGCATCGACCTCCCGCTTCTCCGTAAACAGTACGTAAGCGAGGTTGCTCGCCGCGGCGGCAAAGGTGGGCTGCAGGGCCAGGGCGTGACGGTAGTGCCCGATCGCCGCATCAATCTCCCGACGTTTGAGGTTCAACCGGCCAAGGCTGTTGAAGACCTGCGCATCGTCGGGACGCAGCGCCAGCGCCCGGTCGAAGCAGGCCTGCGCTTCCTCAAAGTTCTTGCGATCGAGTTCCACCACCCCGAGGTAGAAATGGGCCTCCCCGAGCTCGGGATCGAAGGTGGCGGCCAACAACAGGCTGTCCACCGCATCGTCCAGCGCGCCGAGCTTGCGCTGGCACAGGCCCAGGTACAGGTGGGCTTCGGCGAAGTCGTGCTGACACTGCCGCACCCGTTCGAAACAACCGGCGGCGGCGGCCCATTGTCTGGCGCGATACGCTGTCACCCCTGCCTCGTAGTCATGGGTCACCAATGCCAGCGCCTGTGCAGCGGTCAGCGCGGGAGATGCGACATCGACTGCCGGGGCCGCCGGGGTCGTCTCGCCGCGCAGGTGTTTGAACAACTTACGCAGCATGCGGGTCCGCCTCGCGAGGCCTCATGGTGCGAGCGTCCTGAGCGTGTGCACCGCCCCAGCGAACGCGGCAGGCCAACCGCCGGCCGTCCAGTGCACCAGACGCAGGAAGGGGTACCACGGCCAGCGTTCGCCGCTGCGCGGATACCGCCACTCCGGCGCGGCCGGCAGCAGGACGCAGCCGGGCACGCCGAGTGCGCCCGCCAGGTGCGCCAACGTGTTGTCCACGGTCACCACGCGCCCCGCCGCCGTCAGCAGCGCAGCGATCTCGTCGAGATTGCCGGCCGTTTCCGGAAACAGGTGCAGGCGCGCGCGCGTCGACACGGGCAGCGTCGCCACGTCCGCCGCGACGTCCCCGTACTGCGCGCTGGCCACGGCGGGGTGACCGTCCAGGAGTGGCGCGCAGTCCGTCAGCGCGGCCGACCGCAGGTGGCCGCGCGTGCGGAGGGACCCCCCGCGCCACGCGAGCGCGAGCCAGGGTCCGGCCTGGCGCGACTGCAAGCGATGGCGCCAGGCCTCGACCCTGGCCGGATCGGCAACCAGAAACCGGTTCGTCGCTGGAACCGCCGACGCACGAAACAGTCGTGGCAGGCTGCCGATGGGGATCTCCAGGTCCGCAGCCGGCAAGGGTGCAGTGCCCCGCGCATGGCCGACGACCGTCGCCGCCGGAAACGAGCGAGCGAATAATCCCGCGAGGCGCGGGTCACAGGCGATCGTCACCCCGGCGCCCGCCCGCGCGAGTGCTTCCGGCAAACAGGACGCGAACATGATCTCGTCGCCCAGTCCCTGCTCGCCGAAGATGAGTAAGCGCCGCCCGTTTAAGGGATCGCCCTGCCAGCGCGGCGCACCCGCACTCCCCGCATCCGTGCCGGTCGCCGTGAAGCGCTGTTCGTACTCCGACCAGCCTCGCGCGTAATCGCCCTGCGCGAGGCGCGTGGTGCAGCGATTGATCCAGGCGTCGCCGAAGGCCGGCGCCAGCGCGAGCGCGGCGTCGTAGGCGGCGATGGCGTCGTCGAGGCGGCCCAGATCGCGCAGGGCATGGCCGGTCGCCGACACGATCTCCGGCGTCTTGGGACGCGCCGCATCCGCCCGCCGGAAGCGCTCGAGCGCTTCCGCGGGGGTACCGGTTTCCAGCGAGAGCAGGCCCAGGTTGTGCTCGGCCTCCGGCAGGCTTGGCTGCACCGTCAGCGCACGTTCGAGGCTCGCCCGCCCCGCGGCGTAATCGCCGTGCAGATACTGCGTGTAGCCGAGCTGGCACCAGAAATCGGCGCGCGCCGGCGCCTCCGCCACCGCGCGGCCGTACGCCGCGCAGGCTGCCGCCAGATCGCCGGCCAGCTTTGCGCAGGCGCCGCGCAGGAACAGGGCCATCGGACGCGCCTGCTCGGCGGGCGGTAACTGGTCGAGTTCCGCCACGGCGGCCGCAAGGTCGCCGGCGCCCAGCCAGGCCTCCGCGCAGGCCTCGCGAAACTCGGGCCGCGCTGGCGCGAAGTGCGCGGCCAGCACGTAGTGATCGATGGCGTCTTCCCAGCGCTGCTGCGCGGCCAGCGCGAGTCCCAGCTCGTAATGCGCGTCGGCATCATCGTGGGCGCGGTCGACCGCAGCTTCGAGCAGCGGCACGGCCTCCGGGTATGCGCCGCGGGCTCTGGCCTCGCGGCCGCGCGCGAGCAACGCCGCGGCGGTTTCATCGTTCGACGCCGGCGCGGCAGTCATCGCGGGAGCAACGTCCCTCAATCCGCGCCGGGCGGCCCGGACCGCAGGCCCGTCGTATCGACGAACACGTTCCACACGACGTCGGGATGCGCCTGGGCGACCTCGGTGAACAGCGCCTTCCACCATTTGGAGGGCCGAATGGTCACGTGCGCGTTCTCGCCATTGGGCAGATGCGTTTTGGCCGGATACGACGCCACCGCGGCGAACACGAAGCGGCGCGCGTAGCCGAACATTTCGCCGATGATCCAGCGCAGGTCCTCTTCACCGCAGTGTTCGAGCACGTCGGTGGTGAGTACTCCGTCGAAGGGGCCCGCCGGCAACGCGGAAAACGGCACATGGCAGGGGTCGTAGCAGGCGATCTCGTCAACATCCCAGTAGTCCACGACGCTGTCGATGCGGCCCACGCCGGGCACGTCGAAGCCCACCAGCTCGTACTGCAAGCCCTTGCCGCAGCCGTAGTCGAGCAGCGTGCGCGCGCCGGTGCGCTCGATCAAGGCCTTGATGCGGCTCAGGTGCGGCAGCAGGCTCACGCCGGGATAGGTTTCCTCCGCCGTCAGTCCCAGCCGCTGTTCGCCCTCCTGGTGGAGCATGCTGTACAGCGCGATCATCTCGCGGTACCGGTGGCTCGGATTCTGACGATCGTAGGCCATGAGTGACTTTACTTGGCGGAAGAAAACACGGGAGGGTCTGCAGGAAGGATACCAAGGCATGCGCCCCCCGTCGCGCCATTCAGCCGCGCGGCTCCAGATAGAGTTGCGGCGTGCCGGTGTGCGGCAGGGTCAGCGCCACGACATAGGCTGCACTGTCGCACCATGCCGCAAAGGCCTGCGCGCGTTCGGGCGCAACCGCCACGCACAGCGCCGGGCGGCAGCGGGCGAGCAGTTCGCGCGCGCCGGCGAGCACGGCCAGTTCTTCGCCGAACACATCGATGCCCACGAAATCGACCCGCTCCAGTGCGAGCGCATCCAGCGACCGCCGTTCGACCGGCCCATCCTCCGCAGCCTCGACACGCATGCCGGCGGAATCGTGCCGCCGCGAGGAAGGACGCAGGGTGCCGCGGCCGGCGACGGCCGCGGCCGCCACGTCCAACGTCTCCGCAGAAACGGCATTCGCCGCCAGATTGCGCGCGAGCAGGTCCGCCACCGGAGGATTCGGTTCGAGTACGATCAGCCGCTGTGGCGCCAGAAAACGGCCCAGGTACACGGCGCGGTTACCTGCGTGCGCACCCACTTCGAGCAAAGCCCCGCCCGGCGCAAGACGCGCAGCCAGCGCATCGAGCCCGGCGCCATCGGCAAAGCGCCCCTGCAGGTGCTCGCGCTGGCGCGGGTCGAAAGGGTCGTCCACGCAGAACCGGAAGGACTCGCCGCGGTGCGTGAACGCGCGGTGGAATCCCGACGCGCGGCAGCGCTCGGCAATCATCGCCTCGACCGCCAGCCGCCACTGCGCATCGGTGGCCCCGCGCGGGCCGGTGGAATGCAGGCCGCGCCGGTTGATGAACAAGGGCTCCCGCAGCTTGCGGCAACGGTGCGCGGCCCAGACGCGGTAGTAGTAGTCGAAGTCCTCGCCACAATCGAGGTCCGTCGCAAAAGGCGTGGCTGCGGCGACGGCGCTGCGCACGAAGTGTCCCATCTGCAGCGTGAACCACGGATCGTTGCCCAGCAAATCGCCCACGCCGGCGATCGCCTCCAATTGGCCCGCACGCAGCGTCGTGCCCTGCTCGTCGGCGTCGAGTTCGCAGATGGCGCCCCACACGGCGTCGTAGCCCGAAGCCAGCGCGGCGTGCGCCGCGCGAAACGCAGCGGGATGCATCAGATCATCGGCATCGAGGAAGAACACCCATTCGCAGCCTGCTTCCATTACGCGCGCAACGCCCAGGTTGCGCGCGGCGGAACGCCCGAGCCGGCCCTGCGTGTCGTCAATCGCGATCAGTTCATAAGCATCGAACGGGCCGGTGGCGGCGGCAAACGCCTCCGCCACCGAATCCTTCGCGTCCTCGGCAAGCAGTTCGTGGCCCGGACCGACCGGGGTGATGACGCCGACTTTCATGCAGGGCCTGACTGCAGGGTCTGCGCGAGCGCTTTCGCGACTGCGGACCAGTCGCCGGCGGCGGCCTGCCGCCACAATCTTGCGGCGGGATACCAGACGCTGCGGTCGCCGCTGCGCCCCCAGCGCCAGTCGGCCGCCTGCGGCAGTACGATCCATACCGGCCGGCCGAGCGCGCCGGCGAGATGCGCGAGCGTGTTGTCCACGGTAATGACGCGGTCGAGCGCGCTCACCAGCGCCGCCAGTTCGTCGAGGTCCGACGCCGGAAACTCTGGCACCAGCGGCGCCGTGCCGGTCAACGTCTGAATCCGGGCGCGTTCATCGGCGCCCGCGTCCTGCTGCAGGACGACCCAGCGTACGCCCGAAACCTGAAACGTCGGCGCCCAGTCCGCCAGCGGCATGGCGCGCAGGGCCGCGCGGCTCTTTGCCGTGCCGCCGCGCCAAGCGATGCCCACCGTCGTGCCCGCCCCTGCGGACGCCAGCCACGCCCGCCAGTGCGCCACGCGCGCCGGATCGGCCTGCAGGTAGCCGCCCTGTGCGGGAAAGGCCGCGCGTGTGCGCCGCAGGAAACGCGGCAGCGACCCGATGGCGCTTTGACACGCGAGTGCCGGATGCGCGGCCAGCCAGCGCCGGTCACCGTCGCGCGGCGCGCCGTGCACGCGCAGGCCTGGAAAGGAACGCGCGAACAGCGGTGCGAGCCGCGCATCGCATTCGAGCACCACGGCGCCGGCCCGCATGAGCGCCTCCGGCACGCAGGACGCGAACATGATCTCGTCGCCCACGCCCTGCTCGCCGTAGACGAGCAGCGGCTGGCCGGCGGCAAGCGCCTGTCCCGCCCATTCGGGCAGCGGAAATTGGCGCGGGGCGGCGCCCTGCGTGCGCTGATGGCGCGCTTCGTAGTCGTCCCAGCCGGCGGCAAACCCGCCCTCTGCAAGTCGCAACACGGCACGGTTCCAGCGGTACTCGGCGGCATCGGGCGTCGCGGCCAGTTGCGCGTCGAGGTGCGCGAGTGCTTCGTCCGTGCGGCCGAGTTCGGCCAGCGCCAGCGCCAGGTTGCCCTGCGCGGCCACGGATCCCGGAGCCAGCATCACCGCACGGCGGAAATCCTCCAGCGCGCGCGCGGGATCGCCCAACTGGCTGAGGAAGACGAGTCCGCGGTTGGCCCATGCCGCCGTATGCGCGGGGAACTGTTCGAGTACCGCGCCGTACGCGGTGACCGCTTCGGCCGGACGCCCAAGGTGCGACAGCACGCCCGCCAGCTCCAGCCGCCACTCGGGATCCTGGTGCGCGTCCGCGCCGGTGTCTTCGAGAGCCGCCAACGCGCCCTCATCGTCACGCCGGCGCGTCGCCAGCCGGGCCTCGGCAATGGTGATGGCGACCGCAACCGTGGCCGCCGGATCCGCGGGACTGAAGGTGCGGGCCAGCGCGCAATGGTCGGCGGCGGCCTCGGTGTCTCCCGCCTCGAGCAGCACCATCGCGAGTTCCGCGTGGGCATAGGCGTGGGCATGGGCGGCGGCAAGCGCCTGTTCGAGCCGCTCGCGCGCGCCGGTGCGGCCGTAGCGGCGTTCAACGGCGCCGAGTATGGCCAGCGCGTCGGCGTCCGCCGGCAGGTCTGCCTGTCGTGCGATCGCCTGCGCATGCGCCTCGTCGAGGCGTCCACTGCGGAGCGATATCACCGTGGCGGCGAGCCACGCGCCAGGCTCGAAGAGGGCTACCGTCGCCGGCGGCGCGGGCGCCCGTGCAAACAGGCGGCGCAACCGGTCCTGCCAGGAGGCGCGCAGCATGGGCCCCGCCCCGCTCAGCCTCCGGGACCCTGCGGCGCGGCGGCCGTGGCGCGCAGCATCGCGTCGTGCGCGCGGCGCCAGTGCCCGGCGTATTCGCAGTCCCGGAACTCGGGGAAGTAAGGGCCGCCCAGGGTGTAGTGCGCGAGCGCGGCATCCGGGCGCGGCGGACTGTAGCCGACGAGGTGGTTCCAGCGGTCGGGCAGCTCGCCGATCAGCGCGTCGTCGCCCAGCCACTTGAACTGGTGCAGTTCGAGGCCGCTCGCGCGGTTCACATACTCCGGCGTCAGCGCCGTGCAGCGCGCATTGTTGAACAGCATCACGGAGGACCAGTTCTTCTTGGCGTAGGCGGTCTGCGGCTCGCCCAGAAACTTCACGGTCTCGCGCGGCTGGTGGTCGTGCTTGACCACCATCACCGCGCAGCGCTCGTCGCGCAGGGCCCACAGCTTCACGACGTCCTCGAGCATCACCATGTCGCAGTCCATGAACAGCGTCCAGCCCGCGAACCCGGACAGGTACGGGGTCAGGAAGCGCGAGAAGGAAAAGTCCGTGGACTGCAGCGGATGGCGCTCGCGCGTCAGGATGCCGCCGAGCTGCGACAGCATCAGGGGCGCGATGCTGACCGGCTGCGAGGCCTGCGCGTGGATCGAATACGCCAGCACGCTGAAGGCAATGGCCTCACGGCCGTCGTAGCCTATGAACACAGTAATGACCGGCGATGCGGGAAACATGACGTTAGAATTCCTCGTAACCACCGCGGATGCCCAAACTCACGGCGCTGCGGTCGCTGGATACGCGGCGAGTTCGGCGGCAATGCGCGAAATCACTGCATCCCAATCACCGTCTGCGGGCTGTCGAAAAATGCGAACCGAAGAATACCAAGGCATCGTATCGCCAGCAATTCCGTAGCGCCACTCCGGGATTGACGGCGTTAAGACCCAAACTGGCCTGCCCAGCGCTCCACCCAAATGAATCACCGCGGTGCAGACACTGATAACCAGATCCAGCGCACCAACCAGCGCAGCGGTTTCAGCATAGTCCTCGCGTGTTTCAGGAAAATCAACGATCCCAGCCGTGATCGCCGCTCGGGCCACGTGGTCGTCTGGTTTATCTGCATATTGCAGGTTGACAAAGACCGCGCCTGGCGTGTTCAGAATTTCACGCCCACGCTCTAAGGGTACCGAACGGATGGAACGGTGAGTCTTGGGTGTTCCACCCCGCCAGGAAACGCCTACCTTCAACCCGCGGCCAAGCGTGGCCAAACGCTCCCGCCAGTAAGCCAGACGTGCCGGGTCTGGTACGAGGTATGCGCCCCGCTCCGGAAACTCCGCGTCGGATCTACGCACATACCTCGGCAAGACGCCAAGTGGAGCATGAAAATCGCAATCCTGCACCGCGCTCGGAAGAGAGCGATTGGGCGACCGCGCGTAAACCAATGCCCCCGGAAATGACATCCGGAAGATGGATTCGAGTTTCGCCGAACATTCGATCGCTACCTTTGCACCTGCATTCAGCAGATCCGCAATGCAAGAACCGAACATGATTTCGTCGCCGAGCCCCTGCTCGCGCCATAGCAGGATTTTCCGTCCCGCTACCGGTTGGCCTTCCCATGCCTGGAATGGCAGGGTGCGCCATTCTGCGGTATTGCCGGAATATGTGAAGCGCGCTTCGTAATGGTTCCAGCCTGCCTGCCATTCTCGATTCGCAAGCAAAGCCAGCGCGTAGTGATAACGCGCATCAGCCGATGTGGGCGCAAGCTGAAGCGCACGCTCATAGCTGCGACAAGCGTCCACCGTACTGCCCATATAACGCAACACGTTGCCATGGTTAATCCATCCTTCAATGCTCTCCGGTGCCTCCGCGATGAGCGTGCCATATTCTGCCAGCGCGTCTTCGAAACGGTGCTGACGGACCAGAAAATTGCCTAGGGCGTTGCGTGCGGGCACCGCGTACTCCGCGCATGCGACCGCAGCGCGTAGCGCCTGTTCCGCATCCGGATCGCGCCCCATCTTCACCAGCGCCGCCGCCAGGTGCAGATGGGCTTCGCTTGCGTCGGGAGCCGCCTCGACACAGCGGGCCAAAAGTGCCGCGGCCTCCACATGCTCGCCGCGCGCAGACAGAACAGTCCCCAGCAAATGCAATGCGTCGAGATTGTCGGGATCTTCGGTCAAGGCCAGTCGCAATTCCGACTCGGCCGGTCCGGCAGCACCCTCCTGTATCAAGGCAACCGCACGGGCAAGCCGTGCCGGCCGCGCTTTCCGTCTGCGCTGAAATGTCCGTAACAGGCGTCGCAGCATCAGACCACCCCCGCCGCAACGTCCCCTTGCAAGGCCTCGGCTACCTGCTTCAATACCGGCTTCCAGTCCCCGTAAACGGACTGACGCCACACCCGAGCGCTTGGATACCACGGCATGGTTTCGCCGTACACGCCGTATCGCCACTCGGGCATGCGCGGCGCCATCACCCACACCGGTCGGCCCAGTGCGCCCGCAAGGTGCACGGTCGTGTTGCAAACGCTGATCACCAGATCCAGGGCGGACATAAGCGCTGCCATCTGCCCGAAGTCAACGATGGCCTCGGGCCAATGCGCCACGTCGATACCCTGTGCTGCGGCGGCTTCGACCTCTGCTGATACATCGCCGTACTGCAAGCTCACGCCGTGCGCATCGCGCCCGTTCAGCACGGCGACCAGCTGCTGCAGGGGGATCGAGCGCAAAGGCTGGCGCGTACGCAGGGTTCCGCCGCGCCACGACAGGCCGATCTTCAGCCCGGGCCCGAGGCCGGCGAGCCGCGTACGCCAGGCCGCCACTGCGGATGGATCTGCTCGCAGGTAGCCACCGCGCGAGGGGAACGCACCGAGGCTACGACGAAAGACTCCGGGGAGACTGCCGATGGGCACCTCGAAGTCGAGGTTGCGTCCAGCCACGCGCGACGGCACTCCGTCGGCACCCGCCGCGAACACCCTGGCCTGCGGAAAGGACTGCGCCATGAGCGGCTCCAGACGCGGCGACACCTCCAGGAACACGTGCCGCGCCCGTTTCACGAGATCGGGCACACACGAGGCGAACATGATCTCGTCGCCCAGCCCCTGCTCGCCGTAAACCAGGATGTCGCGGCCATCCATACGCTCTCCGTCCCACGGTCGTGCCCGCGCCACGCGGGAAGGACGGTCCTGGCTGAGCAGCCGCATCGCGTAATCGTTCCAGCCTTCGGCATAGTCGCCGAGCTGCAGGCGCAGCAGCGCACGGTGCCAGCGGGCGGTGGGATCCTCAGGTTTCAGGGCGATCGCGCGGTCGTAAGTGTCGGCCGCCAACGCCACCTGCCCGAGTTCCTGCAGCGTGCGCGCGGCGTCCGTGAGCAGGGCGGCGTCATTGCCCGCGAGCACGCCCGAGCGCTCGCAGTGCTGCAGGGCCTCCGGATAGCGACAAAGGGCGTGCAACGCGCGTGCGCATGCCGCGTGCCATTCCACGTCGTCGCGTCCATCGCGGCCCACGCGCTCGCAACAGGCCCATGCCTCCTCAGGGCGCTTTGTTTCCACCAGGAGTCGCGACACACTGTCGAGCAAGCCCTCGCGCCGCGGTTCGAGCGCAAGCGCCCGGAGGAAGGCTTCGATGGCCTCAGTCTGCCGGGATTCGCGCCAATACAGCCAGCCCAGGTTAGCAAAGGCATCAACGCTGCCCGGGTCAGCAGCGATCGCGGCACGATACAGGCGTTCGGCTTCGGCGGTTTGGCCCTGCAGCCAGCACACGTTGGCCAGCGAAGCCAGCGCCGGCGAACTCCCGGGCTCCCGCTTGAGTGCCCCCTCAAGCCATGTCCGTGCCTCAACCAGCCGTCCTGCACGTCCCAGCAGGCTGCCGAGCCGCCGCAGGGCTTCAGGATGGTCCGGGTGGCGCGACAGCACCTTGCGATACCGGCGCTGGGCCGCTTCGATATCCCCGGCGGCGTCACACGCGCTCGCCTGAGCGAGCAAGGCGTCGACCTTCCCGTGCGAGAAGACCCTGCGCAAAAGTTGCCTCAACATGAGGGCAGTACCTTAATCAAATGACCGGACCAGCCCCGGTCCGCAAGCCCCATTATGAGCCCGCTGAATTTGACGCTTGGCGGGAGTGCGCTGATAATCCAACCAATTGTTTCCTCTAAAAAAACTTCCGGGAAAATAGCACATTCCCCGGCCTCGACGGGCGGGGAGACCCTCGGCCACCGTGGCATGTCGATTCTTCGCTCCCTACTCGCACAATGGCGCCCCCCCGCCCGCTCGCCCGCGCCCGTGCTGACGCTCGAACAGTATGAGCGTTATAACCCCACGGCCACGCTGGTCGAGAATGGCATTGATGTCCTGTACTGCACGCCCAATCTGCACACCCAGTGGCGCGCCGATTCGCTGTTCACCAAGGAACCCGAAACCATCGATTGGATCCGCAGCTTCGCGCCCGGCGAGATCTTGGTCGACATCGGCGCCAACGTGGGCATGTACTCGATCTGGGCGGCGAAAACCCGCGACGTGCGTGTGTTTGCGTTCGAGCCAGAATCCCAGAATTACGCCCTGCTTTACCGCAACATCGTCGCCAACGGGCTGTCCAGCCGGGTCACCGGTTTCTGCCTCGCACTGTCCGATCGGCGGCAATATGCCGAACTGCACCTGAGCATGTTCCTGCTCGGCGGCTCCTGCCACACCTTCGGCGAGAAACTCGACTACCGGTTGCGACCGCGGGAATCGGGCGTATCGCAGGGCAGCGTGTCCGTCACACTCGACGAAATGATCGCGGACGGCGCCATCGAGGTTCCGCACCATATCAAGATCGACGTCGACGGGTTCGAGCACAAGGTCCTCGCGGGCGCCCGGCAGACGCTGCAGAATACCCGCCTCAAATCGCTGCTGGTCGAGATCAACACGCATCTCGAGCAGCACCTCGCGCTGGTGGCCATGCTGCAGTCACTGGGCTTCCATTACTCGCCGGAGCAGGTGGCGAGTGGCATGCGCAAGAGCGGCGACTTCGAAGGCTGCGCCAACTATGTATTCAGACGCTGAGGAGTGGGCGCTCTACCGCATCGCGAACGCGCCGATGCGCGCTTACCCCTACCCGCACCTGTACGTCGAAAACGTCTTCCCGCCCGCGTTTTACGCCTCCCTGCGCAGCCATTGGCCGGACGGCCGCACGCTGCGGCGTCTGGACGAACTCGGACGCGTGCCCAAGAACGCCTACCCCGAGCGCTTCGTGATGCCGCTCAACGACAGCGCCCTGGACGGCATGCCGGAGGCCCAGCGGGCATTCTGGTCGGAATTGAGCGAATGGCTGCTCGGCATGCGCTTTCTGGAAGCCATGGTCAAGAAATTCCAGGTGCACGTCGACCGCCGTTTCGCCGGCCGCCCCTGCGATTTCGGCCGCGAGGCGCTGGTCGTGCGTGACCGCACAAACTACGCCATCGGTCCGCACACCGATGCGCCGCACCGGCTGTTGTCGCTGCTCTTTTACTGCCCCAACGATGACCGCCGCAGCCATCTCGGAACGTCGATCTACGTCCCGAAGGATCCGGCGTTCACCTGCGCGGGGGGGCCGCATTACCCGCATGACTGGTTCCGCCGCGTGACGACCATGGATTACCGGGCCAACACCCTGTTCGCTTTTTTCAAGACCGACCACTCGTTTCACGGCGTGGAAACGATCTCGGATCCGGACGTCGAGCGGGATCTGCTGCTTTACGATATCCGCGTGCTGGACGCGGCCCATCAGACGATCGTGGCGCCGGATCGGCAGGCCGGGGTAGGGATAGGTCTGAAAATGCTGAAGGGATTGTTCGGCCGCCGGCCGCGACCGTCCGCCAACCAGGGAGAATGACGATGGGTTTATTCGGATCGGTCTCGGGCAAGGAGGTGGATACCTTCGCCAAGGATCTCGCAACGGAAATTTCCAAGCGCTATCCGCCTGCGCTCGACAAAGGCGGCCAGCGCCGCGTGTCGCAGAAACGCCTCACCTCCATCCTCGAGGAAACCTTCACCAAGGCCGTCGATTTCCGGCAGAAACATAACCTCGGCGTCTACAAAAAAGCCCGCCTCGGCAACACCTTCCGCTGGGAACTCGAAGAACTCGGCTACAGCAAACCTTTCATCGAAGTCGCCACCGAAGGCCTGATCGTTTACATCACCAAGAAGTAGCCCGAGGAGAGGCGGAACAGGGGCCCCGCCTGCAGGGATGCGACCATGAAGCAGCGCCAGCGTGCCGGTCAGGCCGCCGGCGGCGCGACGTAACCCGGGATACGCGCGGTGTCGACCTCGTCGATCTGCACCGGATCGAGGAACTGCCTGGCGTACTTAAGGTAGACCTTGTCCCACATGAAGATGTCGAAGAGATCGGGATCGACGTGCCCCTCCAGCTTGAAGCGGCCGAGAATGGCGAGGGATTCCGACAGCGTCTTGCCCGGTTTATAGGGCCGGTCCTTGGCGGTCAGCGCCTCGAAGATATCGGCGATGCCCATGCAGCGGGCCTGCACCGACATCTGCTCGCGCGTCAGTCCGCGGGGATAGCCCTTGCCATCCATCCGCTCGTGGTGGCCACCGGCGTACTCAGGCACGTTCTTCAGATGCTTGGGCCAGGGCAGTGCCTCCAGCATCTCGATGGTCACGTCGATGTGGTGATTGATGATCTGACGCTCCTCTGGCGTGAGCGTCCCGCGCCGGATCGTCAGATTGGCGAGTTCGTCCGCAGTCAGGAAGTCCACCGCGCGCCCGTCGACGTCGCGCCACGGGTATTTCTTCGCGATCGCCTGCACGCGTGCGACGTCCGCGTCCTTCATCGCCTCGCCGCCCACGTTGGCGCGGCGAAGGAAGCTGCGGTCCTCCTCGGTTTCGCGCAGGCGTTCCGGCAGGCCGGCGAGCGCCTGCGCCGCGGCTGCGGTGTCCCCGCGGGCCAGAGCCTCCACCTGCGCGCGCAGCGCCGCGATCTCGGCATCGCGCTTGACGACCTCGAAGCGGGTGTCGACGAGATGCACGCGATCAAAGATCGTCTCGAGCTTGGTCGACTTGTCCACCACGTGCACGGGCGTGGTGACCTTGCCGCAATCGTGCAGGAGCCCGGCGATCTTCAGCTCGTAGCGGTCCTTGTCGGTCATCCGGAAGTCCCGGAGCGGACCGACCTTCGCGCCGTTGACGGCATCCGCCAGCAGCATGGTCAGCACCGGGACCCGTTCGCAGTGTCCGCCGGTGTACGGGGACTTGTCGTCGATCGCCGCGTTGATCAGGTTGATGAAGCTCTCGAACAGGTTTTCCAGGTGACTGATCAGTAGCCGGTTGGTCAGCGCGATCGCGGCCTGCGAGGCGAGCGACTCGGCGAGCTGCTGGTCTTCGGAGGAGAAGGCGACGACCTCGCCGGTGTGTCGGTCCTTGGCGTTGAGCAACTGCAGCACGCCGATCACTTCATTCTCGTGGTTCTTCATCGGCACTGTCAGGAAGGACTTCGACCGGTAGCCGGTCTTCTTGTCGAAGTTCTTGGTGCCGGAAAAATCGAAGCCCTCTTCGGTGTAGGCGTCTGCGATATTGACTGAGCGATCGTGGTGGTAGGCGTAGGCCGCCACCATCGACAGGATCGGCTGGCCGTCCTTGTCGTAAAGGTTGACGGGATAGAAGGGAATGCTGACCCCGCTGGTGCCGCCCATCGCGATGCCGAGGGTATCGTTGCGCATGATCTCGAACTTGAGCGCGCGATCCTCGGCGGCCATGCGGTAGAGGGTGCCGCCATCGGCATTCGTGATCTCCTTGGCCGCGAGCAGGATGGCCTCCAGGAGCTTGGTGAGATCCGTCTCCTTCGACAGGGCGGCCCCGATGCGGTTCAGATGATCGAGCCGCCGCAGCAGGTCGCTCGACTCCGGCAGGCGCTCTACCTGGTTCACGGCGGCTCCCTTGGTGCCGGCGCGGCTACTTGATACACACCGCGCGGACCTGCGCGATGTCGGTGATGCCTGCGAGCACTTTTTCGATGCCATCCATCTTCAGGGTGCGCATGCCGCTTTCCAGCGCAGTCGCAAACATCTCGGCAACGCGCGCGTGCTCCTGGATGTTTTTCTTCAGTGCATCGGTGCCGACCAGCAGTTCGTGCAGGCCGACACGGCCCTTGTAACCGCTTTTACCGCAGGTATCGCAGCCGGTCGCGACCTGCAGCGTGATCTCGCCCTTCTCGTTGCCGAACTCCTTGCGCCACTGCTCGAACTGCGCGGCGCGTTCTTTTTCCGGGTCCTTCTTCCAAGTGTCCGTGTTCATCAACTCCAGGGAATACTCGTCCATCAGTTTGTCGAGTTCTTCCTGGGTCGCCACATGCGGCTTCTTGCACTTGCACAGCCGCTTGGCCAGACGCTGCGCGAGAATGCCCAGCAATGCATCCGAGAAGTTGAACGGATCCATGCCCATGTCCAGCAGGCGGATGATCGATTCCGGCGCGCTGTTCGTATGCAGCGTGGCAAACACCAAGTGACCGGTCAGCGAGGCTTCAATGCCGGTACTGACGGTTTCCTTGTCGCGCATCTCGCCGACCATGATGATGTCCGGATCGGCCCGCAGGAAGGCCTTCATGGCGATGGCGAAGGTCAACCCCGCCTTGGGGTTCATTTGCACCTGGCGCAGGCCGCGCTGCGTGATCTCCACCGGGTCCTCCGCGGTCCAGATCTTGGTATCCGTGGTGTTGAGGTAACCCAGCACGGAATGCAGCGTAGTGGTCTTGCCGGAGCCGGTCGGTCCGCAGACGAAGAACAGGCCGTACGGCTTGGACACCACCTCCTTGCAGACCTCCAGGTTGTGACGTGACAGACCCAGCTTGTCGAGCGGAATGGGTTCGCCCGCGGCGAGGATCCGCATCACGATGTCCTCGACCCCGCCCTGCGACGGAATCGTCGCCACCCGCAACTCGATATCGAGAGGCCCCCAGCGCTTGAACTTGATCTTGCCGTCCTGCGGCTTGCGGCGCTCCGAGATGTCGAGGTCACACATGATCTTCAAACGCGCTGCGATGGCGCTGCGGTAGGCCGCCGGCACCGAGATGTACGGCACCAGCGAACCGTCCTTGCGGAAGCGGATTTCGGTTTTCTGCTTGCCGGGGTACGGTTCGACGTGAATGTCCGAAGCGCCCTGCTGGTAGGCATCGATAATGACCTTGTTGACCAGCTTCACGACCTCGTTGTCGGAGGCCGCGGAGGCCGCGTCCTCGTTGGCTCCGTCGTCGGCAGCGCCCTCCTCCGTCCCCATGCCGTCGAGGAGATCGCCGATCGAGCTGCCGTCGTCGACGGCACCCGGCGCGCCGCCGCTGCCGAAGAACTGGTCCAGCGTGGCGATGAACTCGCGTTGGGTGGAGACCTTGAAGATCGCCTTGGCCTTGGGGAAAACGTTGTTGACCATACGCGAGCCGCGGACCTTCTCCGGATCGGTGGTCATGACGAGCAAGCCGTCCTTGTTGTCCTCGAGCGGCAGCCAGGCGCTGGATTCCAGGAACTCGCGGCTGATGTTCTTCAGGAGGTCGAACGGTTTGACGCGGTCGCCCTTGAACGCCTCATACGGCACGCCGAAATACGCGGCCAGCGCATCGCCGATGGGGCCGGCCTTGACCTGGAACTCCTCGATCAGCACGGTCTCGATATCGAGGTTCTTGCGCCGCGAGGAACGCGCCGCGAGTTCCAGTTCTTCGGCTGTGATGATGGCGTTGGTGACGAGCTGGTCGTATTTGCCGCGGATGGACACCTGCTGCGGATGCGCGCGCTGGCGGAACGCGATCGAGAGCGTCTCACACAGGTGCGTCATGCCCTCTTCCATGGCCGGCGGGAAGGGCTGGCCGTTCTTCGCGTTGATGAGCTGCACGACGCCGACCAGTTCCTTGGTCTGCGGGTCGGACACCGGCCCGACCAGCATCTGCTTGGTCCGGTAGCCGGTCTTGAGGTCCACCTGCTTGAGGAAGTTCAGCTGCGGGCTGTAGGCCTTCAGCTCCTTGTCGTCGTAGACGTCGCGGATGTTGATGATCTTCTTGTTGACCGCAACGAAGCCCGCGATACTCTGATCGTTGATCGGGAGCCGCAGGTCCTTGAACGAGACCAGCCCGGTCTTGATCTTGGAGATGATCGACTGCTTGTCCTCGGACAGCGCGTAGATCGTCAGGCGGTCGGCGTTGAACAGGCCGGTGATCTCCTGCGACAGTTCCAGCATGATCTCGTCGAGATTGCTGGTCGCATGTATCTTGTTGGTGACGGCCTGCAGGCCCTTCGAGAAGTCCAGCTTCTCGGCCAGATTGTCCGGACCGACCGGCTTGGTGGTTTCCAGTACGCTCGCCATAAACAACCTCTTTGCCGTGAACCGCGGGCGGGGCGCGACGGCCCCTCTCCGCCACGCCTCAAAATCGCTAGAAATCGAATACCTGGTTGTTCTCGAGCATGCGCGGAGCGAACCGGCCCGCGCACTCGACGATTTCCTGCATTGTAACCTCGGCTTCCCCGGGTTTGAGGTGCGTGATGTAAACCGCCGCCTCGCGGGTCAGCTTGGCCAGTTCGACCGCCAGCAGGCTCGGGCACAGGTGCTTGGAGGCCACTGCCAGGTCCTTCTCGCTGTTGCGGAAAGCCGTCTCGATGATCAGGGTCCGCAGGTTCTCGATGCGGTTCACCGCCTCCCACAGGGCGTCGTTGACCGTGGTGTCCCCGGTGAACACCAGGCTCGCCCGCCCGGAATCCAGGTGGTAGCCGACCGCCGGCACGACGTGGTTGGCGGGCAGCGGGGTGATCCGGCGACCGTCTGACAGGGTTTCGGTGCGGCCGACCTGCACGCTGGCGTAGCGCAGAAACGGCTTGCCGGCGTCGGGGATCTGGGTGAAGTCCGGCCACAGCTTCCAGTTGAAGAGATGCTGGCGCAGCACCTCCAGCACCGGGTCGATGGCATGCACGATCAGCGGCCGGTCGCGCATCCAGCCTACCGTGTCGAGCAGGAAGGGGATGGAGGTCACGTGATCGAGGTGTGCGTGCGTCACGAACACGTGATCGATCTTCGCCAACGCAGCCATCTCGAGATCGCCCACGCCCGTGCCGGCGTCGATCAGCACGTCATCGTCGAGCAGAAACGAGGTCGTGCGCAAAGCGCCGCCGATCCCACCGCTGCAACCGAGTACCTTGAGCCGCATGCTGATGTCGTCTCCGCCTACTTGATGTCGAAGGTGTAGGCGCCGTCCCAGCCTGGGCCGGGCGGATTCTTGCGCAGCACCGCAATGCGTTCGGGCAGGGTGTGCGAGTACAGCGCGTTGGCCGGCGCCATCTTCTGCAGGTTAAACAGCTGGAGTTCCGCCATGTCCCAGTCCTGGGCCCGGTAGAGTTTGAGGAATTGCGCGTAGAGCTTGATTTCATCCAGCCGCGCCTTGTCGACCTGGCCGGTCTGGCCGAGCGGTTCAAAAATCGCCACCGCCACGTCCTTGCCCTTGACGCGCACGCGATCAAGCTCCCGGTAGACGAAATCAGGCGCCGCCTCGCGCGTCTTTTCACCGACTATGATAGCAGCGCCGTAGGTCTTGGTGATGCCTTCCAGGCGCGAGGCCAGATTGACCGCATCCCCCATGGCCGTATAGGCCTTGCGGTCCTTGGAGCCCATGTCGCCTACGCGGACGTTGCCGGAATTGAGACCCACGCCGATCTTGAGCTCGGGCCAGCCGCGGGCCACGAATTTCTCGTTGAGCTGCGCGCAGACGACCTGCATCTCCAGCGCGGTGACGACCGCGTTCTTCGCGTTGTCGGCATCAGCCACCGGCGCCCCCCAGAAGGCCATGATCGCGTCGCCGATGTACTTGTCGAGGGTACCGCGATGGCGCCGAATGACGGCACTCATGCCGGTCAGGTATTCGTTGATGTAATCGCGAAGGTCCTCCGGCGACAGCGCCTCCGAAATGCTGGTGAACCCGCGCACGTCGGAGAACAGGATCGTCAGGTCCGCAGCCTTCGGCAACATGGAATACTTGCCGGGGTTGCGCGCCATCTCGTCGACCAGTTCGGGCGGCACATACTGTCCGAACAGTTCCGTGAACTGGCGCTTGCCACGGGCCTCGATGAAAAAACCGTACGACATGTTGAGCGCGAACAGCAGTGCCACCAGTACCAGCCCGGAGGCGAGCGGCAACACCAGATTGCCGGCATGAAAGACCAGGATGTTGGTCGCGATCACGATCGCCAGCACGATGAGCGTCGTCAGCAAGGACTTGATGGGGGACAGCACCGGCAGCAGCACGGCCAGGGCGATACCCGTCAGCAGCAGCAACGCGAACTCCGCGCCGATCACGTAAGGCGGCTTCTGCTTGATGTTGCCGTCCAGCATGCCGGCGATGAGATTCGCGTGTACTTCCACGCCGGGATAGACGTTCTCCACTGGCGTCGCCCGCAGATCGAGCAGGCCGGGCGCCGTGGTGCCCACTAGCACGATCTTGTCTTTCAGCGCGCCGGCGGGAACTTGATCGTTCAGGATGTCGACGGCGGGAAAATAGCGGAAGCTTCCGCCTTTAGTGCCGCCTTTCCCGCGGTACGGCACCAGCGCCTCCACCCGCTCGTCGACTGGGATGCGCAGCGGACCGAGTTCCAGCCACTCCAGGCCCGAATAGCCCCGCGTCCACAGCTTGTCCACGGGATAGCCCGGATTGACAGCCGGCAGTGCGCCTTTGTCGTCGCGCGCCAGCACGCGGATCATCGCCAGCGAGAGCGGCTCGTAATACGCGCCCTCGAACTCGGCCAGCATCGGCACGCGGCGGATGATGCCGTCCGGATCCGGGTCCACGCTGAAGAAGCCGGCGGTCGCCGCCGCCTTCTCCAGCGCCGCGAGGTTGGCCGTGTAGCCCTGGTAGTCCTTGAAATCGATTTTCCGCCCGGCGAAGGTACCTGCCGGCAGCAGGGGGTCGGGCAGCACGCCGATGCGCACGTCCTTCTCCTGCGTAAGGACGTAGCCCAGCACTACCGGCCGGTTGCGGATGCGCGCGGCGAAGATATCGTCGTACTCCAGCGCGGGCTCAAGCGCCTTGAGCGCAGCCTGGAAGGCCGCGACGTCGCGCAACTCTTTTTGCGCGAGCCCCCGCAGCACCTTGATGCCGGAGCTTTCGTCGCGTTCGGCGAACACGATGTCGAACCCGACGAGCGCAACACCGTGGCGGTCGAACAGCTTGTCGAGCAGGAGCGCGAGACGGTCGCGCGGCCACGGCCAGCGTCCCTCGCCGCCCTTTTCGCGTTCCGCCAGGCTCTTCTCGTCAATGTCGACGATGACGATGCGCGGGTCCACCGTGCGTGGCATCGTCAGGGTAAGCCGCGTGTCGTAAACGATCGCTTCCAGGCGGTTCACCAGCGGCAACTCGAACGTCCAGCCGCCGATGCCCCATTTCGCCGCATGGGCCAGAAACAGAACCACCAGGCCGAGCCCGAGTGCGATGCGGACGATATGCTTGTTCAACGCTCCCCCCTATTCCCGGTCACCGCAACTGGCGACCAGGGGATGACTTAGAGCGCTGATTTTGCTGCAAAACTCGTGCCATAAGCGGGGGGATGTACGGTATTTCGTACGGGCGCGCGCGGCCGTTGCTTATCTGCAAGGAAATCGATTTTTAAACAATGACTTAAAGTCGTCCGCCCAGTGTCGGGCAGCCATGACGCGAGATCAGGGCGACTTGAGGAAAAACTCCATCTTCACCCCGGCCAATTCGATCACGTCGTGGTCGTTCAGGGGGTGGGCCTGGGAGTCGAGAGTCTTGCCATTGACGATGGGAAACGTCACCCCTTCGACATGAGTGATGAAATATCCATGGGGGCGCCGCGTGATGACCGCCACCTGCACACCCGGTTTGCCCAGCGTGGTCAGATTCTTGGTCAGTTCCAGTTCCTTGCCGGCGCTGGGCCCCGTGAGGATCTGGATCGCCGCCACACCGGCTGCGCCGGACGGCGGCGGGTTGGAGTTGGTGGCGCTCGACGCCGTCGGGTTCGGCGTGGGCGGATGCGCGTTGACCTGAGTGTCGCCGAAGCTCTGCGGCGGCGCCATCATGGGTCGCTGGCCCGACACCGGCGCGCGCAGCACCATGGTCTTCTCGAAGTCTGCCACCGACGTCTGCCCGCCCTGCTCGCTCACGTACTTGAGCTTGTATTTGCCGATCTCGATGACATCGTTGTTTTGAAGGATGTGCTTCTTGACGGGGTTGCCGTTGACCAGCGTGCCGTTCGTGCTGCCCATATCCTCGAGGAAGGAGTCGTTCAGGATGGTCACGATCAGCGCGTGCTCGCCAGACACCGCCAGATTGTCGATCTGGATGTCGTTGTGTGCCTTGCGCCCGACGGTGACCCGCTCCTTGTCGAGCGGCAACTCGCGGATGACCGCGCCGTCCAGGCTCATGATCAATTTAGCCATGATCGTATCCCTTTTATTTTACTTGAACCACGCCTTCAACTTGCTCATCCAGCCCGTCAGCTCGGCTTGGCTGGCCTCGCCCACGCGCACGAGCACCACCGTGATGTTGTCGCGCCCCCCGCAGTCGTTCGCCAGCTGCACCAGCTGCGAAGCGGCCAGCGGCAGGTTCGACTGCAACTGCTCCATGACGGACTGAATATCCTCGTCGACCACCATGTCCGACAGGCCGTCTGAGCACAGCAGGTAGATGTCCCCCGGCAGCGTGTCGTGGGTGTGCACCTCGGTCTCGACTTCCGGGTCGATGCCGACCGCGCGCGTGACCAGGTTCTTGTTCTGCGAAAAGCGGGCCTGCTCCTTGCTGATCATGCCGCTGTCGATCTGCTCCTGCAGCAGGGAATGATCCCGGGTCACCTGCTCGAGCAGGCTCGCGCGGTAACGGTACAGGCGCGAGTCGCCGATATGGCCCACCGTGACCAGGCTGTCGTGGAACAACGCCACCACCAGCGTCGTGCCCATGCCGGCATACTGCGGCTGGCTGCGTGCGGTCTGGAAGATCGCGCCGTTGGCCTTGCCCGAGTTCTCGGCGATCAGCGCCTGCGCCAATTCCGGACTGCTGGCGGCCTTGCTCTCGGCCAGCACGTTGCGCATCTCTTCCTTGATCATGGCCACCGCGATGCCGCTGGCCACCTCGCCCGCGTTGTAGCCGCCCATGCCGTCGGCCAGCACGGCCAGCCCCAGCTCCGGGTCGATCTCGAAGCTGTCTTCGTTGTGCGAGCGCACCATCCCCGGGTCGGTGGCGGTTGCGAACTCCAGGCGGTGGGCGAGTTTCATCGGCGGTTCGCGTCACAATGTGATGTCGACTGCGCCCTGCTTGAGCGAGTCGAGACACTGCCGAAGCGCGGACGCCATCTCCTCGCCCGTCTGGTAGCGCGCTTCCGGCTGCTTCGCCAGCGCCTTCTCGATGATGGCGTACAGGCAATCCGGCAACGCCGGGTTGTACTGGGTGATGTCGGCGTGCGGCTCGTTGGCGATCTTGAACATGAGCTGCGCCATCGAATCGCCCTCGAACGGCAGCTTGCCGCAGGACATCTGGTAGAGCATGACGCCGAGCGAGAACAGGTCCGAGCGTCCCTCGATCTTGCGCCCCGCGAGTTGCTCGGGCGACATGTAGGAGGGCGTGCCCAGCACCATCCCGGTCTTCGTCTTGGACGAATCGGTGATGCGCGCGATGCCGAAGTCGGTGACCTTTACGACATCGGAATCCGGTTCGTACATGATGTTGGCGGGCTTGATGTCACGGTGCACGACGTTGTTGGAATGGGCGTAGTTCAGCGCATCGGCCACCCGCATCACGATCGACATCACCTTGGGTAGCGGCATCAGGTTGTCGGGCTTGGTGAAGGGCGCCAGATCGCGGCCCTTGAGAAACTCCATCGCGATGTAGGCGAGGTCGTGCTCCTCACCGGTATCGAAAATAGTCACGATGTTGGGATGATTGAGCCGCCCGGCCGTCTGCGCCTCCCGGAAGAAGCGCTCTTTGACTTCCACGAGCTCATCCGCCTCAAACTCCTGCGAGAAGGCCATGGTCTTGATCGCCACGACGCGCCCGATCTTCGGGTCCGTGCCCTGATAGACCACGCCCATCGCGCCCTTGCCGAGTTCTTTCTCGACTTGGAAGCGCCCGAGCATCGGCTTCTCCCCGGCATTGAGCACCATGGTGCCGCCGGGATGACTGGAGGCGCCACCGAGGATCACTGTCTCGGACATGGTCTTCGAACGGTTCGCGCGCGCCTCGACATCCTTGAACTTGGGCGCCCACTCGGCGATGTAGCGCAGCACCGCCTCCGCCTTGTTGAACTGGCGTTTGCGCTCGAAGTCCAGCGCCAGGTTGTAGAGCAGTTCGGCGCCGCGCTCCTCTTTCGGCAGACGGCGGAAATAATCGTACGCGGCGTCAAGGTTGCCGCGGCCCTGTTCGGCCAGGCCGAGGTTGCGGTTGGTGACGATCAGGTCGGCGTCGGCAACCTGCTTGCCGCGCTCGGTCATCAGGAAACGCTTGGTCGTCAGCGCGAGGTGACCGACGACCAGCAGCGTGGCCGCCGCCATCAGCTTCAGCCACAGCAACTGGCCCGCCATCAGGGCGAAATGAACCGCGATCAGCGCCACCAGGATGCCGGCGGTCGTGAGCGCGCCCGGCGCCGCCTTCAGCCGCGGGAGCACGGCGATCAGGTAGGCCGCGACCAGCAGAAACACGAGGATCTCGGCGTACGGCGCCCAGCCCGGCCGCACGTAGAAATCCTCCTTGAGGATGGAGGACACGGCGTGCGCGAGCGACAGCACCGGGGGCGTCGAAGACGAATACGGCGTCACGAACGCGGTGCCGACGCCGGCCGCCGTGGCGCCGATCAACACGATCTTGTCCTGGAACTTGGCCGCCGGCACCTTGCCCGTCAGCACGTCGAAAAAGGAATCGACCGCGAAAGGCGGCTTGCCGTCCTTGTCGGCGTACCAGAACGTATTCATGAGGAGTTCCGGGTCGGTGCGAACCTTCAACTTGCCGACGGTAACGTCCTCGCCCGGCCTGACCTGGATGTCCGCGACACCGAGGTTGAGGCTCTTCGCGACCGCCATCAGCGACAGCGCGGGAAACATGCGGTCGAAGTAGCGCACCATCAGAGGCTCGCTACGCACGGCACCGTCCACATCCGGCGCGGCGTTGAGGTGGCCGAGCGCCGCCGCCGGCATACCGATCGCGGGAATCGGTACGACCGGGTTGACCCCGGGCAGCGGCAGATCGTCACCCTTCGGCATCGGCAGGCTGAATGCCGCCATGTATTCGGCGAGCGGTTTGTCCGGGCGGCCCTGCGGTTCCGCGGGGAACGGCTGCAGCACGAACGGGAGCAACACGTTGCCAGCCTGTTTGATGCTGGCGGCCAGCCGCTTGTCGGTATCCAGCTGGTCGGCGGCTTCCTTGAGCACAGCGTCGAACTGCGCGCCCTCGGCTTCGTTGCGCAGCTTGGAACCCGCGAGCATCTCGGACAGCTTGTTGATGTAAACGAGCCCCGGGTCGGTCTGCGGCTCGAAGAAGAACACGCTGTAGACGATCGCCTTGGCCTTGGCGCCGGCCAGCAGATCGATCATTTTGGCGTGCACGTCGCGCGGCCATGGCCAGCGGCCGATGTTGGCGATGCTTTCGTCGTCGATCTTGATGACGACGACGCGGTCCGAGGGCACCCGCGTGGAGGCGGCCACGCCCAAGTCATAGGCCTTGCGCTCGAGGCTCTGGACGAGGTCGCGACCGGACGCGACGATGACGACCAGCGTCACCACCAGTCCGAGAAACCAGTCTGATTTCCAGAAGCCTGTTTTGCCCATCCCGCGCCCGTGCCCCCTGCCGTGCCTTGAATCGCACTATTTATTGGCCGTCAGCGTGCTTTTAAGCACCCAGAACGCTCACCGAAAATGCGAAAAATGCGAAATCTTGTTTAGTTGTAATGGTTTAACGGCGTTATTCAAATATTTTACGATAAGTCGCACCAAAGTCCATGATTTTTTTTGGAAGTGTCTCAAAACACGCTGGAAATTCAGCGATTTGGCGTAACTACGCCACACCGGAGTGTAAACGAGCGCCGACCGGCTGCCACCGCGCCTTCGATGGCGCAGCCTAAACTACTGACTGATAAGAAATTTTGGTGACCCGAGGAACACCGGGTCACCGCGCTGCGGGCAGCGTCAGGCGCCGAGCAGCGTGCCGGTAGCCAGCGCAACCGATTGCGCCAACTCGCCGCCACTGAGCTTCTTGCCGTCCTCGAAGCGACCCTTGATGACCTCGATGCGTCCACCCTGGGCCGTGATCTTGAAGCTCGTAGCGGTCACCTCAGTGACTTCACCCATCTTGCCCGCGACATCGGTAAAGCGGTGGAACGCCTGTTTCCGTGCATCGAAGATCTGCAGACGCTTGCCGTTCAGCGTGGTCCAGGCGCCGGGCGCTGGGCTGCAGCCGCGAATCAGGTTGTAGACCTGGTCCACCGGCTTGGCCCAATCGATCCGGGACTCCGCCGTACGGCACCAGCCTTCGTAGGTGGCCAGCGCTTCGTCCTGCACGACCTCTTTGTGCTTGCCGGCCATGACCAGGTCGGCGGCTTCCAGCATCGCGGCCACGCCCAGCGGAAACAGGTAATTGAAGTAGATATCGCCCAAGGTGTCATCGGGACCGACCGGGCAGGTTTTCTGCAGGATGACGGGGCCTTCGTCCAGCCCATCCGTCGGGCGGAAGATCGTCAGCCCGGTCTGCGTCGCGCCCTGGATCAGCGGCCAGTTGATCGACGACGGCCCGCGGTGCCTGGGCAGTAGTGAGGGGTGGTACTGGATGGTGCCGTGTATGGGGATGTTGACGAACTCCTGCGGGGCGAACTGCAACACGTAGGCCATCACGCCCAGCTCCACGTCGAGCGCCTTCAGGGCGTCCCGCGCCTCGTCGCTTTTCAGCGAGGCGAACTGGAACACCTTGAGCCCCTTGTCGGTGGCCGCCTGCTTGAGCGGATCGACCTTCGCGCCCGGTTTCTCCGGCGCGCAGAACACACCGGCGACGCTGTCGCCGCGCCCGAGAAAGGCTTCCAGGACCGCCTTGCCGTAGTCCTGCTGACCGATGATGGCGATTTTCATGCGTAAGTCCTCTGTTGGCCGCCAAGACGCCAGGGACGCCGAGGCAGCAGAATGAATGGACCAAACCCGTTGCGCCGTTCCTGGCGCCCAGGCAGTGAAGCCTGTCTTTTATGCCGCTTTTTTCGGCGGCATGGAAAACGCGCCCGCGCTTTTCAGCTTCGAGACCTGTTCCTCGTCGTAGCCAAGGACGCCCTTCAGAATCTCGTCGGTATGCTCGCCCAGGGTGGGGCTGCGCTGGATCACCGCGGGGGAGGCAGACAGCTTGATCGGCATGCCGACATTCCACCACTTTCCGCGCTGCGGGTGGTCGAGTTCGACCCACATGTCGCGCCCGCGCACGTGCTCGTCGTTCGCCAGGTCCTCGGTGCTCATAATCGGCCCGCAGGGCACGTCCAGCGGGTTCAGGATCGCCATCAGTTCCCGCTTGGTGTGCTGCTCCGCGAACTTGTTGATGAGGGTCCACATGAGCTGCTGGTTCTTGCGCCGCTCGCCGATGGTGGCGAAGCGTGGGTCCGCGGCGAGATCGGGAACGTGCACGTCAGGCCCGATGCGCTTCGCGAGCGCTTCCCACACCGCCTCCTGCACGACGATATACAACCAGTCGTTCGCGCCGTGCGGCTTGCAGTGAATCGCGTTGCCGAGCTGGCCACCGCCGGAATCGTTGCCGGCGCGCGGCACCTCGCCCATGTCCTTGTAGGTGGGCACCGAGTACTCGGGCATATCTCCGCGCGTAAGTCGCTGGTGGTCGCGGAACTTGACGCGACACAGGTTCATCACGCCGTCCATCATCGCCACCTCGACGTACTGGCCCTGTCCCGTCTGTTCCGCCTGGCGCAGCGCCGCCAGCAGGCCGATGGCGAGATGCAGGCCGGTGCCCGAATCGCCGATCTGCGCCCCGGTCACGAACGGCGGCCCGTCAGGCACGCCGGTGGTGCTCATGGCCCCGCCCATGGCCTGCGCCACGTTCTCGTAGGCCTTGAACTCGGCGTAGGGACCGCTGGAGCCGAAGCCCTTGATCGAGCCCATGACGATCTTCGGGTTGATCTCGTGGATCTTCTCCCAGGTGAACCCGAAGCGGTCGAGCACGCCGGGGCCGAAGTTCTCCATGATGATGTCGCAGCGCTTGAGCAGGTCGATGAAGACCTGCTTGCCGTCCGCACTCTTCATGTTCACGGTGATCGAGCGCTTGTTGCAGTTGAGCATCGTGAAATAAAGGCTGTCGGCCTTGGGCACGTCACGCAACTGCCCGCGCGTCGCATCACCGGCCGGGTTCTCGAACTTGATGACATCAGCACCCATCCACGCGAGCAGCTGCGAGCAGGTCGGCCCCGCCTGCACGTGGGTCATGTCGAGAATTCGAACACCCTTCAGTGCTTCCATAGTTTTCCTCTTGATGCGGTTGTTCGGCGGCCCGTGAACGGCGCCTGGGTCCGTTCGTCGGGACGCCCGCTTGAGCGGCGCGCTTGTCGCGTCCGCACCAAGCGTTATTTCTTCGCAGTTGGATTCAGGCTCGTGATGCGGCCGCTTTCGGTACCGGCGGTTTCATCGATCACGGCGTTGATGAGGGTGGGCTTCTTCGAGCGAATGGCCTCTTCCATCGCCTTGCGCAGCTCGGCCGGCGTCGTGGCGTGCACGCCTACACCGCCGAAGGCCTCCATCAGCTTGTCGTAGCGCGCGCCTTTGACGAACACGGTGGGCGCCACATCCGGACCGCCGGTCGGATTCACGTCGGTGCCCTTATAGACACCGTTGTTGTTCATGATCACGATGCAAACCGGCAGGTGGTAGCGGCAGATGGTTTCCACTTCCATGCCGGAGAAGCCGAAGGCGCTGTCGCCCTCGATCGCGATCACCTGCTGCTGGGTGACCACCGCGGCGGCCACGCAGTAGCCCATGCCGACGCCCATGATGCCCCAGGTGCCGACGTCGATGCGCTTGCGCGGCTTATACATGTCGACGATGCTGCGCGTGAAGTCGAGCGCGTTGGCGCCTTCGTTGACCAGCATCGCGTCCGGATTCGCCTTGATGATGTCGCGCACCACGTTGAGCGCGCTGTGGAAGTTCATCGGCGACGGATTCTTCGCCAGCGTCTCGGCCATCTTGGCGATGTTTTTGGTCTTGCGTTCGTTGATCGCGTTGAGCCACTCCGACGGCGGCTTCGGCCAGCTTGAACCCGCATCTTTGTCAATCGCGGCCAGGAGCGCCGACACGCAGGAGACGATGTCGCCGACCACCGGCGCATCGATGCGCACGTTGCTGTCCGCTTCCTGCGGCGAGATGTCGATCTGGACGAACTTCTGGCCACCCCAGTCCTTGTGGCCCTTGCCGCCCCAGGTCTTGCCCTTGCCGTGCGAGAGCAGCCAGTTGAGGCGCGCGCCGATCAGCATCACGACGTCGGCCTCGGGCAGCACGTAGGAACGGGCGGCGGACGCCGATTGCTCGTGCGTGTCGGGCAGCAGGCCCTTCGCCATGGACATCGACAAATACGGGATGCCGGTTTTCTCGATGAGCGCCCGGATGTCCGCGTCAGCCTGCGCGTAAGCGGCGCCCTTGCCCAGCACGATCAGCGGCTTCTTTGCGGCTTTCAGCAGATCCAGCGCACGCTTGACGGCGTCGGGCGCCGGGATCTGGCGCGGCGCGGCGTCCACCACCTTGATGAGCGATTGCTTCCCGGCTGCGGCGTCGATGCTCTGCGCGAACAGCTTGGCCGGCAGGTCGAGGTAGACGCCGCCCGGACGGCCGGACACGGCGGCGCGGATGGCGCGCGCAATACCGACGCCGATGTCCTCGGCGTGCAGCACGCGAAAGGCGGCCTTGGCGACCGGCTTGGCGATTGCCAGCTGGTCCATCTCCTCGTAGTCGCCCTGCTGGAGATCGACGATCTCGCGTTCGCTCGACCCGCTGATCAGGATCATCGGGAAGCAGTTCACCGTGGCATGAGCGAGCGCGTTGAGGCCGTTCAGAAAGCCGGGAGCCGACACCGTCAGGCAGATGCCGGGTTTCTGCGTCAGGAACCCGGCGATCGATGCGGCGTAACCGGCGTTCTGCTCATGGCGGAAGGACAGCACGCGCAAGCCCGCAGCCTGCGCCCGGCGCGTCAGATCCGTAATCGGGATGCCGGGCAGACCGTAGATGGTGTCGAGACCGTTCAGCTTGAGGGCATCGATGACCAACTGAAAGCCATCAGTGACTTCCTGTGCCGATGCGCCGGCAGTGGCGACTTGCGGTTCGACGGTGCCCATGGCATTCCTCCGGAGGGGTGAAAAACGTTGATCGTAAGGCGCGAATCGGAAGGCTGCGGACTATAGACAGGCCCCTCTCCGGAGGCCTTGACCGCGATCAAGAATCGGTTGGCTGCGCTATACTGCGCGCCCGTTCCGGATGCTGCGGCGCACCACCGGTCGGCCGAACGGCAATTGTACCGGTACTGCACCCCGCGCTCGCCCGGGAATACGATGACCGCCCTCCTTCGCCACCCTGAATTCCGCGTCCTGCGACTGTTGCTGCGGCGGAACAGCGTCTTGAAGAAGCTCCCGCGCGAGGCCTGGGACGCGCTGGAACCCCTGCTCGACATCACCGACCTCCGCAAGGGCGCCAGCCTGGAATACCAGGGCGACCGCGCGATGGAACAGTATTTCATCCTCGACGGCATCCTCAAGCGGGTGGTGTCCAGCCCGGAAGGCCGGGAGATGATCCTGCGCTTCGCGGCGGAAGACGACATCGACACCAGTTACGCGGCGTGGCGGCTGAAAACACCGCTGCCGTATACGATCCGCGCGGTCACCCGCGTGCGCGTCGCCCGGCTGCGGATGGAGGACTGGGTCGATTTCATGGAGCGACACCCGGCGGTCAAGGCCCCGTTCGAGTTCGAGGTGATGAGGCTCATGAGCGAGGTGATGGCGCACACCATCACGCTGCACCTGCTGGACGCCGCCGGCCGCGTGGCGCGCTTCGTGCGCAAGCAGAAAGCCCTCGCGTCACGACTCCCGAAAAAAGAGCTCGCGCTCTACCTCAACCTCACGCCCGAAACCCTGTCCAGACTGAAGCGGCGCGGAAAAATCGCGCTCGACTAAGCGGACTTGAGGCGTGACTTCAACGCCGAGAACAGCGGCCAGAACAGCAGCACCAGTCCCAGCCCGGTGATGCCGCCGACCAACCCGTTCGAGAAGAACACGGAGAGATCGCCCTGCGAAATCAGCATCGACTGGCGGAACGAATCCTCCGCGCGGTCCCCCAGCACCAGCGCCAGCACCAGCGGCGCCAGCGGATAGTCGAGCTTCTTGAACACGTAGCCGATCACCCCGAACACCAGCATCAGCCAGATGTCGAACATCGCGTTGTGCACGGTGAACGCACCCACCGCGCAGATGACGATAATGACCGGCGCGATGATGGAGAACGGGATGCGCAGGATCGCCGCGAACAGCGGCACGCAGGTCAGCACGATGATGAGGCCCGCGAGGTTGCCGAGATACATGCTCGCGATGAGGCCCCAGACGAAGTCCTTTTGCTCCACGAACAACAGCGGCCCGGGCTGCAGACCCCAGATCAGCAGACCGCCAAGCAGCACCGCCGCGGTCGGCGAACCCGGGATGCCGAGGGCCAGCATCGGCAGCAGCGCGGAAGTCCCTGCCGCGTGCGCTGCGGTCTCCGGCGCGATCACACCCTCGAGCTGGCCGGTGCCAAACTTTTCGCCCTGCGGCGACAGACGCTTCGCCACCCCGTAGCTCATGAACGATGCGGGCGTTGCGCCGCCCGGGGTGATGCCCATCCAGCAGCCGATCACGCAGCTGCGCAGCGAGGTCATCCAGTACTGCGGCAGCTTCTTCCACGTTTCGATCACCACGCGCAGGTTGATCTTCGCGCTGGACCCGGAAAACTTCAGGCCCTCCTCCATCGACAGCAGGATCTCGCCGATGCCGAACAGGCCGATCACCGCGATCAAGAAATCGAAGCCGCGCATCAGTTCGTGAAAACCGAAATTCAGCCGCAACTGCCCGGTCACCATGTCCATGCCGACCGCGGCCAGCGCGAAGCCGAGCATCATCGCCGCCAGCGTCTTCCACGGTGAACCCTTGCCCATGCCGATGAAGCTGCAGAAGGTCAGGAAGTAGACCGAGAAGAATTCCGGCGGCCCGAATTTGAGCGCGAACTTCGCCACCAGCGGCGCGAGAAAAGTGATCATCACCACGGCGACAAAGGCGCCGATGAAGGACGAGGTGAACGCCGCGGTCAGCGCCTCGCCCGCCCGGCCCTGCTGCGCCATCGGATAGCCGTCGAAAGTGGTCGCCACCGACCACGGCTCGCCCGGGATGTTGAACAGCACGGAGGTGATCGCACCGCCGAACAGTGCACCCCAATAGATGCACGACAGCATGATGATCGCCGACGTCGGCGGCATCGTGAAGGTCAGCGGCAGCAGGATCGCCACGCCGTTCGCCCCGCCCAGCCCCGGCAACACGCCGATGATGACGCCCAGAATGATGCCGATGAACATCAGCATCAGGTTGAACGGGGTCAGGGCGATGGCGAACCCGTGAAACAGTGCGTTGATTTCCTCCATCGCGGTGCCCGCCTTGTTCTGGCTAGTAGCCCAGGAACGACAGTGGGTCGAAGGCACCTTTGGCCAATGGCACCCTGAACCACACCTCGAACATCAGAAACAGCACGCCGGCCACGCCCGCGCCCGTCGCGGCACCCTTCCACCAGGTGTACTTCCCCAGCCACACCATGAAGGCGCATATGTAGACGGCCGAAGCGAGGTAAATGCCGAACAACTGCACGCCCAGCACGTAGACCCCCGCCGGCAACAGCACTGCAAGCACCAGACGCAGCGCCCCCCACTCGACGAACAGTGTCTCGCGCGCCTTGCCCTGCGCCCGTAGCGCCTGCACCAGCACGATGGCGGCGGAGAGGCACACCAGTGCGCCGATGTAGAAGGGAAAGTAGCCCGCCTGCGGGCCGTCATCGGCCCAGGCGGCGCCGAGCCGCCAGCTGTCGATCGCAACCGTGCCGCCCACCGCGATCAGGCCGAGCGCGACGGCAATCTCAGCCGTACGCTGCCGGAGGCCGCGCGGTGCGGGTTCGTGGGAGTCCGCCATGGGTGTATGTGCGGGTAAGCGTCGCCAGCAGCGAGACATGCGCCAGCGTGCCGCGGCGGAGGCCGCGGGCGCCCGTTCCCGCAGCCCGGTCAGGGTTTGGCGAGAAAGCCCGCTTCCTTCATCAAGTCGCGGTGCAGGACTTCGGCTTTCTCGACCCAGCCGGTGTACTCCTTGCCGGCCATGAAGGTCTGGTTGAAGGCGCCGTCTTCCATGAATTTCTTCCACTCCGGCGTGTCACGCACCTTCTTGAACAGGTCCACGTAGAAATTCACCTGGTCGGGCGTAACACCGGCGGGCATGAAGATGCCGCGCAGCATCACGTAGTCCGTCGGCACGCCGGCTTCCTTGCAGGTCGGAATGTCGTACCACGACATGGTGTCGGTGACCTTGTTCTTGTAGGGCATGCGCGTGTCGTCGAACACGCACAGCGGCCGCAGCTTGCCCGCACGCCATTGCGCCACCGCCTCGATCGGGTTGTTGACGGACGAATTGATGTGGCCGCCGACCAGTTGCACCGCCACGTCGCCGCCGCCCTTGAAGGGCAGGTAGATGAACTTGGTGCCGGTGGCCTTCTCCAGTCCGACGGTGATGATCTGGTCTTCCTGCTTGGAGCCGGTGCCCCCCATCTTGAACTTGGTCGGCCCCGCGGCCTTCACCGCATCGAGGTATTCCTTGGCCGTTTTGTACGGCGTGTCCGCGTTCACCCACAGCACGAACTGGTCGAGCGCGAGCATCGCGACCGGGGTCATGTCCTTCCAGTTGAAAGGCACGCCGGTGGCGAGCGGAGTCGTGAACAGATTGGACAGCGTGATGATGATCTTGTTCGGATCGCCTTTCGCCTCCTTGATGGCCAGGAATCCCTCCGCCCCGGCGCCGCCCGATTTGTTGACGACGATGAGCGGCTGCTTCATCAGGTTGTTCTTGGAGATGACACCCTGCAGGAGGCGGGCCATCTGATCGGCGCCGCCGCCGGTACCGGCCGGAACGACGAACTCCACCGGTCTGGTGGGTTCCCAGCCCGCCGCAGACACAGCCCCGGCGAACGACCATGCAAACGATACGGCCAGCAGCGCGCAGGCTCGGCGCACGATAGGGGTAGACGCTGAAGTATTCACTGCACTCTCCTCAAGTCGGCCCCTGTGGGCCGTTCGGTTATATCCCTGCGACACCCGTGCTTCGCGGGCGTCTGTCGGGGGTTCATGGGGCAGCCTGACACACCTTCAAAGAAATCCCAGTGGCGACCGCGCGGATAGTCTGACAGCTTTTGCCCGCCCGCGACAACGAGGATGGTACGGGCGACAAGCCACGATTGAATTGACCGCGGTCAAGCCGCGCGGTACCGCCCAGAAACCCGCTCTGTCCATGTGTCGGCCGTTTGCGCACCGCACATGCTGCGCCGCAACAGGCGACGCCGCGACGCGTGCAGCGCCTACTTGACCAAGAGTAGCGGCGCGGGGGCGCGCTGGATCACCTTGCCCGCCACCGACCCCAGGAAAGCGGTTCCCACCTGGCCACGGCCGTGGGTGCCCATCACGATCTGGTCCGCGGCCTTCTCCTTGGCGTACTCCACGATGACATCGGCCGGATCGCCGACGCCGATGTGGAACTGGTAGGCGACCTTGGCCGCATCCAGCTTCGCACGCGCGGGCTTCAGGGTCTCGAGGCCTTCCTCCTGATAATAATTGTTCACCTTGTCCTTGCCAAGCGCGGCGATCGCGTTCTGGTAGGGAATCGGCGCATGTACCGTCAACAGATGCAGGTCGACCGGGTCACGATACATCCCCGCGCTCCTGATGACGAAATCGACCGCCCGGGCCGAACAGTCAGAACCATCCACAGGCAACAACACCTTCATTTTATGCTCCTCGCTTTTCCGTTGAACTGTGGGCGCTGCCGAGACTGCACGCCCTTGGCGGCCAGAATCTTACTGGGCTGCGGCTGGAGTTGCCATCTTTAGCCTTTGCGCACCGAAACGCGGCACCGCTGGCGAACAGGTCTGAGGTCTGCAAAGCTCTACGTTACTGCCGACAGGCCAGCGCCGACTTGATGCGGATCAAAGGTGCGCCGCGCGCCGTCACTTATACTTGCATTGCCTTGCACGTCGTCCAATGCGGCGCAGGTCGTCGCATCCCGGCGGAGCCATCACCAGTCTTGGGCTACGTGGCGCTTGCCGTTCCGGCCAGTGAAACAATGCATCGAGGAGCCAGACCATGCTGAGAATACTCGCGCCGATAGACGGTTCGCCCAACGCCACACGGGTCGTCGACTACCTGATCGCGCTGGCGGGCAAGTCCCGGGACATGGAAATCGTCCTGGTCAACGTGCGGGACGCAATGGACTCGCCGGAGGTGCACCGCTTCTGGAACGCCGAGAAGATCCATGAATTCCAGCAGCAGGAAGGCGGCATGATGCTGGCCGACGCGCGACAACGGCTCGATACCGCTGGCGTTCGCTACACCGCAGAGGTTGTGATCGGCAACATCGCGCCGGCCATCGCCGGGCACGCAAAAAGCAGGTCCTGCGACATGATCGTCATGGGTACGCGCGGCAAGGGGACGCTGGGCCGCCTGCTGCTGGGATCGGTGGCCACCGAAGTGGTGCACCTCGCCGAAATGCCCGTCACGCTGGTGAAGTAGGCCACCCCCCCCACCGCCGGATCCGCGCTAGTGCACCGGCACCGGCTGCGTGGCGGTCGGTGCGGCGCCCTTCAAGGGTGCGTGGGGTTGCCAGCCGAGTACGGCCAGCATGACAAAAAAGCCGGCCACGTAGGCCACGGCAATCCACCAGCCGTGGCGCAGCCAGCGCCCGATGGACTTCGCCTCCGGAAACATGTTCGACAGCGCGACGCCGGCCGATGACCCAAACCAGACCATGGACCCGCCGAAGCCGACGGCGTAGGCGAGAAACCCCCAGTCATAGCCCCCCTGCTTGATGGCAAGCTCCGTCAACGGGATATTGTCGAAGACCGACGACACGAACCCCAGCCCGAGCGCCGTCTGCCACGACGCCAGCGGCAGTTTCTCCACCGGCATCAGCGACGCACACAGGATCAGGCACAGCAGGAACACGCTGCCCTTGAACGCCTCGGGCAGCAGCCCCCAGTCCGGCTTGCGCAGTGGCGCCGCGAGCAGGATCGCCACGCACACCGCGGCGCCGAGGAAGGGGAAATGATCGGAGAGTTCGCTGAAGTTCAGGTTGACCGTCACGTTGGTGACAATCGCGGCCAGCAGGATGAAGCCGACGATGCCGACGCGCAGCCAGTCGACGTGAACGTCGCCGCGCACGTCCCGCGTGATCGGTGAATATCGCTGCTGCATCCGGGCCGCGGGCACCGCGAAAATGACCAGCGCCACGCTGGATGCCACGTAGGCATGGAGCACGTCGAGCGGATCGACCCCGGCGATCCACATCATCGTCGTCGTCGTATCGCCGACCACACTGCCCGCGCCGCCCGCGTTGGACGCGGCGACGATCGCCGCCAGGTAGCCGATGTGCACCTTGCCGCGGAACACCGTCATCGCGATGGTGCCGCCGATCATGGCGGCGGCGATGTTGTCGAGAAAGCCGGACAGCACAAAAATCATCACCAGCAGGACGAAGCCGCCCTTCCAGTCGTCCGGCAGGTAGCGCGGCAGCACCGCCGGCACGTGGCTCTCCTCGAAATGCTTGGCGAGCAGTGCGAAGCCCAGCAGCAGGCCGAGCAGATTGGCGAGAATTACCCATTCGTGGTGCAGGTGCCAGGCGAGCCCGGCAAAACCCTCCCCCGTCTTGAAGCCGGTGAACAGCAGCTTGTAGACGACGATGGTGGCCAGCCCGGCCAGCGCGACCCGCAGCGTGTGGTGATGGAACAGCGCCACGCCCAGCAGGGTGACCGCGAACAGGATGAAGTCGACGGGGATGCCGAGCACCGCGGGACCGTCGGCAGGCGCGGCGAAGACGGGCGCGGACACCAGCAACAGGGAAAACAGGAACGCGCTAGCAACCGCAACCATGGCTCGCCTCAATGTAGTAAGCCTGCGGACGGGTGAGCTGGCCGCATATGCAGACGCGCGGCCAAAACCCCGTCCGGAGCAGGCTAGCGGTGAACGAGCACCGCCACCTTGGCGTTCGCGATCACTTTCTGGGTCTGGCTGCCGAGCAGCACGCTGGAAAGCCCCTTGCGACCATGCGAGGCGATAAAAATGAGATCGCATTTCTCCTTGCGCGCCGCGTCCAGCATGGCCGCCGCGGGGAAATCGCTCGTGACGTGCACGCTCGTGCAACGCACGCCGGCGGCTCGTGCCGCGGCCTCCACCACACCCAGGTAGCGCGCCGCGGCCTTTTTGATGGCGGCCGCATGCTCCCCGGAAGTCATGTAGCCGACGGGCAGCAGGCCCTTGTACACCAGCGGTGTTGCCGGGGGCGCCGCGTAGAAAGCGGTAACCTTCGCACCGACCGCCTTCGCGAGCTTTACCGCTGCGGCAGCGGCCGAGCGGGACAGGGGCGAGCCATCGGTGGGGATGAGTATGTTCTTGTACATGTCGCCTCCTTGGTCAGTTCGAGTAGGGCAGAACCCAGATCAGCATGCCCAGCACGTAGCAGATGAAGGAGCAGACCAGGGTAAAGGGAATACTCCAGGCGAGGAACTCACGCAGCGAAACCTTGCGCCCCTCCTCCTTCTCGCCGAGGCTGAGCGCAACGTACAGCGCCGGCGCGCCTGCAACGGTGAGGTTGCTGCCGAGCGTGCCCGACCACACCAGCATCCACCACAGCGGCCACGGCTCGATGCCGGCCTGCGACATGTCCTTGATCGTGCGCAGGAAGGTGAGGATGTAGGCGTCGTGCTCGACGATGCCGACGATGGGCACGGTGATCCAGTAAAGCAGCGTGGCGCCGAGCGCGTAGTTCTCGGCGAAAATCGGCTTGAGCGCATCCGCGAGCTTGTCGAGGATGTGGCTCTTCTCGAGTCCGCCGACCAGCGCAAACAGGGCGACATAGAAGAAGATCGCACGCCAGTCGAGTTCCTGCAGGCATTCCTCGAAGCTCGTGGCCTCCTTGACGCGATCCCCGAGCAAAGTCAGCACCAGCACGAGTGACAACGCGCCGGTCAGGGCGATGAAGCCGAGCTGGACGCCGATGAATTCGCGCAACGACATCGCGATCACCGTGCCGACGAACCAGCCCACGACGATGGTCGCGAACAGCGGGTTCTCGATCTTCGCCTCCATGTTGAGCACGGACATGTCCGTGACCCGCTGGTGCCCGCGGAAGCCGTAGGCCCACATCGCCGCGAGGGTGATGACGAAGGTCACCATCAGGATGGGAAACGACGACGGCCGGCCGAACTGCCAGAAAAAGTCGAAGAACTCGGCGCCGGCAACGCTATGCAGCATCTGCGGCGGCAGGTCGCCGATCAGGAGCGCCGTGCCCATGAAGTTGGCGCCGAAACCGATCATCAGGATCACCGGCACCGGCTTCAGCTTGAGCGCCTTGGCGAGCGGCAACGCGACGGGCGCCATCATGAGGATGGTCACCACGTTGTCGACGAACATCGAGATGACGCCGGCGAGGAAGGTCAGGATGATGACGAGGAAGCCCGGGCGCCCGCCCGAAAACCTCAGGGCCTGGATCGACAGCCAACTCGGCACCCCGGACTTGCCGAAATAGCCGGCGATGATCCAGATGCCGATCAGGATCGCCATCACGTTCCAGTCGACGAAATTGAAGGCATCGGTCTCCGTCATGATGCCGAGCCAGCACATGACCGCAACGCCGATCAGCGCGGCGAGCGTGCTGTCGATGACGTTGGTGATGACAACGACGATCGTGAGACCGAATACGATCAGGGTTAACCACTGCATCGCTTCCATGCGCGCTCACTTGTGTGTTTTGTGTGTTGGATGTTATGGCAGGGATAACGGAACGTAATGCGTCAACGCCGCGGATAGTAGCCGAGGTTTACGCCGCGGGGCAACCCGCAGCCTTGTCCAATGGGGTTTGAGTCTGAGCGGGGGGGGCGTGATTCCAACGGGGTTTGAGTCTGAACGGGTGGCTGGGCACGATCATGATGCAAGGCATGGTGATCGACATGAACGACGGGCAAGCTCCATACCCTGGCTCAGCTTCAGGCCTTTTTGGACGGGACGATAGCGGTTGATTTTGCGGTAACCCCCGATGAGCGCTACGAGTTCATCGCCCGCACGGTACGGCGCTTCGGATATAGCCGCCTGAGGCGGGCCGATAAAGCCGTGGTGCTGCGCTTTCTCAAGCGCGTGAGCGGCTATTCGCGCCAACAGATCTGCCGTCTGGTCAAGCGCGGCTGCGAGCGACGCCAGCTTATCCGGCGCTACCAGGGCTCGCGCACCAGCTTTGCGCGTGTCTACACCGACGCTAATGTGCTCCAGCTCGCCCATATCGACACCTTGCACGGTACGCTATCGGGGTTAGCCATTACTCACCAGTCGTAAATATAGTCTACTAATTGTGAACGAATGAACCCGATGCCGGTCGAACTTGACATGAAGAT
>ENA-ORBV01001333-ORBV01001333.1-microbial-mat-metagenome-genome-assembly--contig:-NODE-1333-length-55067-cov-18.519840_pt1 | contig 55067 bp, 49 predicted proteins | sample MGYA00237777_ERZ505514 | MGnify/ENA primary metagenome ERZ505514 (study PRJEB26160, sample SAMN06269048) | microbial mat metagenome | isolation source: Oligotrophic lake microbial mat | place... | reverse complement strand
GGGGTGTATGGCGATGCCGCCAGTTGCCGTCTCGCTATGACCGCCACCAAAAGCATCTTGATAGTAAAACTCGCCGCTACAAGGTCCTTGATTATTATTTGCACCCACCGTTACGTCATAACCTGCTCGGGCATTTTGTTCTATCAGCCAAGTGCCATTATTATTATATACTCTCAATACATCGCCGCCGGCATTGCCTTTATAGGTGTTCGTACCCGTTACCCCAGGAGTCGTACCATAGTTATACCAACCTACCTGATGACCGGTTCTATCTATAAAAGCAATCATCATATTGCCATATACGTCAAATTCAATATCACTCAAAATAGGCTGCGGGTAGCCCAATTCTCTGCCACTTGCAATGACATCCGAAAAGTCGTCCGTCCAGGGATTCCACTGGCGGCTGGTAGCCGGATCGTTTCCACCCAAGAAACTGGTAGCAGAACCTTTTGGGTAATTCAATGGAAAACTCAATATTTCCACGAATATCATCAGGGTTGGATTGAACTCATAAATCGTAGCGCTCAACTGATCGGGGTCGCCCTTCGGAAAAGCACCGCCACGCGTACTCTGTGCTGAGCAAACCCCGCCCACATACACTTTACCATTGTGCTGTTTAACCCCCCAAGGATGCCAGTCACTTGCGCTGGAACAGCCGGGATTAGGAATAGGAAATTCCATAACGGACGTAGGAGCAGCCAGTGCAGTAGCACCTAATCCAATCACGACGAGGGTTTTACTATTCAGGTTGACGGTGTACATGGTGCTTTGGTCATCCGAAACGTCTAAACCGCCCAAGCCCACTTTACCTACCAGATCAAAAGCCTGCGCATCATAACTCTCTCCATTTGCATTACCGGTAAGGTCTCGCATGATCGCTGCCTCATTGCCGGTATTAATACCATAGGCATCCAAATTGATAAACACACTCGTATTGCCCGTAGGGGAAGCCGGGGGTACTTGCGACATATTGGTGGCGTATATGGCACCCAGTCCACCAGGACCCCAGCCAGAGTGCCGCTTCAATATTGCAGCACTGTATAAAGTTTTGGTTTCTTTTCGATACGCCGTACCCCATACCGTTCCTATTTCATTGGCATCGGCTAAATAAATATTGGAAGCGCTGGATTGATCAGGTGCACCGTAAGGGATGGCTACTAATACATCCGCAGTGGAACTGGTACCGGGTATTAACGGGTCGCCGTTTATATAGCATGGTGTAACAAAATAAGGGTTATTCTCACAGAAAGTAGCGGGGTCATTCACCCCAAAATTAACCGTACAATCGCCCGTCGTAGTGAATTGTACCGAGCCGCCGGTATTATCGGGTCCATTCGCACTGGAATTAAAACCGACAGGATAATTGGAAAATTCAACCCGTACTTTTGCATTGGCTGGAAGACTTGCACACGTCCAACGCCCGTTTTGCCCGGTCACTGTTGAACAAATTTCACTGCCGTTACAATCATATACTTTTACCGTAATACCTGCCATCCCAAATTCAGAGGCATCGCGCGTACCATCGGAATCAAAATCGTTAAAAGCACGACCACCCAGGGTGGTATTTGCACCACAAGCTACTGCTCCGGCGCAAGCCATTGGCAAGGTGTAAGGTACAGGCGTCGCCACGCAACTACCCCCGCTAAATTGCGCAGTGATAGAGCCACTGCTGCCATTCGCCGGTACGATGTACTGCACGTAAGCCGGACAACCATCTGTAGCTGGATTAATGGTACGAGTGACCCCTTGAAACGTGATTTGAACCATTTGACCGGCGGGTTCATTATTCCATTCCGCAGCGACTGCTACCAAAACCTCTGATTGGTTCGTGGTTTCGTTCAATCGGCACTGCCCGACGCTGACGATGGTGCTAAGACTGCATTGTGCAGTAAGGTTGGAAGCGTTGAAACACAAAAAGGCAATTGACAAAACCAATAGCACTGCCCTTTGGAGCGTGTAAACTTGTTTCATGAGTAATACTTATGATTTGTTAGTAAATCTATTTCTGTTTAATGTTATGTTTTAGGTCGAAAATTTTATAAAATGTAATTATAAATGGCTTTGTGTTAATTTTGGCACTCAATTAATTATAAAAATTTCTTTTGGACAATGGGGAATATTACCAATAGAGGCTATACGAATATCAAGTGACGAATCGAATTAATTCATCCCGATAGATAAAATATGAGCTGTTTACTTGTGGGTTAAAAAGAAAGTAGTAGGCTGATTAGCAGCCAATAGATTTTATGAAGCCTTTAGAGTAGAGTGTGTAATTGAATGGATATTAAAAAATACCATTTGTTTGTAACGGCAAATCTAACTGTTCTTTTTGAATTATCAAGTACAATTCGACGAAAACACCGATAATATTTTATTTTTAATGATAAGAATAGATTTGTTTTTACTTGACAACTGCAATCGCCTCTATTTCAATCAAAAACCCATAATGTAAATCTTTCACGGGTACCATTGCACGCGCAGGCTTGTGCTCGCCAAAAAAAGCGGTATACGCCTTGTTCACACCTTCCCAAAGCGAGATATCTGAAATATAGATGGTGACTTTTACAATATGATGCAAATCGCTACCGGCGGCTTCTACGATGGCTTTCACGTTTTCAAGCGTTTGCAAGGTTTGTTCTTCAATGCTACCCAGCACTTTTTCCCGATTTGGTTTGATAGGTAGTTGTCCAGCTACAAAGATGAGTCCATTGGCAATGGTGGCTTGCGAGTAATGCCCGGCTGGTAGGGGGGCGTTGGAGGTTTCTATAATTTGTAATTCCATGAAAATGTGATATTTAAGAGGTTAAAATATTTTACTTCGCTAATGTTTTTTGCCCAGCTTTCTTTTTGTTTTACTTATTTCTCTACTTCAATGCTCTAATATTTCATTCTTACAAATGTCGTTTATACCGTTCAGTGTATACCGTTTTTTGAAATTTTTTTTAGCTTTACTTATTGATTTTTTTAATCACCCAAATTAAACGTTGGAATATGCATTTTAAACTTAAACACCTATTGCCGCTGCTGTTATTGGCGGTAACAAACACTTTATCCGCGCAACTTGACACGACAAAAGTGAAAGCGGACACGACGAAAACGGAGGAGAAAAAAGACGGCGAAGCACTATCCCTCAAGCCTGGACGGAAAATGAAACTAAAGACTACGGAGGGCACGTGGATGAATTTGGATGTAAGTCCTGACGGTAAAACCATTGCATTCGACCTGATGGGCGATATTTATCTGTTGCCGATGGCGGGTGGAAAAGCGACGCAACTGACCACCGGCATGATGTTCGACACGCACCCCAAATTCAGCCCGGATGGCAAATCTGTTGCGTTCACATCCGACCGCGATGGCTGTGAGAATGCGTGGATTATGGACATCGAATCTAAAGAAACGAAGCAAATTTCAAAAGAAAAAACCGAAAATGTACAGTCTGCCGAGTGGACACCCGACGGGAATTACCTCGTCGTGGCGCGTGGTGTGCGCAACATGAAGCTGTTTATGTATCACAAAGACGGTGGCGGCGGCGCTCAACTCATTAAAAAACCAGATAATCTGAAAACGGTCGAACCGGCGTTTGGCACGGATAGTCGCTATATCTGGTTTTCGCATCGCAATGGCGACTGGAGTTATAATGCGCAACTGCCTCAATATCAATTGGGTGTGTACGACCGTGAGACGGGCGAAGTGAGTTCTAAAACGGCTCGTTACGGCTCGGCTTTCACACCTACACTTTCGCCGGATGGCAAGTGGTTGGTGTATGGCACACGCTACAACACAGAAACTGGTTTGGTAAAACGAGACTTAAAAACAGGCGAAGAAAGTTGGTTGGCGTACCCCGTTCAACGCGATGAGCAGGAAAGTCGCGCGCGTCTTGGCGTTTATCCTGCCATGTCTTTTACGCCTGACAGTAAAGCAGTTATCGCTTATTATGGTGGTAAAATTTATAAAATTCCGGTGGATGGCGGCAAGTCGGTGAATGTTCCTTTTGAAGTGGATGTAGAATTGGATTTCGGACCAGAAGTACGCTTCGATTTTCCGATTTTGGATGATAAAAAGATGATTGTCAATCAAATACGCGACCCGAAAATTTCACCTGATGGCAAGCAAATCACCTTCACGGCACTTGACCATTTATATATTATGGATTATCCGAATGGCACGCCAAAGCGTTTGACGACTTCTACTTACACCGAAGCCATGCCGGTGTGGTCGCCCGACGGAAAGTCCATAGCGTACGCCACTTGGGAAGGAAAAGAGGGTAATATTTACAAAATCAGCGCAACGGGTGGACAGCCGCAAAAAGTAACCAAAACCGGCGGTACCTACTCTGACTTGGCTTGGGATGCGAAAAGTAATCGCATCGTATTTATAGTCGGAGCGGCGCGAGCGTATCAAGAGGCGTACGGTCCGTTTGCTTTTGGAGCGGGAGAGAATCTTGCGTGGGTGGATGCCAATGGCGGCGATGTGAATGTCATTCTACCTGCGAATGGCAGAGGCAATCCCCATTTTGTAAAATCGGATGATCGGATTTATTTATATCATGGGGAGAAAGGTTTGATTTCAATGCGTTGGGATGGTACGGACGAAAAGCAACTCGTAAAAGTGACGGGTATTATGACCTATCCAGCCTTGAATTTTGAGGAATTTTGTATGCTCACGCCCACCGAAACTGAGCCGGAACGCAAGCCGTCCAGCCCAGAATTGATTATGATGGCTCCCGAAGGCGATCAAGCAGTGGCGCAAATTAACAACGATATTTATATTGTAACCATTCCAAAAATAGGTGGAGAAGTGCCTTCCATTTCCGTAGCTGACCCGACCGGCTCGCAATTTCCAGCTAAAAAAATAACGGAGATTGGCGGGCAATTTCCACACTGGACAGCAGACGCAAAGCGCGTCAATTGGTCTATTGGCAATGCTTATTTTTCATACGATTTGGCGGAAGCTAAAGCCTTTGATGAGCAGTTGAAAAAAGAAGCCAAAGCTAAAAAAGAGGCTGGTGGCGAGAAAAAGGAAGAGGAGAAAAAAGATTCGACTAATCAGAAAAAGGAAGATGAGAAGAAATTTAAACCCAATGAAATCCGCGTAAAAGTGGACGTGACGAAAGATATACCCGAAGGCAGCCTCTTGCTCACCGGCGCGCGTATCATCACGATGAATGGCGACGAGATTTTAGCAAAAGGTGATATTTGGATTGAAAATGCACGTATCAAACAAGTGGCGGCTTCCGGCAAAACCAAAGCACCCAAGTCGGTGAAAGTCATGGATATGAGCGGCAAAACCATCGTGCCGGGTTTCGTGGACACCCACGCGCACATGTGGCCCAGTTGGGGATTGCACAAAAATACGGTTTGGATGTACGCTGCGAATCTCGCTTACGGCGTGACGACTACGCGCGACCCGCAAACCGCTACTACTGATGTACTTACGTATGGCGATATGGTAGAAACTGGCGACATTCTGGGGCCGCGTATTTACTCGACCGGACCAGGCGTAGGCTACTGGGCTTATAATTTAAAAAGTCTGGAACACACCAAAAGTGTGTTGAAACAATATTCGGAATATTATAATACGAAGACGATTAAAATGTATATGACCGGCAATCGCCAGCATCGGCAGTGGATTATCGAGGCGGCGAAAGAACAAGGCTTGATGCCGACGACCGAAGGCGCTTTGGATATGAAACTGAATATGACGCAGTTGATTGACGGTTATCCGGGGCACGAGCACGCATTCCCGATTTTCCCGATTTATAATGACGTGGTGCAATTAGTAGCGCAAAGTAAAATGGCGTACACGCCTACATTGCTCGTAGCTTATGGCGGTCCTTGGGCGGAAAATTATTTTTATGCAACGGAAAATGTAGTTGGGGATGCGAAGCTAAATTATTTCACGCCGAAAGCGGAATTGGATGAAAAAGCACGCCGTCGGGCAGCTTGGTTTATGAAAGAAGAGCATATTTTCTCGCGGCACGGTGAGTTTGTAAATAAACTGGTAAAAGCAGGAGGTTTGTCGGGCGTGGGTTCACACGGACAGTTGCAAGGTTTGGGCTATCATTGGGAATTGTGGGCGATTCAATCTGGTGGCTTATCCAATCTTAATGCGCTAAAAGTGGCGACTATTTTAGGTGCAAAGTCAATCGGCGTAAGTAAGGATTTAGGTTCGATTGAGGCTGGAAAGTTAGCAGATTTAGTTATTTTAGATAAAAATCCATTGGACAACATTCGCAATACGAATTCGATTCGATACGTGATGAAAAATGGCAGGTTATACGATGGAAATACCCTCGACGAAGTCTATCCGCGTCAACGCAAAGCGCCAAAATTAAAGGACGACAGCAGCAATCCGGGTACTTTGGGATTACCTGGAATAAGTAAGTAGGCAGTTTTCAGTGCGCAGTAGGCAGTCACCATAACCTATTCGGTTTTCAGGGAAACTGCTTACTGCCAACCGCCTACTGCTTACTCATGGAGTACACGTTTTTCCATTCACAATCACCTTATTCGACCAAAAAACCGCGTACGGGCGGCGTTCGTTTTGCCGAATGTACTGTGCCTGCACCTGTATCGTGTAAGCGCCCGACCAAGGGACGGGTATCCGACGGGTTGGCAATCCCGTATCCCATATTTTAGTGCCGTTGGCGTGCGTACACGTCCAGTTGTACGTCACGTACGTTTTTTCGGGAAGGGTAATCGGCAGTGCAGAAGTCACTTGGATTTGCGCTTGGTTTTCCGTCGCAAAACCCTGACAAATTTCTTCTCCGTTCATGGATTTAATCTGTAGCATTTGTGCAAAAGTTAAAGTGGTGAATAGTGTAAGTGCCAATGTGTTTGTTAAAATCAAAAGCTGTTTTCTCATAAAGCATCGTATGTTTGAAAATAGTGTTGTTTATACGCAAAATGTAGAAAAAGTCACATGAGTAACTTAAACGTTAACAATATTTTAATTATTATAAAAATAACTAATCTTTTACGTATGCGCTCTTAGAAGTTGGTGTTATACCATTTGGGCAATCTATTTTTTTTGGTGTGCCAAACGTCTTTTTGAAGCCGATAAAGAATCTTAAAATGAAGGTTAACAAAGTTAAACTAAAAATTGCATTTTAGCAATAGGTAAAGTATAGCTTTAAAACTTTAATGCGCAATTGTTGAACGTCCGACAGTTTAGAAGATGTCACCTCTATCTTAAGATGACATCTTCTTTTTAAAAATAATTATCAGTTATCTCCGCCCAGAAAACTAAATAACAAACCGGCATTGAAAAATAATTGCTCGGTGCCGCCAATCGTGTATTTAAATTCTGCCATTACATCAATATTATCTGCCACGCCAAATAAGCCGCCGGCTCCAACATTCAAACCAAAATCACTATCGGAGGTCTTATCGCCATTAAACTTTACACTGGATCGTATAAAATTGGCACCTGCCAATCCATAAAAGCTAATGGTAGAAAGCCGCACGAAAGTATAATGCAAATCAACATTAATATCAGAAACATTAATATCATCAATTGTTGCTACTGCCTCTGGAAAATAATAATTGTACGTTGCATTGATTCTAAGCTTGTCGTTTATATCATAAGCGCCGCGTCCAAAAATTGTAAATGCCTCACTATCAAAAGCAAAGCCAACACCTGCACCTAAGCGTAATTGTGCAAAAGCACCAGTACTCAAGGTTGTAAATAAAAGGGCTGTGATTAAAATTTTGAATAATTTCATTGGTTCTGCGTGTTTTGTTATAAAAAAGATTTTTAAAAACTAATTTCTCATACAACGTACTTGCGTGCAATTGGTTGATTGGGAGATGGGTTTATAGGGTAAACACGTAACGAAATCAACCTTTTACCTAATTACCCCTTCACGCCTCTAAAAAATACAACCATCCCACCATGCTTCCTACCGAAAAGATTCTATTTTTGCCTCTTGAATAGAAGGAGATGCCAGATAGCGGGATGCCAGATGCCAGACTGGGAGATGCCGGACGAAACACGCTGTGAGCGATCTGGCATCTATTTATCTGGCATCTGGCATCTTATAATCTGGCATCTCAAAAAAAACGAACCATGATCGGACAACTCAAAGACAGCAATATCAAGCTGAAACGCATTTATATCGAATCGAAACTCCCGGTGGAACTGCATCCATTGCAAGAATTGGCGCACAATATTTGGTGGTCGTGGGACAAAGAAGCCCTCGAACTCGCCTCCGTCGTCAATATCAAAACGTGGGAGCGACTTCATTACAACCCCATCGCCGTACTCGATGAGATCAGTCTCGACGGTGCGCACCAACTCTTGGAAGACCCTGTTTTCATGGAACGGCTTCGCTCTGTACACCAGCGTTTTAATGCGTATATGGCAGAAAAACCTGCGGCGGATAGTCCACGTATTGCCTACTTTTGTATGGAATATGGTTTGCATATTTCTTTACGTTTGTACTCTGGTGGCTTAGGTATATTGGCGGGCGATTATTTGAAAGAAGCCAGCGATATGAATGTGAATTTGGTGGCAGTCGGTTTGCTATATCGCTACGGTTATTTTCAACAAGAGGTTTCCTTGCATGGTGACCAGATTCATAATTATCCACCACAGAAATTCACACAATTGCCCATTCAACCCGTGCGCGACACCGACGGAGATTGGATGAAAATTACAATAGAATTGCAAGGGCGCACCATTTATGCCAAAGTGTGGGAATTGAAAGTCGGGCGTATTTCGCTTTATTTATTGGATACCGATATCATTGAAAATCAATGGGATGACCGCACCTTGACGCATCAATTATATGGTGGAAATAATGAACACCGTTTAAAACAAGAAATCCTTCTCGGCATCGGCGGCATGCGTGCACTCAAGGCACTTGGCGTAGAAGCGGACGTTTTTCATTGCAATGAAGGACACGCGGCGTTCCTGAGTTTGGAACGTTTGAAAGATTATATGCACGACCACAATTTGAGTTACAACGAAGCGCGGGAAGTCGTGCGCGGCTCCTCGTTGTACACCACGCACACGCCCGTTCCGGCTGGGCACGACTACTTTTCGGAAGGTTTGCTGCGCAATTATTTTTATAGTTATATCGCTGACTTGGGCATTTCTTGGGAACAATTTATAGGCTTGGGCAAATTAGATGCCGCCAATTCGCAAGAGTTATTTTCGATGAGCCATCTGGCAATGCGCTTGTCGCAGGGCGTGAATGGTGTGAGTAAGTTGCACGGTGCGGTGTCGCAAAAAATGTTTAACGAATTGTACCCGGGCTACAGCGCGGAAGAATTGTATATCAGTTATGTGACGAATAGCGTCCATTATCCCACTTGGATTGCGAAGGAATGGCATGATTTGTATGTCGAGCAGTTTGGCGGAGCATTTCTAAAAGACCAGTCGAATAAAACCTATTGGCGCAAAATCCACGAAGTACCGGATGCTCAAATCATGGACATTCGGCGCAAGCTAAAAAAACGTTTATTGGATTATGTGAAAACGCGCTTGCAAGCAGATTTGACGCGGCGTGGCGAAAAACCCAGCGCTATTTTTGAAGTGCTTAATCACATCGAAGAAGATGCGCTGGTCATTGGATTTGCACGTCGTTTTGCAACTTATAAACGAGCACATTTACTGTTTACAAACTTAAAACGACTGGCAGAAGTAGCCAATCAGAAAGGTCGTCCGGTTATGTTCCTATTCGCAGGCAAGGCGCATCCGGCAGACCAAGGCGGGCAGGATTTAATCAAATACATCATCAGCGTCTCGCAAAAACCTGATTTCTTGGGCAAAGTTATTTTCATAGAAGATTACAACATGGAAATGGCGAAAACCCTCGTGCAAGGTGTGGATATATGGTTGAATACGCCCATGCGTCCGAAAGAAGCGTCCGGCACCAGTGGTATGAAAGCGGCATTGAATGGCGTGATGAATTTTAGTGTACTCGATGGCTGGTGGGCAGAAGGCTATCGCCCCGACGCGGGTTGGGCATTGCCGTTAGATGATACTTATAAGGATACCAATTTACAAAATGAATTAGATGCAGAAACAATTTATAATATTTTGGAAGAAGATATTATACCTACTTATTATGATTATAATGAAGCTGGCATTTCGCCGCGCTGGGTGAGTTTTGTAAAAAATACCATTGCAGAAGTCGCGCCGGATTTTACGATGAAGCGCATGATGGATGATTATTTTGAGCGTTTTTATAATAAAATCTGTCAAAGTAGTCGCTTATTACAACAATCTAATTTTGCAGCCGCTAAAAGTTTCAATGCTTGGAAAACGCAACTCCTTCAAAAATGGGACACTATCCATGTAGAAGAAATGAATGTGTTTGATACCGACAATTATTCCCTCCCACTCGGCGACCGTTTTAAAACGACGATTAAACTGAACATCGGCGATATTGACGCACAAAATATTGGTTTGGAAGTCATCTTTTTCAGACGGCTCACCGAAGATGAATTGCAACTCAAATTTGCCGAAGCCTTTGTTCTAAAAGATAAAACGAACACCATTGCCACGTTTGAATGCGATGTAGAATTGAATATTTCCGGCGTGTACGAGTATGGCTTCCGACTCTTCCCAAAACATGAATTGCTGCCGCATCGCCAGGATTTTAATCTGGTGAAGTGGCTGTAATGGCCCAACAAGTGGTGGACAATTGTACAAAAGTTGGCGATTAGAAAATCGGAGTAAGTCAGTGCCAAGCAAGCTCGGTTGGTAGCAGCAAGTAGTTTAGCGGCTACAAATTTTTCATCATTATAAAATCCGATTGCGGTTCCTTACCCAATAAAAACGTATGCGTCCCTGTGACAGAAAAACCGTTTTTAGTATAAAATTGAATTGCTTTTGGATTGTGTTCCCACACGCCGAGCCAGAGATATTTAGCATTTGACAGTCGCGCTTCTTGTGCTGCGAGGTGTAGCAAGTCTTCCCCCAAGCCTTTTCCCTGATAGGCTTGCAACACATAAATCCGCTGAATCTCCGTCATCGGTTCGTCCGTCCTATCTGGTGGGCAGCAATTATAATTCAATTTTATATATGCAATTGCAATATCTTTATCAAACATTATAAAATAGGCTTCTGCTCCACTTTGTAATTCCTTATTTAGTTGTGCTTCATTGAATGCTTTTTCGAGGTAAAGATGCAGGTTTTCCTCGGTATTTTGCGCCGCGTAAGCTTGAGTAAACGTGGTGATACCAAGCTGCATGAGCATTGCACAATCGGCGAGCGTTGCTTTTCGGATTTGCATAAGTGGAAGGTCAAGTTAAACTTGAGAAAAGAGCCGCCCATCAGACTCGAACTGACGACCTATTCATTACGAATGAATTGCTCTACCAACTGAGCTAGGGCGGCTTATAAAAAAAGCAGGGCAAATATAGTTGTTTTCCAAACAAAGTCCAAGTGCGTGAAGTTCCGATTGTAAAAAAGGTTAAATCAGAAGTTTGCTTTTTGACTCACTTATGATTTCAAGTTGCTACTCTAATAATAACAATGACTAAAGTCCAAAATATGTTTGCATTTAATCCCCGCCATAAATGGCGGGGCAACTGATAAAATGTTGACAATCAGTTGCCCCGTCCTTTAGCGCGGGGAGTGAAGTACATCCCATTTTTGGCTTTAGCCCGAATTTAAAGTAGTAACTTGAAATCGTAATAGCCTACTTTTTTATCCGTTTTTGAATGCCGATATATTCATCGTCTTCCTGCCCGTCGCCGTCCCAATCGAGCAGGGTGCGTAACTCCGCTTTTTCATTTTGTAATAAAAATTGGTACGTGTAAGTCGCATCGGGAGAAACGAGTAGTAAAGTATCGCCGAAAACATTCCAAATTCCGCGTTCTATACGTATCACACTGTCTGACAAATTTTTATAAGTAGAATAATATTTATTAGTTAGTTCATAAACCGTTTGAATCGGGCGCATTTGCATCTGACTTTCCCACTCGCCTTCTTTTATTTCCATCGTAAAGGTAGAGTCGGTATTTTGAAAAGATTGAATGTTTACTTGAAAAGCGATGGTTTCCCAAGTGCCAGGCAGCGCGGATTTTAAATTATTTCCAGCAATTGAATTTGTATTTTCAGTTGATTTTGAACCTGGTGATTGACAGGCGAACATTACAAAACATAATACCAATCCGAAGTAAAATCTCATATCTTTAGTTTTTCGATGAAACAAACCAAACAAGTTTGGTTACTACAAAAATAAAAAACCACCGCCAGTTTCCCGACAATGGTTTTTAAAACGCTAATTCTTTTTAGCTGACCAAACAAGTTTGGTCATTACAATATCACATAGACTCCACATCGCCCGAACCCGACACTTTCGCACTTACTTTCGGACGACCTTTGTACTTTACATCGCCAGAGCCAGATACATGAACCGTGAGCGCATCGCTGGCATCTACCGTGCAATTGCCAGAGCCAGAGACTTTTATCGTACTGGTTTGTGTTTTCAAGCCATCTGCAAAAAAATCGCCGGAGCCGGAGATGCTGATATTCAACGCATTGGCAGAACCATTTAATTTCACGCCGCCAGAGCCACTTATTTTGCCTTCAATATCTTTGGCTTCTACGTCCAATTTAATGTCGCCGGAGCCGCTGATGCCGGTCATCAGATTGCCCAAGCCCGTAAATTTCGTCTCGCCAATGATGTCGCCCGAACCGCTCACGTACGCTTTGGTCAAGGTTGGAATGGTGATCCAAATTTTGATACCTTCATAATTGCGCACATTTTGGTCAAATTTAATTTTCCAGTTTTTGTCGCTTACGTCCGTTACAAGATTGTCTATAATGTTTTGTTGCGCTTCAATTTTTACACTCTGCGTACTGCCTTGCCGGATGTACACATTACCACTAACTGCCATTTCAAAACCAGTAAAATTGTCCAAATCAAGCGTCTTTGTTACTTTCGGACCTTTGCCTTCAATGCCGTTCCAACCGCCCCAATTTTGAGCTTGTGCAGCAACTGTTAGTAACAGTGCAACATTCAACAACAGCGTTATTTTTCCCAATTTTTTCATCGTTATAATTTTTTTGCGTTAAGAGAATCTTAATATTTAAATGAAATGACAGCAATTGTAAAATAAGGTTGCTTTTAGTTGGAATAAAAATAAAAACAAACGATTAACGAATGTAGTCTGCCGACTAATGTATTCGTGTAGCAACTTTTCGGTTCACCTTCCTGTTGTTTACATCGTCTTAAAAGAGGAAAATGTATGATGATTGGTTCGCTGCGAAAGCCGTGTTTTTGTAAATTTATTTCGTTATCGAATGCGGCAAAAATTATGCCTAAAGTTGTTGCGGAATCGCACGGCAAGCATTCCTTAGCGGGAACGGATGTAGCAGTTGCTTTTTTCGATTCGATTGATAAAGCGACAGATTGGGAAATTACGGCACCCGCTTATGACCTATTTCTACAAAAAGATTATTTGAAAACCCTTGAATTAGCAGTGCCGGAAGGAATGCAGTTTGTGTATTTGGTTTTTTATAAAAAGCGGATACCTATTGGGATTGCATATGGTCAAGTTTTGGATTTCAATTCGACAAAAAATGTTCCTATCGCGCCGCATCATTATTTCAAAAAGTGGTTACTGCGACAATTAAATTTCAAATTTTTGTTCTGTGGCAATTTACTAAGCACGGGCGAACACGCTTTCCATTTCAAAAAAGAAATTTCGACTCAAGAAGTAACGACACTGTTATCGAAGGCATTGCAATTATTTACAACCCAATCCCGTCTACACAATCGTCGTATTGCAGCTACTATTATCAAAGACCTTCCAGAAAATGTGGATGCAGAACTATTTAAGAATCAAGGCTTTGTCCCAATTCACTTTCAACCCAGCATGATTTTTGATTTGAATCCTAACTGGCAGTCGTTTGAAGATTATCTCCATGCAATGAGTTCTAAATATCGCGTGCGGGCGCGACGTGCATTAAAAAAAGCGACTGATTTGAAATGGCGAGAATGGAACGCTGCTGAAATTGAAAAGAATCTTTCAAAAGTGAATGAATTGTATAAAAATATTGCACAAGGCGCAGATTTCAACGCCGTTCATTTACGTCCTCAGCACTTTTTGAATTTTAAAATACAACTCCCACAGCAATTCCGCTTTTTCGCTGTTTTTGAAAAGGAAAATTTGATTGGATTTTATACGACTTTACAAAATGAAGATGAATTAGAAGCGCATTATTTGGGATATGATTTAGAAGCTAACCACCACAATCAATTGTATCTCAATATGTTGTATCGAATGATTCAACAAGGAATTGAAATGAATGTTAAACGAATCGTTTTTGCGCGTACGGCAATGGAAATTAAAAGTTCGGTGGGTGCAGTGGCGCAAGAGTTGGTTTTGTATATGCGTCCTACGGCAGCTTGGTCGAGTCCAATTTGGCGGACACTAATTCATTTTTTCGAACCAAAAATAACGTGGACACCGCGTCATCCCTTTCGGGAGTAGGAGGTGTTATCTTTCCGCCATCCTATCCTCCCATCCTCCCTATTGATATTCCACTTTCTGCAAACACCGCACCACTTGTTGCGGCACTATCGCGTTGCGGCGCGTCAGATAATTGAGTTGATTTTCATTCAACGCCAACGGATGCGGATTGGACAGCGTCACCGAAAAAGCTTCCGGCGATTGCAATTCAAACAATACTTGCTTCGGAAAACGAGAATTTTCATTCGTAAACAACAGGCGATTGCCGATTTGTTTCGTGAGTTGATATTGTATCGTGCGACTTTCTTGTTCCAAATTCAGATTCAAAAAAATTTGTTCGCCCACTTCTTCAATGCGCATTTCTTCTACAAAAAACGTATCGCGACCGTGTACGACATAGCCGCTTCCACTCAAGTTATTATCATGTTTGTCCCATTGCTCGTAAGAAGCCGGTGAGTTCGCGCAGCTTTCCCATACGCCTTGCAGCCAGTCAAAATCAGACAATGTAATCACCCTGCCATTCGGAAAAGTAGGCGGATTGGAAACCGTATTCGTACGCACCGGCAAATATCCTTCCTTCTTTTGATCTGCTAAAATAAATACCAATGCGATCACCGTCACAATTGCCAAAATACCCGCCACTGCTGCGATGTAATAATGCAATGGTTTTTCTTCCCGCGGTCCGTCGAGCCTGCGTTCCAACTGCCGCCACGTGCGCTTAGAAGGCGATTCATTCAGTTTGAACTGATTATCCCGAAATAAATCCAATATATTTTTTTGCTTTCGCATTTTAAATGGTTATGGGGCGATAGAGTGATAGGGTTATGGGGTCACGTATAGATAACCCTATCACCCTATCACCCGTTTTGTACCCGGATAATTCATTTCTTCTAATAATTCTTGCAAACGTTTTTTTGCTAATATAAGTTGCGATTTCGACGTATTGATGCTGATGCCCAGTGTTTCTGCTATCTCCCGATGCTTATAACCTTCTACTGCATATAAATTGAAAACAGTCCGATAACCAACGGGTAACGCATCCAATAAAACTAAAATATCTTGTGCTGCTAATTCATCTATTGCAGTCGGCGTATCGGTTTCTGAATCGGTATTTGGGTCTAATTCGACGGTCAGATTAAAATTATGCTGCTTGCGCAAAAACATGAGTGCTTCATTGACCGTAATGCGCCGCATCCAACCCTCAAAATTACCTTCTGCTTTGAAATTTTCAATATTTGTCAAAATCTTATAAAACGCCTCGCCCAGCACCTCTTCCGCATCCTCCCGATTTCGGATATAACGCTTGCACACCCCAAACAAAAAAGGCGAATAGCGGTCGAAAAAAGACTGCTGTGCGCGGCGTTCGTGGCGTTTGCAAGCGGCTATGAGTTCGAGTTCAGTCATTTATTGAAAATGGAATATTGTAATCTTAGCAATTCTAATACTTTATTCTATAAAAACATAGATGCAAAATAGAATGTTTTTGGTGGGTGCGGGGGTTTAAATTTTAATTATTGATATTATGCACCCGCGTTCCAATTATTGTTTTGAGTGTGTGTAATAGGAGTTAAAAATCTCGGTGAAAGCGTATTTTGTGCGGCTCAAATAAAATTTTTTACGTTTGCCGCTATAGAAAGCATTTAAATTTTGACTCTTTGATAAATTTCCTCTAAAGGCAGCGCAAGTTCAATACTTTTGAAATTAAAAATATTCATTTTATTTAAAATGATGTCGCCTATTATCCATTGATTATCATCATTTCTATAGAAATTTTCTATGCAGTACTTGTCTTGTGAGATTAAAATATATTCTTGTAGGCTTGGCAATGACCGATAATCTTTAAATTTCTGACCTCTATCAACAGACTCTGTTGTGTCCGACAATATTTCTATTATTATATAAGGGTTAGTTATTATATCTTGATTTTCGTCTTCAAAAACACAGTCGCCATTCACGACTACTATATCAGGGTAATAATAATTTCCACTTAAGTTTTTTACTTTTAAATCTGCATGATACACATTAAAGTCTTTGTGTTGAAAAAATATCCAAAGTAGTGCTAATACATTGGAGGACAACTTGTTATGAGGTTCGCTGGCACCCGCCATATTTATTATTTTTCCATTTACCAATTCGCTTTTATGCTCTTGCGATGTTTTACTGCGTTCTTTTTCTAAGTATTTTCCGGCAGTTATGGGTATTTGAGCAGTAATCATGATACAATATTTCTATAAAGATAACCTCATTTTTGGTAAATTTCAAATTAAATCCTCCTTCTGCTTAAATTGGAAAAAATGACTACAAAGAAATTAAATTTCTTATATTTGCGCTTTTAACTTTTTAAAAGATAATGGACTTTAGACCTTAAACGATAGATTGAACTAAAATCATTCTGACATCTAAAGTCTAATATCTACTGTCTAAAATCTAATATCTAAACAAAAATGTTAATCGAAAACAATCGGTACAACTTGAGCGGCGGCGTGGACGCGCTCGAACTCGCGGAGGAGCACGGGCTGCCTCTGTATATTTATGACAGCGCCATCATGGAGCGCCAATACAAACGCATTACCGATGCTTTTGATGTGAAACGGTTGAAGGTCAATTACGCTTGCAAAGCACTCAATAATATCAATGTTTTAAAATTTTTTAAAGAACTCGGTGCTGGTTTGGACACCGTTTCCATTCAAGAAGTTTTAGTCGGTTTGAAAGCAGGATTTAATCCGCAGGATATTATCTACACGCCGAATTGTGTGAGTTTGGAAGAGATTGAAATGGCGGTAGAGCAAGGCGTTCGGATCAATATTGATAACATTTCGATTCTCGAACAATTCGGTCAGGCGTACCCCGACGTGCCCGTTTGTATCCGCATCAATCCGCATATCATGGCGGGCGGCAATGCGAAAACTTCCGTCGGTCATATTGATTCTAAATTTGGTATTTCCATTCATCAAATGCCGCTCGTGCGCCGTTTGGTGGAAGCGACCAACATTCGCGTGGAAGGCATTCACATGCACACGGGTTCGGATATTCTTGACCCGCAAGTGTTTTTGATGGGCGCAGAAATTCTATTAAATATTGCAAAAGACTATAAATATTTGGATTATATTGACTTCGGCAGCGGTTTTAAAGTGCCGTACAAGCCGGGCGATATCGAAACAGACATTGAAGAATTAGGCGAAAAAATCTCCGAGCGATTCAACGTTTTTTGTGAAGAATATGGCAGAGATTTAACGCTGATGTTTGAACCGGGCAAATTTCTGGTGAGCGAATCGGGCTATTTTTTAGTAAAAGTGAATGTGATTAAGCAGACGACTTCGACCGTTTTCGCAGGTGTGGATTCTGGTTTGAATCACTTGATTCGTCCCATGTTTTATAATTCCTATCATAAAATTACAAATATTTCCAATCCGAACGGCAAATCCCGTTTTTACACGGTCGTTGGTTACATTTGTGAAACGGATACCTTTGGGGTAAATCGGCAGATTAATGAAATTAAGGAAGGCGACGTTCTGTGTTTCCACAATGCCGGTGCGTACTGTTTTACTATGTCTTCCAATTATAATTCCCGTTTTCGTCCGGCAGAAGTGTTGGTTCATAATGACAAAGCGCATCTCATCCGCCAGCGCGAGACGATGGAGGATATTTTGAGAAATCAAGTGGAAGTGGATATATTTGAACCCGTGGGCAGTGCTGAACCTGTTTGAAATTTTGCTATTTCCGTTTTAAAACTTATTTTTGAAAAAAACACGATTTATGACGACTGCCATTGCCAAACAACGCACGAAAAAAGAAAAAGCCATTCCCGAGTCCCTCATCTATGAGATGGTGGACGGCGAGCCGATTTATTATCGCGGCTATAAAGATGTAATAAACAAAAAGAAAACATTAGAGCAAATTATGGGAAGTAGCGCTTTGCAATCACTTTTGGTGATGTTGATTTTAGATATTTTAAAAGACAAATTAGATAATAATTACTTGCGCTTACCTGCCGAATTGGGTTTAAAATTTGCACACAAAAGCTGGCGCAATCTCGATATTGCTATTTATGACAAGCGAACGGTAGAAGATAAATCCGTTTTCCTAAAAAATAAATACATTGAAATCGTACCCGAAATTGTCATCGAAATTGATACCAAAGCAGAATTCACCGAGTTGCTTGACTTTGATACTTACTTTCAAAAAAAGACCGACCAACTCCTCGAAGCAGGCGTACAGCGCGTTATCTGGATTTTTACGGCTACCAAAAAACACTTAGTCGCTGTGAAAGACCAAAAATGGGAAATGGATAATTGGACAGCAGACATAGCGATGATGGACGGTGTTGAAATAAATATTAATCAATTGTTGGAAGCCTTCTAATCTCTTATCTACCTAATTTTGAAAAATTATCTCTCCAATTTGTGTTCAGGTGTTCGCGTGCGCAAGTATTCCTGTGAAGGCGTATCTTTGCGAATAAAGTGACATGAACACGTTAACACACGAACACAATGGAAACCAGATACAACCCGCAAGAAGTAGAATCGAAATGGTATAAATATTGGCTGGAACGCAATTATTTCCACTCCACGCCCGATGACCGCGAGCCATTTACTGTCGTCATTCCGCCGCCGAATGTGACGGGTTTTCTGCACATGGGGCACATGCTCAACAACACCATTCAAGATATTCTCATCCGAAAAGCGCGTTTGGAAGGCAAAAATGCGTGTTGGGTTCCCGGCACAGACCATGCTTCGATTGCAACAGAGGCAAAAGTAGTAGGCGTGCTGCGCGAAAAAGGCATTAAAAAATCTGATATCACACGTGAGGAATTTATGCAATATGCTTTTGAATGGAAAGATAAATATGGCGGTATTATTTTGGATCAATTGCAAAAATTGGGCGCTTCGTGCGATTGGGAGCGGACGCGGTTCACGATGGAAGAATCCTTGTCGAAAGCAGTGATTCACGTATTTGTAGATTTGTACAAAAAAGGAAAGTTGTATCGCGGCTTGCGCATGACGAATTGGGACCCGGCGGCACAAACGGTTTTGTCAAATGAAGAAGTGATTTACAAAGAAGAACAATCGCAGCTTTTTCATATTCAATATTTTTTAGAAGGCTCTAATTCAGAAGGAATTGTAATTGCAACCCAGCGTCCAGAAACGATTATGGCAGACGTAGCGATTGCAGTGCACCCAGAAGACGAGCGTTTTAAAAGTTGGGTTGGGAAAAAAGTATTGATTCCATTGATTCACAAAGCAATACCCATTATTACAGATACGTATGTAGACCGCGAATTTGGAACGGGTGCTTTGAAAATCACGCCTGCGCACGACCAGAACGATAGTGCAGTTGGCGAACGCCATAACTTACCGGTAGTTGATATTTTAAATGCGGATGGAACTTTGAATGAAAATGCGCAGATTCTGATTGGCGAAGACCGTTTTGTAGCGCGCAAAAAAATTAAAAAACTCCTCGAAGAAGCCGGTAATCTGGTCAAAATTGAAGATTATAAAACGAATATCGGACATTCCGAACGCACAAACGCAGTCGTAGAGCCACGTCTGACTTTACAATGGTTTTTGGATATGAAGGGTTTCGCGCGTACAGCGTTGCAGGCAGTGAAGAATGGCGAAGTCACATTCTACCCAGAAAATATGTGGAATATGTACCATAACTGGCTGAATGAGGACAACGTGCGGGATTGGTGTATTTCGCGGCAATTGTGGTGGGGACAGCGGATTCCGGCTTATTTTTTAGTAGGCAGTAGCCAGTTGGCAGATGGCAGTGAGGAGCAGTTCTTCGTAGCTGAAACGGCAGAAGAGGCATTGCAACAAGCGAAAGAAAAAACGGGCAATTCAAATTTGACTTTGGCAGATTTACAGCAGGATGAGGACGTAGTAGATACGTGGTTTTCGTCGTGGCTGTGGCCCATTTCCGTTTTTGATGGATTTGAAAATCAGGAAGAATTAAAATATTATTATCCGACGAATGTGTTGGTGACGGGTTGGGATATCATGTTTTTTTGGGTGGCGCGCATGATTATGAGTGGTTATGAATGGTCGGAAGCATTATTGGGTAAAGAAATTACAGATATAAAAGGGCGGCAGCCATTCCATGATGTGTATTTCACTGGAATGGTGCGGGATAACAAGCGGCGCAAAATGAGCAAGTCGCTCGGTAATTCGCCAGATGCGTTGAAGTTGATTGAAAATTATGGTGCAGATGGCGTACGTTTTGGTATGATGGCGAGTGCAGCGGCTGGAAATGACATTATTTTTGATGCGCCATTTGACGCAGTAACGAAGCAAACTTTAAATGAAAGTAAACTGTGTGAACAAGGTCGTAATTTTTGTAATAAACTCTGGAATGCCCTGCGTTTGCTGAAAGGTTGGGAAGTTTCAGATGAAATGACAAACGAAAAAACGGCTGCTATCAACGACCTCGCCGGACGTTGGCTGACCCAAAAATGGTCGCAAACGCTGACAGAAATGGAGACGCAGTTTGAAACATATCGCTTGTCAGAAGCAATTATGACTTTGTATAAATTTATTTGGGATGACTTCTGCTCCTGGTATCTCGAAATGATAAAACCCGCTTATGGCGAGCCGATTGACCGCACGACATTAGACCGCACGACCGAGTTATTTAGTAAAATGATGACTTCATTACATCCCTTTATGCCATTTGTAACCGAAGAAATTTGGCAGCAATTATCTGACCGATTGGAAGGCGAAGATTGCATCGTGAGTGAATATCCAAAAGCGGAAGATTTTGATAAAGTATTTATTGAAAATGTAGAACGAGCCAAAGAAATCGTGACCGCCATCCGCGAAGTGCGTAGTAGTAAGGGTTTGAAAATGAAGGATGAACTCAAAGTATTCGCGCAAGACACGCCCAAAGCACAGGAATTATTGGCTGAAAATGGCTTGAAACCGATGCTGGTAAAAATGGCAAATTTGAGCGACTTGAGCTTTACGCAAACGGATATTGCCAATAGCGTTTCTTTTTTGATCGGGACGGAAAAATTTTATGTTGAAATGGAGCAAACCATTAACGTGGAAGAAGAACGCGAAAGATTAAATAAAGATTTAATTCATTATCAAGGTTTTATACAATCGGTGCAAAAGAAACTCAGTAATGAAAAATTTGTAAATGGCGCACCAGCAAATGTAATAGAAATGGAACGGAAGAAGCTCGCCGACAGCGAGGAGAAAATAAAAAGTCTGGAAGAAGCACTCGCACAGTTGAATTAGTAGGCAGTTGGCAGTTGCAACACGTTCCTGCCTACTGCCTACTGCCTACTGCTAACTCTTTATATCTTTCATATTCCACTTGTAATTGCCCTTTATCCACCGGCACCACGCCGAGTTTTTCGCATACTTGACCGCCCGCCAAATTCGACAAAATGGCGATTTCTTCTATACTCAAACCCAATGCTAAACCGAGCGATGCCACACTAATCACCGTATCGCCCGCACCACTCACATCTGCAATCTGGCGTGGATGTGTGCCTACCATGAGGCTTTCATTATTTTTATCAATAAATAAGCCTTTTTCCGATAATGTAATGAGTGTGTAATGATTATTCAGTTTTTCGCGGATGTAATGCGCTGTATTTTTTAAAGAATCTAATTCAGTGGTCACTGAAGTTGCCATCTGGCTGCGAATTTCTTTCAAATTTGGTTTGAAAAGTGTAACATCTTTATACGCCCAAAAATTCTTGAATTTCGGGTCCACCGTCGTTGGAATATTACGTTTAATGGCTTCTACAATGACGGCGTGAATAACTTCTTCTGATAATACCCCTTTATTATAATCTTGTAAAAGAATGACATGGATTTCCTGTTCTTCTAAAATATTTCGTACACATTCAATCAAGTTATTTGACTCTTGTTCGCTTAAGTCATGGGTCATTTCTTCGTCCATGCGCAAGAGTTGTTGGCTGCCAGCGAGAATGCGCGTCTTCACGGTCGTTGGGCGCTCCGCCGATTGTAAAATACATTTATCGGATAAGTTATTTTGTGGCAGTAATTGCAAAAAAAGGTCTGCATCTCGGTCTTCACCAATCACGCTGCACAAATAAGGCGTTGCACCTAAAGCCTTGATATTCAATGCAACATTTGCAGCACCGCCGAGCCGATTTTCCCGATTCTCCAAATGCACGACTGGCACTGGCGCTTCCGGCGAAATGCGCTCCACCTTGCCACTCAAATATCGGTCAATCATTACATCACCTATAATGAGTACATTTAGTTTATTAAAAGAATCGAATATAGAAGGGATATTGGGAGGTTGAGCTACTTGGATATTTTCTCTCATCGTGTGCGTTTAGGATAATTTGGTACTTTTCTTGTTTTTCAGCCTGAAGGCTGGGCTACGTCTTCAGCCTAAAGGCTGAACTACGTCCCGAATACTCCCATAAATCCTATCTTCTTCTGCCAAAAACGGAGCCAATTCGACCCAAACCGCCTGCTCAATGTCTTCTTCGGTTTGTGGAACTAAGTTTGTCTCACTTGTGTACATTGTGTACCAGTAAGTGCGCTTGAGAATACGCGTTTTACCTTCTTTATAGGTGTGATAAGTTTCACCGAGGGATTCTCCAAGTTCCAATTGTTGCAAGCCCGTTTCTTCCTGCACTTCGCGCACAGCGGCGGCTTCTTTCGTTTCGCCTGCGTCTATTTTACCTTTCGGCAAATCCCAAAAACCGCGTCGGAAGATGAGTAAGATATTTTTTTCTTGATTAAAAACCACGCCACCAGCGGCTTCTACGATTTTATAATGGGCAGCAAAAACATTAAAAAGTACTTCCACATCTTCGGCATGAATTGTAATGGCAGCCAAGCGATTGCTTTTTTCCAGCATATCCACATAATTGAGTAGAAACTTAGGTTTGCCTGGATAAGCCGCTATCAATTCGTTTTCTGTGGCAACGACTCCTTGCACGGCATCCGTAGATTTTAAGTAGAGCGGTGTTTCGTTTATATAGATTTTGTACATTCGCCTGTCATTTTTGTGATTTGTGAATCGGGATTTGTGAATTACAATAATAAGCTGTTTGCCTTGAATCATTAACATTACTAATTATGCTAACGCATTGATTACAGTTGGTATTGGCAAATTAGCATATCATCATATCAGCATATCAACTTATGAATATAGAAAAGTTAGTAGCTCGCCAATTGTTGCAAATTAATGCAATAAAACTGAGTCCGCAAAAACCTTTTACTTGGGCTTCGGGTTTGAAATCGCCTATTTATTGTGATAATCGGATTATTACTTCGTATCCTGACGTTCGTCGTTCAGTCATTGATAGTTTTATAGAAAAATCAAAAGCATTTGAGCCGTTTGATGTGATTGCTGGCGTGGCTACGGGCGGCATTGCACACGGAGCGTTGCTGGCAGACCGATTAAATCTACCTTTTGTATATATTCGCGCAAAAGCGAAAGAACACGGTCGGCAAAATTTAATAGAAGGAGAGTTGCCAAAAAATGCAAACGTCTTGGTGATTGAAGATTTGATTTCGACGGGCAGCAGCAGTCTGGCAGCGGTAGAAGCCGTGCGGGAGGCTGGCGCAAAAGTAGCAGGTTTGCTGGCAATTTTTACGTATGGATTTGAACAATCAAAACAAGCCTTCCAAGATGCAGATTGTCAATTGAATACGCTCACTAATTATTCAACTTTATTAGAAGAAGCCATTCAAACTAATGCTATAAAAACAGCAGATTTACAAACTTTGCAGGCGTGGCAAAGTGACCCAAAAAGGTGGGAGGATAGGAGGATAGGAGGATGGGAGCATTTTTAGTGATAAATTTCAATTCCATAATAAGTAAGTAGGCAGTTTAAAGTTGGCAGTCCCTAAAACGTTGACAACCAGAAATTTAAATTTATTTATTTTCTAATTTAAATATGCTCGATTACTTAATACGATTAATAAATGTTCCAACTTGTTGACGAACATCGCCTCATATTGGCACAACTTGTCCCGTAAAGCGGGATCAGCATATTAACCTACTGTCTAATTTCGGCATTTCTGCATATTCCTACCGATAAGTGGTACACTGCACGGCTAAATGTTTTTATATTTGGCGGTCATAGCGTAAAGTACGTTTACATATTCACATAAATACCTTATCAGCAAGATGTCTGTTATTACAGCAAACTCAGAAGTTTTTTTACAGCAATATCTGAATAACGCTTCCCCAACCGGTTTTGAATCAAAGGGACAGCAAATTTGGTTGGAATATATTAAACCTTTTATTCACGACTGGCAGCTTGATAATTATGGCACGGTGTACGGCATTATCAATCCTGACAAGCCTTATAAAGTGGTAATTGAAGGGCATGCCGATGAAATTTCTTGGTATGTACATTACATTTCAGAGCATGGGTTTATAAATGTGGTGCGTAATGGTGGTTCCGATCATTTAATTGCACCCTCCAAACGCGTAAATATTCATACCAAAAACGGATTTGTAAAGGGGGTTTTTGGCTGGCCCGCCATTCATACGCGCGTGGGAGAAGACAATAATCTAGTGCCAAAATTAGAAAATATTTTCATAGACGTGGGCGCTAAAAATAAAGAGGAAGTGCTGGAAATGGGCATTCACGTAGGTTGTGTAATTACGTACGAGGATGAAATGATGGTGTTAAATGACCGTTATTACGTGGGTCGGGCTTTGGATAATCGCATGGGCGGTTTTTGTATTGCAGAAGTAGCACGTTTATTGCATGAGAACAAAATAGAACTGCCTTATTCTTTATATATTGTAAATTCGGTGCAAGAAGAAGTGGGTTTGAATGGCGCAGAGATGATAGCACATACCATAAAACCAAATGTAGCCATCGTAACGGATGTAACGCACGACACGGGTACGCCGCTGGTAAGCGCCCAAAAACACGGCGATGTAAAAAGTGGCAATGGTCCTTCGGTCACGTATGCACCTGCCGTGCACAATAAGTTATTGCAACTTATCATTGACACGGCAGAGGAAAAAGAAATCCCCATCCAACGAGAAGCCGCTTCCCGCCGCACGGGGACAGATACCGATGCCTTCGCTTACTCGAATGGCGGCGTGCCAGCAGCCCTTATTTCATTGCCTTTGCGGTATATGCACACAACGGTAGAGATGGCGCATAAAGAAGACGTAAGTAATGTTATTCAGTTGATATATGAGACGTTATTGAAAATAGAGGACGGACATAATTTTAAATATTTTTGAATGTAATGGCACACTGATTTTATAAGATGATTATGATTTTTTATGATTTTTAAGTAGCTGAACTGTATCATAACTTATCCTAATGATCATAATTATCAGTGTCTCATCAAAATATCCCAACCATGTATCGAAAAGTAGAAGATTTCTTAGAAGACTGGCGTGAAGAATCAGCGGCGACGCTCAAAATGTTTAGCCACATCGAAGATGCCCGCATGGATGATAAAGCCTCTGATAACGTGCGCACGCTCAATCGCTTAGCTTGGCACATCATTCAAACCATTACAGAGATGGGCACGAAAGCTGGACTTTTTACCTCAGACGAATTGGAGCATCGAACATTGCCGGAATTGGTAGAGCATTTGACAACTACTTACAAAGAACACGCCGATAAATTAGGGGAAAGTGTAAAAAATAACTGGGTGGATGCGTCTTTACCCGAACTCCTCCCGATGTACGGCGAAAACTGGGCAAAAGGCAAAATTCTCTCTATCTTAGTGCGACACCAAACCCATCATCGCGGACAAATGACGGTACTTTTGCGCTTGCAAGGTCTGCCTGTACACGGCGTGTATGGTCCTGCCAAAGAAGAGTGGGCGCAATTTGGAATGCCTACCTTGGAGTAGACTAAGATATTGGGATATTTTTTGCCCTATCGGCAAGAAAAAAGAGTAAATTATAAAGGAAAAATTGTGACTTTGCGTCAGATTTTTACCCATAAGCTATTGAAAATCAAATTTTTTCTTAAACAAATAATCAATTTTATAATTTACAGCAATATATGGATTGCGCTGGGAGCTTTTGCGCTCTGTTTGCAGACGAAATGGCTGTTAATGAGGGATTTAAGTCTGAATTTTTTAGATGGTTTTGTTTTTTTTAGCACCTTATTTTTATACACGGCACATCGTATAATTGGTCTCCAAAAATTCAACGTTGCTGCACCGCCCACTCGATTTTCTTACCTCTATCAGTTTAAAATTTTCTTCTATATTTGGATGACAGTAGCAGCACTTGCAAGTTGTATCTTATTTTTTAAATTGCCACAAAACGTACAATGGCTCACCATTTTACCGATGCTCCTCAGTGCGGGCTACGCCTTACCATTATTACCCAATAAAAAACGATTGAGGGATTTATCCTATTTTAAAATATTATTGGTGGCGTTAGCATGGGCTTGGGTGACAGTGGTTTTACCAGTGGTGGCGCATGGATTGTGGTATAATTTGCCGATGTGGTTGCTGTTCTCAGAACGCTTCTGTTTTATCGCGGCTATTGCAATTACATTTGATATTAGAGATTTAATGGTTGACCAACGATTACAAGTAAAAACAATTCCATTTACTTTAGGAATTAAAAACACTAAAATAGTTGCAGTTTTAATGTTGATTTTAATGATTATCTTTACATTATTTAATTTTAAATTAGATGCTTACACCTTTCATAACTGGCTGGTACTATGTCTTTCCGCGATTTTAACTGGGTTTTTAATTATATTTGCTACTATAAATCGAAGCGATTATTACTTCAGCGGCTTATTGGATGGAATGATTGTCTTACAAGCGATTTTAATTTTGGTGCTAAAATAGCACACTGATTTTTATGATTTTTCAAGGTGAATTATCATTAGGCTTAAATAATTTAAATCATAAAAAACCATAATCATCCTACAAAATCAGTGTCCAAATACAATTTTATAATCCACAAACCGCTCTCGCCACTTATGAATGGTAGCTGGCAGTTTTTCCTTCCATTTCTCTTCGTTGGTAAAATACCGTATCAAACCATTATTTTCTTTATCAAAATCAAGCGTCGCCGCCCAATATTTGCCTTTGCTATCGTATAAAATAATCGCTTCGTTGCTCATATAAAGTCCGGCAACCGCACCTACGACTACCGTTGCTTTGAAGCCGTCGCCAGCTTCTTGCTCCTGCTTTTCAAAACCCTGCATATTATAAGCGAATAACTCATATATTTTTTGTCCCACCAGCGTTTTAAAACCATCGTGTTGAACTTTCGTAGCAAAAACTTCCTCCGTGCCGTATTTCAGCGAAGCCTTCTTTTCTATTTTTTTATTTTCAAACGTGCCGCTCGCGTGCGCCCGCATCCCAAAACCACACGCCCAACCAGAGCTAACCTGCTCTATTTCAACCTGATTGCCTTTTAAATTAAACGTAATTTGACACTTTTCTTTTTCATCAGTCTCTACAATGGTTGCTACAAATTTTGCCTGATTGCCCTGCCGCGCTGCTGTACCTTCTACCTCCCCCAGATGCCCACTGCGATATACATTCAACGCAAAATCCAAGCTATCCTTGCGAACATTGCCGACCAAAAGCGTACCACCGTCCCACACATCATTGAGATACCACACGCCTGACCAGCCACTGTTATCCGCCGCTCGTTTCACGGCAGCGACTTCAAAAGGCAGCTTTTTTGTGCCTTCGGGATTAGACCAGGTGCCGGTGATTTTATTCGCTGTTGCAAATTTTCCTGCAAACGTGCCGGTTTGTTTATCGTTAGCGTATTCTTTGAGCGTGAAGGCATCGCCGGTTGTAAAATCTCCGTAGATGTCAATCTTTTTACCCACTTTTTTGTACAAATAATCGCCTCTAATCATGCCATCGCCCCAATTTACTAAGTGCATCCGAATCGGAATTTTTCCATTCATCGTACCTTCATAATTCTGCATAAAAGGCTGATTCTTAACAGCATTTTGCGCCTGTAATGAAAGAGAAAAACTAAATAAAAGCATTATAAACAAGAATCGCATAATAAAATCGTTTTTTGGGAAGTTAAGTGCTAAAGCACTTTTATTTTTAACCGCAGAGACGCAGAGACCCCAACCGAGGTCAGGGCGTTTCTTAGCGAGTCCCAACGTGTCGGGACAAAAAACTATAATCCAAGGTTGCTCACTTAGTTATTATAAATTATAAATAACGTTCTTTCAAAATATTAATATGATGCCGCTCATGTCCGCACGTGATATGCGCCAGCGCCAGCGCGGAAATGGAATAATTACTCGCAGTGCCTGTGTGTTGCCACATTTTCGGCGTGAAATTTTTGAATAATTGAATCGTCGCCTCCCGCACTGCTACATACTCGCTGATGAGCGAATCCCAGGAGCGATTACTGGCATTGGAAGCAGGTACATACGCATCTTGGTCAAAACTCGGCAACGGCGTTTGGTCATTCCGTGCCACGCGCAGCGCCCGATACGTGAAAATTCGCTCGGTATCAATCATGTGCAGCACCGCTTCCCGAACGCTCCATTTTCCTTCTGCATAGCGATAATCCCATTTATCGGGTGGCAATGTTTGCAGCAATGCCAAGCATTCTTCCTTCGCTTTCGCCAGATTTTGAACAACTTCGCCCTCTGGTGATAAATCAATATATTTTTGGTAAAAAGGTCCGTAATCGCCGGGTTGTGGTTTCATAAGGTGCTATTATGTTTTGGTGTTGTTACGTGGTCATTTAGGATATTGTGATATTAGGATATTTTCTCTTATCACTTGGTCTCTTAGTTTTTAAGTCTCGCAATCACCCTTTCGCCCAATCACCCCATGACCCTAATTTCCATATTGTTTTTCATAATAACCCTGATACTCACCAGAAGTGACGTGGTCGAGCCACTCGCTGTTTTCCAAATACCATTTTGCGGTAAGATATAAACCTTCTTCGGGTTGTACCGTTGGTTGCCAGCCGAGTGCTTGTTGGAATTTAGTAGCATCTATTGCATAGCGGCGGTCGTGTCCAGGTCGGTCTTTTACAAATGTAATTAACTGCCGAGACGCACCTTTTGGTCTATTTAATAATTCATCCATGATATCACACAAAGTATGCACGAGGTCAAGATTTTTACGCTCGTTATTGCCGCCGATATTATACGTTTCGCCGGTTTTTCCTTCATGGTAAATCAAGTCAATTGCCGCAGCGTGGTCGCCGACCCAAAGCCAATCGCGCGTGTATTTGCCATCGCCATACACCGGAAGCGGCTTATTTTGCTTGATATTATGAATCATTAATGGAATCAACTTTTCTGGAAATTGATACGGACCGTAATTATTAGAACAATTAGAAACAATCACCGGTAAATCATACGTGTGGTAATAAGCACGCACCAAATGGTCAGAACTCGCTTTGGAAGCAGAATACGGCGAACGCGGGTCGTAAGCGGTGTCTTCGGTAAAAAAGCCCGTTTCACCCAGCGAACCGTACACTTCATCCGTTGAAATGTGATAGAATCGCTTGCCTTCCTTGCCCTGCCAAGCATCGCGTGCGGCATGCAACAAACACATCGTGCCAATGATATTTGTTTCTAAAAAACTCAATGGATTGGTAATAGAGCGGTCTACGTGCGACTCCGCCGCTAAATGAATCACCCCTTCAAAATCATAACTTTCAAATAAATCTTTTAATAAATCGCGGTCTGTAATATCGCCTTTTACAAACGTGTAATTCGGGTGATTTTCTATGGACTTTAAATTTTCTAAATTACCGGCGTAGGTCAATTTATCCAAATTCACGATGCGATAATTCGGATATTTTTGCACCATCAATTGCACCAGATGCGTACCGATGAAGCCTGCGCCGCCTGTGATTAAAATTGTTTTATTAAAAGTCATAAGTTATTTTTTAGTAAATTTGCTCTTTATACTTAATGGTACACTGATTTTTATGATTGTTAAGGTAGATTATGATTTTTAAAGTCGAATTCTAATATTTCATCATTCCACCTGTACAACTGATTTAAAATACTCATACGTCTTCTGTAATCCCTCCTTGCGGGGTACTTTCGCTTCCCAACCCAGCAAAGCTTTTGCCTTTGTAATGTCCGGCTGGCGCACTTTCGGGTCGTCCACTGGCAAGTTTTTGTAAATGATTTTTGCGTTCGGATTTTGGACCAATTCCAGCACCTCTTCCGCCATTTGTTTCACCGTTATTTCATCTGGATTGCCAACATTCACTGGCAAATGATAATCGCTTAATAACAAGCGATAAATTCCTTCCACCAAATCATCCACGTAGCAGAAAGCGCGCGTTTGCGAACCATCGCCAAAAACCGTCAAACCCTCGCCACGTATAGCTTGTGAGAAAAATGCCGGCAGTGCCCGTCCGTCTTCCACGCGCATTCGAGGACCATAAGTGTTGAATATTCTTATAATTCTCGTTTCAACTTGATGAAAATTATGATATGCCATTGTAATAGCCTCCAAAAATCGCTTCGCCTCATCGTACACACCGCGCGGACCAACTGGATTTACATTCCCCCAATACTCCTCCGACTGCGGATGCACCAGCGGGTCGCCATACACTTCAGACGTAGAAGCCACCAAAATACGCGCATTTTTTGCTAACGCCAAACCGAGCAAATTATGCGTACCCAACGCACCTACTTTCAAGGTTTGAATCGGCATTTTTAAATAATCAATCGGACTTGCAGGAGAGGCAAAATGTAAGATATAATCCAAATCGCCAGAAATATGTACAAATTTAGTAATGTCGTGGTGGTGGAACTCAAATTCTTTTAACGGAAACAAATGCTCAATATTTTTCATGTTTCCGGTGAGCAGATTGTCCATGCCGATGACGTGGTAGCCTTCTCGAAGGAAGCGGTCGCAGAGGTGCGAACCCAAGAAACCGGCGGCTCCGGCGATTAATATTTTTTTCACGGGTGCATAATTTGTCGCAAATATAGCGCAATTCGTACCATCCAACCTACTTTTGAAGAAACTACTTACTTTTGCAAAAAAAAATGCGAATCGGGCTGCTATGTTTGATGTGTTTCCAATTGTTGAATCTTTGTGCTCAAAATAAAGCGCAAAATCAAGGCACTGGCATTCTTCTCCATATTGGTTTGGGTGGACAAACTCCTGGTGGTGACCTCGCTACACGATTCGGTTCCAACATGAATGTGGGCGGCGGACTGGAGTGGCTGACCGAAAAAAATAATTGGATTGTTGGACTGGAAGGTTCTTATCTTTTTGGAACGGATGTGCAAGAAAACGTACTCGAAAACTTGCAAAATCAAGACGGATTCATCGTCGGCAGCAGTGGCGAGCTGGCAGATATTCAACTGCGGGAACGCGGCTTTTACGTGGGTGGTCGCATCGGAAAACTGTTTTCGCTTTCCGCTAAAAATCTACGCTCAGGCGTGCGCGTGACGGCAGGAGTAGGGCTGTTGCAACATAAAATTCGCATTCAAGATGACCCATTGGTGGGCGTTCCACAATTATCCGAAAATTATAAAAAAGGCTACGACCGACTCACCAACGGCTTGGCTTTCAACGAGTTCATTGGTTATCAATTATTGAGTATGAATAAACGAGTCAATTTTTCCATTGGTTTTGAATTTACACAAGGACTGACCCAAAATCGCCGCGATTTCAATTACGATACCCGAAAAGCAGATACAGACCAACGACTTGACTTACTCTGGGGCATTCGCGCAAGCTGGATACTGCCGTTTTATGTGGGCAAGGGTGCAAGTCAGATTTATTATTAAAAAGGGGTGATGGGGTGAAGGGTTTATAGGGTGATTTTAAAAACAAAATGGGACTACTACTATACAATATTAGCATCATATTTTATTTTTTTATAATTCGCCTGTTCAGCCTTTTTAATCCGAAAGCGAGATTTTGGATAGCAGGGCGGCGCAACTGGCAGATGCGTTATGCGACTGATTGGAAATTGAAAAATCCGGATAATCAACTTTGCATCTGGGTGCACTGCGCGTCGTTGGGAGAGTTTGAGCAAGGGCGACCTGTGATAGAGGCGTTAAAAAAAGAGTATCCAACTTTTAAAATGGTGCTTACTTTTTTTTCGCCGTCTGGGTATGAGATTCGCAAGCAGTACGCTGGTGCTGATTACGTTTGTTATCTGCCGATTGATACGCGGTCGAATGTGTTGCAGTTTATTGAAATATTTAAACCTGCTTTAAGTATTTTTGTAAAGTATGAATTTTGGGTTCATTATTTAAATACGTTATATCAAAAGCAAATTCCAACTATTCTCATTTCTGCCATTTTTCGGGACAATCAAGTCTTTTTTAAATGGTACGGCGGCTTGTTTCGCCAGTTATTATTTCAATTTCAACACATTTTTATTCAAAATCAGGTTTCCGCCAATTTATTACAATCCCTTGGTTTACATAATTTTACAATCGTTGGTGATACAAGAATTGATAGGGTGTTGCAAATCGCCCAAGAAGCACCTGAATTTCCAATTATAACCGCTTTTGCAAAAGGTCATCAGATTTTGGTAATTGGTAGCAGTTGGCAGCCGGATGAAGCGATTTTATTGCCTTTTATCAATCAACAATTGCCCGAAAATTGGAAAGTCATTATTGCACCGCACGATATTGCTACGAGTCATATTCAACAAATTGAACAAGGATTAAATGTAGTACACCTTCGCTATTCAAAAGCAAATTTGGAAAATATAACCGACGCAAAAGTTTTAATTATTGACAATGTAGGAATGTTGTCGGCACTGTATCGCTATGGGCAGCTGGCGTTTATCGGCGGCGGATTTGGAGCGGGCATTCATAACACGCTGGAACCCATTGCGTTCGGATTGCCTGTACTATTTGGACCCAAGTTTCAAAAGTTTGAAGAGGCAGTAGAATTGACTCGTCAACGCGGTGCTTTTGTGATTCAAAATACGGCGGATTTTCAGCGAATTTTTGAATTTTTACAACATTCAGAAAATTACAACCGAGCTTCTGCAATTGCAAATCAGTATATAGTGGAGAATCAAGGAGCGACCGAAAAGATTATACAAATGATTGTGCCTATAAAAATTAGCTTAATTTGATTTAAAGACATTGTGACGCGTCAGGAGACGCTCGGATACTAGTTACAAGTCTCAAGACTTGAACCTGTTTCTAATTTATTGCTTCATTTTCCTGTACTAAACTGTGACTTTCCGCGTTATCGTTACATTATACGTATAAAATAGGGTAGGGGAAGTATTTAAGAAAATTTTATTTTGTAAGTTATTTTTAATCAAGGTTTTTCAAAAATTATTTTCTCGTATAGAATAAAATTATTTATTTTGTCAGCGAATTCCCGTGAACATTTTAAAATTAAAAGCTATGCAACGTACGTTTTTTACACTTCTTCTTTTTCTGTGTGTTGGAACCTGCAAAACACTTTATGCCCAAGCGGTGGCGGTTAGTTTCACCAATACTGCCGAGGAAACTTCCATGTTATTAGAAAACGAGGTGTCCGAGGATTGGACGCTGTACGCCGACGAAGAAAACAAGCTGTTCTACATTGATTTTGAAAACCTCAAAGTCAACGTCAGCGATGTGGTGGTGAAAAACCAAACTGGCGAAATCATCTTAAAAGACAACGTTTTCAACCTGCCGGTGAATACGATTTATGAGCTGGATTTCAGCAATTATCAGGCTGGTAACTATGAGATAGAGTTGCGCACTTTTACGGGCAGCATTCGCAGAAAAATTTCCATTAAGTAAGTAAGCAGTGGACAGTAGGCAGTTTATAGTGGGCAGTCACTCAGTCACTTGGTCTCTGCCTCACTTGGTCTCCCACTGCGTAACGGCTGCTTTCAGCTTTCGCATAATGTCGGTGACCGGGTAATGTTCGCTGGACAACACATACGTTTTGCCGCCGCGCTGCTCGATAAGCATCAGCAATACCGAATTTTTTACAATCATTGGATTGACGAATGATTTTTGCTCGTCTTTTCGGATTTCTGCGTTGTTCAAAGTTGCAAAATCAATCCGGTCGTTTCCAATCTGAATCGCATTTGTGTAAATTTGGACGGTAGCGATTCTATAAAATGCCCACCAACTAAAAACCGCTGTACACAAGGCAATCATTGCCACAAATCCCACGAGCATCGCGCCCAAATTGGTGTAGGGCGTTCGATTATTTTTTTGTCGAAACAGCATAAAAGCACCGATGCTACTTGCAATAAAAATAAATATTGCCAGCCAGATGGTTCCTGTACTTTGATTCGTTGGTTCGTAGAGGTGAAGCGCTTCGGTCATATTTTAAGGTTGTGTTATGGTGTTATTGTATTTGAGTGTTATTTCAATAGAAAAGCGTTTAGGTTGCATATTTGTTTGCTGGAAGCGTTTTAACATTAAATTTTGCGAATGCAACGCACATCCTTTAATACCCTTTTTTTGATTTTACAAATTGCGACGGTTGCCGTTTTTCTCGGTCGGGCGTGGCAGCACTTGTATTGGGATGCACCGTATCGGGTGTTGCTGTGGGATGAAAGTTGGATGCGACCCATTATTGAAGGAATTTTTCAGACAAAATGGGAGGATTATGTCACGAATCTCGACGTGGATAAAGGGATTCAAACGTTCATTCGGTGCACGGGCGGCTTTTATGTGTTGTGCGCTATTATGGCAATGTTGATTCAAAAATTTAAAAAGGTAGCGATTATCATTTTATGGATGGGTGCGGCAAGTCTTTTTTTGTTAGCTTCTTTGTATGCAAAAGACCGTTTTTTTCAAGCGGCTCAATTGTTAGAATATGCGCTTCAATTTTCAACGCCTGTGTTTTTGATTATTTTGTATAAACAGCAAGCAGTCAGTCAACGGCTCATTTTTGCCATGAAAATTGCAATTGCGCTCACTTTTACTTGTCATGGAATGTACGCCATTGGCTTCGGAAATGCGCAACGCTCGGTAGAATTTATGAATATGACGATGTCTATTTTACACGTCTCGGAGCGTGGTGCAGTATATTTTTTAAAAACGGTGGGTATATTGGATATTATAGCGAGCATCTTGATTTTTCTACCTTTCAGAATTGCTGTGGTAGCTTTATGGTATTGTGTAGGGTGGGGAATGTTGACTTGTATCGCACGAATGTGGTCGCATTTTTATTTGGAAAACTGGCAAGGTACATTGTTACAATGGCTGCACGAAAGTGTGTATCGGTTTCCGCATTTTTTGATTCCGCTTTTTGTGGTGCTTGTGATATGGTATTGGAGGCGAGATGAAAAACTTTGATTTTATGGAGATATTTTATTGCGCTTTATCACTTCTCCTCCAGAGGCGGCTACGACCATCGGCGGAAAGCTAAGACGACAAGCGGTTGCGGCAAGTGATACCGCTATTACGTATTTCAAATTAAAAGATTACAGAATAATAAATTAGGTAATCAAGCATATTTAAATTATAAAATGAATCCAATTTAAGTTGTTGTTTGTCAACAGATTGAGCGACTGCTGACTGCCAACTTCAAACTGCCAACTTACTGATATATTCAAATCCATAACATTGACAAATTAAATATTCGTTTCGATTATACGTAGTTATCAAATGTAATGGAAAATGAATTTGGAAGATAGTTGTGTGTGCCGTTATCGGTGAATGGTAAGATGTAAGCGTTTCAAATTTCACCACTCCCTTTTCACAAAAAGAGTATTTCACGCAACACCAACACCTCTTTCTGTGTTTGGATAGCGAATTTTCAAAGCTCAAGAAAATAACGTTGAATTTAGGAAATTCCTTGATTTTTGTAAAAACTTTTTTGTTAGGATTAGGATTTTAGAGTGGGAGCGAAAAAAATCCGTCAACGATCTGCTGCACCTGTCAGAATCTCTGTTCCATCACGCTATAAGCGCAAAACATGACTAAATTACTGCCATTATTTCCCTTACAACTGGTCGTCTTTCCAGGCGAACCACTCAACCTGCATATTTTCGAGCCGCGCTACCGCCAACTGATGCAAGAATGTGCGGAGGAGAGTATTACCTTTGGAGTGCCAGCTTTTATTGATGGCAATATGATGGAAGTTGGAACAGAATTAAAACTTGTCAACGTAGAAAAATACCACGCTGGTGGAGAAATGGACGTGAAAACACAAGGAATTGGTGTGTTTCGGATTCGACGATTTTATAAAACAGCACCTGAAAAATTATACTCAGCAGCAGATGTAGAACAGTTGGATGGGGACGAATATAGTGACCCGATTCTCGCAGAAAAAATCTTGGATGCCATGCGGCAGCTTTTTGAAATGCTAAAGTTGGATAAACAATTGCCGGAAAGCCTGACCGAATTTCGCACGTATGACTGGGCGCACCATGTTGGATTTTCATTGGAGGAAGAGTATAAATTGCTGTGTATGCTGGATGAGACCGGTCGGCAAGCAATTATGTTGGAACATTTAGAACGGGTAATCCCCACCGTGCGGGAGATGGAAAACCTACGCCGACGTGTAGAAATGAACGGACATTTTAAAAATATCATCCCACCGAAATTATAGTAAGCAGTAGGCCAGTATGCAGTGAGCAGTAGGCAGATAGAAAAATGCTTTGAAATGTAAAATGTAAAACCGGAAAATGTAAAAGTTTGCACGACGTACACTTTTGCGGTTTTGAGTTTAGTGTTTTACATTTTGCGGTTTAAGTGGTGCTTTGCTTATAAGTTCTTTTTACTTTTTTCATTGCCAAAAAAGTAAGCCCTTTCAACTTCAATCTTGAAAGGGCTTTTGCTATTATAAAAATCTGACTTCCAATCTTCGTTTGACTTTTAAATAAAGTGCCATCTGTTTCGGCAGGTGGCGCTTTGCATTTTCCAAAAAACGCGCTAAATTTTTCTATCTTCGCCGTGCCAAATCTTGAACTTTTGAACCTTAAACCAGCAACAAAAAACTTCAAACGAGTAATAATCCTTTCTCCAGCGCATCCGTTACGAGGTGGCATTGCCGCTTTTTCCGAGCGATTGGCACAGGCATTTCAGCAAGATGGAGTGGAAGTCACGATTTACTCGTTTCGTTTACAATATCCCAATTTTCTCTTTCCCGGTAAGACGCAGTTTACAAATGACTCACCACCAAGAGATTTAAATATCAAAACAATTATTAATTCTATCAATCCCCTGAATTGGTGGCGCGTGGGAAAAATGATTCAACGAGAAAAGCCGGATTTACTCATTGTTCGTTACTGGCTGCCGTTTATGGGTCCCGCGCTGGGCACGATTGCAAGAATGGCGAAAAGAAACCGACACACGAAGATTATTGCGATTGCTGATAATATTTTGCCACATGAAAAGCATTTGGGCGACCGCCTGTTTACTACTTATTTTATAAAGCCCATTGATGCCTTTGTAGTAATGTCGAAAGCTGTAGAGGAGGAGTTAAGATTATTTTCTAAAACAAAACCAGCAGCATTTTTGCCCCACCCGATTTATGATAATTATGGTGAAATCGTGACACGTACAGTGGCGTTACAATACTTACAATTGTCTGAAAACGAGCGATATATCTTATTTTTTGGCTTTATTCGGAAATATAAAGGACTGGATTTGTTGTTGGAAGCGATGGCGGATGAGCGAGTGCGAAATTTAAGTATAAAATTGATAGTAGCCGGAGAACACTATGATAATCCGGAATTATATCAAAATTTGATTATAAAATATAACTTAGCAGAACGAGTAATTTTACACACCGATTTTATTCCAAATGACGCGGTAAAATATTATTTTGGGGCGGCGGATTTGGTCGTGCAGCCGTATCGTTCTGCGACGCAAAGTGGCATTTCGCAGATGGCGTATCATTTTGAAAAACCAATGGTGGTGACAAAGGTAGGCGGTCTGTCAGAAATCGTACCGCACGGAAAAGCCGGTTATGTAGTGGATGTAAATGCAAAAGCCATTGCAGATGCAATCGTTGACTTTTTTGAAAATAATCGGGCGGCAGCGATGGAAGCAGGTGTGCGCGAAGAGAAAAAACGGTTTGAATGGAGTACAATGGTAGAAGGGATTGAAGCGTTATTTCAAGAATTGAAATAGGAGCTGTAAGCGCGTCGGAGACGCTTAGATATTGGGTTCAAGTTATCCCGATAATTATCGGGATGAACCAAGTTTTATTTGATTGTTATTTAAATTCTAACAAGTCCGGCATCTGGCATCTCCCAATCCGGCATCTCAAAAATATGTCGAAAAGACCATTAATTGACAAAAAATCGAGTCCGCACATTGACAGTGATGTGATGCTGCGGTCGGCGGGTCTGGCGGGTTTGCTGCTGGGCGTATTGTTGGCGCTGTCGTATCTTTTTTTACCTAATTTAATAGGGTATTCTCGGTTTGCGAAAGCGGCACAGATAGCGATTGAATTGTTTATGATTTGGCTGGTGATTACCAGTACCATTCGCAGTATTCATAGGTTGCGGCGGGGAATTCCGACTTTTAAATTGCTGGTGGGTGGGGCGTTGACGGCGGTCATTGGTCCGTTGATGCGAGAGTTGGTTTTGCGGGTGATTGTGTATTTTAATTCGGATATGGAAGTAGCGGCATTCAATTGGAATGGTTTGTTTTTCTTTGCGGGGCTGGGCTTGCTGGCAGCGGCGATCGCGCTCATCCGCGTGCGCGTGCGCAATCGGGCAATGGGGAATATGCTGGAATTTGGGTTGATAGCGCTGGTGGCATTTTTGTTTTTTTACTTGTTGAAGTAGAAATTAGGAATTAAGATATTGGGATATTTTTTCCTATAGGACATTTTTTCTCCCGCAGATTTCGCGGATTTTTTCGCGCTGGACTTCCCTCACCGCATTTTTTTTTAACCGCAGAGAACGCAGAGATTTTCGCAGAGGGCGCAAGGTGAAATCATGATAATCACAAAAATCATAAAAATCATGGTTCAGACAGTTTCGATAGTTGAAGATTAAAAAGAAACGAGAAAAACGAAAAATTGAATTTGAAAATGTGGAACCGCGAGAGGGATAGGAGCGGTACCGACCGTAGGGAGGTGAGAGCGGATAGCCCGACCCGTAGGGGCTCGCCCAAAGAAACCGCAAAATGTAAAATATTAAATATTAAATGTAAAAGTTGGGTGAAATAAACCTTATTGAACGCCTCAACCTTTTCAACGGAATGAAATGTAAAAGAAAATGTAAATGAACGCACGAATTCAGGAGGTAATTACGGCGAGTATTGCGGTGAAGCAAGCGGTGCTGGCGGATGAGCGCTTGCTGGCAACGGTGGAACTGGCTACGCAGGTATGTGTGGAGACGTTTTCAAAGCAGGGCAAAGTGCTGTGGTGCGGCAATGGCGGGAGTGCGGCGGATGCGCAACATTTGGCGGCGGAGTTGTCGGGACGATTTTATTTGGATCGGGAGCCACTCTTTTCGGAGGCATTACATGTGAATAGTTCGTATGTGACGGCGGTGGCGAATGACTACTCGTATGATGAAATTTTTGCTCGGATGGTGCGTGCGGCTGGGCGAAAAGGAGATGTATTAATTGGATTATCTACGTCAGGGAACTCGCCAAATGTAATAAAAGCACTAGAAGCAGCTCGAAAAATAGGGATGCGCACGATAGGGATGACGGGTGAAACGGGTGGTAACATGAAAGACTTGTGTGATTTTTTGATTAATATTCCATCGCAGGATACGCCAAGGATTCAGGAATGTCACATGCTATTGGGGCATTTGATGTGCGAATTGATTGAACGTTCCTTGTTTGGGGTTTAAAGTTTTTTGTTGGAGGTTTCTCGCTCGAACGTCAAACGTCGAACCTCAAATTTTTTAAATTTTTTTAATGAAATTTGATAAAAGTTGGACTTTATTTTTAGACCGAGATGGCGTGATAAACAGTCGCCTAGTGGATGATTATGTAAAATCTTGGACGGAGTTTGAATTTGAAGCGGGAGCGTTGGAGGCGATTGTGCAATTTTCAGCAATTTTTGGACGGATTTTTGTAGTGACGAATCAGCAGGGAATTGCGAAGGGATTTATGACGGAGCAGGACTTGCAAGTGGTTCACCGACAGATGGTTACAGCGATAGAAAGGGTAGGGGGGCGGATGGATGCGGTTTACTTTTGTCCGCATTGGGCGAAAGATAATTGTGGGTGTCGAAAACCGCGAACGGGTATGGCTTTGCAGGCAAAAGCGGATTTTCAAGAAGTGGATTTTGCGCGGTCGGTCATGGTGGGGGATTCGCCTTCGGATATTGAAATGGGCTATTTGTTAGGAATGAAAACAGTATTTATCGGAGCTGGAAATGCACCGCCGCATACGGATTGGCAGTTTTTGAGTTTGAAAGTGCTTGCCCTCATTACTTAATAGAACACGGATTTACGTCCCGACAGCGGTCGGGACGACGGATTTGGACGGATTTTTTCGCTTGCTGCTGCCCTTACGGCATTTTTTCTCCCGCAGATTCCGCAGATTTTTTTCACGCAAAGGCGCAAAGCCGCAAAGTTTTCCCTCGTCCCTTGGTCATTATCAGCATAACTTGTTCCGCACGGCGGGATTGGCACATCAGCACGTCAGCACATTAGAAAATCACCTCCGTCGCGCCGTACCCATATCTTGGATGATACTCATTTTTGAAAGACTTAATTTCAGTCATTTGCATCAAACGAGTGGCAATGGTATCACGCAAGCGCCCTTCGCCCACACCGTGAATGATGAACACGCGCTCTACGCCTAATTGTAATGCTTTGTCCATAAATTTTTCAAAATGCGCCAATTGTATCGTAAGCATTTCTCCTTTATTTAGCTTTTTTGCGTGTGGGCTTAATTTTTCGATATGCAAATCTATTTCTGGTAAGAAAGCTGCTTTTTCTGTTACTTCATGCGGGTCTGCATCGTTGCGCCAAGCAGCTACGGGGCGCGTATTGCGCTGGGTATAGGTTTTTAAATCTTCTACTTCCTTGGCTTGCGATTCTTCCTGTAAATTTTCAAATAGGCGGAACAAGTGAACTTGTTTATTGAGGAGCGGAGCGGTTTTTACTTTATTAAAAAATTGTTTCGCTTTGATTTTCAACGTTTTATGCATCGGTTTTTCTACGCCTGCGGTGGTGATAAGTTGACATTGAATATCAAAAACTGGTGCATCATTTAAGTTATCAAATAATAATTCACCCGCCGACACGTACGAGATACCTTTCAATTTGCCATTGCCCATCTCTTTTTTACCCGTTGATAACGAAAATTCATAATCATACAACACTTCATAACGCGTATCATTCAGCAAGAAAACATGATATTTATTCACATTGCCATCCTTATCCCACATTGGTTCAAATGCAAGTTGAATACCGATGCTTTTCAGAATCGCGTATTGCGTCTCCAATACGGGCTGCTGCACGGGTTCGGGCACTTTTTGCTGCTTGCCCTGCATTACTTTCGCTTTTACCGACGAGGATTCGTCCAGGCGTACAATGTCGTCCACAGAAGCTGGGATTTCAAAGTCGCCATCTAATAATACATTCACCATGCCACCAGTCAGCCACCCAGTGACCACGCCCACATCGCCCGTGTGAATAAATTTAACTTTCGTGCCAATTGCAAAAATCATTATTTTTGTTTTAATATAGAGTAGCGGGACAATGGTAGAGGGACACGCTATGAGGGAAAGTCCTTCTACCCTCTACCTTTAAAAACCGATTCCAAATTAAAGCAAAAAGAATGACACTTCGTTGGAAAATTGCGCAGGCGCTGGAAATTCGATGGTGGCGGCGTTACTTGAAGCATAAAGAACGAGAAAGTTATTTAGTGACAAAGCGAGCGTATTGGCAACGGATTTTACAAATCTTGGCAATTGATATTCAGCCAGATATGAGAATATTGGATGCAGGCTGTGGTCCGGCGGGCATTTTTATGATTTTAAACGAATATAAAGTAGACGCGGTTGACCCATTATTACAAGAATACGAACACAATCTTTCCCATTTTAAAAAAGCAAATTATCCGAATATAAAATTTTATAGCCAAACGTTAGAGCATTTTGAAATAAAACAGTCGTATAATATCGTATTTTGCATGAATGCGATTAATCATGTAGCAGATTTAGATTTGTGTATAAGTAAATTAGTAGCAGCAACGGCAACAGACGGAGCATTAATTTTGGCAGTAGATGTGCATAAATATCAAATGCTAAAAAATACTTTTCGTGCCATTCCGGGCGACATATTACATCCGCATCAGCATGGATTGGAGGATTATATAAAAATATTGGAATTGCAAGGTTGTAAAATTGTAAAAACAATTACACTGAAATCAGGACGAATTTTCGATTATGTAGCTATCACTGGGAAGATGGGAGAATAGGAAAATAGAAATTTGAGCGACCATAAAACTATAACACCACAACACTACCAAATTATGCAACGAACAAACTATTCATCTGGCGCAAAATTTGAAGACATCGTCGGCTACTCGCGGGCGGTAAAAGTGGGCAACATCATAGAAGTAGCAGGTACTACTGCGATTGAAAATGGTGAACTCATCGGTAGAGGCGACGTGTATTTACAAACGAAAACCATTCTACAAAAAATAGAACGCGTCTTGCACGAAGCAGGCGTAGGCATAGAAAGCGTCATACGCACGCGCATTTACGTGACCGACATCCGTCGCTGGGAAGAAGTTGCACGAGCGCATAGCGAGTTTTTTCAAATTATAAAACCTGCCTCCAGCATGATAGAAATAAGCGCACTCATTGACCCGGAAATGTTGGTGTAAATAGAAGTGACGGCAATTATATAGGAAAATATTATTACCAGTGCCGTGTGGCATCCCGCCATTTAGCGGGATGCCACACTTATTAAAAGCAAAAGTATTTTAAATAGTTATATCACAATAAGATTTAAGAAGATTTTCTGCCGCCAAATACTTTTGCAATTAAAAAGATGACCAATGCGATGCCGCCTACCACCAGAAGTACGCCTGACCATACGCCTGCTTCAAAAATATTACCTATAAATTCGCAACTGGTAGTGAATACGGATAGCAAAAGTGCTATTACTAAGAATCCGAATTGATGGAACGTTTTCATATAAAGTGGAATTATTTGGTTTGTAATTAAATCGTTTTTCTGATTTTTTTAAAACGTCCTTTACAAGCGGTTGTTCAATTGAAAAGACCTATAAAATATAATTTTGTAATTGCATTTTATTTAATAGTGACGCGGTAGGTTTTTCTTTTATTTTCGGTGCTTTCCCAAGAGCGTTTATAAACAAATTCAATGGAAATAGTGCCTGATTCTTTTGCAAGGAAGGTAAACAAATCTGCTCCGCCTTGTCCGGCTTTTGTATCTTTTTCTTCCAAATATTTACGCTCTTTAAGTTGTAAAACAGCGGGCGTGTCCACGAGTTGCCAAGAAAAACCCGTCGTGATATTAGAAACTAATTCAATAGAAAATGTTGCTCCTTTTTGTACCTCTATTGTTTCCTGTTGTTCTGTGTATTTAACGGCATTACTTTGCGGACTTTTGCATACATAAAAAAGAGTGCTTACTATTACACAAATAGTTAATGATACGGTTTTCATAATTTATTAAATTTAAAAAAGTTGGCGTATAACTTACGTTTATACACCAACTTTATAAAGACGTTAATATAATTATTTTCTTAAATAAGATAAAGATGCATCGGGTCTTCCTACATAACACGTTCTGTTGAAGCTATATTTTTTAATAAGATTAAAAGCCAGCCGCGCTTCTTTTTCTGAACTTCCAAAATCAAAAAGCCAGCTACTGCCATCTACTATCTTCCAGTTTCCGCTTGCTTTTTGCACTTTTATAGTGCCGGGATTGAAGCTGGTACAGTCTTCGCCACCAGTGCTTCCGGCGGGTGCAGCCGTTCCCTTTAGCATATATTCTAAGGAAGGACCGGGTCTGCCTACAAAACAACTTTTATTTAGTTTGTAATTTTTTATGATATTAAGTGCAGCATTTGCCTCTGCTTGATTTGGAAAGCTAAACATGGAGTGACTGCCATCTACGATGCGATATTGACCCCCACTGGCAGCTTGAACCGCTATGTTGTCAGGATTAAAATAGAGACAATCTTCCAATTTATTCGCTTCTACCCAAAATGCGCGGCGTCCAATGAAATTGCAGCCGTACTTAATCCACATATATCCACTCTCGCCCCAGTCGGCACCCCAAGAGTTTTTGATAAGCCACGCCTGCTTGGTATCATCCCAACCCACGATGGCAATGACGTGATTGGTACGTACATCCCCGCCAATATTTTCATTAAACACACCGCCAGCGTACAACTGAAAGGCAGAAGTGACAAATACACTCGCGGTGATAGCACCGTGCTTGCAAATGGCTTGTTTGATTTGCGATGTCGTAGCCACAGCACTCACATCGCCAGATGGAGACACTACGCCCCAGCGGTAGGCATAATGCGCGGTGGCTGGATTGCCGGTAGCACAGGTACCATTGGTGCCGGAGTAAGTCAAACCCGCTTCAGTGTTCACGTTTTTCTCCCCGTTTACCATCCATTCAAATACTTTGTAAGAAAAGCCACCGTCACAATCGCCTCCATTAGAGCAACTTAGTACGTGTTGCTCGGATACGTCCAAGCTGCCGGGCGTGCCACCGTTTATGAGTAACCAGCTCGTTTCGTATGCGGCCATCGTGCCAAATGCCCAGCAGGAACCGCAGCCGCCTTGGTCGCGTACAGGTGTCACTACGTTTTTGGTGCGCAAATCAAACTTGCTCAACGACGCTGTACAGCCACTCAGCCCTTGGTTGAGCGGATTGTACTTTAATTCTAAATCTTGAAACTGGTTGAGTTTACTGTACTTGAGGCTCAATTGTTTAATATTGCTGATGTCTGTGCTTGTCAAATCTTTTTCACCGGTGATTCTTGCAAGTTTCAAATTGGCAACTTTGGTGGCACCTACTACAAAGGTGTACTTTTGAGTAGCAATTTGGGTGCGGAGTTTAGTCAGTTCGGATTTGACGGCTGCGGAGGCGTTTTTTTCTAAATTTACATACTTCGGTGCTAAAACGGGTTGTGCGTGTAAGGTAAGAACAGTACAAAGTAGTAAAAACAAGCCTAAAAGGCATTTCTGAGGTTTCATAATGTGTGGTTTTTAGGTTAAATAATTTTAATAATGACCGACAAACGAAACGTGGCAAAAAATTATTGCAAATTCGTAGAGACATTTAAAATTTAAGTTGCAAAATACCCATAAAATGGCAGATAATATTTGGTATTGCGCGACGCTAAATTTCAATTTATTTTGTCCGGTTTTTCTTTTTCAAATTGTCTAATTTCAAAACACACTTTCTTTCACCTAAAACACTCTTCAAATGATAATCAAACGAGTTCTCCTTTTCTCGCTTGTAGCTTGGCTTTGTATCACTATGAGCAGCCTTTCCGCACAAGCGCCTACCCAAGTAAAACCTGTTTTTGAATCGCGCTTTTATGATAAAATGAAATGGCGCAACATCGGTCCGAATCGTGGCGGTCGCTCGCTGGGTTGTGCCGGTAGCCCCGGTCGTCCCAATGAATATTACTTTGGTGCAACGGGCGGCGGTTTGTGGAAAACCACCGACGGCGGTCAAAATTGGAACGCCGTGACCGATGGTCAAGTAACCAGTTCTTCCGTTGGTGCAGTCGCGGTTGCCGAGACCAATCCCGATGTGGTTTACATTGGCATGGGCGAAACGCAGTTGCGCGGCAGCATTACGCAAGGTGATGGAGTTTATAAAACCAGCGATGGCGGCAAAACCTGGCGGCATTTGGGCTTGAAAGAGACGCAAGCGATTTCGCGGGTTCGGGTGCATCCTACTAATCCAGATATTGTATATGTTGCAGCTTTAGGACATCCGTATGGCGATAATGAAGAACGCGGTGTGTTTCGCTCTACCGATGGTGGTAATACTTGGAAAAAAGTGCTATACGTAAGTCCGAAAGCCGGTGCAGCCGATTTAATCATTGATCGTACCAACCCAAAAGTGATTTACGCCACCACCTGGCAGGTGTATCGCAAAGCGTGGAAAATGTGGGGCGGTGGACCCGATTGTAAATTGTGGAAATCGGTTGATGGGGGTGATAATTGGATTGATTTGAGTAAAAATCCGGGGATGCCCGAAGGTCCGCTTGGAAAAATTGGAATCACGGTTTCTCCCGCTAATCCCAATCGCTTGTGGGCAATCGTGGAAGCCAATGAGGGCGGCGTGTATCGCTCGGATGACGGCGGCTGGACCTGGAAACGCACCAACGAAGAACGAAAACTGCGTCAACGCGCATTTTATTACTCCCGAATCTATGCCGATCCTTTTGATGAAAATACGGTGTATGGTTTGAATGTGAATTTTTATAAATCTACCGACGGCGGCGTGAAGTTTGATATTGAAATAGAACCGCCCCACGGCGATAACCACGACCTCTGGATTGACCCGAACAACCCCATGCGCATGATAAGCTCCGACGACGGCGGTGGTCACGTCTCTCTCAACGGCGGCAAAACCTGGACGGAGCAGGACTTTTGTACTACGCAGTTTTATCATGTTATGACAACAAGTGATATCCCGTATCATGTTGCAGGTGCGCAGCAAGATAATTCTACTTTGGCAATGCCAAGCGACGGCTGGGAACATATGCAAGCCGGTGGACCCAATCATGGCTGGTGGTACGACGTAGGCGGTGGCGAGAGCGGCTGGATTACGCAGTCGCCCACTGACCCGGATATTTTTTATGCGGGTAGTCAAGGTGCATTACTCACGCGTTACAATCGAAAAACCGGACAAATCCGGGACATTCAGGTATATCCACGCTTTTTTTCCGGCGAACCCGCCCGTGCGCTGCCCGAACGCTGGCAATGGACGTATCCGATCATGTTCTCGCCCCTTGACCCAAAAGTAATGTACACCTGTTCGCAACACATTTGGAAAACCACCGATGATGGGCAAAGCTGGGAAAAAATTAGTCCTGATTTAACGCTTGCTGACCCGGAAACCCTTGGTCCTACCGGTGGCATTATTACTAAAGATATGAACGGTCCCGAAATTTACGCGACGGTTTTTGCGCTTGCACCTTCTTTTCACGATGTAAATACGATTTGGTCGGGTTCGGATGATGGGAAATTGCATATTACTAGAAATGGGGGTAAAAATTGGTCAGACATTACACCCAAAGATATGCCGAAGTTCTCGCGGGTAGAAATTATAGACGAGTCAAAACACACGCCCGGCACGGCTTACGTAGCTGCCAATCGCTATCAGGTAGACGACCGCCAGCCTTACGTGTGGCGCACTACCGATTATGGAAAAACTTGGACGAAGATTGTTACGGGCGTGGCGGATGGTCATTTTGCAAGAGCCGTGCGCGAAGACCACATCAAGAAAGGTTTATTATTTTTGGCAACGGAACACGGCGTGTACGTTTCGTTCAATAACGGCGATGTTTGGCAACGTTTGCAATTGAATCTGCCGGATACGCCTGTACGGGATTTGGTGGTAAAAGATAATGATGTAGTGCTGGGTACACACGGTCGGGGTTTCTGGATTTTAGACGACATTGGTCCATTGCGACAGTTGACGCCGGATTTGGCACAAAAAGATATTTTATTCTTTCAACCAACGGATGCGATTCGCGGCGTATCGAATGCAAATTTCCAATATTATTTAAAAAATCAAGTAGATTCTTTAAAAATTGAAATTTTGGATGCGCAAGGCACGCTCGTACAAAGTATTATTGGGAATCAACCGGAGTATAAAAATAATCCCAATACGCCGCCTTGGGAACGCGAACCCCCTAAACCCGTCACGGCAGCGGGTTTGAATAATTTTAGTTGGAATGCGCGGTATCCGGGTGCAACGGTTTTTGAAGGGATGATTATCTGGAGTGGTCGTCCGCAAAATGGTCCGAAAGCCCCGCCGGGCAAGTATCAAGTGCGATTCACGTCAGGGAATTATAGCCAAACCCATCCGTTTGCAATTAAAATAGACCCGAATCTGGAAGGCGTGACGGAAAAAGATTTGCAGGAGCAATTTACCTTCGCTTCCAAAATTCGAGATAAAGAAACGGCTGCCAACGAAGCAGTCATCCGCATTCGAGACATCCGCAAACAAGTAAATGAACGGATCAAAGAAAGTGGAGATACAACTTTAAATGCGGTTGCTAAACCATTATTACAAAAATTGACCGTTATTGAGGAAGATTTGTACCAAACCAAAAACCAGAGTGGACAAGACCCACTCAACTTCCCGATTAAGTTGAACAATCGCTTGTCGGCAGTGCGTCGTAGCCTCGAAACCGGCGATGCAAAACCCACGGCGGGCGCATATAAAGTGTTTGAGGAGTTATCAAAAGAACTCGAAGGGCATTTGAATAAACTCAACACCACAATCAATGCCGATTTACCAAAATTAAATCAGCAATTGAGTGCTAAGAATTTGAAGCCAATTGTGGATGGAAAAGCTTGAAAGACGTTAGATAGTAGACGATAGACGATAGATTGTTCGGTAAACATTCAACAGTCTATCGTCTAAAGTCTATTGTCTAAAATCTGATATGAATGACCCAACATTATACCCATGATGTATTGATTCTTGGCGCTGGTCCTGCGGGTGCTACGGCAGCATTGGCGCTGAAAGAGGCTGGTTTAAAAGTAGCCTTAATTGATAAAGCCCAATTCCCCAGAGATAAAGTATGTGGCGATGCCATTCCCGGACGCGCCGTGCGCGTATTGCGGGAGCTTTCGCCTGTGTATGCCCAAGCCTTTCAACAATTCCCCAAGCAATGTTTTACTTCCCAATCTGCTTTCTTTGTAAATAATCATTTACCGATAGAATTACATTGGGTCAATCAAGCGTACACTTGCGCCCGATTAGATTTTGATAACTGGTTGGTAGAATTGGTACAAAAAGAAACCGATACGGAATTGTTCCTTGAAACAACGCCTACCACGATTGCACGAAATGAAGCAGGTATCACGATTGCTTGTCAAAATCCTTCGTTACACTTTTCTGCACCCATCGTTATCGGTTGCGACGGTGCCAATAGCCAGGTGCGCAAGCAATTTACTGATTTCAAATTGGAATTAAATCACTACGGCGGCGCAGTACGCGTATACTATCAAAATGTAACAGGTTTACAAGCCAATAAAACAGAGATTTACGTCCTTAAAAAATACCTGCCCGGCTACTTTTGGGTATTCCCTTTGCCAGATAATCAAGCCAATGTCGGTTTTGGAATGCTCTCCAAGTATATTTCCAGCAGGCGGCTCAATTTAAAGACCATTTTCCATGATTTTATTCAGGAGCATCCGCTGCTGCGCGAGCGATTTGCGGCGAGTACCCAGATTGGCACAATTCAAGGTTTCGGTTTGCCCTTTGGTTCTCACCAAATTCAGGTCTCTGGCGACCGCTTTCTGCTCTGTGGCGACGCCGCTTCCCTCATAGACCCCGCCACCGGCGATGGGATTGGTAATGCCATGCTCAGTGGTAAACTCGCCGCCCAAAAAGTAGTAGAATGCTTTGCACAAAACCGTTTTGATGCCACCTTTCTAAAAAGCTACGACCAACAATTATACGGTAGCCTGCAAAAAGAGTTCTTTCGGCGCACGTTATTGCAACGCGTTTCTACCCAATTTCCTTGGCTATTGGATGTGGGGGCAATTGCGGCAAAGCAGCGGTGGATTAAACGGATTTTGCATCGGGCGATATAAGAGATGAATAGTAGTATCAGCATTTACTCACCCAACGCATAACTCACTGTAAACCACACTTTAAAAGGATTATAATCATCGTACTTTTTTCTTAAAAACTCCGGGTCTCTTTGATAAAAAAGGGTCTGATTGAAAATCACCTCATCCAGCTTATTAATATATAGCCAACGATACTGTGCGGTCACCCACATCCGAGGGTTTAATTTTACACCCAAACCAGGATATAACGCTAAACTGTTCAACGCTAAATCCCATTTCGTTTCTCTTTTTTTGTAATCTAAGTCTTTCGCACTTTTTCTAAAAGCAATAGCTGGTACGATATTAAAACTTAAAAAGATGCTTTGTTTCTTAGCTAAAAATAAGTGGTTGGAGATTGGAAATATCAATTTGTTAATGGTATATCTTTTAATAAACCTTAATTCTCTAGTCAATCCTCCATTTAAAGCAGCGTGCGCAAAAGGTCGAGAAAAAGTGGAGGTATACTCAGAATAACCCAACCCTGCGCTCATCTGAAATAAACTAAATCGGAGTATGTTTTTTTGTAAACTAAAGTTGTATTCATAATCCCGTTTGCTATCTTCTCTTTGCAGCACACCTTCTGCACCGGGGAAATAAAAGAGCCTTCTATCCTGTTCACTCACAGCAACACCGGCTGTAATAAAAGTATGATCCAAAAACTTTTGGCAAAAAGAGTAAGTAGATAATAAAACGGTAAAATAGAGAAAAAAGAAAATGGTTATAGTTTTCATGATATTTTTTATTTTACTCACCCAACGCATAACTCACTGTAAACCATACCTTAAAAGGATTATAATCATCGTACTTTTTTCTTAAAAACTCCGGGTCTCTTTGATAAAAAAGAGTCTGATTGAAAATCACCTCATCCAGCTTATTAATATATAACCAACGATACTGGGCGGTTACCCACATCCGTTTGTTTAATTTTACGCCTAAGCCGGGATATAATTCTAAACTGTTTACTTCTAACTCCCATTTAGTATGCCGTTCAGATATTCTTTTTACACTTTTTCTAAATGCCAAAGCAGGTATAATATTAAATTCAAGGAAGATGCTCTGCTTCCTATTTAAAAACAATGTATTTGATATGGGAAATATTAATTTATCAATAGTATATCTTCTAATGAATCTTAAAAATAAGTCGTTTCCTCCATTTATTGCAGAATGCTCATAGGGTCTCGAAAAAGTAGAATTGTAGGTTGAAAATCCAAGTCCAACACTGGTTTGAAATTTTCCAAGCATAACAATCTTCTTTTGTAAAACAAGATTGTATTCATAATCATATCTGCTATCTTCTGCTGCAATAATTTCTTCCTGATTAGGAAACTCAAAAAGTCTTCGGTCTTGGTCGCTGAAAGCAAAGCCACTCGTAAGGAAAGTATGATCCCAAAATTTTTGACAAAAACTTGTGTTAAATATAAATAGAAATAAAATAAAAGCGAAAATATTTTTAATTTCCATAATGATATTATTAGTAAAATGGCATCTATCACCTAAAATATAGATAATAGATGCCACCAAATGAAAAAATTAACGTGCTATCAATATTTTCTCTCGAATTCGGGTAGTCCCAAATACTATTTCAACGAAATAAATATTCATCTTACTAAAACCACTTCGCCCGAAACGGGCGCTACTTTACTATCTTCGTATTCCAATATTGCATAAAAGGTGTACACGCCTTGCATTGCTAATTTGCCGTTGAACGTGCCGTCCCAACCGACTTGTTCCGCATTAGGCGCGAAGTTTTGGTGCTGATACACGAGGTTGCCCCAGCGGTCGAACACGCGCATCACTTGTACGTTTTTTATTACATTGCCACTAAATATCGTAAAATAATCATTCACACCGTCGCCGTTGGGTGAGAAGGCATTGGGCGCAAAGCTTACTTCGTCTTTTTTCCTTATACTATTGATCGTAATCTGCGCCGTAGCCATGCAGCCATTGGCATCGGTGAGGGTAGCAGCATAAGTCGTTGACTGGGTAGGACGAGCGGTGACGGCAGTACAATTGATACAATTCAAGGTGCTATCAGGGGTCCATTGCACAGTAAAAGGCGCAGCGGCATTGGTTTGTAGTTGGATAGCGACGGTTTGCCCAGCTTGAATGCTGGTATCAGCGCTTAAAGTAAGGGCAATCCGATTGGTATTGGTAATCGTTGTAGTCTTCGATTGAGTGCAACCGGCGGCATCTTCCACGATTATTTCGTAAGTATTGGCAGTCAAGCTGTCAAAAACCGGATTTTCCTGCAAAGGCTGATTGTTAATCTGATAAAAATAAGGCGGCATTCCACCGTTTAGGTTTGCTATGGTAATACTGCCAAAAGGCGCGTCGCAAGTGGGTGATACGGTCGTAACTATAAACTCCAAAGTCGAATCATTGATTAAAATACTATCGGTAGCTGTGCAAGTGCTGCCATTGTGAACGGTAACGCTGTAAATACCAGACGAAGTCACGGAAATCGTATCTGTGGTAGCGCCATTATTCCAAGTAACGTTTTCAAAATCACCATTCACACCAAGCTGTACGCTACTATCGGCGCAAAGACTGCCGTCGACGAAGAGGTCCACCGTTGGGCTCGGCGTGACCGTCAAATTCAAAATCACAATGCTATTACAACCACTTGTCGTTTGTAATGTATCTTGATAAATGCCGCTTTGGGTCAAGGTTTGATTGCCAAACGTGTAATTCGCACCGCTGCAAATTGTATCTGTAATATTTTGTGTAATGTTTTGCAAAACACTTAGATTCAAAACGACAATGCTATCACAACCACTTGTCGTTTGTAATGTATCTTGATACGTGCCACTTTGCGTCAAATTTTGATTGCCAAACGTGTAACTTCCGCCGCTGCAAATCGTGTCGGTAATATTTTGTGTAATGTTTTGCAAAACACTTAGATTCAAAATGATAATGCTATCACAACTACTTGCCATTTGTAACGTATCTTGATATGTGCCGCTTTGGGTCAAAGTTTGATTGCCAAACGTATAACTTCCGCCGCTGCAAATTGTGTCGGCAATATTTTTTGTAATGCTTTGCAAAACATTCAAATTCAAAACGACAATACTATCACAACCACTTGCCGTTTGTAATGTATCTTGATATGTGCCGCTTTGGGTCAAGGTTTGATTGCCAAACGTATAACTTCCACCGCTGCAAATCGTGTCCGCTACAGTTTGTGTAATGCTTTGCAAAACGCTTAGATTCAAAATGATAATGCTATCACAACCACTTGTCGTTTGTAATGTATCTTGATACGTGCCGCTTTGCGTTAAATTTTGATTGCCAAAAGTGTAATTCGCACCGCTGCAGATTGTGTCCAATATAGTTTGCGTAGGCGTAGGCAACAAGCGTACCGTGACCACCGCCGTATCCGCCCCACAAGTACCTGCCACGATGTAGCGATACCCGCCCGCCACGTCCGTAGCCGGATCAAACATACCATTGCCCGGCTGCCAACTGCCGCCGCTCGTTGCACTGCCGCCCAAAGCAGCGAAAAGGTCAATAGCCGCAGCCCCTGCACACACCCCAAGCGTCGTGTCGCTCCCTGCACCGGCACTGGAAAAACCAAAAGGCACGTGCGCCACTGCCACCTTGCTACTATCACCGCCTGCATAAGCCGTGAAGCCAATCTTGCGCACCCCCGCATTGGGCGCATCATTTACATAGCGCAGGGCTTGGATAGCGGCTTCAAAATCTTCCAGCGTAGCACTGCCAGTGTTGACTAAGCGTAGCTCCGTAGTGCCGCTACCGCTCACATTGATGCTCGTGACACCCGCCAGCGCGAGGTACTCCTGCCCGGGCGCAAGTACCCCCTCGTACAAGCGGATGCGCATGGAATCTACCACGCCTACCTGCGCATACACCTGTACATCGGTATCGGTGAGTACGACGGGGGAAGTACAGGTGGTGTCAACGAAGAAGTCGTGTACCAATGCGCCGCTGCTGTTATCAAGGTCGAGGTCAACGACCAACTCACAGTCGGAGGCAAGGAATTCGAGGGTGGAGGCGGCACCGTTCATTCCTCCATTGGGAACAGAGCATATAAAATTGGTGGTTTTAGTCTCGAAATCTAATGAATAGACTCTTGTAACTATACCCACACCCCGTTCAACTGCAATCCCAAAAGCGTAAGTAACAATACTATCACAATCTATCGCAAAGGAAACTATACTAAAAAATGGCTCTAAAGTATCAACCGGAGTAATGGTCATAAACTCTTGACTTGCCGCTGGATTGTTTATATCTACTAAAATTACTTTTCTATCTGCGTCAAGCATATATAAATTACCGTCCCGAAAAGTTAAATCGCCAGCTGCAGCGAATGGTATAGTTCCCAATCTTTTAAATGTATTGGTGTTTGTATCGTAGATTTGGAGCACTCCACTATGTCCTACAGCGTACAGAATTCCATTGTTATCACAAGTCAAAGAATTAATAGCCACAGAAAAATTTCCTATTAAAATTAAATTCCCATTGTTGATTTCATAAAGTTCGTTGAGTCCGGTGCCATACATTTTTCCGTTAGGATGAAAAGCAATATCTCCCAAAGCATTATTACCAGTATGTTTGAACAATTGATTGTATGAGCAGCCTCCGTCGAGATCTATTGTACCAACAAAGTTGTTTTGATTATTATAATAGATAGTTTGAGCGAAGACAGTCGGTAAAAAAATGATTAAATAAATAAAAAATGTTAATAATTTTTTTTGCATGAGATAAAAATTTGTTGGTGTTAATATTAAATAAAAAAAGCAGATGCGTCGAGGACAACGCACCTGCCATAAATTTTCTTGTAATTATTTATTTAATAACTGGCCTTTCGCAGGCCAAAAACTTTGAAATGATAAAAGAATAGCAGTTTTGATTAAAACGCACCTTAAAGTGCATAGAAACCCCTTTCGGTAAAAGTCCCTAATCTTTTACCGATCCAATCAAAAGACCATTAGAAGACTGGCTATCCCAAAAGAGGGACAGCCTTTAACTCTGGTTCAGGCAACATTTTGCAG
>ENA-ORBV01001331-ORBV01001331.1-microbial-mat-metagenome-genome-assembly--contig:-NODE-1331-length-55143-cov-13.343806_pt1 | contig 55143 bp, 35 predicted proteins | sample MGYA00237777_ERZ505514 | MGnify/ENA primary metagenome ERZ505514 (study PRJEB26160, sample SAMN06269048) | microbial mat metagenome | isolation source: Oligotrophic lake microbial mat | place... | reverse complement strand
CTTGCCACGGCGCTCCAAGCCCCAAGGCTGCCGTGAACAGCTCCGCCATTGCGTCCGACATCCCACGCCCTCAATCCGATGAATGGCGCAGATGAGAAGCGGTCGGGTACCTTACGTCAAGCGGGGTTCCACACTAAACGGCGCAGACCCCGCGCCTGCCGCGGGCGAACCGAACGGTTACATCGACCGTCTCCGCAAAAAATCGATGGGAGTTTTGCAGTCTGTGAGCGAATCATGATTCTCCGCCGCCTCGCCAAAAACCTTAAGGATCAGAACTGGACGGCGATTGTTCTCGAGTTTGTCCTTCTGGTCATCGGCGTTTTTCTCGGCATCCAGGTGGCGAACTGGAATGAGGCGCGTGCCGAGAACCAGCGCGAGCACTTGCTGCTGCGAGAATTGCGCGCCGAGCTGGCCAACTTGATCAAGCAGACCGAAACCAGAAGCAAGGCCTTCGAACAGGTCGGGCGGTCGGGTGAACGCGCCATCGCGTTCCTCGACAATAGTCAGGGCTGTGGTGACGCGTGCTGGCCGGTCATCGTGGATTTCTTCCACGCCTCGCAATGGCTGGCGCTGAGCATCGCACTGCCGACCTACGAGGAAATGCGCCGCAACGGCTGGCCGCGCAAGCGCGAGATCGTCGATGCGATGGAGGTCTACAAACTGCAGGCCGAACTGATGGCCAAGCCGCTCGATCAGCCGCCGGCGTATCGCGCCTTGGTGCGCGGCCTGATTCCATTTGCGGTACATCGGCCCTACTGGACCACATGTTTCGAACTCTCAGAGGACGGGGAGACCTATCTCGAAGACTGTGTCCCTGGGGTTCCGCCCGAGGTCTCTGCAGCCGGGGTCGATGCCATCGTGAAGGATCCGGACATCCACCGAGCGCTCACCCAGTGGGCAGGGTATGCGGACAACCTTCCTATGACCATGGATGGCCAGAACGGGATTGCGTTGCGCGCGATTGCGCTGATCGACGCCGAGCTGTTGGCGCAGCCATGATCCTGCGCCGACTCATCCAGCACCTGCAGCAACAACAGTGGACCGCAATTGGTATCGAGCTTGTCATCGTGGTGCTGGGCGTGTTCATCGGAATCCAGGCCCAGCAATGGCAGCAAGGCTGGGAAGAGCGGCGGCTTGAGCGCGTCTATCTGGAGCGGATCCTCGCCGATATCGCGCTCTCCATCGAAACCAACGAGCTCAACATCGCTCGGCTCGAGGGCTACAGTGATGGTCAAGCCTTGGTGGTCGCAAGCTTGCGTCGCTGCGAGCTGCCCGAGGACAAACAAGACGCGTTTGCCGATGGGATTTCCGACATCGCCAAGGTGGGGCCGTCGGTGTTCGTCCTGAGCACGATGGATGAAATGCTGTCGGCGGGGCAGTTCTCCCTGATACGAAACCCGGACATGCGCGACGTCCTGAACGGCCTGGCGCGCGACTCCAAATACCAAGCCAACATCTTCACCACCATCCATGCGCAGCTGGGTGCCGCGACCGTTACCACCAGCCAGCGCACGTTGCGCATCTACGCTGACCATAGAGGTCCGCTTGATCCCGTAACGTGGAACGAGATGGATATCGATTTCGCGGCGCTTTGCACTGACAAACAGTTCCAGTCAGCGGTGTCTGCGGTCCGCTATCTCACCGACGCCCAGATCAGCCTCAATGCCCGCGCCATCGACAAGTTGCGGCAGGCGAAAACGATGCTGGCGACCGATCTCGCGGCCTCAGGCAGGAGCTGACCGTGAAACTCCTCGCCGAACCCAAACGCTGCAACGTCATCCGCATGGCCGGGCTGTATCTGGTGGTGCGTGGTTGGTGACGCACGTGGCCGCGACCTTGCTGCCGTTCTTTGGACGTTCGCCGCACGCATCAGTTCGCTACCGCAGGTCTAGCAGCCTGTCGGACTTAGGTCGGCCGGGTTGCAAATCCGTCTGCGCGGCCCGAGTGTTCAAAAAAAGTGCACGCCGCCAATTCTTGGCCCATAGCGCTGCTATGGGCCTGCGAATCGTCGTTGTCTGTCCTCACGCAGCCAGCAATCGCCTCGACCACCTAGCCCGCATGTTTCATGAATCTCGCGCGCCCTCGCTTGTCTCTTGTCCGCACAGGAGACTACCTCAGTCGGTCGTATGGCCCGCTACGCCGCTCCTTCGGAAAACCTCCTGTGCGAACAACATCCTGCGCGATCGTCGCGCGAATTCATGAAACATGCGGGCTAGGTCGCCGGCACGATTTTGCCGATGTTTGGCGTACCGGAATGGATGGCACGCAGCGTGGTCATCCTGCTGGCGGTCGGCTTCTTGCCCGCCATGGGGGTGGCTTGGGTGTTCGAATTGACCCCGCAGGGATTCAAGCGTGACGAGGATGTGCCGCTGGCGAAGGCCGCGTTGCGCGGTCTCTTGACGACGAAAACCGCACGCACGGTCAGACCCTGCTGGCTGAGCTGGCCCGCCGGGTCGGTTCGGCAGTGCTCGCTCGAACAGAAAAAGGGGACGGAGGTAATTAACTCGGATTAATTACCCCCGTCCCCTTTTCGGGCTAGCCCTGCGTCGCCGTGGTGCGGTGATGGCGGTGCTCAGTCCCGACCCGGTTGTCCGTCGGCGGCGGCTGGCGCAGGCGATGCCAGTCCTGGGCGCGGCCGCTCGATAAAATGCAGGATGGCATCGACCCACGCCGGCATCGCGTCCTCGACGTGGGCGGCATGGTCGCTGTCGGGCAACACCACCCAGCTGCGATCGGGCGTGGCGAGGCTGGTGAACAGCCGGGCGACGGCAGCCGGCTGCACGTAGCCATCGCCGATTCCCTGCAACAGAAGCGTCGGCGTCGTTACCTTTGCGGGATCGAGCTGGAACTCCTGCAGGTTTTTCCAGTCCACCCGCACCGGATCAGCGGCAATAGCCTGGGCGACGTAGGCCTGCACCACGGCCGTCGGCGACGCCCCCGCCACCACGAAATCTTCGCCGGCTGCGGCGGCCGTGGTGCGTGCGCGCGCAGGCTCCCCCGAGGCCGGTGCTTGTCCACGCAACCGCACCACCTTGCTTTCGAGCGGATAGCCGTAGAGCACCAGCTTTGAGAAGGCCTCGGGATGCTGCTGCGCGGTGAACAGGGCGGTGACGGAACCCATCGAATAGCCCACCAGCACCGGCGCGGCGAGCCCGGGGTCCCGTCGCCGGATCAGCTTCGCCGCCGCCAGCGCGTCGGCGGCGGCACGCGAGGGTGTGAGCCAGCCGCTGGCGTCGCGCGGGGTGGCGCCGTGGCCGCGCTGGTCTAGTGCGTACACCGCGTAGCCGGCGTACACGAAGGCGTCCATTACCGAGCGCGGCGTTCCCGCGACTTGAAGGTCGAAGTTGGGCAATGCGCTCCAGGTGCGCCCGTGCAGCAGCAGGATGCTGCCGCGCGGCGCCGACGGCGCCTTTCCCCACAGCGCAAGAGTGTGGCCATCGTCCGTCACCACGGCATGGCGAACGGCGTTGGTGGTCGTCGCGGGCGACTCGGCGGCCACGCAGGGGATCGCTCCCAGCAGCAGGACGCCGAACAGTACGAACGCAGGCAAGCGCATGGAACCTCCGCGGCTGGACACATCACATGGCTGGAGCATGCCCGCTCGCGTTGGACGTTGCCAGCCTCGGGCGAGGCGCCGTCGATTGGGCGCTATTCTCAACGCGCTGCGGACGCCAAGCCCAGCAGAGCGCCTTGATCCGTGAACACGACTGCTTTCGTTCGCAAGCTCAGCAATTCAGAGGGTTAGTACATCGTCTGTTTGTCATGACATTGTCTGGCAAGACTGCTAGAGTAGCGGGTAGAGGAGTATTGCCATGCCTGCCAACAGCAACCGAACCGAGAAGCTCGATCTGCGCCTGACCGCGACTGCCAAACAGGCGCTGGCCGCTGCGGCCGTAGCCACGCGCCGCTCGGTCAGTGAGTTCGTGCTCGACAGCGCCTTGGCGCGCGCCGAAGAGACGCTGGCGATGCGTCGGCACTTCGGCTTGGATGCCGAAAAATGGGGGGCCTTCATGACGGCCCTGGATGCGCCAACGCGCGACCTGCCGCGGGTCAAGAAACTGCTCAAGACGCCCAGTGTCTTTGAGGTCAGCCCAGCGAAGTGACGGTTTTCAGGATCGAGAAGCTCGGCCGCTCGCACGCGGTCGATGCCTTCGACTGCGCCGAGCCTGCTCTCACCCGCTTTCTGACGCGCTTTTCCTTGTCCAGCCAGCAGTCCAACGCAGCGGCGACTTATGTTGGTCTGGCCGACGACCAAGTCATCGGTTTCTATTCCTTGGTCGTCGGCGAGGTCCAGTACGAGGGCGCACCTGAGCGCCTAATCAAAGGCCTGGCGCACCATCCGGTGCCCCTCATGCTGCTGGCGCGGCTGGCCGTGGATCAATCCTGGCAAGGCCGTGGCATTGGGGCTGGTCTGCTCAAGGACGCCATGCTTCGCACCCTGCAAGCCGCCGACATCGCCGGCATCAGGGCGCTGGCAGTTCATGCCAAAAATGAGGGTGCCCGCGCCTTCTATCAGCACTTCGACTTCATTGACTCCTCCTCAGACCCGCTGCACTTGTTCCTGCTGATCAAGGATCTGCGGCGGCATGTGAAGTAGGTGGACCCGGTAGGAAAGCGAACCCCGGCCTGCGCATTCTGACCGCTGCACTATATCCTCGACGAACGTCTCTTCCTGGCCGATAGCGGACCGTCGGATTCTCGTTGGTCCTGGTCAACGAAGCTGGCGCAGATGGGTCGTTAGTTGCCGGTCAGGTTGTCGCCAGCGATGGGCAGTTCCGACGGCGAGGCTGGTCAGATTATCTGGCGAAGCTGGTCAACAGGAACTGGATCAACAGGAACTGGACACCCATGTTTCGGTCCGTCAAGCCATTTGCGAGGCCCCGGTCCGGACACCGCAGTTCGCCGTGTTGGGCCAGTCTTCACTTCGATTCTTGGGTGTCCAAGGGATGGACGCTGAAATCGGGAGCCAATGGCGTGTCCTGCAGGAGTGCGCGAAAACGGGGTTGCGCGAAAACGGGATCAGAGTGGAAGGGCACTGTCTTGAGCGACCTCAGCAGCGGCCGCGGTGGCTAACCCATTGATGCGAAGGTAGCTCTGACGGCCCGACTCACTGTTGGCACCACCCAAACAGGGGGCCATGCGGCCGTCAGCTGGTCATGCACAGTAGATGCGGATCGACCCTGCAACAACAAATGGCTGATCAAGAGCCGGGCTCGTTCGACTTGGCCTGGCTTGATGATGGCGCTCGCTGCAGGCTCTCAGCCTCTCAGTCTTCGGAATCAGGGATTGCGGTGGACACCAGCACATAGCGCCCCTGCAGTAGCGCGCCGGCGCCGCCTGTCTGGCAGTCTGCATCGTCGGCGATCTCGATCTCGATCGACTGACCGAGAAACCGCAGCGCCAGGCTGCAGGGTTTGTTTTCGTCCAGACCATCAAACAATCCACGCGCGCTGCTGCCGTCGACGTGCAGCGCGACTTGCTCCAACTCCCCGAACGCCTTGATGCCGTACTCGTCCATTGGCCCCATGCCGGTACGCATCCAGAAGGCATCAAGGCGCAGCGTTTCGTCACCGGTCGGCGCGATCTGCACTCTGTTCCAAAGACCGTGGCCGGCGTACTGCCAGTAGATGCCGGTGCTTGCCGACTGCGCCAGCGCGTCGCCGCAGCGCGCCGAAAGCTGCCGTCGATTGGCCAGAGTTGCGCGCGCCTCGGCCCGCGCCTGATCAAGGTAAGCACCGGCCTTGAGGCACTCGCCAGCCTTCAGATGGGCTAGAGCCGCGTTGTTCAGGGCCAGATCGCGCGCCGCCTGCAGGCGCTCCTGACTGGCCTCGTCCGCGCTGTTCTGCAGGGCGGTTTCGGCGTAGTCGATTTGTCGACCAAAGCGCTCGACAGCCAACAGATAGTCACCGGCCTCGTAGGCGGCTGTACCAAGCCGATTGCAGCTCGTCACTGAATCGCAATCGGTTCCGGCAGCCAGACCGAACATCAGCAAACTGCTCAACAGCATTGAATTTCTCCTTTGCGACCGCTTGTATCGGCCATCGCGCCACGCCTCGTGAACAGACCTGTGTTATCGCCTCGGGTAGCGATAGCGACCACTGACCGCGTAGTCGAACAGCATGCCTTCTTCGCGCACCCCGCCGCCGATGTTGTGAATTAAAACATTAAGGACAAAGGGGGGGGTACCGCATGTCGGACCTCATCAGCGCTGGAGTGGCGTCTGAATGCTCGCGTGGATGAGGTAGCCATGGATTCACAGCGCGCCTCTTGCCGCGATCGGCGCAATTGTAAGTCCGACAGGCTGCTAGGCGTGTCATACCGCAAGCGGGAGGCGTCGCGCAGCCGGGTGGGTTGGTGCAGCTCGACAACATCTATCTTGGCAGCGAGCGCAACTGCCGAGAGCCACTGACGAAGAACGGTGTCAGGTGGGCGCATTCCAACGCTTTGGACCTATTCGATGAGCAGCGGACCAATCGACCGTTGCCTGAGAGCGCGCGAGGCGGGTGAGGATCGCGTCGGTGCGTTGGTCACCGAGCGCCGCTCGTGCCGCGCCGATCTCAAACAAGGCGTGATCCCATTCAGCACGACGAAGCTGCGCGAGAGCCATGGTGCAGGAGAAGGCGGCGTCGCGAGGGTCGGCGGCGAGGATGGTGGCCAAGTGCTCGATGACCCACTCATGGTCAAACACCCAGGCGGCCCCAATCAGGTTTCCGCTGGTGGTGGGCGAGGCGACCCAGGGGCGAAGCGATAGCGAATAGCGCAGGCGTGCTTCGAGGATGGCCTGATTACTTAGCAGTGCGATGTCCGCGCGAGTCGAGTCGTCAACATCTTGCCGAGGCAGGGCGGCAAGGATGGCTGCGGGATCAACCGCGCCAGTGGCAACGCGTGCGGCGGCGACGGCAAATTGGCAGCGCGTGGCGGTCCCGTTGGCGAGGAAATCGGCAAGCGTCAGACGAACACGCGCTACCCATTCGAGCTCATTGGGGATCAGCGCCCAAAGCTCGGCAAACCAGCCGACACCATCGCCACGCAACGCGTGGTAGCCGGTTTGCGGGCTGCCGTCGGCCGCGAGCGTGAGCTTGAACGGCAAGTCGTCAAGGGTAATTGGCACCTGATGTAGTTCGACAGAATCGAGCATGGCAATTGGACCAAAGGGGGCGGGGTCACTTATCCGATGAAGCCTACAGCTTCCGCGGGCCGTGTCCGCGGCTAGTAGCTGTCGGACTTGAGTCGTAATCGAACTCCTACGCGGATAACGCACTCGGGCGGATGCAGACGTTGCCCAGACTGGGAGTCGCGTGCTCGAGCAGAACTTTCCGGATCGAACGCCGACGCCGCTTTCGCTATTCTCGGGTCGAACATCGTTGGGGACCGCCACTTCTTATGCGGAGGCGGCCACGACCAGCATTCGAACGGAGGCAGACCGCGCGCGCGCAATTCGGAGCGCGTCCAGCTTTCGGTTGCGTGCTGTACCCGCGACAGAAGGAAGGTTGGCTCGGAACTGGAAAAAATAGCTGTCAGTGATGCCCGCCTTTTCACGAATAGAAATCGAAGCGAGCTCACTTCGCGCCCAATGACCTCAGGAGCCTACAGTGCCACTCATCGATCCCGCCGCTCGCACGCTGATCTGTATTGCTTTGTTCGTGTTCGGCCACGCGCACGCGCAGAACCTGTTGCAGAACTCCACGCTCGACGATGACCTTGATGCATGGAGGCATAGTCTGTACGTCAGCCACGTTGACGATGATGGCTGGCCCGCCCTTGGCGCGATGCGTTTCACCAGCGATTTCTGCTGCACCCAAGCAGCCAGCCAATGTGTGCCGGTCACAGGTGGCGCCAGCTACGAACTCGGTGCTGCATTGAAGCGTGGTTCGGAGTATAGGAAGTTCCTATACTTTGGGTGTCCACGTTAGCGCAAGGACGAGCATCAGCACAGCGGGTTGAACGGCCACATCCCCGCCGAAGTCTTCCATGGCCGCGCGCAAGCAATCACGGCTGTCAAACAGACGGCATTGGACAGCGCCTACCAGCGCAATCCGGAGCGCTTCGTCAACGGCGCACCACGCGCCAAAGCGCCGCCACACACTGTATCGATCAACCCGCTACCCGCATTGATCGTGACCCTGCCACACGCACTCGGCAGCAACGAAATAGACCACTCACCACCAGCCATCACGGTGAACCAATGACGGCCAACTTGTGAACTGACTGTCTCAAAGGTGTTGACGCGTTCCGGAACATCAGGACATGGATGCGCGGATGCAGGAAGAAGGCGGCTAGCGTTTTTCAACGTGCGTCAGCATGCCGATTGCTAGCTAGGCACCTGCGGTGTAGCGTGGGCATCCGCCGGGCAGTTTGTCCGAAGGGGAATCGATCATGTCAACTGCTGCTCATGCGCGTTGGTTGGGTGTGATCTGCGGCGTCGTCTGCGCCATTCCTCCTTTGGCTGCGGCTCCCGCGCCACTTGGCGACGTGGCGCAGATCGTAGCCGGCTCGCTGCACACATGCGCACTGGGTAGCACCGGCACGGTCAGCTGCTGGGGCGATAATTCCTTCGGCCAGCTTGGCCTTGGCGAAGATACGGCGCTCACTGCTCGTCCAACCCCGGTGCAAGTGCCGGGACTTGCCGGCATTCGCAGCTTGGCAACGGGATACGGACATACCTGTGCCATTACTGCTGAGCGTGGTGTGGTTTGCTGGGGCTTGAATGATTTCGGCCAAGTCGGCGCTGGCGACACCGGCTTCAGCCACAATGTGCCGGCCGCGGTGCAGGGGCTGCCTGGCCCTGTCAAAGCATTGGCGACCGGGTCGGGTCACAGCTGTGCGCTGTTAGAAGATGGACGCGTCAGTTGTTGGGGTAGAAATGAGCACGGCCAGCTCGGCGACGGCAGCATGGCGTCGCTTCGAGCGACGGCCGGACTGGTCAGCGGCCTGCCGGCAAGCGTGTTGCTGCTGGCTGCAGGCGACGAGTACACCTGCGCCAGCCTGAGCAATGGCGGCGTGAGCTGCTGGGGTGCCAATGGGACGGGCCAGCTCGGCAACAACAGCATGGCTGATTCGTTGCTGCCAACCGCAGTTCAAGGGCTCCCCGGAGGGGTTACAGCGATCGCGGGAAGTGCGCTGGCGACCTGTGCGCTGAGCACGGGCGGTGCCGTGTACTGTTGGGGTTCGCAGTATCCGTTGGGGGCGTTCGATGGCGGCTCGCTAACCGCGCGCCTTTATCCCGACTTCGAGAGCGGTTTTATCGCGATTGACGGCGGCGATTTCCATTTCTGCGCGCTGTCAATCAATGGCAGCGTTCGATGCTTGGGTGACGATGTAGACGGCCAGTTTGGCACCGGCCCACTTGACGGCAGCGCCGGCGCGCAAACCACCATCGATCTCGCTTCGGACGTAGTGCAAATCACCGCCGGAGGCCACCATACCTGCGCACGTGGGCGCAGCGGAATGGCGCAATGCTGGGGCTTGAATCGTGCGGGTCAGCTCGGCATCGACAGCATCAGCCTGCGCATCGTACCGACTCAAGTCACCGGGCTAAACAGCGGCATAAACGCGATCAGCGTCGGCAATCGGCACGGTTGCTCCTTGAGCACGGCCGGTGCCGTGAAATGCTGGGGCTATAACGGGAATGGTGAGCTGGGCGACGGCAGCACCCTCACCCGCCTCAATGCGGTGGGTGTGATCGGGTTGCAGCCAGGGATACGGGCAATCGAATTGGGCAGCGAATCGAGCTGCGTTATCAACGCCGCGCGGCGGGTGCAGTGCTGGGGTGCCAATCATGATGGTCGGCTCGGCAATGGCGGGCAGCAAAACAGTTCGGTGCCCGTCGATGTGATGGGTCTCGGCAATCTGGATGTCTTGGCCATCAGCATTGGCCGCTCGCACACCTGCGCCTTACTCATCAGCGGCGCTGTGCGCTGCTGGGGTACCAATGAGTTTGGACAACTGGGCGACGGCAGCACGACGAATCGGCCCATTGCGGTCCAGGTCACGGGTCTGGAAAGCGGCGTCGCCGCCATTTCAGCTGGCTTCTATCACACCTGCGCAGTGACCACGGCGGGGGCTATGCGCTGCTGGGGCATCAATCAATCGGGACAGTTGGGCGACGGCAGCAACACGGACAGACTAACGCCGGCGGCGGTTGTCGGCCTTTCGGCGGGCGTGGGCAAGCCAGCAGCGGGCGCGCTGCACACCTGCGCTTTGCTGACCAATGGCTCGGTATCGTGCTGGGGCAGCGCCGAGTTCGGCACGGTCTTGGGCGATGGTTCAATCATCGATCGCAACGTTCCTGGCGAAGTGCCCAGTCTGCGCAGCGGCGTGGTCGAATTGGCAGCAGGCTATAGCAACAACTGTGTGCGGTTTGCGGCGGGTTCTGTGCAGTGCTGGGGCCGCAACGTCGGCGACAACACCCAGCTTGCACGGCCACTGCCCACCGACGTCGCCGGCTTGAGTCGAGATATCACCGACATCGACGCGGGCGTCGGTGACCACAGCTGTGCCGTCATTTCCGGCGCAGCCCGCTGCTGGGGCGACAACACATTCGGTCAGATCGGCGACGGCACTACCCATGGCGAAACGCGCGCGATGAGCGTGCTGACCAACGAACTCGTGCGCCGCGTTGTGCCGATTACTGATACGGCCAACGCCGCAAGCAGCGCCGCGCATTTTGATGCCAGTGGCCGCTATGTGGTGTTCGAATCGGATGCCAACAATTTGGTCGTGGGCGACAACAATGGTGCCCGGGACGTGTTTCGCCAAGACCGCGATACGGGCGAGATCATACGGATCAGCGTTGACACCAGCGGTAGCCAGATTGCCGGTGCGGCAAGCGAATCGAGCATCACCGCTGACGCCCAACTGATCGCCTTTGTCGCGCCCGATAGTGCAGTCGGAAAACTCATGGGCGAAGGCGTCACTCAGCGCAAAGCCCGGCAAAAAGAAGGCTCCATGGCGATCTTTTTGCGCAACCTGCTCACCGGCTCCACGCAGCGGATCGCGAGCACGATGATGAGCGGCGGCTCGCCAATGCTCGCCCCGAGTGGTGGCAGCCTTGCCTTCAGCGCGTCGGTGACCGATTCCACACAAGGCGCTGTGGGGCAAGTCAATCTGTTCGTCGTGCCGCTGGGCCGAGCGGGCAACACCGTGGTCCCCGGTATCGTCAGCTGCATCAGCTGCAAGTCAATCAATACGGCAGGCGTCGGCACCGCCAGCAACGCGAATGGGGGCAGCAGCAACGGCGTACTGTCTGCGAATGGTCAATGGCTGGCCTACCAAACGGCGGCCGCCAATGCGGTGTCAGACAGCCCAGCCCCCTGCCCAACCGGAAGTAACCAAGTGATGCTGCGCAATATGTTGACCGGCGCAACGACGCGCGTCAGCCCACCGAGTTCGCTGTCAGCAAACAGCTGCGGCAGCGTCGGCAGTCAAAACCCCAGCATCGACTACGCCGGCCAAACCGTCATCTGGCAAACGGATCAAAGCTTGGCCAACGGCGACAGCAACGGGCTCTCGGATGTCTATGTCTGGCGCGCTGGTCAATCCAGTGTGACGCGCGTGAGTGCCGGCGGCGACGGTGTTGATACCGCCGGTGCGGCAACAGCCCCGCAGATCTCTGGCGATGGTCGCCAAGTGGTGTTCGTCAGCACCGCGTCGAATCACGATCTGGCGTTTCCCGACAACAACGACCGCGCCGACGTGCACAGCGTGAATCTAGCCGATCCGCAGTCGATTCAGCGCCTTTCGCGCACCGCCAACGGCAGCGAAATCAACGCCGCCAGCGCCAAACCCGTATTGAATTTCGACGGCAGCGCGGTCGCTTTCCAAACCACCGCCAGCAACCTCGCATCCGCTCTAGCCGGAAGCTCGACCATCTACGCTCGTAGCAATCCGCAGGCGCAGGCCAAGCGCACGGCAACATGGTGGATTCCGGCTGAAACCGGCTGGGGCTTGACCGTCTTCGATCAGGGCAGCGTGCTGGCTCCTGCGTGGTTCACCTACGACACCGATGGCGAGCCCACCTGGTTTCTGATTGGCGGCGCGTTTCCACAAGCCGATGGCAGCTTCCGCGGCGATGTTTTACGTCTGCGTGGCACGCCTTTTGATCAGATCAACGGACCCGCTACGCAGTCCGTCAATTCGGCTGGCACGGTCGTGATGACATTTGCTGGCGAAAGTCGACTGCAGTTTGCCTACACCGTTGATGGCTTCAGTCAAAGCAAAACGCTGGTGAAATTTCCGTTTGGCACGCGCAATTTCGGCTGCAGCACAACGCCGACCGCCTCCCGCAAAACCGCCACCAACTACACCGACCTATGGACAGGGGCCGGCGACAGCACCGGCTGGGGCCTGAGCTTGCTTCACGTAGACGACGGGCTGTTCGGCGCTTGGTACACCTATGACAGCGACGGCGAAGCGGTGTTTTTTGTCATTGTTACCAGTCGTCAGGCCGACGGCAGCTTCACTGGAACCATATTCCGCCAGCGCAACGGAACGCCGTTCTCTGCGATCAATGGCGCTCCGCCCAGTCTCGCGAGTGACGTCATTGGCACTACACGATTTGTCTTCAACGATGGCGAGTCGGCCAGCTTCAGCTACACCGTCGGTACGGTTACGCAGACCCGAATGATTGCCCGGCTGCTGGTCGGAACGGAGGCTCAACAGTGCCGATCGACTGATGCGGCGGGCAACTGACAGCGGATCTTCAGCGCTGCCGCGTATTACACTATTCGCGCGTGTTCAACGGTTCAATGAAAGCAGCCGCGAGCGTCTGGGCCGTTGATCGCAAAAGACTGGTGTTGACCTGCAGCGTGAGAGTATATTCAACTCAAACGCCCTTTTCGAACACTCTGGCGAGTAGGCGGTGGTCGCGCAAGCGCTGGTTTGGGCGCGGATCGGATGTTCGTGAGTGGAATTTCGGCATCGCGGGGGGCGCGCCGCCTCGCCGTCGGTGGCCATTTCTCGCCGATTTCCGGCAGCGGGCCGAGCCCGCCGGCCGCAATCGCTGCCGCCAATACTTGAACGTCCAGCACTTCAAGCCGTGCCGCCGGCAATAACCCGCCCGCGTCGAACCGCTCGCCTCGCACGCTAGAACATGCGCTCCCCAAAACGCCCTCGACTGTCTCTCCGCCATCGTCGCTACTCCATTCGAAAGGAGCAGCAGGCTGCGTCAGGTCGCCGGTGAAAAAGTAGGTGTCGTCAGCGGGCGGTTACCGTATTGCCAACACACTGACCATCGTTTGCCAGCAGCATTGACCAGCTTCGGCAGACAATCTGACCAGCCTCGCCGTCGGAACTGCCCATTGCTGGCGACAGCCTGACCGGCAACTAACGACCCATAACGGCCGTTAGAAATCGATCTTGGCCCTCGCAGAGCGGACATTCCCTGGCGCTTATTGGAGCGCTGTTCTGACGTGATGCGACTGGTCAGTTAGCACTGCGCAACATCGCCGGCGATTCCCAAAATTGCCGATCAGTTTTCGGCGAACTCAACACGCGCGCCATCATGGTTTGGTCGTGGCCCCTCCGCTCTGCAGATTGCGTTAATCAAGTAACACTCTGCCGATACGAGAAACCGACCATGAATTGCCGTCTGCGCTCCGTCGCCGCTGTCCTGTGCCTGTTGGCCGCACCGCACGCTTTTGCCGCCGATGCGGTCGATGCGTCGATCACGGTGCCGGGGCTGAGTCCGCCGCTGCCCACATCTCAGCTGAGCCACGGCTTTGCTGCGCTGGATGCGGGCGATGCCGAACAGGGTACGTTTCAGCTCAAGCTGATGCTGACCAACCAACCTGTCACCGACAAACTCGCGGAGCCGGCGAGCGATCCAAACATTGCCTTCATGCAATGGCGGATGCAGAACCAGGCGGGCGCGGCGAAGTCCCTGGTCTGGGCGGATTTCGACATCGATGCGAGCGGCAACGCCACCGGCGCGGTGCTCGGCCGCGGCTTCTCCGGCAGCCTGGGGCTGTACGACACAGATGTGATTGTGCGACTGACCCGCGTCGATGGCGAACGCGTGGCTGGCACCTTTGTCATCACGAGCAACAGCGCTCAGGGCCAAGGTACGTTCGACGTGCCGTGGCTCGACGTGGTCGGTGGCGAGACTTCGCTCAAGCAGCGCCTTGCCGCCTATCCGGAATTGTCCAAGGCAGCCGAGCAGGGCGCGCGCGAGACCTATGCCACGTACGTGCAGGCACTGCGCGAGGATCGCTCCTATGACGTGAGCCATCTGGCCTCGCACCACCTCGAGACCGGGCCTACCGGCCCCGACTCGGCCGCCAGCAGCCCATGGCCAGTGACGGTGTATGCCGCGCGCGTGCAATTGGATTCCGATCGCGAGGGCGTGCTCGATGCCGATGCCGCGAAGGTGGTGCTGGCCGCCTGCGAACGCGGAGCGCCGGGCGAACCCAATCGCGCCGTAGTCACATTGCGCCGCAGCGGCGCAGAGCGCCAATGGATGATCGAATCGAGCAGCAATGAGGGCGATGAACTCGCCGGGTTCGGTCCGCTAGCGGCGAGCTGTGCTGCCGCCAAGGGTTGAGCCTTGGCGCGCGCCGCAGGCAAGGTGTCCCGCGGTGCTGCGATGCGTGCGGCATCGGTGCGTCCCGTGTAGGGGCGTTGGAAGGCGCGACCACGGGGTAGCCATTTGCGGCGCGCACCCGGTTCACGCAGCGAATCGACAGATCATGGTCGCGCCTTCCAACGCTCCTACACGAACGCGCGCTTGAGTCGATGCGGGAATGGCATTCGCACGACGCGACGCGCAACGGTGTTGCGATCGTCTAGGCTAGGCCGCCGGCCACAGGGGACGCATCACGTCGCAGCAGAGGTGCAATGATCGCGGTGTCCGCCACCGCTGCTCGGCGCGCGCGTGGCTCCAGCGCCTTGAGCTGCTATCGGGCATCGTGGCTTTGGTGGCGTGCGCGTCGCCACCGACACGATCCATCCCGGCGCGCACCGACGCGATGGTCGCTGCTGCAGGTCCGCTCGCGGTCGAGGCCGGACTCGAGATGCTGCGCGCCGGTGGCAGCGCGGTCGATGCCGCAATCGCGGTAGCAGTGACGCTGGGACTGGTCGAACCCGAATCGTCCGGCGGCGGCGGTGCTTTCTCGTGCACTACCGCGCACGCGATGCGGCGATCGATGCCTACGACGGTCGCGAGTGCGCAGCCGCCGGTGACTTGAACCTCAGCGTGCTCGATGCGGGGCGATGGAATCGGTATGCGACTGCTGTCGACTGCAATGGCGCAAGCACGCCTCAGGGGTGTTCGCCGTTTCTTCTTGGGTGCAACGCCGGCTTATACGAGAGACTTGGATTCAAGACGGTCTGCTAGGCACGCGTCTGGGTATCTGGCGAAACCCACCAAGCGTAGCTGTGCGCGTGACGACCCCAATCCTCGCACACTTCCAAACGACTGTTGCTGGCCGGGTGGTGACCGATACCGGGTCGGCCGCCACAGCGGGCAGTTCTCGACCCTTTTCTGCCCTTCGGGATGACAGGAATACACAGAATCCTGCTCACGCTGGCTCATTCCCGGCACTGCAGAGTGAGGCTAAACGCAGCTAAAACTTACTTGGCGTCGTTGGCTAGGAGTCCGAAAATCGTGTGCAACCATGTCTGTCGTTGAAACTTGGTGGCGCAGAAGTCGCTCATGGCGAAGTTGGAAAGCGTGTTGCGCACTGCGCAACGCCCGGTTAGACTGAGTCATGATCAAGACGATCCGGCACAAAGGCCTCGCCAAGCTGTTCGAGAGTGGAAGTGTCGCTGGGGTCCAATCAAGTCATGCGAAGCGACTCAGACTGCAACTTGCTGCTCTGGATTCGGCGCAAGTCATCGATGACATGGACATCCCCGGCTTTGGCTTGCACCCACTCAAAGGCAAGCTCAAAGGTCGCTGGTCAATTTGCGTCAACGGTAACTGGCGCCTGACTTTTGAGTTGAGAGATGGAAACGTCTATGTGCTCGACTACGAGGACTATCACTAATGGCTATGCACAACCCTCCGCACCCTGGTGAATTCATCATCGGTATTTATCTCGAACCTAATGGCATCAGTGGTCGGGAACTGGCGGCAAAGCTTGACGTTGCAGCATCCACGCTGAGTCGCGTGTTGAATGGGTCCAGCCGAATTACGCCCGAGATGGCGTTGCGCCTGTCCAAGGCGATCGGCCGCACGCCTGAGAGTTGGATGACTATGCAGGACAGTCATGACCTTTGGCTCGCTAAGAAGAGCGTAAATCTTAGTCGGGTCGAAAAGCTTGAGCTGCGTGCAGCCTGATTCGGTCGAGATGAGCCGCCCCGCGGTTGAGTAGCGGTTCTGTTTAGAGCTCAACGTCCGCTTTGCGGCACTGTCGGCAGTCACAAAGCGAACGTCCGAAGCTGGCCGAACTGAGCCGGTCGCGATGAGCGCAATCCTACGGTGATCAAAAACAGCGAGCTGATCAGCGCAGGCCGGAACTGGTGATCAGGTCGACCGGAATGCGCACCAACCAAACTTCAAGATGGCTGCCGTCAAGAGCTCTTTGTCAGGCGACGGCGAAGCGGACGTGGCCATATGAAGCCCAGAGTGATGAAGAGTTCCATTCTTTCATCGGTGCAGGAAGCTGAAGTGGTTCCCAGCTGCACTCAGCAAATGCGCGGCATCTCGATTACCTTCCCATGGATCGGGCGCCTATAAGGTAGCGGCTTGTTCGCGTGATCTTCAGGCGAAGACGACACAACAACGAGAGTCGCCGAAATTGTCTGCAGGGTCACGCATGTGTTGTCGTGCGAGGCGAGCGATTCGACGCGTGCGGCCTATTGTCGGCGGCACTGCCCAATGGTCAGGACCTTCAAGTATTGGCAGATGCGTTTGAGATGTTTGCGTCTGCGAAGACAGCGTCGCACTGATCGACCTTTCGATTCGGCATCGGTACCTTAGTCTGCGACTTCTGTCGTAATCCTAAAAGGCACTTGCATGGCCCGGTATTCCGATCGCGACACATCTCCCATCTTGGAAGCCGCTGGCCGATGGGCAAAAACCTGCCTTGAGGGCGATGGATCCATTTTTGGCCAAGACCAAGTTTGGACAGCCGACAACTTCGCGTTGCTTGATCAGCATTTCGTTCAACGTCCGAATGATGGGCCGGGCGACTTCTTCGAGAAATTAGCGACCCAGCTATCTGATGCGCCGCCTGGCGTTTCGAAGCTCATGAGCGAGCTGCTGTGGGCGATGTTTCTGTTTCCTTCGAATGTCGGGGCTGACAAGAAGCGCGAGGGCATTGCTCGGGCTTGGAGCTTTTCCGGCTCCGAACTAGACCTGAACAACCCTTTTCTTACCGACGACGTTCTTGCAGGAATCGGCTCGGCCGGCACCGCATTCAACACCATGCGGTGGTGGGAGTTGCTCTATGCAATCTCTTTGTTCACCTCGCTCAAAACTATGCCGCCAGGGCAGCGCTTAGAACTTGTTTCTAACTATGAGCAGCTCAGCGACTGGCTGGAAAAATTGCCGCGTGAGGGTGATCGTCAGTATCGGCACATGCTGCGATTCCTTCTCTTCCCCGATCAGGTCGAACGCATGTCGAGCAACGGCGACAGGCGCCGCGTTCTGCTTGGCTTCGGCGTAGCCAACTCGCGCGAGATGAAGAACTGGTCGGATCGCCAATTCGATGATGCGATGCAAGCGCTTCGCCGCAGGCTCGAATCCGAAAAAGGATCGAGCGACCTTGATTTTTACAGCACTGAACTAATGCCGCGATGGAAAACAGCTAAGGCAGAGCCAATGCAAGCGGGCGCAGCTTCCAAGTTCAACATCGGCTATAACGAACTTCGCGAGCGCTTTCTGCAGCACATGCCAGGGCTGACTTCGTTCGCCAGTCACACGTCCTATGTGTCGACTGAGCGGGCCTATAAGGACGAGTTGGTAGATCTGTTCGAAGAAGCGGTCGCTCCGCAAATCCGGCAAGCAGACTGGCTTGCCGCGGGCAGAGCTGCAATTGCGCTACTGACACGACCATTGCGTCACGCCTCGAACAAACCCCAGAACATCGTCGGCTGGCGCTACATCGACCTTGTGAGGAAACTCGACGAACAACGTTGCTCAACTTTCGGTAAGTGCCTGGCAGAGCTAATCGATGAGGAAAGCCCCATCGAGGAGCGTGTCGATGACTTTGTCGATGCTCTTTCAGAAATCGTAGGCCCCGAACACGCTGTCGCAGCCGCAGCGCAGCGCTCAATTACAAGCTTCTATCTGACGCTCGCGAGTCCAGATAAACATCTGTTTCTGAAGACTCAGGAAATGCAGCAAGCGTTTCGCCGGCTCGACCCCAGCTTTCAATGGAGCAGTGGTCCATTGCGGGGCAGCGATGTCGTCCGAGCGGAATCAATCGCTGAGCAGGTGTTTGAGCGCCTGCAGGCTGAAGGATGGCAACCCAAGGATCTGATCGACGTACAAACCTTTCTATGGGTCGCCGTTGGCTATGGCGACGTCAATCGAGTAGCTGAAATGGATTCAGAAGAAATCGAAGAGACGTTACCCTCAGTGCGCTCAAATGCGAAAGCCGCGGTGCGCCCGCTCAACCGCATTTATTTTGGGCCTCCCGGCACCGGAAAGACCTACACGTTGCAGCAGCTTCTCAAGAGCGACTACAGCGAAGCGTCGGCGACAATTGACCCGCACGTTTGGCGAGCTGAGCAAATCGCTAGCCGAATAGGATCGCTAACGTGGTGGGAAGCGCTCGGAGCGGCGCTCCACGATCTCGCCAGACCCGCCACCGTGCCTGAGCTTGCACAACACCCTTTCATAGCAGCAGTCGCTTCGGCGAAACGCCGCACCGGCGGGATACGCGCGACGTTGTGGGGAACCCTGCAAAACCACGCACCGATCGAATCGACAACGGTCAACCTGATTCGACGACTGCCTCCTTTCATCTTCGACAAGTCATCAGATTCTGCTTGGCAGCTGGTGGGTCCTTGGAAAGACGCTCTCGCCGATACGCTGGAGAGCCTAGACAACATTAAACAGGGGCCAAAGGCAACCGACGCGCCGCTAGAACGCCACTCATTCGTCACCTTCCATCAGTCGTTCTCTTACGAAGACTTCATGGAAGGGCTGACGCCGATCGCGGATGAGATCACCGGCAAAATCCGCTATCAGGTCAAGAAGGGCGCATTCCTGAGACTGTGCGAGCGCGCCAGATTAGACCCCGATCATGCGTATGCGATGGTCATCGACGAGATCAACCGGGGCAACGTCAGCAAAGTGTTTGGTGAGCTGATCACGCTTATTGAACCGGACAAGCGCGCGGGAGCCCTCAATGCGCTTTCTGTCACGCTGCCCTATTCCGGCGAGTCATTCAGCGTGCCTGCCAATGTTCACCTGATCGGCAGCATGAATACGGCCGACCGCTCGCTGGCCGGCCTCGACATAGCGCTGCGTAGACGGTTCCAGTTTGTTGAAGTGCCGCCGCAGTCGGAACGGCTGAAAGGCATCAACATCGCTGGCGTTGAAATGTCGGCCCTGCTCGATGTCATGAATCAACGCATATCGATTTTGCTAGACCGCGATCATTGCCTTGGACATGGCTATTTCATGTCGCTTGGAGACAATCCTGGATTGACCGAACTTGCAGCTCTATTTCGCCAGCAGATCGTTCCATTGCTGCAGGAGTATTTCTTCGAGGATTGGCAGCGGATCGCTTGGGTATTGAATGACCATCGAAAGCCAAAAGGGCTTCGATTTGTTGTCAAAGCTGAGTCGCCGACACAGTCGTTGTTCGGCACCACGTCCGAAATACCTGTCGATGCAAACCTATGGGCACTCGACGAGGAAGCGTTCTCTAATATTGAGAGCTACCGCGGCATCGTCAACGCCAGCGACGCTTAACCGCATGCAGTCGGTCATCGTCCGTGAGTACGCGCGGCTAACCACTGCCGCCGTGGCGCGCGTTTCGTTGGACGAGGCAAGAATTTCAGAATCGGCATTCGACTGGCTCTGCCAGGAGAGCGCTCGTCTGCGCGGCTTCGGCGCTTCACTCGTGCAAATGGACAGTCGCCGCTGGCTGCGGCTAGACAACTACGTGGGCGTTATTGAGACGCCCTGCGGCACGCGAATTGAGATTCTGCCGAAGTGCTCAATGGAGGGCGACGACCCGCGTGACGCGCGCCGGCTTCTGAGAAAGATGCTGACGCGTTGCTTAGATTTGACGACACGTGAAACCGGGCCGACGGATCTTCAAACCTTTGATGCTCCGCTTACCGAGTGGGTCATGCGGCAGTTCCTGCAGGCACTAGACGCGCTAGTAAAACGGGGACTGCGATTTGGCTATCACGCTGTGCAAGACGAGCAGCGTTTCCTTCGCGGTCGGTTGCAGGTCGCAAAGCAGCTGCGCCAGCCACCTAGTCGACAGCATCTGCTCCAGATCGAGCACGATGTCTTTGATGCCGACCGCCCAGAGAATCGTCTGCTGCGTCTGGCGCTCAACCGCGTCTGCCGCGCTACTCGCGATTCAAGCAACTGGCGCCTGTCGCACGAGCTCGCAACCTTTCTTGCACCGATACCGCCAAGCACAGATGTCGTCAGCGATTTTCGACGCTGGCGCAATGACCGATTGCTCGCGCACTACCGCAACGTGCGCCCATGGTGCTCACTGATTCTCAACGAGGAAATGCCGCTGACCGTGCATGGTGGTTGGCATGGCAGCAGTCTGCTATTCCCGATGGAAAAAGTCTTTGAGCGCTATGTCGAGTCTTGCCTACGCCAGAATTTGCCGAGCGGTGCCCAGCTAAAAGCCACCGCGTCCACCCAACATCTCGTCGCACGTCATCGCACCTCCCCCATGTTTCTGCTGAAACCCGACTTCTTGCTGCGGCAAGACAAGCACACATGGGTGCTTGATACCAAGTGGAAGCTGATCGACGAGAGCCTCGCAGGAGGCAAAGACAAATACGGACTGAGTCAAAGTGATTTCTATCAGCTCTTCGCCTATGGCCAGCGATATTTAGACGGGCAAGGCGATATGTTTCTTGTCTTCCCGAGAACGCCACAGTTCAGCCAACCCCTCGACGTATTTGAATACTCCGATGCGCTTCGCCTATGGGTTGTGCCGTTCGATCTGGAATCTGGGCGGCTGCTGGGTGGTCCTCTCGATCCATGCCATCAGAACGCAGACCTAATCGTTCCTCGCACGAACGGATAGCATCAGCCCTCCCCTGCCCGTTAACGCCAACGCCTGTGCGTAAACGTCAGTTCGCAGGATTTCACGGAAGAGATTGATCAAGCAATGAGCAACCAGTTCTCCAAGCTCGCCAGCGATATGTGGGGCCTCGCGGATTTGCTGCGGGGCGACTTCAAGCAGAGTCAGTACGGCCGGATCATCCTGCCCTTCACCCTGCTCCGCCGGCTGGAGTGCGTGCTCGAAGCCGACAAGGACGCCGTTCTGGCCGAGGCTGAGCGGCGCCGCGAGATGCCGGAAGAGGCGCGCGAGAAATTCCTGCTGAAAGCGGCAGGACAGGCGAAATTCTTCAACACCTCGCCGATGGATCTGTCGAAGCTCGGCACCACCGACATCAAGAGCAACCTGCTGACCTACGTGCAGTGCTTTAGTCCCGATGCGCGGGAGATCTTCGAGCATTTTCGATTCGATGAATTCGTCCAGGCGCTGGCCGGCGCCAATCTGTTGTTCAAGGTCGTACAGCGGGTGGCGGCGATGGATCTGCATCCGCAGACGGTCAGCAACCACGAGATGGGGCTGGTGTTCGAGGAGCTGATCCGGCGCTTCGCCGAAAGCAGCAACGATACCGCCGGCGAGCACTTCACCCCGCGCGACATCGTCCGCCTGACCACCTCACTGGTGTTCATGGAAGACGACGAAGCGCTGCGCGACGCAGGCATCATCCGCACCATTTATGACCCAACGGCCGGCACGGGTGGCTTTCTCTCCAGCGGCATGGAGTACGTCTTCGAGCTCAATCCCAAGGCGCGCATTGTGCCGTTCGGGCAGGAGCTCAACCCCGAGAGCTACGCCATCTGCAAGGGCGACATGCTGATCAAGGGCCAGGACGTGGCCAGCATCAAGCTCGGCAACACGCTCAGCGACGACCAGCTGTTCGCCGATCGCTTCGACTACATGCTGTCCAATCCACCGTTCGGCGTCGACTGGAAAAAGATCGAAGAAAGCATCAAGACCGAGCAATCGCAGAAAGGGTTCGACGGCCGCTTTGGGCCGGGCCTGCCGCGGGTCAGCGACGGCTCGCTGCTGTTTCTGCTGCACCTGCTGAGCAAGATGCGCGACTACGATCCCGGTGATCCGAATCGCAACGGCGGCCGCATCGGCATCATCCTCAACGGCTCGCCGCTGTTCACCGGTGGCGCCGGCAGCGGCGAAAGCGAAATCCGCCGACACGTGCTGGAAAACGATCTGCTCGAAGCGATCATCGCGCTGCCCACCGACATGTTCTACAACACCGGCATTGCGACCTATATCTGGGTGCTGTCGAACAAGAAAACCGCCGAGCGCCGCGGCAAGGTGCAGCTGATCAACGGCGTGCACTGCTACCAGAAGATGCGCAAGTCGCTGGGCAGCAAGCGCCAAGAAGTGGGCGACGAGCACATCGCACTGATCACCCGCACCTTCGGCGCGTTTGAGGCGGTCGAGACCACCGCGCTTGATGTCGAGACCGACGCGCCCTCCAGCCGCGGTCGACCGTCAAGTAAGAAGGCCGACAAGCGCGTATTCGGCAGCAAAATCTTTGACAGCCACGAATTCGGCTACCGCCGCATCAGCATCGAGCGCCCGCTGCGCCTGAGCGCCCAGCTCTCGCCCGAAAGAATTGCCACGCTGCGCTTTGAGGGCGGCAAGCTCGGCCCCGCCATGCAGCGGCTATACGAAGCGTTCGGCCAAGGCTGGAGCGACGCCAGCTACGGCGACCTGTCCGCCGTCAGCGCCGAAGCCCGCGCCCTGCTCAAGGCCGAGTTCAGCGATCTGAAGGAAAAGCAGATCAAGGATCTACTCGCGCCCCACATCTGGCTGGCGCAGAAGGCGCTGCTGGAGAAAGGTCAAGCGCTGGCCCGCGTCATCGGCGAGGCGCAGCACGACGACTGGAATGCCTTTCAGGACGTGCTGAAGGATGGCATCAAGCAGGCTGACATCAGCTTCGACGCCAGCGAGAAAAAGCAGCTCGAAGCCGCCATCAGCTGGACCAACTCCGACGCCGAGCCGGTGATCAAGAAGGTGCTGAAGGGCAAAGCCAAACCGATGTACGGCAGCGTGGCGTACAAGGGCGAAGTCGTCAGCTTCCAGCCCGACAGCAATCTGAGGGACAACGAAGACGTGCCGCTGACCGCCGCCACCGCGCGCGGCGCCAACGTCGATGCCGTCAACGAAGCCTACTTCCAGCGCGAAGTCGCCCCGCACGTCAGTGATGCCTGGATCGACGCCGGCAAGACCGACGCCCGTGATGGTGGCATCGGCATCGTCGGCTACGAGATTCCGTTCAACCGGCATTTCTACGTATACGAACCGCCGCGCGGTCTGGAGGAGATTGATACGGACTTAGATGTGCTGAGTCGGGAGATTATGGAGATGCTGCGGGAGGTGCATGTGTGAGTAACGCCTTACCCCAATATTCCACATACGTATCGAGCGCGGCGCCTTGGCTTGGTGACACCCCGAGCAGTTGGCGAACGCTACGTGGGAAATTTGTCTTCCACGAGATTCAAGAGCGCTCAGAGCTTGGCGACGAGACCTTACTTTCAGTTTCCGAGTACTACGGGGTCAAGCCAAGAGGCGAAACCATCGAAGAGGGTGAGTTTCTCTCGCGCGCGGAGTCTCTGATCGGCTACAAGAAGTGTGGCGTAGACGATTTGGCAGTCAACATCATGCTTGCTTGGAAAAAGGGGCTTGGCGTTTCCAGGTTTTCCGGCATCGTCAGCCCCTCTTACGCAGTCTTCCGGTTTGGGCACGTTGCTGCGCCGGAATACATGCACTACTTGCTAAGAACGGACCTGTACGCAGATCATTTCAGGTCTCGCTCTACGGGCATCATGGACTCCCGCTTGCGCCTTTACCCTGACTCGTTTCGCGATATCGAAATACTGCTCCCTTCGCTGGGCGAACAAACCCAAATCGCCCGCTTCCTCGACTACGAAACCGCGAAGATCGACCGGCTGATCGACAAGCAGCAGCAGCTCATCGCCTTGCTCAAGGAAAAGCGCCAGGCCGTCATCAGCCACGCCGTCACCAAGGGCCTAAACCCCAACGCCCCCATGAAAGACTCCGGCGTCGAGTGGCTGGGACAGGTGCCGGCGCATTGGGATGTGCGGACGATCGCCAAGTGTATGGACAAGATCACGAACGGCTACGTCGGGCCTACTCGTGACATCTTGGTCCCTGTCGGCGTGCCCTACGTACAGGCGACCCATATCAAGAGAGGGAAGGTCAATTTCGACGATGGATACTTCGTCCAAACAAGGTGGAGTCAGCAGCACAGCAAGTCGATTCTTCGAAGCGGAGACGTTCTGGTTGTACAGACCGGTGCCGGAACTGGTGACATCGGTCTGGTTTCGCAGCAAGAAGCCGGCTTCAATTGTCACGCCTTGATCATCTTGAGCGCTCGCGCGGCGGAGATGACCGGCAGTTTCCTAAGTCTGGTCCTGCGCTCGGAGTACGGACAAGCTGTGTTGTTCTCGATTCGGACCGGGGGTATGCATCCGCATCTCAATTGCGGCGAGGTGAAGTTCGTGCGCGTACCAGTTCCATCGATTGCAGAGCAGTCTGATATATCGACTCACATCGAAAGACAGGCCAACGCGTTCGACACACTTGAGGCGCGCGCCCTAGATGCGGTTGACCTGCTCCAAGAACGCCGCACCGCCCTGATCTCCGCCGCCGTCACCGGCAAGATCGACGTCCGCGGCTGGACGCCGCCCGACGGCGACGAGGAAGCACAGGAGGCCGCATGACTGCCGATGCAAGAGAAGCGGCCTTTCAAAACGACATCCTGCGTGAGCTGGTCGATGGCGGCTGGGTGCAGGGCTCAGCGAATGGCTATGACCGCCAACGGGCCTTGTATGGCGACGACTGCCTGGCCTTCGTCAAGCAGACGCAGCCGAAGGTCTGGGCCAAGTACACGACGCTCTACCCGAATGATCCAGAGACGACGTTTCTGGATCGGCTGGCGTCGCAGCTCGACAAGGCCGACCCGAATGCCTCGGACAAACATCTGCGCAGCTTCGGCACGCTGGGCGTGCTGCGCCATGGGCTGAAGGACAAGGCCTGCCAGTTCACGCTGTGCCAGTTCCGCCCGGAGCATGCGCTGAATCCAGACACGCTGGCGATGTATCAGGCCAACATCCTGCGGGTGGTGCCCGAGGTGGTCTACAGCCCGTGGGCGTCGGCGGCGCAGCTCGCTGAGAGTGGCACCCGGGCCAAGGCCTGGCGCATTGATCTGGTGCTGTTCGTCAACGGTGTTCCGGTGGCGACGATGGAGCTCAAGAGCGAGTTCAAGCAGGCGGTCCAGCGCGCCATTTCGCAGTACCGCAAGACCCGCCTGCCGCGTGACCCGGACACCAACCGGATCGAGCCGCTGCTGTCATTCAAGCGTGGCGCGCTGGTGCACTTTGCGGTGAGCCAGTACGAGGCCTATATGAGCACGCGGCTGGCCGGACCTGACACCCACTTCCTCGCCTTCAACAAGGGCACCTCGGAGGGCGGCGCGGGCAATGACGTGCACGAGGACGAAAGCCGCTACGCCACCGATTATCTGTGGCGCGAGGTGCTGGCGCCGGACAACCTGCTCACCGTCATCGGCCGCTTCATCCATCTCGAAATTAAGGAGAAGGAAACCTGGGAGGGACGCAAGTACCGGCAGGAGACGCTGATTTTTCCGCGCTACCACCAGTGGGATCTGGTCACCCGACTGCTGGCAGCAACGCGCGCGGAAGGCCCGGGCCACAAGTACCTGGCGCAGCACAGCGCCGGCTCGGGCAAGTCGAACTCCATCGCCTGGACAGCGCATCAGCTGTCGTCGCTGTACGACGACGCCGGCGACAAGGTGTTCCACTCGGTGATCGTGGTGACCGACCGCACCGTGCTCGACTCGCAGCTGCAGGACACCATCTACCAGTTCGAGCACGCCGACGGCGTGGTGGGACGAATCAATCGCGACGAGGGGCAAGGCAGCAAGAGCGAGAAGCTGGCGGCGGCGCTGGAATCGAGCACGCCGATTGTCATTGTCACTATCCAGACCTTTCCGCACGTGCTGAAGGCGATCGAGAACAGCCTCAGCCTGAAGGAGCGTCGCTTCGCGATCATCGCCGACGAGGCGCATTCATCGCAGACCGGCCGAACCGCCAACGAGCTGCGCGCGGTGCTGTCGAAGGACGGCAGTCCGCGCGACAGCGATGCGGACGACGACGAGCTGACGCTGTCGGCAGAAGACCTGCTGGCGGCAAGTGTGGAAGCGCGGCGTGTGTCGCCGAATCTGAGCTACTACGCCTTCACCGCCACGCCCAAGGCGAAAACACTGGAGCTGTTCGGCCGGCTGCCCGAGCCTGATCAGCCGCCGTCCCGGACCAACAAGCCGCACCCCTTCCACGTCTACTCGATGCGCCAGGCAATCGAGGAGCGCTACATCCTCGATGTGCTGCAGAACTACACCAGCTACAAGGTGGCCTACCAGCTGGCGCAGAAAATCGCGCGCGCCGACGAAGAGGTTGACTCCAAGAAGGCGCGGGTGAAACTCGGCCAGTGGGTGAAGCTGCACGACTACAACATCGCGCAGAAGGTGCAGGTGATCGTCGAGCATTTCCGCGCCACCGTAGCCGGCCTGCTGGGCGGACACGCCAAGGCGATGGTGGTAACCGGATCGCGCAAGGAGGCCGTGCGCTACAAGCTGGGCTTCGACAAGTACGTGACGCTGCGCGGCTATCGCGGGCTGAACGCGATGATCGCTTTTTCTGGCGACGTGCAATTTAACGAGCAGGATCCGAACGCTGATGCGCTGCTCGGCAACAGCTACACCGAGGCCAACATGAATCCGGACCTGAAAGGTCGGGACCTGCGCAAAGCCTTCGACAGCGACGACTACAGCGTGATGATTGTCGCCAACAAGTTCCAGACCGGTTTCGACCAGCCAAAGCTGTGCGCGATGTACGTCGACAAGAAGCTGGCCGGCGTGGAATGCGTACAGACGCTGTCGCGGCTCAACCGAATCTATCCGGGCAAAGAAGAAACTTACGTCCTCGATTTCTTTAACGATCCGGCCGACGTGTTGATCGCTTTTCAGGAGTATTACGAGACCGCCGCCCTGCTTGATGTCAGCGACCCAGAACACATCTGGCTGTTGCACGAGAAGCTGTGCGCGTCGAGCATCTTTTTGATGAGCGAAGTGAACCGATTTGCGGAAGTGTTTTACACGCGCAGCAAGAGCCAAGCGGCCATCAGCAATATCTGCAAGCCAGCCGTTGAGCGGTGGCAGACACGCTACAAAGATGCGCGCCAGCAGGCCACACGACAGCGCGAGCTGCTAGCGCGAGCCAAGCAGACCGGAGACGCGGTGCTGATAGGCAACGCCGACACCGAGCTGAAGAACGCGACCAAGCTGGTGAGCGCGCTGGAAGACTTCAAGAAGGACCTGACGTCTTTCGTTCGCTACTACGAGTTCATGAGCCAGATCGTCGACTACGACAGCACCGATCTTGAGAAGCTCAGCCTTTACGCCCGCCACCTTGCTCCGCTACTGCGTGAAAGCCGGCCCGACGACGAACCCGTCGATCTTTCCTCGGTTGAACTGAGTCACTACCGGCTCAGCAAGATCATGCAGCAAGACCTATCGCTGGCGCGCGGCGTTGGCGAAGGCTTAACGCCCGCATCGGACATCGGCACTTCGAAGGCGAAGAGCAAAAAGGACGAGTTTCTGTCGCAGATTATTCAGCGCTTAAACGAAACCTTCATCACTGAAGGGCTGACCGAAAACGACCTGCTCGACTACGCCCGTACGATTACCAACAAAGTGGGCGAAAACACAGCCGTGATGCAGCAAATCCGCAGTAACTCAGCCGACCAAGCCATGCTCGGCGATTTCGCGAATGCCCTCGACAACGCCGTGATGGAAAGCAGCGAAGCCCACCAGAATCAGATGAACCAAGTACTCACCGACAAAACCGTCGCCGCCAGTTTTGGGCGGATTGTTTTTGAGCTGCTTGTGGCGCAGATGAAGGAGCCGGGTGGAGTGACGGGCGCGAAGCGTGCTGGGCCTTCCGGAACGCGTCAACACCTTTGAGACAGTCAGTTCACAAGTTGGCCGTCATTGGTTCACCGTGATGGCTGGTGGTGAGTGGTCTATTTCGTTGCTGCCGAGTGCGTGTGGCAGGGTCACGATCAATGCGGGTAGCGGGTTGATCGATACAGTGTGTGGCGGCGCTTTGGCGCGTGGTGCGCCGTTGACGAAGCGCTCCGGATTGCGCTGGTAGGCGCTGTCCAATGCCGTCTGTTTGACAGCCGTGATTGCTTGCGCTCGGCCATAGAAGACGTCGGCGGGGATGTGGCCGTTCAACCCGCTGTGCTGATGCTCGTCGTTGTACCAGTCGAAGAAGTCGCCGCACCAGCTGCGCGCATGGCTGCTGTCGGTGAACCGAGTTGGGTAGTCGGGCTGCGTCTTGAGCGTCTTGAAGTGCGCCTCCGAGAAGGCGTTGTCGTTGCTCACGCGGGGTCGCGAGTGGCTGGCATCGATACGCAGTTCGGCCAGCAGGTCAATGAAGTTTCTTGATGTCATCGGCGCACCGCGATCTTGATGAACGGTCAGGCTATCGGCCGGGATCGGGTGCGAGGCGACGCAGGTACCTACGAAGCGACAGGCCAAGGCGCTGTTCTCAGTACCGGCGATCATCCAGCCCACCACGTAGCGGCTGAACAGGTCGATCAGCACGTACAGGTACAGCCACGCACCGCGTTCATGCAGGGCCAGCTTGGTGATGTCCCAAGTCCACACCTGGTTGGGCGCAGTGGCCTCCAGACGGGGCACAGCGTGGGTTTGCGGCGGGCGGATGGGGCGGCGCTCACGGGCCTCGCCGGCGTCCTTGAGCAGACGCTGCATGGTCCGAATCGAGCACAGAAACGTGCCTTCCGCGAGCAGCGTGTGATAGGTGTGCGCCGGCGTCTGATCGCAGAACCGCGGGCTGTGGAGGTGCGCCAGAATCGCCATGCGCTGGGCTTCAGGCAGGCGGCGGTGTGATGCCTTGCAAACCCCAGCGCGAGCCGCCGCAGGCCGCAGGCGACGGTAGCCGGTTGCACGCGCCCCATCCAGCGCGGTGCATGCCCGGGTGCGTGGCAGGCCAGACCCAGCGATCAAGGCGTGCAAGACAGTTCGTCCTGCTGCATCGCGCTGAACATCGCCTGCACTTTTTTTTGGAGTTCGACCAGACCATTGACGATGACCAGTTCCCGCTCCAGCTTCTTGACTTGGCTGTTCAAGGCGAGAATCTGGCGGTCCTTGGCATCGTGCTTGGGTGCCGGTCCTGGACGCTGGGGACGCAGGCCTTGAGCGCCTGACTTGGCTTGCTGCGCGCGCCAGTCCTGAAGTTGAGAATGGTAGATGCCTTCTCGACGCAGCAGTGCGCCAAGCTCACCATGAGCGCACGCGGCGGCGGCTGCCAAGATGCGCTGCTTGTCGGCTGCACTGAACCGGCGTCTGCCAGTTGTGCGAGGGGCAACCACTTCCACGGAAGATGTCGATTCTGGCGGGCTAACCCGCAACGGCTTTGGCATGGGAATCTCCGATCAAAGCCGCCCTGAAATGAGGAAGAACTTACAGCGTCACTGTCTCAGGGATCATAGGCGCGTAGGGGCAGCGCATTGAGTCGACGACGTGCTCATAGCTTGTCCGCTTAACCGCTGTGAATTTGGAGCCCCGTCAGCCATCCCATGCCCGCCATAGCGATCTTCTTTTCCCGCGTAACTACTGAGTTGGGAAGCTATGACGCTGTGCTGCGCCGATATCTGGCTTCGGCGCCGGGTGCAGTCCTCAAGACTCATGAGGACCTGCTGTCCTACGAGTCCGGATTCTCGACCTTGGACAAGCTGTGGGACTGGATTAGCCTTGCATCCCGGGCTCGTCGAGTTGTTCCGCCGGCGGAAAAACCTGCTTCTTAAACCCGATTGCCGCACGCGCGAGGTTCTCGAGTGCCTTCTTGCCCGTCCCGGCATCCTCACTCAGCCAGCGGTCGAAGGTCTGATCGAAGTTCAAATTGAACTGCTGCGGGTTGACTGGGAGGCAGAGCCGGTAGGTAAGTCAGCACTCGCTCTGGTCTCACAGATCGGAAGTCAACTCAGTAACTCGGCGACAGCGTGGTCCTACTCTGCCGATGCCTTGCTGGATGTGGTTCTACTACTTCAACAATCTGACATTGCGGAAGCGCAAGGCCTGGGCGTATCACTGCTTGAATCCCTTGTCGCACACGATTTCGGCGAGGTTGACGCGTTGCTTGTCTATTTGGATCGGAGGATTCCAGAAAGCAAAGCGGTGCCGACGACCAGTCGTCGGCCACCACGATAGCAACGCCGTCCGCGGATCGGCCGCATGGCTACTATCGAATGAAATTCCCGGGACTGATTGCGGGGTGTAAACAACAGAGTCCGGTTTGGATCGCAGAACGAGACCGCTTGGCGCGTTGCACAACCATTTCGAGATTGCGGATTTGGCACACCAGAGCTTGCAAGAATGCGGCGTGTTGCAGCCTAGGCGAATGGATCATTCGCGATGGGCTGCCCTGTTGCCCGATTCGCTGACATTTGCTTGACCGCGACTGGCTCGAGTCTCAGGACAGAACTTCACCCACGGTGCAACACTGGCAGCCTCGGTGCAATGGACCTCGAACGCTGGGGGATCCATGACCTTGCCCGCAACTTGGTCGACTGGCACCGTTGTGGCGAACGGGTCTTGAGAAGCCGCGCTCCATTGCTGGTCAAGATAGATCTGCATTCGATGCAGCGTGAGTAGCGCGCAATATTCGTTTTTTGAGCTTTGCTCGAAAGAGGCCGAATTTTGCGTGCAATGGTGCTCAGTCAAACACTTGAGTTTTTCAAGTGAACCGATGTCTGCACGCCTAACCAAAGAACGCGTGATTGATGATCCTTGCAGTCGACCGTCCTAGGTGCAGGATCGATCCATGGCGCGGGGATGCTGTCTGGAGGAGGTAACGGCGACGGAGAAGGAAAGTGGTTGAAGGCGAGCCATCCGACCAAACATGCCGCTGCGGCGATCATCACCCTTTTCACCCATAGGGTCGCGATACGTTTTCGCAGAGACTTGAGCCTGGCACGCAGGCGATCAAGCTCGTCACGCCGCTGCGTGGGATCGGTCAAGACACACGCGTCCTTACGGCTAAGTTCCTTCGGCCAGGATTCGATTGGAAACGTGGCATCGATGGCGATCGGCACAATGAACTTGCCGATTGCCTCGGCGTCGTCAAACTCAGCGCGGCAAGGCGCCGACTGTTCCCATGACCTCGAGATGAGCAGCAATACCACGTCGGACTGCTTCACCAGACCTCGAATCGCTCGACGCCAGTCTTCGCCCAGCTCTTGAAACTCATGGGCTCGCTTGTCGATCATGACTGCGACGAACCAGAGTTCGTTCAGCGCTAGGCCGAGAGTCTCCAGCCAAGCTGCATCCTCCCGTGCATAGCCCACGAAGATTTTCATGGGACCTGCGGGCCCTCTCCAATGACGATCCGGTCAGGGGTGGCGATGGGTGGCGGCGGGCCGACGAGGTCAACGACCGTGAGCGGGAGTTCTTCTCTCGCCAGCCAGCGCATCAGACTAAATGCCTCGGAGAAATCATTGACGCGCATGAAGTCTGGGTGATTGGTCGCTAACCAATCGAGCAGCGGCTGCAATTCGTTTTCGAGTTGCGGCAGCCTGCGGCCCTCTTCGCCGCCCTCGTCCTCATCGAAAACAAACATCGACACCGCGAAGTGCCCCGCTGCGACCTGTACGCCAGGGTCGGGAGCGAGACTAGTGCCCACTCTGCCTAATCCAGTCTCACCGACGGCAACAGCAAGTGACGAGCTGCGTTCGTAAAACTGCCATGTCGAAGCTTGACTGATGTCAATTTCCAGAAGGTCGCTCGAAATCCCTTCGCCACCATTGACGGTCTTGGCCTCTTCACTCAAGCCTTCTAGGTCGTTGAACCAGAAGTCGACACGCGCTGCCGCCCAGGCCAGTTCGCGCCCATGCAGCGAGGGGTGAACCACAATCCTCCGAGGGAGCTCGGTGGCCTCGCGCTGAAAACTCAGTAGCTCCATGAAAAGCCTGGCCGCTGTCGAGGGATCGTCACCGCTACTGGAGACTTTTGCTTCCAGGCTCTTTGCCCGAAGTTCCAGCTTCTTCGTCTTCTCCGGGTCGGCGACGTCGAAGGGATCCATACTCATCAGAATCAATACTTCGCTCTCCCGGTACTCGCCGGCTCCCTGGTGTCCGCCCCTCATTACGTCGACAGCTGCCATCGCGCTATCGGCGAACAGAGTTCTGCTGCGGACGAGGTAGTGCTCGCCGTCGGATTTTCTCTCCACCTCCAGCACAAATTGGCCAAAGCGATTATCGCGCGGGTTGGCTACCCAAGCGGCGTGGCGTGGCGAGTAGCCTGGGTCAACCGCCAGCGCGCCGCCGACCGCAATGCCGCGTGCGGCGCGGGCTGATCGGATTGCCCTGGGATAGCTTCTTGGCACGGGCCGCGCATTGCTTTCTGAGACACGCCGCTGGTAATCAGCTGGCGGCGGGCGCGTCTTGTATTCACCACTGTTTGATGGCGAGCCGCCTCCACCGCCTCCACCGCCTCCACCGTCTCTGCCTGAAGTGAAAGGAGAGTCGAATGGAGTTTGGGCGCTGCGCTCGAGGGAGCTGAGGACGTAGTTGGAGTAATGCTGTGCGCTGGTCTGTCGCGAGCCTCCCGCACTGCGCTTGTCTTGGCTGCCGCTTGACTGAGCGTAGGAATCCAAACTGTCGGGACTGCGTTTCGCGAGCTCGCCGGGCAAGTCGATACGAGCTGCCTCGCTGAGCTGCCGGCGACGACTTGCCAATTCAAAGTCTTCAGCCGAGAGTCGTTCGTAGATTCGCTCGGTCGCAGGATCGATATCGAGCAGTCGTGGGTCGAGGTCTGCAACGCGATTGAGAAATTCCGGGCTCTCCCATACCGCAGGAAAGCGAACAGCTTCCTTGAGCATTTGGCGAACCACTTCGCGCAGTTTGGGAGGTGGAATGTGCGCGATAAACGCCGCACGCATCGCGTCTCGGGTGTTCGTATGTTGCGCAAGATGGCGCTCGAGAAAGCCAGGCTGCCGGAAGACCTTGTTGCCGATTCGGATCAACTCCGCCGAATTGCCTTGCTCGTAAACGTAGGCGAGTGCCTTGATGCTGGCTTCGATCTCCTGCGGTAATGCCACGTTGCTGACCGCACGAGGCGAAAAAATGAAGGTGGAAGGATTCAGCCGTGCAGGATCAGCATTGGCGGCGATTTCGCGTAGCTTTCCAAAAGCGGCGTCTTCCGCGACCGCTGGATATTGGCTCGCCAGCTCCTTGTAAAGATGCGCGAGAACTCGCTCTCCTTGTCCGACTTCGTAGGCTTCTGCGCGTGCATAAACTTCGCGCAGAACATTGTCCGCGCTGAGGCCAAAAACTTCTCTCCCGTCGACATTGGAAATCGACTGGACAACGTTACCAAGCCCAGCTCGCTCCAAAGTCTCCTTAAGGCCGCCCGGCGCAGAACTCGCGCCCTGCAGTAACCGATCAACTAAGCCATCGAGGTTGAGGAGGTCCACCCGACTGACCGCTGGACGGTCGGCAGATTGCCGAGCGAAGCGCTCGACCAAGGCATCCCCTGTCTCCGCAGCGGCGGTAGCAGCAGCTGCGTCCCTCGCCGCAAGCACCGGCTCAAATTGTGAGGCAGCGTGTTGCTGTCCTTGTAGCGACGGATGGTCTAGTTCCCTGCCCTCCGTATCCGGTGGCGCTCCACACGCAGACAAGCTCACCAGAAGCGTGATCACCAGATTGCGCACAATCAGGTTGCTCCAACGACCCTTCGCTAAGCGTTCCATGGCTTTGACCCCTAGTTTTGAGTGATCTTTTCGACGAAGCGATCACGCGTCGTCACGCAGCTCGATTTGCGAAACGCCCACTCGCTAGCAGGCGCAAGCAACAAGGCCAGCACGGTCTGACGTGACTGAATGCCCGCTCGCCCGAGCGCTGCGCTCCAAAGTCCATCACCCGTCGTTGAGCCAACGAGCGGTAACGCGCCTTCGCGCAATATCAACTTGCGAAGCGAATCTTCGTCTCGAGTGATTGAGTGCAGCAATGCATTGGCCTGCCGAATCAAATTCCGCGCTCGTGCAGGAGTGCCAACATGGTCGCCAAGGGCGAAAATGATGTCGTCAGGGAATTCATCCATGCGCACTACCGGCCCGTGCCGGATACCCCGAATTCTTGGCCCAAGTCTCACAAGGTCCTGTGGTCGCATGCCCCTCGGCTCATCGCGCACTTGGTCCATCGAACTGATGAGCCCACGCAGCTTCTCCCACTCGCTGGTGAGGGCATTGAACTCGTTTGGCGGTGTGTGGATGCCTGACTCCGAGTAGCGTGCTGCGGTGGCAAGCAGGTCGGGTCGAATGTGGGGTGCTTGTGATCGCGAAAGATCGAGCAGACCCCGTGTTAACCGCGGCAATTCGCCATAGTCGAGATCATCCACGATGCAGGTGACGAGTTTCCCCATGGCATTGGCTATGGTCAGCTCAGCCATCAGAACATCGTTCTCGACACTCATGGAACGAGATAGGCATCCAAGGACAGCGCCTGACATCCGCAAGGCGGATTGAAGGCTGTCCGACCACTGGCTGCCATTTCGCAGAAAGCCGATGTCATTGCGGGCAATGAAATCCTGCGTGAAGCCGAAATTGCCCTCGCCAACGCCTGGGCGATCAATCCAAACCGATTCGCCCTCCGCAATCAGCGCCTCCACGATGGGTCTGACTCGAGTTGCCTTATCGGCCGATGCATGGCTCACAAAGATGTAGCTCATGGGACACCTCCAAAAAACTAGTCCGGTGTGTGGATGGCCCTCAATTTCGACTTCTCGTCGCGAGCCACTTACCACTTCTCTCAATGCGCTAGGTTCGCGAGTTGGGTGAGCAACCACCTGAGCCGAGCTTCGGATTTCGATTCCGTCTTTCCTTTTGAGGTCGCCGTCAGCGTTGCTCCCATCACCCGTAACTGATCCACCACCGAAGCCAAATTCCCCTTCTTCCGATCGCGCTCAAACGCAACCGAGAAGTGGCTCAGTGCCGCCTGTGCATTGGCTTCAGTCGGGTCGATGTCGCTGACGAAAATTCTTGCGATCAGCAAGTCGCCGGGGGCGGCGAAGTCCCAGAACTCGGTGCTGGTGCCTGTGTTGACGCGCTCTTCGGCTTGCTTGAGCAAGTCCTTGATTTCGGTGCTGGGCAGCTTGTCGCCCTGTGACCAGGCGACTGTTCCGAGCATCACGGCGGCGTTGATGAAGGGGTAGGGATTGGTGCTGTGTTTGGCCAGGTGGGCGGCAGCGGTGTAGGCGGTGGCGGAGGCTTGCAGGGCTTTGTGGCGGCGCTGGCCGGTGAGGGCCATGGCTTTGCGTTTGTGCGCTGAACCAATCAAGGCCAGGCGTTCGTGCGTTGCGCCTTCCTGATTGACGCGATCAAGCAGCTTGATGACGTCGTCGACGTGTCGCAGCCATTCCGGGCGTGGCTTCTCGCCCAAGCCGGCGCTGACCTGACCGCTGCGAACGATCAGGTTGAGCAGGCGCTCGATGCCGCGCAGTGGCATGCCAGCGTTCTCTGCGACAAGCGCCTTGCGGTACCAATGGATGGCCTGACTGAAATCATGTTTGTCGCGATAGGCATCGCCAATCTCGCCACACAGCTCGCCGTCTGAGTCGTAGTTATTATCGACAGCGTAGGCAACTCGTGCGTGTAGTGATTCGATGCTCCAGGCGGTTTGAATGCCCTCAAACGCCAGGTGACGCGGTGAGCCGTAGCGCTCTTCATTGAGTTGCCAGCCGCTGGATTGGGCGTCGGTTGCGGTGGGGCGGAAGGCGGGGTCGCCGTAGCATTGGTAGGCTGCCCAGGTGTTGTCGTTGGGGTGCTTGGTGCGGGTTTCGCTGCGGGCTTGGCGGACGGCTTCGCCGAAGGTTTGGCCGCGACGCAAGGCTCGGTAGAACGCTTCGGCGAAGGTGCTGGCGGCAGCGTCGTCGACCGGCCAGCCGGCGGCGATCACGGCGCGTACGCCGATCTCGATGAACCTTTGCGCGAATGAGGCGGCGGTGGCACCGGGTCGGCCGAAAGGTACGCCATCGCTAGCAGCGATGCGGCCGAGATGGCAGCAGTTGATGAAGACCAGTTCGGGCACCTCGCTCATCTGTTCGATGTTGCGATAGGTCAGAAAATGCTGTGGACCGATCACCATGGCGCTGATCGGCCCGTCGGCACTGGTCAATTCGTCGCGGGCGCGGCGCAGTTGTATCAGCCGTGCGTTGTCGGATCGGCGCTTCTTGATCTTGCTGGAGTCGGTCTTGTCGAGCTTGGCGCTCAAGGCATCGCACTCAGCGATCAGCCACGCGCGCAGATCTTCGATGCCGTGGCCGGCGAGGTGGAGGATTTGATAGGCGCGTGCGTGCAGCTCAATCAGGATGGCGCGGGTGTCACGCAGCACCGCTGCGGGCAGCGCGTAGCCAAGTTCGGTAAGGGTGGCGTGCACGGCTTGCGCTTCTTCCAAAGCACCCGGCAACGCGGCGAAAGCCTTACGTGTGTCGGGATCGCCCACCACCAGCGCGGTCGCCGCGCTGGCCATGCGCGGGTTGGGTCGAAATTGGCCAGTGACGAATTGGCGAATGACGCCGTTGCCGCTGTGCTCAGCAGCGTGCTCGCCGGGGTGCTCGCGCGCGCCGCGTGGGCGTTGCTGGCCGGCCAGGATCAGTTCCCACGGGTAGCGCGCGGTGGTCGGATCGACCAGCAAGCGCAGGCGGTCGCCGCTGGGCAGGCTGTCCTTCAAGTCGTTCGGAATCAGCATCGCGAACAATGCACGGCAAAGATTGATATCGGTGTCGCCGTGCTCGACCGCTTGGCCGAGCAGGTCGTCGATTTGGCTGGCGTGGGTGGCGACGCCGCGCAGCTCAGCGCGTGCGCGATCGGCGACGTTCTCAAACTGCAGGTGGCTGCCTTGCTGGGTGATCTTGAGCGGGCTCCACCATTCGTCGGTCTCGCTTAGCACCAGGCGTCGACGGCCACCTTCAGCGGCACGGATCCTCTTGCCTTGGTTGGCGAGGCGCATGCAGCGCGGCAAGCGGTCGTCGGACGCGCGCGTGCTGAGGCCGAACCAGAGGGTGTGCGCGCGATCCTCATACAGTTCCAGAAACTCGATGCGCGTGAGTGCGAGGCGGTGCACTTCGGCGATGCTGCGCTGGGCACGCAGCAGCTCCAGCGCTTGCTGCACGCCAGCAAGGATGGCGCTGCCGACTTCCGTCAATGCCATGCCACCCTGGCCACTGCCGACAGCAACAAACACCAGCGCGCGGGTGGCGGGCGGATCCTCAGGCGCTTGACTATCATTGGGCTTGCTTTCCAGCATGCGCGCCGCCCACTCGCTGATGCCGGTCTGCACGGCACGCGCAAGATCGCTCTTCGACAGGCGCGTGGAGACTTGGCCGAGGCCGATGACGACCGCGCCGGGCAGACCGCCGCGGGCGTTCGGTATCACCAGTGCGGTGCCTATTTCACCGGGATAGCGGCCAAGCGCGAGCCGACGGGTGAGGGCCCGATCCAGATAGGTGTCCAGCACCGCCTCGGCGCTGATGATGATGTCGCCCACATAGTGGCCGACCACCACCGGATGCTTGGCATAGCGCAGATTGCCCCAGACCACCTCCACCTCGATGGTGGGCAACGGTTCTGCGGTGGGAGCGGTCGGGTCGGGCTCATTGTCGAGCGCGGCGGCGATCAGATCGCCCTCGATCGGCAGCATGTTGATGCGCAGTTCGGGGTAGGCGTACTCGGTGCCCGCCGGGTCGCGGCTGATCGGCGGCGCATCCGGCAGCCGCAAGGTGCTGCCGCTGGCCAAGATATCGCGCAAGCCGGCGTGCAGCGGGCGGTAGGCAGGAATGCTGCCGTGCTTGGCAGGCACGTACCACGCCTTGATGCCAGTCGGGATGCCGGTCGCCCACGGCACCCGACCGTCGCCCTCGCGAGTGGCGATGAACTTCAGTCGCGGCCGCGCGCCGCTTACATCCAAATCAGCGCGGATGGGTGTGTCTTTGGCCTGACCGGCGATGTAGAAAATTTCCTTGCCTGCCAAATCCTGTTGGCCGAGGCGTTGGCGAAACGCGCGGCTGTGATCGAGAGCGGCTTGCGCCGGCAGCGGCCATTGCGCGGGGATGTGCTTGCCGCTGGCAAGATCGGCCCACGCTTGCCGATTGAAATAATCGCGCTCGCCAGTGGCCGGTGCCATGTCCAGCCCACCGGGAAACTGCGCGGCAATGCCGACGATGTCCTGCAGGCTGTTGCGCAGATCGACCAGGGCCAACAGGTTCACCAGCTTGTCATTGCCGGTCAGCATCAGGCTGATCGCATGCGAGCCTTGGTTGGGCGTGCCGAGCATGACGAAGCGCCGGTCTGGCAGCGCCTGCAAGTCAGTCCAAACGCTGTCCTTCAGCGCCATCATCGCGCGCACCACCAAGCCGCCCATCGAGTGGGCGACGAAGCGGATCGGCCGTTTATGCGTCAACGCGTTGGCAAGCCGCGCGCGCACCGCGTCGTTGAGCCGACGCGCTGCGTCCTCTATCGGCAGTCGCCAGTCATAGGCAAATGGCAGCACTTCATGATCGACGGCGAGCGCGTCAGCCAGCGATTGATAGGTGTCGCCGTCAAGCGCGCCCAGCTCGATGCCGGGCGCATCGACGCTGATCCGCGCAAAGCCACCGCGCACCAGGGCCCAGTGATCAGCCCACACCGTTTCGCCTTCCACCTTGAGCTGGGTGCCCATGATGCCGGGCAGCAGAAATACGATAGGCAGGTCGCGACGGCCACTGCGCAGCGGCGGCGTGCGCAAGGGTGAGCGCAACGCGCCTTGGTTGATCGCGAATCGCTGTAGTCCGTCGACGCGAGCGAGGTCTGGCACCGTCAGTGCGTGGCTAATGGCGGTCGCGGTGCGCGCGCCACCGAAATAGCGGAAGTGATTGATGTCGTCGCCACGCGCCAGCAGCCGATAGGTGTGCTCGCGCGTGGCGCCGCCGATCATTGAGTCGGTGTCCACCACCAGATCGTTGTCACGCTCAAAAAAGGTATCAACCGCGAACATCTTCAGGCGACCGATAAGGCCGCTACCTTCGGTGTCGCCAGCGATCACCGCCAAGCCGTCGGCGGCCCTCGCGTTCTCGCTGTTGATCAGGCCGCGAATGAAGTTCGAGGACGGGACCATCGCGTACAGGCCGGGGATCTCTTCGATGCGGATGGTTTCGAGCGTCAGCGCCTGCAATAGCTCGATGCCGCGTCGCGCCACGGGTATCAGTCCGACCCCGCCGAGCGCGCCAAGCACCGCGCCGCTGCCGACTTTAGCCACCTTCGCCACCGCATTGACCAACACCGTCAGCCACTTTTGGCCGCGTTCTGATAGTCCGGAGGTGCCGCGCGCCGGGCAGGCTACGCGCACAAAGCGCTCCACCACCAAGGCCTTGTCGCGCAGCAGCCTGTTCAGCTCGCGCGCTTGCACAGCAAGCGCTGGATCGAATACGTCGAGCTGGGCGAGCTCTTGGGCTCGGAAGCCCGGATGTTGCCCATCGCGACGACTCAGCAGTTCGCCGATCAGGCCGCCGCGCGAGTGGCTGAGCAAATGCAGATGCATGCCACCTGGCAAGGCATGAACCAGCTCCAGTGCATTTTCGATGGGGCTCATGCTGAGCGTGCGGTGCTCCAGCGCGAGCATGCGCGGACCGAAGAACTCGCGCAGCCGACGCCAAGCGTCACCACCGTTTGCCGCGGGCAAATCGCCAAAGCTGCCGTGCGTGGAAGAAATCGTTCCATGCAGCATCAACAGACAGGGTTTGCCGTCAGCAAACGTTGGGGCGTGCAGTGCTTGTAAATCACTCGGCCGCGTGCCGAGTTGAAGCAGGCCGACTTGAAACAGGCCGGGCCGCAGGTTGCGCTCAACGTAGCCGATCACGTGCTCGCGGGCGAAGTTGCCCGCCAGCTGCATGGGATCGATCTGGAACAGCTTCAGCAGACGCACCATCACATCGCCAATGCCGCGCTCGCGGCCACGCCGCGGCACCAGCTCCAACTCGCCGCGCGTAGTGCTGTGTTCGAAGTACGCACTCGTCGCCAGCTGGTCCGGCCGCAATAGCAGGCGCATGCCGTCGGTGAGCTCGAGCTCACACAAGGTCCCGGGCACCGCGTGCAGATCAAGATCCAGCGTGGAAGTGGCGTCGCTGCGCCGAGTCGGCACCAGATCCAGCCCGGCTAGGGTTGTCGGCTTGGCTTCGGCCAGGTCCATCAACGACCCACTCAGCAGGTCAGTTGCGGAAAGCGCCGCGCCGCGAATCAGCGTCGTCATCGTCATCCCCTCAAGCAAGACTCCCCGTCTTGCTTGAATAGGTGTCGCCAGCAGGCCAGATGTCGCACCCCTGAAAGAAAATAGTTTTGCGGTGCGACATCTGCCCTGGCGGTGACACCTATACACGTGGGAGTCGTGCGTTCTGCGGGCAGACTGCCTGCCGCCCTCCCATCCAACGGCCTGCTGGGGCGAGCCGTTTCCATCATCAGGGGAAGGCAGCTCATGCGAGTTCAAACGTTGCCGATCATGTACACCCAGAGCGGTCAGACATTTCAGGTCTCAACGCATACGCCGCTGGTCGAAGAAATCAGTCAACTGCTGGACCAGGGAGCCGATCTCACGTCGGCGGTTGAGCAGTTGATGCGGGCAAGTGGAATGCTCAAAGGCGAGGTCACGGATGCGCTCAAGGCGCGCATCCTCGGCATTCCGGAGGTGCGCAGCGCGTTGGAAAAGTTGCAAGGACTAGGACTGATTGTTGAAGACGCCGGCGAGCAGCACGTCGCCTTGACCCGCTTGGGTGTGGCCGACAAGTCCACGAAACTCGAACTCAAGGCGAGCGGCGGGGAGGATATTGCCGCCGGCAAGGCCGTCATTGGCCTCAAAGGCGAAGCGGAACTTGCCTTGATCGCTACCGCGCACAAGCCCGCCGCCGCAGCCAAGTTGGGCCTGCCAATTGCCGCCTCTGACGTCCTGCACAGCTGCCAGCTCGGCGGCAACGTCGGCCTCAAGGCGACCGTCAAGGCACCCGCTGTCAACGCGGGGATCGAGGCTGCTGCCGACTTGAACGCCAAACTAGGCGTGACCTGGCATTTCCAGCGCCATGCCGAGGACACGGTGCTGAATTCGCTGGTGTACGCCGCGCTCGATGTCGGTCAGGGCGCCAGTCCCTGGGATCTCGAAGACGTGATGCGCGTACTCGATGAGCCGCGACAGGCGAATGGGCATCTCGACGCGATGAAGGCGATTGACCTGCGCGCCGAGCGCACGCTTGGCTTCAGCGCTGGTATCAGTCTGCAGCGCGGCTTCAGCAAAGCGTTTGAAGTCGCTGGTGCCGAGGGCAAACAGAAGATCGCCGCGGCAGCGAAAATCGGCGCGTCGCTCCGCTACGCCATGCGTCACACCGGCCACTACGAGCTGCGCCTAGTCAAGCAGGGCGGCGATGTCATTCTCCATCTCGATCAGGCCAGCGAGTCGAGCAGCACGCGCGGGTTTGATCTGGGTGTCGACATTGCCATCACCGGCATCGACGCGTTGGCCACCGGCTGGATCAACAAGCTGTTGCCTGAACCGCCGGAGGCGATGCTCGCCTTGGTCGAGAAATGGTCGACGCCGGGCACGCTGCTGAAGGCCAAGCTGGAGGCTGCACTCACTGAGCGAATGGGGGAGGCGCTGCAACCGCTGATTCCGATTTTGCTCGGCGACGCGACCGCCGAGGTCGTCGCCCAGCAACAGGTGGACCGTCTGTTTCAGGCGTGGGAAGAGGCGTTGAATACGCGCATTGCGGTGATCGGCACCTCGGCCCAATCGGTGGTTGATCAACTGCTGGGGACGGCGAGTGAGTCGCTGGGCGAACACTACGCCCTGGTCCAGCCTGCGCTCACAGGCTTGGCAGGCGACCTCGTCGAGCGGGTGCTTGAGCTGCAGAACGAGCTGCAAGTCGACCTTGACGAGGCGGTCGCAAGAATCAAAGTGCAGACCGGTCAGACCCTCATCAACACGCTGAAGCCGCTGGAACAGGTGGGTGAGCGCGTCAACCAACTGGTCAAGACTTTGGACACGTCAGCGGCGCCGCTGGCCGATGCCGTCAAGCGCCTGCTGGCGCGCTACGCCAGCCTGCGCAAGGCCCTGCTCGATGGCGCCAAGCAGGCTGCCAAGCTCAAACTCAGCATCGCTTTCAACAGCACCCTGGAGAAGACCCGCGGCGAAGGTCGGACGCTCAGCGTTCGCTTCCGTCGCCCCTCAGACGGTGCCAAACGCTGGTTCAGCGAACTGATGCTGGGTCGAGTGGATATCGATATTGATGCCATTCAGAGCGCGGCGGCCGCCTCAGACGGCGCATTTGCGGTCGAGGACGCCGGCTTCGTCGCCTTTGCCAGCCGCGCGCGCAGCACTTCGTTGACGCTGGATATATTCGGCATGCCGTTTGGTGATGTGCGCATGCTCAGCAGCGAGGTTCGCGTCGAGGTCGATATGAGTGGGCGAATCAGCCTGCTGCACTTGGCGGCGAAGCAAAGCGATCAGTCGAAGACGTTCAAGGAGTCCCGTGCGGCGCGTTTCAGCGCCGATTTCGACGTGCTCAATCAGGCGTCGAACGCGCTGCCGGGCGTTTTCAGTCTTGGCTTCGAGCTAGACGACAATCGCCTCAAACCCAAGGAGCTGGCGCAGTTCTTTGCCGGCTTCAGTGACGCCGGCGTGCTGACGGCCGAGGTCGCTGGGCGAGCGCGGCAGTTGCTCGGCGGCAAGCAAGTCAAGAACGTGCAGCTGAGCGTTGCGATTGCTGGTCTGAGCCGCGGGCTGCAGGCCGCCGCTGGCGAGAGAGTCGAAGACCTTCGCCGCGAAGCTTGGCAGAACTGCATCCGCTTCATGCAACGGGGTGACTACGTAGGCAAAAACATCAGGGAAAATCCGGCAGTGTTTTTCGACAAGGTGTTGGCCAGCCGCACCGTGCTGGTCGCCACCGACCTGGCCAAGAAGGTGTTGCCGGAGATTGGTGGCAGCACGAGCAGCACCAGGACTAATGCGCTGGGCCGCGAAATGCACGTGCTTTATCTCGCCATCAACGCCATCCCAAATGCCGTGGCAGCTCTCGCCAAGATCGGCGCGCTGGCCGCGCAATTGCAAACCGAAAACGTATCGGACCAGCGCGCCCGCGACGCACGTGATCTGCTCGATACTTACCTTGACGAAGCCAATCGCGCGTTGTCGCCGGTGATCAACGTCGGTGATGGAATCTTTGCCCTGTTCAGCGAACGCCTGCCAGATATCGCGGTTGCCCTGCTGGCGATCCTCGCCCGACTTGCCGGCCCAGAGGGGCTGGCGGCAAAGCCGGCGTTGCGCTATTTCAGCGTCAACGACAAGGGACAGCGCCAGTTTGGCCCGCCCATCTTGATTAGCTGAGCCGAATCAACTGCGCCAAATCGGCCTAGCTGGATCAACTGAGCCAGATCAGTCGAGCCCGATCAGCCGAGCCCGATCAGCCGAGCCCGATCAGTCGAGCCCGATCAGCCGAGCCCGATCAGCATGAGCCGCGGCGCCCCAGCGGGGGCCGCGGGTTCGAGGCGATTGCCAGCTCGGCGAATCCTGCTGCGATAGGCATCACTTCTCGCGACGACAGAAGCCTGAGAGGGAGGGCGCAAACATTGCAGGAGGTGGAGATGGCGAGATCCGGGTAGGCGAGGAACACGTTTCAGGGCATAGAGACTGCGTCAAAGACACTCGAAGCGGCCCCGCCACCAGCATCAAGGCAAAGGTGGTCAGCGATGCCAGCATGGCGGGCTTTCAAGTTGATTGCAGCGGTTCGGGAAAGCTGCGAGTTTTTCGGGGGGACTTCGAAAAAGGCCGAAGTCGCACTTTTTGCGGACGCTAAGTCGCAACTTTACTGATGTCGGGATTTGTGATGGCCATGCAAGCCCAGCGCGGCCATCTCGTCGGGCATGATTCGCTGCGCGGGCACACCACCCCAAGTCTCGCCGGCACCGACGCGTGCGCCGGGCAGCAGCACCGAGTGCGGCAGCAGTTTTGCTCCCGCCCCGATGTGGACATCTCCCATGACGGTCGCCTTCTCGCCAATCGTGGCGCCCGCCTCGATCACCACCGGCTCGATTGACAGATGCCCACCGCCGCCCCAGTGCGCAAACAGGGTCACGCTGCCGCCGATCACGACGTCATCGCCGACTGTGATCAGCTGCGGATCCGAGATCAACTCGCTGTTGAAAAACACCCGCTGGCCCAGACGCATGCCCATGGCGCGAAGGAAGATCGGGCCAAACGGTGTCAGCGTCACATACGGAAGAAAGGTGTAGCGCACCAGATAAAACAGGGCGTTGTGCAAAAGCCAGGGGACCGCGGCGATCGAATAATAGGCGCCGTGGTAGCTGCGAACGCGGGTAGGCAGCACCCAATTGAGCACTGGCACCACAATCAATAGCGAAAAACCGGCGATCAGAAAGGCCAGACCGAAGCCCATCCCTGCGAGCGGCCAGCGCGCCCAGCCATAAAAGGTCAGTGACCACGGCAGCCAGGCCGCCAGCATCCACAGCGCGGGGGCCAACGCCAACCCAATCGCCACGGCGATGATGAGGTAAACCATTAGCACCGCCAGAAGGTGCGCAAAACGCCCAAAGCGGCGAATCAATCGATCCAGCAGACCGCTGGCTGGTGCGGTCGTGGGCGTTTCTGGGGCGGTTGGGTCCAATGCAGTTTCCGGCGACGGGCGAGGGCTCATCTATGCATCAGCTCGGGGCTAGTGTCCATGTGTTCGCCGTAGGTGATTGTGGTGCATATCCAACTTGCCGGCCACGCCCATGCGTTGGGCAGTCTGCAGAGTTTCGTAAGCGAAGCGGGTGGTGGGCTCATCAAGCAGAAACGCGTTGATCGGCGCAGCGGAGAGACGATCAGCGAGCTGCTGACGCGCTCGACGGCGCCAAGGTCGGGCGCTGCGCCACGCGGTGCGCCAAGAATATCCTCAGCGGGCATCTGCGTTAGATTGGCGGCGTCGATGCCGGCGCCATTGGCTGCCGGTCGACCATAGGCTTCGACCATACCCACGAACGCCGCGCGGATTGTCGTAAATCCGCCGCGGAACTGCCCCAGTGCCTCAGCGCCGGCGTGAGTCTTCTTCGGTGCGTTGTGCGGCCCGCGCGAATGACGATGCTGTCCCGCCTTCGGATCCCTGCCTCGCATATGGGTGATCGTGTTCGCGTGGACGATCGTGTTCGCGTGGGCGATCCAGGCAGGAGTACGCATCGGCCGCTCGGATGCGTGCGGTCAGCGACTTGGTGGTCTGCGGCGTGGCCGTGGTCTGGGTGCCGCATCGTCATGACTGCTTGCATTGCAGGCAACTGCCGAAGTGCCAGAGACACGCTGATGGTTAGGGGTGCGTCGTCTTCGGGGCCAAGCAGCGATACGCTTGCAAGGATCGCATCGGTCAGCTCGCTTTCTGACGGTTCCTGACGCATCAGTTTGCTCACCACCAACCCATTCGCAGCGCGCGCGATCGCCAGCGGGTTCTGCCCTCCCTGAGGAGTTGCCAGATACCCTGGTTGGGGATCCGGAGTGCCGCGGCAGCCCGCGCAGGCTTTTGTCCGACGCTTACGCTCTGACCAGATGCCGAGCGCGACACGGAAAGCTTGCCCACAACGGCCGCGCTTCAGCGCACCAAGCGCCCCGCCAGAATCTACAATCGGAGGATCGTCACCGTCGGAATCCCGCCATGCGCACGCACCTCACATTCGCTTTCTGCCTGCTTCTACTCGCCACCTCCAGCGATGCCTGTGAACCGGTGGGCGCGCCTTGGCTCGAGCTGCGAATCACGGCGTCGGAATATGCCGGTGCCGACCGCACCTTTGCACTGGCGCTGCACGACAACGGCTGCGCCGCCGTCCACCGGCCTGCCTATTTCCGCGCGCCGGGCGCGTACCGGCTGACGCTCGGCGCGGCTGACCACCAGCGTTTCGCCGAGCTGGCATCGTCACCGGCACTGCTCGCATTCGACGCGCAGGCCGTGCGCGCCGGCATGGCTCAGCGGCTCCGTGGTAGCGCCAATGAACCCGCCGAACTATTCGAGGTCGCCGACGCCGGTCGTTTCGAGCTGATTCTCAAAGACGCCGACGGTCGCCGGGTGCTGCAATTCGACGGTGTGCCGCAGTACGCCGAACGGTTTCCTGACATTCCCGGACTGGCCGACTTCAGCGATGTGGTTGACGCGGCCCATGCTCTGGCGGCGCGGCAGGACCTGCGCCCGGCGCTGTCTGGCGCGGCCGGAGACGCGCAGTGAAGCGGCTGTCGCAGATGGCCGCCAGCGTGCTGCTGGCGGCACCGCTCGCCGCGCATGGCGGCGCCTTTATTTTCGCCGATGCCAACAATCTCGACCGCGTCGCACATCCGCAGATCTATGCCGGCACCGGCGGCGAACGACCCGACCTGACGATATGCATCGACACCAGCGTCAATGCCGCACTGGCGGCACAGGCCGAAGGCTCGGTAATGAAGGCGGTTGAGACCTTCAACCGGCTGCGCTCAATTCCCAGAAACACCTTCGCCTCCAACGCCAACACCGACATCCCCAGCGGCCAAGTCGACTTCGAATCCACCCTGCTGCACGAGATGGGCCACTGCCAGGGATTGGCGCACCCCAATCACGCCAGTGAGTCGGGTCTACCCGGCACCTCCGCCAACGGCACCAAGAGTGCGATCGGGCCCAATGGTGTATTCGACCAAGGCGCTGGCGCGGACACGCTGCACGGCTCCAGCGACGATGTGCGCGCTGACGACCTCAACCTGCACTGGTACATCCGTAATCAGAACAACCCTGGCGTGCTGCCGGCGGTCGCCGACAGCACCACCCTGATACGGGCGCTGACCGCGCTGCCGGGCGGACACACGTTTGCTGCCAATGCCGATCGCGATGTGATGAATGCGCTCGGCTTCGCGAGCACCGAGGCGGCCCTGCAGCAGGGCACGTTCTCCAACGAGTCGCAGCGTCATCTACAGCATGATGACGTGACCACCCTGCGGCTGGCCCGTGCCGGTCTCGACCGCAGCGCGGGCAACGCCGACGATTACAGCTACCGGCTGCGCTACGTCGGCCAGCTCAACAATCCTGGTAACGCCGACTGCAACCTGCGGGTGCGACTCGACACCACCAGCTTCGCGGTCTGCGCAATTTCCGGAAGCACCCTTGCCGGCGCAAACATCCGCATCGCTAGTGCGAACCTCGGCTTCAGTTCGTCGGCCAACTGGTACTTCTCGCCTGCCGCCAACACCGTCACCACTATCACCTCCGACACCCCTGACCCAAGTACGACTGGCCAGCCATATACGGTCAGCGTGACGGTTCGCGAAGGGCAGGGGATCGCCATCAACGGCGAACCGACCAGTACGGTGGAAGTCAGCGACGGCGTACCGGCGCCTAACACCGGCAGTTGCAGCATCACACTGGTCGGCAGCGTTAACGAGACCGGCAGTTGCCAGCTCACCAGCGTGGTCGGCGGCATGCACACGTTGCGTGCGCAGTACCTCGGGTTCGGCGGCTGGGATGCTAGCGCGGGCACAGCGCTGCATGCGGTCAACACGGCAGGGGCGGTGGCCAGCACCACCACGATCACCTCCGACAACCCCGACCCGAGTGTGGTCGGACAGCCCTACAACGTGGCCGTGCTGGTGAGCAGTGTTGGCGGCATAGCGACGGGCACGGTCACGGTCAGCGACGGCACCACGCAGTGCGTCACACCGGCGCTGGCCGCCGGCACCGCAAGCTGCAGCCTGACTGCGACCAGCGCCGGGGCCAGAACCCTGACCGCGAGCTACGCAGGCAATGCCAGCTTCCAATCCAGCATGGGCACGGTGGCGCACCAAGTGAACCCGGCAGCCACCAGCACGACGATCACGGCTGACACGCCTGACCCGTCGGTATCGGGCCAGACGGTGACGGTGGCCTGGTCGGTCACGGTCGTCGCGCCCGGCAACGGCGCTCCCACGGGAACCGTGACCGTCACCGCCAGCGGCGGCGCCGAGACCTGCAGCGCGCCCATGGCGAGCGGCAGTTGCCAGCTCGTGCTGACGGTACCCGCCAGCCGAACGCTGACGGCGAGCTACGCTGGCAGCGCCAATTTCGCCGCCAGCATCGGCACCGCCGGTCATCAGGTCAACCCGATTGCGACCACCACGTCGATCACCTCCGACAGCCCGGATCCAAGCGTGGTCGGCCAGCCTTATAGCGTCAGCGTCGCGGTCAGCAGTACCGGCGGCACGCCTGCGGGCACCGTCACGGTCAGTGAGGGCAGTACGCAGTGCACGACGCCGACGCTCATCAGCGGAAGTGCCAGCTGCAGCCTGACGTCTACGCTGGTCGGGCCGCGTTCGCTGACCGCCAGCTACGCGGCGCAGGGCAACTTCGCTGCAAGCCAAGGCAGCGCCAGCCACACGGTGCAAAAGGCCGACAGTGTCACCGCCATTATCTCGGTCACGCCTTCGCCGTCCGTCGTTGGGCAACCGGTGCTGGTTGGCTTTGGCGTGGCAGCGCTGCCGCCTGCGACCGGGACGCCGGCCGGATCCGTCACCGTCTCCGCCAGCGGCGGCAGCGAAAGCTGCAGCGCGAGCGCCGCGGCGGGCAGTTGCAGCGTCGCGCTGACAGGTGCCGGCAGTCGCACACTGACCGCCAGCTACCCCGGCGACGTCCGCTTCAACGCGTCTTCCGACAGCCGCTCGCAGACCGTGTTGTTCTCGGCGTCGACCATCTTCCAGAACGGCTTCGACTAGCAGCGGCCGGATTTAGCTGGTCGAGGCGATAGCTAGCCCGGCCTTTTCATGAATGCGCACGATGATCGCGCAGGATACTGATCGCACGGGGGATTCTCTGAAGGAGCGCCGTATCGGGATTTACGGCCGACTGAAGAGAATCCCCTGTGCGGTCAGGAGACATCGGGGCGGAAGCCCCGCGTAGCGGCGAAGCCGCCGAACGAGGGCGTGCGCGATTCATGAAAAGTCCGGGCTAGCTGGGTGCGGACAGATTTTCGACGATTCGCGGGCCCTTAGCACTGCTATTGGCCAAGCAATGACGGCACGATTCACATCAAACTCTGGGGCCGCGAAGCAGATTTGCAGCCCGGCCGACTTAAGTCCCACAGGCTGCTGCCAGCGTGGCCGGCACTGCTGGCTGCGCAATTACGAGGTGTGGCGAGTGCGTAGCCCATCGGCATAGCTCGGAGGGGACTATCCCTACGGCGCAACAAACACTGCCGGTCTCTCACGATCTCGAATCTCGAATCTAGAATCTAGAATCTCGAGTCCCGGATCTCAGATCTCAGATCTCGGATCAAGATTCCCGAATCAAGGCAACGTCGTGCTCAATGCAAACCCCGCCCAATAAAACGGCAGCGCCTCCCTGCTGCGATCAGGTTGCCACCAGTGTTGATTACGGGCTTGCGCCAGCCATGCACGCTGAGTGTCGGCCAGCGCGGCTTCGGCGGATTGTCCGCCATGCAAGCGCGTGTGGAAGGCCAGCATCAGGCGTTCAGTGGCTGCGTCGTCGATGGCCCAAGTGCTGCCCAATACGCGGCGTGCGCCGGCCACATGCCAAGCGCGCGCAAGGCCCAGCAGCCCCTCGCCAGCGGCATTGGTTCCTTGACGGCTGGCGCAGCCGGCCAGCACGACCAGATCACGCAGCAGTTTTGGCGCAGTAGCGACCTCGCTGGCGTGCAGGCGGCCGTCGGCTCCGTCGCCAGCGGCAAGCAGGATGTAGGAATCGAGCGGGCGCAGCGGATCGAGCACCACGTGGGTTGCGAAGTGCAGGCGATCAGTACGCGCGGCCATCGCGGAAGCTTCCGACGCCTGTGCGCCGACCAACGCACGTGCGCTTCCGCCATACAGCGCTGCGAGCGCCACCGCTTCACGCCGTGCCGCCGGCAAAGCCGCTTCATCGCGACCGCGCAGGCGCGTTGGCAAGCTGCCTCCGCTGTCGGTTGTAGCGACCACGCGATCGCTCGCGCTGAGCACGGGGTCGCCCAGCGCCAACAGGCTTTGAGCGCGTGCAGTGTCCGTTGGCGCGGAGACGAACGGCTGAACCGCATAAGCCAGCGCATAGCGTTCAATGAGGTAGCGCGGCGCGGCGCTGGCTTCGTCGCCGTCGCTCACCAACGCCGCAAAAGGCAGCACGTGCAGGGCGTCGTCGGTCAACAGCAGCAGGCGTTGCACACCCGCTAGCTGCGCTGACCATGGCGCGATCAGTTGCTGATGCAGTCGCCGAGCGCGCTCAATGGCGGCGGTTTGCGAGATGCTTGAGGGCTCGGCCAGCCCGAGCAGCAGGGTAAGCGCGTCGACGGCTTCGCGCAGCTCGGTGCGACCAATCTTCAACTGCCGCACCTGTATCCCGTCGCGGCGTAAAAGCAGGCTCCAACTGCGCGTCTCGCCAACGACGTACAGCAGCGCGGCTTGATCAGGCGCTAGCCGTGCCGCCGCGGCAGCCACATCCAGCACGGCCGGGGTGGCAGGCGCGGGGACCGCCACTGCGTCCGCTTGCGCTAGCGCCAGCACAAGTTCGCGACCGCGAAAGCGCTGATCGAGCAGGAAGGCCTCTTCAAGGCGCGCATGCTCCAGCAGCAGATCCAGCGGCTCGCGATAGAAATCGGCATAACTGGCGGTCCACAGCGCGCGCAGCTCGGCATTGTCGCTTTGCAACCAGCGCTCGCGCTCCAATAGTTCGATGGCGCGATGGTAATGAGTCAGCGCGCCATCGAGCTCACCACGGGCGCGATCAAGTCGCCCCAGATAATGTTCGGCGGCAGCTTCGAGCACGCTGCCCGGGGCCAACTGCGCACGCAGTGCCAGCGCTTCGCTGAGGTCGGCAGAGGCGGCGTCGAATTGGCCCAAGCGGCGATTGGCGTCACCACGCGCAAGTAAGGCCGAGGCCATCGGCAGACCACGCCGCTCGCGCGCCGCATAGGCTTGCAGTGCTTCATTCAGCGCGTTGATGCCGGCATTCAACTGCTGGTCAACGATCAGCGCCTGACCAAACGCGTTGAGCGTGTCGGCGCGCAGGGAATCTGGGCGCTCGCTTTCGAGTTTTTCCAGCAAGACGCGAAAGCCGGCCTGCGCCTCCTCGCGTCGCTCCATGCGTTGCAAGGTATTGGCCAGTTGATATTCAACTGCCAGCGTGTTGTAGGCCGCCGGCGCGCTGGCTTGGAGCCGCGGCAGCAGGGCGCGCAGGCTGGTTTCGGCCAGCGCCATCTGCCCGCGCGCGGTGTAAATGTCGGCCAACTGCGCCTGCGCCTGCAAATGCTCGGGGCCGTTGGGCTGGACATCGGCGAAGCGGTCGATGGCGGCCTCGATGTCGCGTTCGGCATCGGCCAATCGGCGCAACTCGGTGAGCGCCAACGCCCGGTTGTAGTGCACGCGGGCATCGAGGTAGCTGCGGGGTGCCGCCTGCGCTAGCAGCGCGAGTGCTTGCGCGTAGGTGGTCAGCGCAGCGTCGGGATTGCCGCGCGCGACGTGCAGGGCGGCCAGATTGCTCAATGCGCCGGCCAGCAGCGGACTATCTGGTGCGATCTGCTCGATGTCCGTGATCGCCGCGCGATAGCGTTGCTCGGCGGCATCGTGCTTTGAAGTCAGATAGTCGAGCGCGCCGATTAACAGATCGAGTTGCGCGGCGATCAGACTGCGCTGCTTGCTCAAAACTTGGCTCGCACGCTCGGCGTCGGCCAGCGCGGAGGCCAGGTCACGCCGCAGCAGGCTGGCACGGCCGCGAATCGCCAGCGCGCGCGCCAGCGGCGGACCGCCATCGGACTCACGCAGATCAACCAGCTGTTTAGCGAGCAACCAACTGGATTCACGCTCAGGATCGGCCTCGAGCGCGGCGAGTGCCTGCTCCACCAACAGCGCTTGTTGCGCGGACGGCAATGCGCTCGCCAAGCTCTGCGTGGTGCTGAGCAAACGGCGGGCAGCCGCAAAATCGGCGCGGTTTGCCAGCGCTTGCAGCGCAAGCAACTGATGACTGACTCGCGCCGCGTTCGACTCACCTGCTTGCGCCAAAAAGAGGTCAGTGCGCCCGCCAAACAGCCGAGCCGTCTGCTCGCCGCCCGCCCGCTGCACGCGCAGCAACAAGGGCGCGTTCTGGCCGTCGCTGAGTTCGGCTTGTGCCAGATCCAGCCGGCTGCATAGCGAGTGCCACTGGCCTGACGCAGATTGCCAGGCACGCAAGACATCATCTGGGCGCAGTCCATCGGCTTGGCCGGCGATCAACGGTGCCACCGCAGTGACCCGCAAGGCCTCGCCCTCAACGCACTCGGCAGCCATCACATGGCTGCCGGCCGCACCTAGCAGCATCGCCAAGGAGGTCTCGAAAATCCCCGCTCGCCAGATCATGGCCGCACCGAGAACGCGTAAGGGCCGAGCACGCGATCACCGCATTCCGCAGTCCACAGAAACTCGCCGGCCTGCAGGCGTTGTCGCACAGCGTTGTCGAGGGACAATTGTCCCGCCTGCACGCTGCCAGAACGCAGCAGGAGGTTGGCACTGGCGTCGCGCAACACCACGCGACAGGTAACCCCTGCTGGAGTTTGCCAGCGCAATTCGCTAGGAGCCGTGCTCAACATCGCGCCGCTGACGGGCTGTACGCTGGGATCGCCGCCGCGAGTGACGCGCTGGCCATCGAAAAGTCCAAGGCCGGGGAGGATGGCAATTACAACCGCAGCGGCCGCCGCCAGCGGCAACCAGCGCGGCGTGCGCCAGCGCGGCGATGGCGAGTGGCGAGCCGTGATTGCATCGATAGACCCATTGGAAAAATCGCCCGCCATCTGCGTTGCTGCAGCACAACGGGCGCAAGTCGCGAGGATGGCCAACAGGACCTCGCGGCGTTCGCTCGGCAGTTCACCGCGCGCCGCAGCGGCGAGCTCGGCGGCATCTGGACAACCGTCGCTTTGCAACGGACAGGCATCCGTCGCCAGTCGATAGGCCTTGGCCAATTCGCCGGATTCGCTGGATTCGTTGGATTCGTTGGATTCGATCATCGCGCGAGTTCCGATGGTGCCTGCTGCCAAGTCACTCTCATTGTCCTTGCCTCAATCATCGCTCCATCCTTGCGCGCGCAACTGCACGCGCAGTTCGTCCAATCCGCGATAGACCAGGTTGCGCGCCGCTGCCTCGCTGATGCCGAGCAGCACGCCAATCTGCATCGTGCTAAAGCCCTGCAGATGCAGTTGCACCGGCCGCCGCCGGCGCTCAGGCAGCGTCGCTATGACGCCCATCACGGCACCGGCCGCCGCCGCGTTTTCAGCGACGCGCTGCGGGGTATCGCTGCCGCTGCTGGTGGTTCGGTGCGCAATTGCTTCGTACTCCTCGGCCGGGTCGCTATCGGGTCGCGCGCGACGTCGGCGCAGCAGGTCAACGATCACCGATAGCGTCACCTGATGCAGGTAGGACGCAGGGTGAACGATGACTTTCTCACTCGCCAGGACTTTCCACAGTCGGATCCGCACTTCCTGCTCAACGTCGTCGGCATCCAGCCCGAGCCGTGGCGGACAGCGCCGCGCGATCGTCGCCCGCAGCCGCGCACGGAACTCGCCAAGCAGGCGCTCCAGCACTGAATCAAGCGGCGGCTTGGGGGCAGACATGGCCGCGATCATCCCACTGTGTTGGGTGGGGGCATAGCCGGGACAGCTGCATTTCCATCGGTAGTCGCGGCACCTTGATGAACGTTGGGATCGCTCGCGCAGCGCATCTGCGCAGGTCGCTGCGCGCGCGTGAATGCTGTGATCGTCGAAGGCCGGTGGCTCGACGCATCCGCGTTTGGCAGCGTGCTTCCGCGGATTCGGCAGCGGCGTTCGATCTGCGCCTGCAGACCGACGCCAACGTGGAGCAGTCGGCGCATGCGCTGACCGCCACCCGTGACGCACGCCCCGTGCTTGCCTATGTGCGCGCCGAGTTTGCCGGTGGCCTGCAGCGTCCGGCCTACCGCTACCCGCTGCGCTGTTGTGTTGACAGCAGCGCTGAAGTGTTTGACCTGGGCCTGCCATTCGGGTTGTCTCCGATGCAGGCCGTCGAGCAGATTCGACTGGTGTTGATCGACGACTCGCCCAGCGATGCGCGCATCGTGCTGCGTTACCGCAATGCCCCCGAACCGCACCAGCACGAGGTGTAGGCGAGGCGCACCCCCCGCTGTTTACCGATGGCTTTGAGGGCAGTGGCGCGCTGTGATGGCCGGCGCGCGACGTACGAGCCTGATCGCAACACACTTCAGTGGCGCGCCGGGGCATGCGCAGGAGCGTGGCGACGATACACAGCGCGCAAGGACGGGACAGCTCCTCCTCACAAAAGGATAGGAAATCCAACGCATTTTCCGTCCTGATGCCTACACCCACGGGCGGCCAAGCGCAGGCTACGCAGCATGGCCGAGGACCGATTCGCACGTGTGCTGGGCGTCTCAAACGGTCGCTACCGCTCGCCTCGACGGTAGCAAGCGCGAACAGCGACGCGATTGGCCAGGTCACAGCCGACCCGCAGAAACGCGCGTTCCCACGGCGGCGACTTTGGAACACAAGCACCGCCAGTTATCCACGCGCTCATGGCGATACCCTGATTTCGGATCGACTGGGCGAACTTCTGTCGGCGCAATGCCGAGAATCCTATCGATGTCATCTGTGGACACCGTATCAGGGAAGATTCCTAGGGTCAGGAAGGTCTCAAGGCCGCGTCAGCTACTTCGCCAGACTTTGCTCCGGAAGTGGACCTGACCCGAATGGCACTTACTTAAGCGCAAGCGCCGAACAATCGTCATTCTGGCGAAGGCCGGAATCCAGCACTTCCGGCCAGTAGCAAAGCTTCAACAGCACTG
>ENA-ORBV01001330-ORBV01001330.1-microbial-mat-metagenome-genome-assembly--contig:-NODE-1330-length-55152-cov-9.375397_pt1 | contig 55152 bp, 60 predicted proteins | sample MGYA00237777_ERZ505514 | MGnify/ENA primary metagenome ERZ505514 (study PRJEB26160, sample SAMN06269048) | microbial mat metagenome | isolation source: Oligotrophic lake microbial mat | place... | reverse complement strand
GGTGTATTTACGCATTTCAGGTCTTAAACTAACCGGATCAAAATGCTCTGTATCTCCAATAGTAAGCAACCAATAAATCTGGTCGTACATTAAATACAATGGCTTTGCATCCTCTCCACGTCTTTTATTTTCAGCCAATACCATATCACAAATCTCTTCCAATTGTTTTTTGTCGAAAACAGTTCCTGTAGGATTTAAAGGAGAGCACAATGCTAATAAGCTTGCATCTTTTAAATGCGGTTTAATTTCCGCCGGAGTAGGCATAAAATTATTTTCAGGCGATGCTTCAATCATCACCTGCTGAGCTCTGCTTAAATATGTGTAGTGATTATTGTTCCATGATGGCACAGGGAAAATTACCTTATCACCAGGATTAACAATTGCCTGGTATATTGCATAAATTACAGGACGGCCGAGACTAGACCATCCCGCATAGCCTATCCGGTGAATGCCATGATGGATCTGGATCAATCAGTCGAAGTGCAAAAAGGCCTGGCCGAGCGGCTTGTGTCGTCGCTGCGCCAGGGCGGGTTCGTGCTGTACCGGCAGGAGATCATGCCGCTTGGCCGTCGCGGACGGTCACGTCCGTTTCAGGAAATTCTGATCCGTTTTCGCGAAGAGGAAGAAAAACTGCTGCCGCCGGGTACGTTTTTGCCGGTGCTGCAGGAATACCACCTGCTGCCTTTTGTCGATCGCTGGGTGGTGAGCCAGTTGGCAAAGCGCATGGCCCTGATCCACAGTTGCGGCGAGCCGGTGCCCTGTTGCAGCGTCAATCTTGCCGCCGACACGCTGCATGACCCCAATTTCGCCGAGTTCACGGACAGGCACATCCAGCACGCACAACTGGGTCGCGCCACCATGTCCTTCGAGGTGTCATGGGACACGGCGCTCGATCACACGGCCAAACTGCAGGCGCTGGCGGCCAGACTCAGGCCTGCGGGCTGTCTGTTCTCGGTCGCCGGATTCGACGGCAGCAAGGAGGCGTTCGGGCTGGTGAAACTGCTGGCGCCCGATTTCGTCAAGTTCGGTTATGGCCTGGTGCACCACTGCGTGCGCGACCCCGCCGACGCCGCCTTTACCGAGATGGTCAACCGCAACTGCCACGCCATGGGCATCAGGACCATTGCCGAACACGTGGAGAGCATCCCGGTGCTCGAGCAGTTGCGCCAGAGCGGCGTCGATTTTGCGCAGGGCCTGGTGGTGTCACAGCCGCGGCCGTTGGGCTGAAGCGCAGCCGGCTTTTTCAGAAAGCCGGGCGTCACGGGGAAATCCGCGCCCAGCAGGGTTTCCAGCCATTGTGCCGGTCTGCCCTCAGTTGATGGTGGCGCCGGTGTCCTTCACCACCTTGCCCCATTTGTCCAGTTCACTGCGCAGCAGCACGCCGAATTCTTCCGGGCTGCTGGTGCTCACCTCGACGCCGGCACGCTGGATGAGCTTGCGCGTGTCGGGGGAGCTGAGCGCCTTGAGGACCTCGCTGTGCAGGCGCGCGAGCACCTCGCGCGGCAGGCCCGCCGGTGCCAGCAGGCCGAGCCAGACGGTGGCGTCGTAGCCCTTGATGCCGGCCTCGTCCATGGTCGGCACATCGGGCAGGTCGGGCGAGCGCTTGCGCGTGGTCACGGCGAGGGCGCGCAGGCGGCCGCTGGACAGGTGCGGCAGCGCATTGGGCATACCAACAAAGCCGAGTTGCACCTGGCCGCCGACGATGTCATTCATGGCCTGGCCGCTGCCCTTGTAAGGCACGTGATTGATTTGCACCCCGCCCATGTTCGCGAACATCGCGCCGACCAGGTGTTGCGCGCTGCCGTTGCCCGATGAGGCGTAATCGAGCCTGCCCGGTTGCGCCTTGGCCAGTGTCACCAGTTCGGCCACGGATTTTGCCGCCACGCCCGGATTGACGATCATCACATAGGGGCCCTCCACCAGTTTCATCACCGGCGTGAAGTCTTTGAGCGGGTCGTAAGGCATGGATTTGTACAGCCAGGGGCTGCTGACGTGCGTGGTCGAGATCATGACCAGCGTGTAGCCGTCCGGCTTGGACTTGGCGACATAGTCGGTGCCTATGGTCGAGCCGGCGCCCGGCTTGTTCTCGATGATCACCGGCTGGCCGAGCGATTCGGAAAGCTTTTGCGCCAGGATGCGCGCCACCACGTCGGTGAATCCGCCGGGCGAAAAGGGCGCGACGATCTTGATCGGCCGCGAGGGCCAGGCTTGTCCTGAGCCAGTCGAAGTGGCCTGCGCCTGCGCCTGGGCGAGCGAGGCGGCGGCGAAGATCATCATGCCCGCGGCAATGCGAAGTGCGTGTTTCATTGTTCCTCCTTGCGTGTGGCGGTTTGCTGCCGCGACCGCCTCTTGCGGGCGTCGAGCGGGACGGTGCGGCGTCGGCTCAGCCGCGGTACAGCGGTTCCGGCTGGGTAAAGAACGAATGCAGGATGTGATAGGCCATGAGGTAATTCTTTTGCTGGAAGCTCGCGTGCGAGATGCCGGCCATGACCGAGAACTGCTTGTCGTTGTTGGGCAGCTTTTTGTAGAACGCGATGAGGTCGTCGAGGCTGGCGATGCCGTCGTACTCGCCGCGCATGATGATGCACGGCACGCTGATCTTTTCCGGATCGACCAGGGGCAGCTTCGAGCACATGTCGACATAGGTGCCGGTGGGCATCGAGTCATCGAGCGTCAGGATGGCGTCGGCAAAGGCGTTGACGGTGGCCTTGTCGGCGGTGTCCGGGTGGTCGCGCGTGAACACGCTCTCGACAAAGGCGCGGTCGATGGGGCGGCGGTTCTTGGCGATGAATTCGGGCAGGCGCTTCTTGCGCTGTTCCAGCGTCGGGCTGTCGGTGCCCATCCAGACAAAGGCGTCGAGGGCCGCGCGCGCCACGCGTTCGGGATGGCGTTGCGCGAACAGCGCCACCTTCAGCGCGCCCGAGGAGATGCCGTACATCAGCAATTTTTTCGCGCCGGTGGTTTTCAGGATGTAGGCGCTGGCCGCTTCGATGTCGTCGGCGCCGTTGGAGATGTCGGAGTTGATCGGACGCGTCTTGGTCGAGCGGCCGTAGCCCTCGTTGTCGAGCGTCCAGGTGTCAAAACCGCGCTCGCGAAACCAGTCCATCACCGACGAATAGGGCCGTCCCGGCACCGTCAGGTCGAAGGTCGGCTGCGACGCCATTGAGGAGCCGTGCACGAACAGGATGGTGCCCGCATGCGCGATGCCCGGCTTGCCCGGTTTTTGCCACATGAACAGGTCGACCTTGTCGTCACCGGCTTTTCTGCCGGTCCAGTGTTCCTTGCCATCCGTCCACTGGACGGAGGGTTTTTGCTCGCTCATGAAGTCTCCTTTTAGAAGGCGGTAGTTTAAACCGGTCAGCCGGCAAAGGAGAGCACAATGACGCGCAAAAATACGTCCGTTTCGCGCCGGGCGTTTGTAAACCGCTCGCCGGCGTCGGCGCGGGATGATGTAGCTGCCCTGCTGGCGGCCATTGAACCCGGTCGTATCGACCGGGCGCCACATCATGCTCGATGACAGCGACATCCATGCATCGCGCCATGCCCGCGCCCTCAGCTTGCTGGCGGGTGGAGCGAAGCGCCAGGGGCCCGATGGCGGCGGCCCGGTCGCCGTTATTGCCAGCCCGGCCTGAGTCCTGAGTCCTGAGTCCTGAGTCGGGCGACCGGTGCCGGAATGTGCACCGGCCCGGAGTCGCCGCCTCAGGCGCCGCCGAAACTGCGCAGGCCGGCGATGTCGAGCACGGTGATGCCACCGTACTCGATGTGCACGAGGCCGGCTTTTTCGAGGGCCTGCAGCGCCTGGTTGGCGCGCTGGCGCGACAGGCCGGCGAGATAGCCGATTTCCTCCTGGGAAATCTGCAACTGGTTTTTGACGCCGGGGTAGAGCGTCGGGTTGAACAACGATGCAAGGCTGCTGGCGACGCGCGCGTCCGGCCCGAGCAGGCGGTCATGCTCGACGCGGCCGATAAACTGGCCGAGGCGCTCGTTCAACTGAATCAGCAAAAAACGGTTGAAAGCGATGCTGGTATCGAGCAATTGCATGAAGGTGGCGCGCGGCATGTAGGCGATGGCGGAGTCGCGCAGCGTCACGATGTCGTAGCGCCGCGGTTCGTCCTTGAGCAGCGAACCCTCGCCGAACCAGCCGCCGACACCGACGCCGGTGAGCGTGGTCGGTTTGCCGTCGGCCGACAGATTGGTCATTTTCACCAGCCCGTCGACCACGCCTATCCAGTGCGCGACCCGTTCGCCCTTGCGGCAGACAAAGCCGCCGGCCGGGCAGTGGCGGACCTGGATTTCGGCTTCGATGGCCGTCAGTTCGGCCGGCTTGAGCGACTGTGCCCACAGGCTGGAGCGCAGCATGTCACCGAGGTTTTGCGCAGGGGGAGCATTCATCGGGATATCCGGTTTGGTGGCGGTATTTGGCGATTGTCTGTCAGGCGACAACATTTGCCCCCAGGCAGTCTATTATGATTGTCGTCGGACGCCAAACTACGAGCGCATTCACCGTCGGCATCTGGCAGCAGCGCCATTCAAATCAATGCAAATCAATACAAATCAATAATATTTGTATGGCGGGCGCGGACTGAGCGCGACCAGCCTGCACGTGGCAAAACGCGGAGCCGGCCAGCCGGATTCCGCAACGGAGGAGGAGATGGACATGTCCGGCGACACGTTGGATACGTTCCCGCGGCTGCTGCTGCAGCATGCGCGCGTGCGGCCGCAGCACCCGGCGACGCGCGAAAAGCACCTCGGCATCTGGCAGACCTGGACCTGGGGTGAGGTTGCGGGAGAGGTTCGGGCGCTCGCGTGCGGGCTTGCCGCGCTCGGCTTCAGGCGCGGCGACAACCTTGCCATTGTCGGTGACAACCGCCCGCGCCTGTACTGGGCGATGTGCGCGGCACAATGCCTCGGCGGTGTCGCCGTGCCGATGTACCAGGACGCGATTGCCCAGGAAATGACCTTCGTGCTTGAGGACGCGGGCATCCGCTTTGCGATCGTCGAGGACCAGGAGCAGGTGGACAAGCTGCTCGACATGCGCGCGCAGTGCCCGCAACTGGCGCATGTGCTCTATGACGACACGCGGGGCATGCGCCACTACGACCAGCCTGGCGTGCAAAGCCTCGATGCGCTGATGCAGGCGGGGCGCGATTATCACGCCGCGCACCCGGACTTTTTTACCACGCAAATCGCCCTCGGCAAGACCTCCGATGTCGCGGTGATGCTCTACACCTCGGGCACCACAGGCAAGCCCAAGGGTGTCTGCCAGACGCATGATGCCTTCATCAGCGCCGCGCAAAGCGGCTGCAGCTTCGACAAGCTGGGGCCGGCTGACGACATCCTGTCCTACCTGCCCATGGCCTGGGTCGGTGACCACCTGTTCTCCTATGCCCAGGCGATGGTTGCCGGCTTCACCATCAACTGCCCGGAGTCGGGCGACACGGTGATGACCGACCTGCGCGAAATCGGCCCGAGTTATTACTTCGCGCCGCCGCGTGTGTTCGAAACCCTGCTGACGCAGGTGATGATACGCATGGAAGACGCGGCCTGGATCAAGCGCGCGCCGTTTCATTTTTTCATGGATGTGGCGCGGCGTTGCGGCGCTGACATCATCGACGGCAAACCGGTCTTGGCGTCCGACCGCCTGCTCTACGCCCTGGGAAATGTGCTGGTTTACGGACCGCTGCGCAACGTGCTGGGCATGAGCCGCATCCGCGTCGCCTATACCGCCGGCGCGGCCATCGGTCCCGACCTGTTTCGCTTTTACCGTTCCATTGGCATCAACCTGAAGCAGCTGTACGGCGCCACCGAGACCTGCGCCGCGGTCTGCCTGCAGCCTGATGGCCAGATCAAGTTCGACACCGTCGGCCCGCCGGCGCCGGGGGTGGAGGTAAAAATCGCCGCCAATGGCGAGGTGCTGGTGCGCGGCAAGGTCTTGCTCAAGGAGTACTACAAGCGTCCCGACGCCACCGCCGAGGCGATTGATGAAAACGGCTATTTCCGCACCGGCGACGCCGGCTATTTTGACGAGGACGGCCACCTCAAGATCATCGACCGCGCCAAGGATGTCGGCGCGCTCGCCGGCGGCGCCATGTTCGCGCCCAATTACATCGAGAACAAGCTCAAGTTCTCGCCCTACATCCGCGAGGCGGTCGCCTTCGGGCAGGGCCGCAGCGAGGTCTGCGCCTTCATCAACATCGACATCAGCGCCGTCGGCGACTGGGCGGAGCGGCGCAACCTCGCCTACTCGGGATATACCGACCTCGCGCAGCGGGACGAGATTTACAAGCTGGTGCGCGAGTGCATCGAAAAAGCCAACGCCGATCTCGCCACCGACCCGGTGCTGCATGCCTCGCAAATCCACCGCTTCCTGATCCTGCACAAGGAACTGGACCCGGATGACGACGAGCTGACGCGCACGCGCAAGGTACGGCGCAATTTCGTCAGTGAAAAATACGCCGTTCTGATCGACGCCTTTTACTCGGGCAAACAATCGCAGTTCATCCAGACCCAGGTGCGCTTTGAAGACGGACGCACCGGCATGATCAGCGCCGACCTGCGTATCGAGGCCGCCCGGACCTTCCCCCACATTCCGGCGAAAAAGGCGGCATGAGGCGATGAGCGCGGCACGCAACATCGGCGAGGTCGTGCTGAACATAGAAAACGTGGTGTTGTCCTTCGGCGGCGTCAAGGCGCTGCAGAACGTGTCCTTTGATGTGCGCGAGCACGAGGTGCGCGCCATCATCGGCCCCAATGGCGCCGGCAAGAGTTCGATGCTCAATGTCATCAACGGCGTCTATCACCCGCAGCAGGGCACCGTCACCTACAAGGGGGTGGCGCGCCGCGATGTCAATCCGCACGAGGCGGCCGCCAACGGCATTGCGCGCACCTTCCAGAACATTGCGCTGTTTCGCGGCATGACCGTGCTCGACAACATCATGACCGGGCGCAACCTGAAGATAAAATGCAACTTCCTGCAGCAGGCGCTGTACTGGGGTGCGGCGCAGCGCGAGGAGCTGGCGCATCGCGCAAGGGTCGAGGAGGTCATCGACTTTCTCGAGATCCAGCATATCCGCAAGGTGCCGGTCGGGCGCCTGCCCTATGGCCTGCAAAAGCGCGTCGAACTGGGCCGTGCCCTCGCCGCCGAGCCCGAGGTGCTGCTGCTCGACGAGCCCATGGCCGGCATGAACGTCGAGGAAAAACAGGACATGTGCCGCTTTATCCTTGATGTCAACGACCAGTTCGGCACCACCATCGTATTGATAGAGCACGACATGGGCGTGGTCATGGACCTGTCCGACCGCGTCGTGGTGCTCGACTACGGCCGCAAGATCGCCGACGGTACGCCGGAAGACGTGCGTGCCAACACGGAAGTGATTGATGCCTATCTCGGTGTTGCACATTGAAAACGGTGAATGAGTGAAAAGTGAAGGAGTGAAGGCTTGAAAAAAACAGCGCATGGGGCCAGCCACGCCGCCGCTACGGGTTTGCTTCACCCCTTCAGTCTTTCACTCCTTCACTAAAAAACATGCAATTCTTCTTCGAAGTATTGATCAGCGGCTTGCTGGCGGGGGTGATGTACTCGCTGGTGGCGCTCGGTTTTGTGCTCATTTACAAGGCCTCGGGTGTGTTCAATTTTGCCCAGGGTGCGATGGTTTATTTCGCCGCAGTCTCGCTGGTGGGGCTGACCGAAATGGGGGCGCCGTTCTGGGTCGCCATCGTGCTGGTGCTCGGGTTGATGGTATTGCTGGCGATATTCACCGAGCGCGTGGTGTTGCGGCCGCTCGTGAACCAGCCGCAGATCACACTGTTCATGGCGACCATAGGCCTTTCGTTTTTCATCGAGGGCGTGGCGCAACTGGCCTGGGGTTCGGGCGTGCGCGGGCTTGACCTCGGCCTCGCCGACGAGCCCATCGTCTGGATTTCTGACAACTCCGGCATGAACATCAGCAAGTTCGATCTCGCCTCGGCCGGCATTGCCGCGGTGATGGTCGGCGTGCTGGCGGTGTTTTTCAACAAGACGCGCATCGGTCGCGCGCTGCGCGCCGTCGCCGACGACCACCAGGCGGCGCTGGCGGTGGGCATTCCGCTGCAGCACATCTGGGTAATCGTCTGGACGGTGGCCGGTTTCGTCGCCCTGGTCACCGGCATGTTGTGGGGCGCACGCAACGGCGTGTCTTTCTCGCTTACCTTTCTCGCATTAAAGGCGTTGCCGGTGCTGATCCTCGGCGGTTTTGAGTCCATCGCCGGTGCCATTGTCGGCGGCCTCATCATCGGCGCCACCGAAAAACTGGCCGAGGTCTATATCGGCCCTTACGTCGGCGGTGGCATCGAATCGTGGTTTCCTTACGTGCTGGCGCTGCTGTTTCTCCTGGTGCGCCCTGAGGGCTTGTTCGGCGAGAAGCACATTGACCGTGTTTAACCATGTAATGTCATTCCGCGCGCAGCGAGGAATCCGCTTTTCGCCGGCGCGGAGAGCAGATTCCTCGGCCTGCGGCCTCGGAATGACGGTTAGAAAGGCGTAAATGTTCTACCGCGAAGCAGGCCAGTACAAGACCACTTACGCCAGGGACCAGCAGATTTTTCCGTTGCGCCAGGATCGCATCGGCATGTACGTCATTCTCGCCGTGGCCTTTGTGCTGGTGCCGGTCGCCTCGGAGCTGCCTGGCGTCGGTGCGCTGATCGACTTCAACTACTGGTACAGCGGCATCCTGATTCCCTTCCTGGTGTTTTCGCTGGCCGCCATCGGCCTCAACATCCTCACCGGCTACGCCGGCCAGTTGTCGCTCGGTACGGCGGCCTTCATGGCGGTGGGCGCGTTTGCCGCCTACAACTTCATGCTGCGCGTGCCTGGCATGCCGATCCTTGCCAGCTTCATCCTCGCCGGTGTTTGCGCCGCGATGGTTGGCATCGTGTTCGGCCTGCCCAGCATGCGCATCAAGGGCTTTTATCTTGCTGCGGCGACGCTCGCTGCGCAGTTCTTCGTGGTGTGGGCGCTGACCAAATTCGGCTGGTTTTCCAATTACAGTTCGTCAGGCGTCATCAGTGCGCAAAAAATCATCATCCTTGGCTACGAGTTCGATACGCCGGTGAAGCGCTACCTGCTGGTGCTGTCCATTGTCGCGCTGCTGGCGCTGCTGGCGAAGAACATGGTGCGCAGTTCGGTCGGCCGCGCGTGGATGGCGGTACGCGACATGGACGTCGCCGCTTCGGTGATCGGCATTCCGATGATGAAGACCAAGTTGCTGGCCTTCGGCGTCAGTTCGTTTTACTGCGGCGTCGCCGGGGCGCTGTATGCGTTTGCGCTGCTTGGCACCGTCGAGCCGGCGGCGTTCGAGCTCGACCTGTCGTTTCGCATCCTGTTCATGATCATCATCGGCGGCGTCGGTTCCATCCTCGGCTCCTTCCTGGGCGCGGCCTTTGTCGTGTTGCTGCCGATTTTTCTGGAAGTGGTGGCGCTGCCTGCGGCCGAGGCCATGGGCCTGACGCCGCCGCCGGGCGCGATTTCCAACCTGACGCTGATGGTATTCGGCGGACTGATCGTGTTTTTCCTGATCGTCGAGCCGCTGGGGCTGGCGCGGCTGTGGCAGATCGGCAAGGAGAAGTTGCGGCTGTGGCCATTCCCGCACTGAGGCGGGCGGGTTTTGCCGCGCTGTTGTGGCGGAGGGATGAATTTGTAGTCGGGCCCAAAAGGCCTATATTAGTCGGCAGCAAGTAAACAAATAACCTGTTTTCGTTAGCAGGGAGATTCTTCAACTTGAGGAGGTTCACATGATGCGATTCAAGAAAACAGCCGCGGCTGTCCTGGGCGCGGCGGCGCTGGCCACGGCCGGTTTTGCGCAGGGCCAGGCGATGGAGCAGTTTGTGCCCTACAACGGCTATTGGGTCGGACCCTATGCCGCAGGGGGGTCGGGTTATTTCGGTGGCATGATCGATTACCTCAATATGCTCAACGCGCGCGACGGTGGCATCGGCGGCGTGAAGATCACCGGCGAAAAGTGCGAGACCGAGTACAACAACGCCAAGGGCGTCGAGTGCTACGAGCGCAGCAAGAAAAAAGGCCCCACCGGCGCATCGGTAATCCATCCGCTGTCCACCGGCATCACCTACTCGCTGATCGACAAGGCGGTGATCGACAAGATACCGATCATCTCCATGGGCTACGGCCGTACCGACGCGGCCGACGGGCGTGTCTTTCCCTATGTGTTCCCGCTGATCACCACCTACTGGAGCCAGGCAACGTCCATGATCTCCTTCATGGGCACCAAGTCCGGTGGCATGGACAAGCTGAAGGGCAAGAAAATCGCCCACCTCTATCATGACTCTGCCTTCGGCAAGGAGCCCATCCCGGTGCTCGAGGCCATGGCCAAGAAGTACGGCTTCGACTTGTCGCTGATCCCGGTTTCACACCCTGGCAACGAGCAGGGCGCGCAGTGGCTGCAGGTGCGCCAGATCAAGCCTGACTGGGTCATCTTGTGGGGCTGGGGTGTGATGAACCCGACGGCGATCAAGGCGGCGGCCAAGATTGGTTTCCCGCGCGACAAGCTGGTCGGCGTGTGGTGGTCCGGCGCCGAGGAAGACACCGTTCCGGCGGGCGATGCCGCCAAGGGTTACATCGCGGCCGGCTTCAACGTCGCCGGCACCAACTTTCCGGTGATCAAGGACATCGAGAAGAATGTCTATGCCAAGGGCAAGGGTGAGATGGAAGACAAGTCGCGCGTCGGTTCGATTTACTACAACCGCGGCGTCGTGTCGGGCATCCTCACCGCCGAGGCGATTCGCAAGGCGCAGGAGAAATACGGCAAAAAGCCGCTCACCGGCGAGCAGATCCGCTGGGGCATAGAGAACCTCAACATTGACGACAAGAAACTGAAGGAGCTCGGCGCGACCGGCTTCATGCAGGCCTTGAAGGTGTCGTGCATGGATCACGAGGGCGGCGGCGCGGTGAAGTTCCAGCAGTGGGACGGCAAGAAATGGAACGTCATCACCGACTGGATTCCGGGCGATAAGGCGCTCACGCGGCCGATGATAGAGGAGTCCGCGGCCAAGTACGCCAAGGAAAAAGGCATCACGCCGCGCGATTGCAGCAAGGAAAGCTGAGTCAAACCAACCCTCTCCCGCAAAACGGGAGAGGGTTGGCGTGAAGGCGCTCGCCTGATTCAGCGCCCTCACGCCAACCGTCGACAGTCCAAGAACCCAATACCATGTCTGCCGTCATCAAGCCAGAAGCTGACTCTGCTGCCGCGCCGGCGGCGGGCAGCTATCTCGCCATCAACAACATCGAGGTCATTTACGACCACGTGATCCTGGTGCTGAAGGGCGTTTCGCTGACCGTGCCCGAGGGGAAAATCGTCGCCTTGCTCGGCGGCAACGGCGCCGGCAAGACGACGACCCTCAAGGCCATTTCCAACCTGCTGCGCGCCGAGCGTGGTGATGTCACCAAGGGATCGATCGAGTTCAAGGGCGAGCGCATTGACCGGCTGACGCCGGCCGACCTCGTGAAGCGCGGCGTGGTGCAGGTGATGGAGGGGCGGCACTGCTTCCAGCACCTTACGGTCGAGGAGAACCTGCTGACCGGCGCCTACACGCGCAATGTCGGCCGCGCGCAACTGCGCCTTGATCTGGAGAAGGTCTATCACTACTTCCCGCGGCTGAAGGAGCGGCGCGGCAGCCAGTCGGGCTACACCTCCGGTGGCGAGCAACAGATGACCGCGGTCGGCCGTGCGCTGATGGCGCGGCCGGCGATGATCCTGCTCGACGAGCCGTCGATGGGGCTCGCGCCGCAAATCGTCGAGGAAATTTTTGAAATCGTCAAAGACCTCAACCGCAAGGAAAAAGTCTCGTTCCTGCTGGCCGAGCAGAACACCATGGTGGCGCTGCGCTACGCCGATTACGGCTACATCCTGGAGAACGGCCGCGTCGTCATGGACGGCGCCGCCGCCGATCTGGCGACCAACGAGGATGTGAAGGAGTTCTACCTCGGCTTGTCGACCGCCGGCCGCAAGAGTTTTCGCGAAAACAAGTTCTACCGCCGCCGCAAGCGCTGGCTGTCCTAGGTCTTGCGCGCGTTCTTTTACCAATCCCTGCCTCTTTAACGCAGCATCAGCCGTTTGCACCATGAGCGAACACTACGACGCCCTTGAGTCCCGTGATCCGGCGCAGCGTGAAGCGGCGTTGTTCGCCGCCTTGCCGGCGCAGGTTGCGCATGCCCGGCAAAACGCGCCGGGCTTTGCCCGCATTCTTGCCGGCATCGATGCGCGCGCGATCAGTTCGCGCGCCGCGCTGGCCGGCCTGCCGGTGACGCGCAAATCCGCTTTGCATGAACTGCAGCGCGCGATGCCGCCGCTGGGCGGGCTCAATGCCACGCTGGTCGGCGCACTGGCGCGCATATTTGTATCGCCGGGCCCGATCTATGATCCGCAGGGGCGCGGCGACGACTGGTGGCGCATGGCGCGGCCGCTGTTCGCCGCCGGCTTTCGCGCCGGTGACCTGGTGCAGAACTGCTTTTCCTATCACCTCACACCGGCCGGCGCGATGATGGAAGGCGGTGCGCACAAACTCGGCTGCGCGGTTATCCCGGCCGGTACCGGCCAGACCGAGCAGCAGGTTGCGGCCATGGCCGGCCTCAGTCCCGCCGGGTACGCCGGCACGCCCTCGTTCCTGAAAATAATTCTCGAAAAAGCGGCGGAACTGGGCGCCGATGTGTCCAGTGTCAAAAAGGCCCTGGTCTCGGCCGAGGCGCTGCCGCCGTCGCTGCGGCAGTGGCTGGCCGATCATGGTGTGCGCGCCATCCAGACCTACGCCAGCGCCGATCTTGGCAACATCGCCTACGAAACCGAGGCGATGCAAGGTCTGGTGGTCGATGAGGACATCATTGTCGAAATCCTGCGGCCGGGCACCGGCGACCCGGTCGCCGAAGGCGAGGTCGGCGAAGTGGTGGTGACCAAACTCGATCGCGACTATCCGCTGATCCGTTTCGCCACCGGTGACTTGTCGGCGATATTACCCGGCATCAGTCCCTGCGGCCGCACCAATATGCGCATCAAGGGCTGGCTGGGGCGCGCCGACCAGACGACCAAGGTCAAGGGCATGTTCGTGCATCCGGCGCAGATCGCCGCGGTGCTCAAGCGCCATCCCGAGGTGCTGCGCGCGCGCCTGGTGGTTGACAACCCGGAGGGCGCCGATCGCATGACGCTGCACTGCGAGACGGCGGCGAGACCGGCGGGGCTGGCCGAGTCGCTGGCCGAGTCGCTGCGCGACATCACCAAGCTGCGCGGCGAAGTGTCGCTGCGCGCACCGGGTGAATTGCCCAACGACGGCAAGGTTATCGAGGACGCCAAGAAATACGATTGAAGTCCGGCGCCCGCGCGGCGGCCGCAGGCTTCTGCTATCGTTGAAGCCCCGTCATCCTGCGGAGGTCGTGTCATGTACCAGACCATTCTCGTTGCCACCGACGGCAGCGACCTGTCAACCCGTGCAGTGCGCGAGGCGGCGCGCCTTGCCGCAGGCCTCGGTTCGACGCTGCTGATCCTGCATGTCAGGTCACCGATGGAAATGCCGCACCTCGTTGAGGGCGGCGCGCTGGCGCGCTTGCCGGGCACAACGCTGCTTGAGGCGTTGGAGGCAGAAGAGCGCGAGTTGATGGAGTGCGCGGTCAAGGAGGCGCGCGACGCTGGGGTTGAGGCCAAGCCGGCCTTCATCACCGGAACCTCGCCCTATGAAGCCATCCTGCGCGTCGCGACCGAGCAAGCCTGCGACCTCATCGTCATGGCCTCGCACGGTCGGCGCGGCCTGTCCGGCCTGCTGGTGGGCAGCGAAACCAAAAAACTGCTGACCCATGTCGTCGGCACGTCGGTGCTGATTGTTCGCTGATTGTTCAGTGATTGTTCTCTAAGGGTTCGCCAAGCGTCCGGTTAGCATCCGCTAAAGCGTCGTTGCGGGTTTGTTGCTGCATCCCTTGACACAAGGCTGATCGCGCATCGGCGGTGTGCATATGACGCACTGCGCGCAGGCAAAGTTTTCGTGCCACCGTGTTTTCGTGCCACCGGTGGCGAGCGCATAACGCCGTACTAGCATGTTTGTTTCCCCACCTTTCTGCACTGCACCGAATCCATGATCAAATTTTCTTCGCTGCTTCGCTTTACCGCCGCCATCGCATTGTGCCTTGCCACCGCGTTGCAATCCGCAGCGGCGCAAGGCTTTCCGGCCAAGCCGGTCAGGTTCATTGTGCCGTTTTCACCCGGCGGCCTGTCCGATACCGTGGCGCGCCTGCTCGGCCAGGAGTTGTCGGTGACATGGGGGCAGCAGGTGCTGGTCGAAAACCGTCCCGGCGCGAGCGGCAGCATCGCCAGCGAACTGGTGGCCAAGGCGCCGGCCGACGGTTACACGCTGCTGTTCGCCGACCCGCAGCATCTGGCGATCAATCCGGCAATGAATACCAAACTGCCTTATGACCCGATACGTGACTTTGCGCCGGTCACGCTGGCCGCCTACGGTCCGCTGTTCCTTGTTGCGAACAGCAGCGTCGAGGCCAATTCCCTCGCCGAACTGATCCGCCTGGCCAAGGCAAAGCCCGGGCAACTCAATTACGGCTCGGCCGGTTCGGGCAGCATTCACCACCTGACCATGGAGAGCCTGAAGGCGGCGCTCGGCCTTGACGTCGTGCATGTGCCCTACAAGGGCGCGGCGCAGGCGGTGCCGGCGCTGGTCAGCGGGCAGGTGGCGCTCACCATCTCGGCCCTGCCCTCGCTCGCGCCGCACGTCAAGGCCGGCAAGGCAAAGATTCTCGCCGTCAGTTCGGCCAGGCGCTCGGCGCTCGCGCCGGAGGTGCCGACCATCGCCGAACTGGCGGTGCCCGGATTTGATTTCGCCGGCCAGATCGGCATTGTCGCGCCGGCCGGAACGCCGCGCGAAGTCATCGCCAAACTCAATGCCGATATCGCTGCGGTGCTGAGGCAACCGGCGTTTGTCGCGCGCATGGCCGGCCTCGGCATAGACGCGGTGGGCAACAGTCCCGAGGCCTTCGCCGCGATCATTCGTGCCGACGTCGATAAATACGCCCGCGCGGTCAAAGTGTCGGGCGCGACCGCCGACTGAGGTCTCGCAACGGCCGTTGCAGCAAACGGGCGATAAGCTGGAAATGCCCGTCTGGCAAGGGTTTCCAGCTTGTTCCCCGGTCCGGTCTTGCTTATCGAATAGTATCGATGAGCCTGCGTTCGCCCCCGTCCTCTGCGCGTAATCTGCCACCCGCGCCACCGTAGTGTCTGCCACCGAACAGAGTCCTGCCGCTAATACGCCGACCATGACAGGAGGCGGGGCGTGGCGATAGACGTCCTTTGCGCGGGTTTTGCCGACCGAACGGTTGGCTCGAAAGGGCGGATGCATGAACAGAATCATTGCAGGGCGATTTGCCACCAAGGACGAGGCCGATGGCGTGGCCGCGCAGATCAACACGTATGTCGGCGCGGCCGATGTGTGCATTTTTCACAACAACGCTCCCGGACAGCACGACAAGTTTCCCGGCGGCGGCGACGAAGATGAGGATCCGGGGGCCAGGGGCGCCGGTGTGTCGGCGGCCGATTCGGCGATTCGGGCGGGGTTGGTGGCGGGCGCAGTAGGGTCGCTCGCCGGCCCGGTAGTGGCGCTGGTCGCCGCCGGCATCGGCGCTTATTCAGGCGCGGCGTCGGGCGCGATGGCAGAACTCGGGCACAACGAGACGTCGCGAACTGCGCGCCGGCCCGGCGGCGTCATGCTCTCGGTGCGCATCGCCGATCCGGCCAATGAGCAACGCGTGATTGCCGCGTTGCGCGCCGGCGGCGCGGCCGATGTCGAGCAGGCCGACGGCGAGTGGAGCAACGGCGACTGGACCGACTTCGATCCGGTCGCGGCGCCGCGCCTGGTCGCCGCGTAGTTCAGCGTCCCCCGGCGCGTTGTTTATCGCGGCTGGCTATTCTATTGCCGCGAGCGGGGCGCTGCCTACTTGGTACCGAAAATCCGGTCGCCGGCATCGCCCACGCCGGGAATGATGTAGCCGTGTTCATCCAGCCGCTGGTCGATCGCGGCGGTGAAAATGTCGATATCCGGATGCTGTTCCTGAAAGTTGGCGATGCCCTCTGGCGCGGCCAGCATGCACACCATCTTGATGGCCGTCACGCCGTGGTCCTGCAGCCGGTGCACGGCGCCGGCCGCTGAATTGCCGGTGGCGAGCATCGGATCGACGACGATGACGCGGCGCTCGGCGATGTCCTGCGGCAGCTTGAGGTAGTACTCGACCGGGGTCAGCGTGTGCGGGTCGCGGTAAAGGCCGATATGGCCGACGCGCGCCGAGGGCACCAGCTCGAGCATGCCGTCGAGCAGGCCGTTGCCGGCGCGCAGGATGGACACAAAGCACAGCTTCTTGCCCTCCACGAGCGGCGCCATCATTGCTGCGAGCGGTGTTTCAATCGACTCCATGCGAAGCGGCAGATCGCGCGTGGCCTCGTAGGCGAGCAGCGTGCCGATTTCGCCCATCAGCCGGCGGAAACTGCCGGTCGAGGTGTCTTTGCGCCGCATCAGCGTCAGCTTGTGTTGCACTAGAGGGTGATCGACGGTAATGACCTTGCCTGTCATGCCTTGCTCCTGAAATGTGATTGAAAGCCTTCACCACAGAGAACACGGAGAACACTGAGAAAAACCGGATGCTCCACACGAAATCCGATTTTTCCGTGCTCTCTGTGCCCTCTGTGGTGCGAGCTTTTGATTTTGGTCAAATGTGCGCGACGTCTTCAGAACACCGTGCCGTCGCTGATGATGTTGAGGGGCGGCGTGCCGTCGGTGCGTCGCTCGCGCGCAATGCGCCGCCCCGCGGCCCAGGTGCCGCCTTCGAGCACCTTGGCGAGCGGCAGGCTTTGCGAATCGAGTCCGAGCGTGGTGCGAATCGGTTTGGCGATTTCGTCGAGCAGAATGACCGTCAGCGCCCGCCATTCGACCACCGCTTCGCTGTCGGCGGGCAGCGCCGCGCGCAGCAGTTGCGCGTCGCGCGCCACGATGACACCGCTGTCGATGAACAAACCGCCGTTGCGGTACTCGGCAAGACCGGTGAGTCCGTCAAGTCCGGTAACCCGTATGCCGGCCTGCTCCAGCGGTTCGACCAGAGAATACGACAGCCATTGCGACAGTTTGTGCAGCGGCACCAGCATGTCGGTGGCGTCGCCGGTACGCGCCTGGCGGTGGCGCCAAACGTCGCCCAGCGACACCCCGCCGAGCACGACGCGGCCCGGCCAGATCGGGCCGAGCGCGACCAGCAGGGTTTCCAGAATGGCCGTCGCCGGCAGCTGGCCTTCACGTGCTTGCGCCACTAAGTGATCGGCAAGTCCACCCAGACGCGGTTTTTGCACGCCGAATATGTCCGGCTGCGCGCGCACTGCTTCGCCAAGGCGGCGCATCAGCGCGGCGCGGCCGGCGAGGCCTTCAAGCGGGTTGCCGGCGTCGACCTGAAAGGCATTGGCAAGCTGGTCTTCGCTGAATGCAGCAAGGCCCTCAGCGTCGGCGCGCAGCGGCATCGCCGGCATCGACGAGAACGCGCCGGATGCAAACAGGTGGAAACTCGCCACGGCGAGGCCTTCGGAGCGCGTGAATTCACCGCCCCCGGCCTCGCGGTAACGCCAGCGCGGCCCGGCACCGGCGTCGAGCAGCACGCTGGTGACGGCCAGTTCGAATTGCACGCGCAATTGCTCGCGCGCGTCGGCGGCGGTCTTGGGCGCGAGCTTCGCCCAGCGGTCGACACCGCCAACGCCAAAGTGGCGCCAGCGGCTGTGATACGGAATGACCAGCGTCGGATAGGCGGCGCGCATGGTAGCGAGCACGAAATCGGCGGTCGGCGCGAGCTGGTCGAGGTCGAGGCGAAAATGCGTCAGCGCGTGGTGGCGGCCGGCTTCAAAAATGAGGCGGCAGCGGCTGCGCACCGCCGCTGCGTTGAGCAGCGTGGCAGCGAGTTCGCGCGCCGCTGGAATGTCGGTTGCTGTCATTCGTCGAGTTTGCGGCCTTTGGCCTGCTTCAGTTCTTCGGCATCGGGCACGGTATCGGGGGTGAAATAGCCGGCGGCTTTTTTGGCGTCCATTTCGACGCGTGCGTCGGCCGGGATGCGCTCGTCGGGAATGGCGACGCGCTCGATCACCTGGATGCCGGCCTGGATGATGGGCTCGAATTTCATGTCGCTCATCGAAACAAACTTGTCGATGCGCGTGATGCCCAGCCAGGACAGCACGTCGGGCATCATTTCCTGGAAGCGCATGTCCTGCACACCGGCAACGCATTCGGTGCGTTCGAAGTAAGTCGCCGCGCGGTCGCCGCCGACCTGGCGCTTGCGCGCGTTATAGACGAGAAACTTGGTCACTTCGCCGAGGGCGCGGCCTTCCTTGCGGTTGTAGATGATGAGGCCGGCGCCGCCTTCCTGCGCCGTCTGTATGCACACTTCTATGCCGTGCACCAGGTAGGGCCGGCAGGTGCAGATGTCCGAGCCGAACACGTCCGAGCCGTTGCACTCGTCGTGCACGCGCACCGCGAGCCGGCGCTTCGGGTCGGTGATGGCGGCGATGTCGCCCATGCAATAGACCGTCATGCCGCCGATGGGCGGCAGGAACACCTTGAGGTCGGGGCGGGTGATGAGTTCCGGGAAGGTGCCTGCGGTGTGCTCGAACAGGCCGCGGCGCAGCGCCTGCTCGTCGATGCCGAAGCGCGCTGCAACGCCGGGTAGCCACCATACCGGTTCGATCGCAATCTTGGTCACGCGCACGTCGCCGTTGTCCTGCAGGACGTTGCCGTCGGGTTTGAGCACGCCAGAAGCGATGACGTCGCGCAGCTCGGGCATGTTGATGTGCGCCTTGGTCACGGCGATGGTCGGGCGGATGTCCCAGCCGGCGGCGATCTTGTCGGCATAGACCTCGGCCACCATGTGGCCCCAGGGATCGAGCGAGACGATTTTTTGCGCGTCCGCCCACTGTGGATGCGGACCGATGCGTTCGGCCGGACTGGTATTCGACAAGTCGGGCACATGAATGGGTGAGAGCTTGCCTGAGGCAATGGCGAGCGCGCGGTAGAGCGCATAGGCGCCGGCGTGCGCCCCGATGACGTTGCGCTTGCTCGGGTCGGACAGCGTCGCCACCAGCGGGCCGCGCTCCGCGGCCGTGGCCGCGCCCCAGTGCACCGGCAATGGCTTCGAGCCGCCCGCCGGCGGATGCGAGGTCAGGATGACGTGACGGTTTTTTTCGGTTTTCTCGCCGGTTTTCTCAATGGGAGTGCTCATTTGATGCCTCGCTTTTGCTGAGGGGATGAAGGGTACGCGACAGCATGGCACAACGGGCGCGGCGCGCAATGCCCATATTGAATAGTGGATTGTGACGTGATGATTGGCGTGTCGTGCATGTCCGGTTCAGGTTGTTGCGACAAGGCTTGCCTGCGCGACCGTGTCCAGCGCCAGCGCCTCGGCCACTTCGATGCCGTCTATGGCCGCCGAATAAATGCCGCCGGCGTAGCTCGCGCCTTCGCCTGCCGGATAGAGCCCCGCGGTGTTGATGCTCTGGTAGTCGTCGCGCCGGCGGATGCGCAGCGGCGACGAGGTGCGCGTCTCGACGCCGGTCAGCACCGCATCGGCCATGGCAAAGCCTTTCAACTGACGGTCGAGCGCCGGAATGGCTTCGCGGATCGCCGCGATGGCGTAATCGGGCAATGCCGTCGAGAGATCGCAAGGCGTCACGCCAGGTTTGTACGACGGGATTACGCTGCCCAGTGTGGTCGAGGGCCGGCCGGCGAGAAAATCACCGACACGCTGCACCGGCGCGTTGTAATTGCCGCCGCCCAGTTCGAACGCGCGCTCCTCCCACTTGCGCTGGAACGCGATGCCGGCGAGCGCATCGCCGGGGTAATCCTCGGGGGTGATACCGACGACAATGCCGGCATTGGCATTGCGTTCGTTGCGCGAGTACTGGCTCATGCCGTTGGTGACGACGCGGCCGCGCTCGGAAGCGGCGGCGACCACGGTGCCGCCGGGACACATGCAAAAACTGTACACCGAACGGCCGTTGGCGGCGTGGTGCACCAGCTTGTAGTCGGCGGCGCCGAGTATCGGGTTGCCGGCGGCCTGGCCGAAACGGCAGGCGTCGATCACCGATTGCGGATGCTCGATGCGAAAGCCTATGGAAAAAGGCTTGGCTTCCATGTAAACGCCGCATTGATGCAGCATTTCAAAGGTGTCGCGCGCGCTGTGGCCTATGGCCAGCACGACATGGTCGGCGGCGATGGTCTCGCCGCTGGCGAGGCGCACGCCGCGCATTTGCGCCCGGGCGCCGGGTTGTTGCGGCGGTTCAATGTCAAGGTCGGTGACGCGGCTGCCGAAACGGAACTCGCCACCCAGCGCCTCTATGCCGGCACGCATTTTTTCGACCATGCCGACGAGACGAAAGGTGCCGATGTGCGGCTTGCTGACGTACATGATCTCGGCCGGTGCGCCGGCTTTGACAAACTCGGTCAGCACCTTGCGGCCGTAATGCTTGCGGTCCTTGACCTGGCTCCACAGTTTGCCGTCCGAGAAGGTGCCGGCGCCGCCCTCGCCGAACTGCACATTCGATTCCGGGTCGAGGTCGCGGCCCTTGCGCCAGAAGCCCCAGGTGTCCTGGGTGCGCTCGCGTACCGCCTTGCCGCGTTCGAGAATGAGCGGGCGAAAACCCATTTGCGCCAGGATCAGCGCGGCGAAAAGCCCGCACGGCCCGGTGCCGATGACCACAGGCCTGATCGCGCCGGCCGGCGCGCGCGCGACAAACTTGTAGCGCATGTCCGGCGCCGGAATGACGTGCGGGTCGCCTGAGAATTTCGCCAGCAGCGCCGCCTCGTTGCTGACCGCGGCGTCAATGCTGTAAATGAGCACGATGGCCGAGCGCTTGCGCGCGTCGTGGGCGCGGCGGAACACGCTGAAGCTATCGAGCCCGTCTTTGGCGATGCCCAGGCGCTTCAGCAGCGCCGCCTCGATTTCGCCTTCGGCGTGGTCTAGCGGCAGCTTGATCTCGGTGATTCGTATCATCTGGGCGGGACGGCAAAAATCGCTAAAAGCTAATGCGAGCAGACCGCGCAAGCAGGGTCTTTTTTGAGGCGGATTTCGCGCCACTGCATGGATAGCGCGTCGAGCAGCAGCAGGCGTCCGCACAGCGTCTCGCCGACACCGGCAACGAGCTTGAGCGCCTCGGCCGCCTGCATGGCGCCGATGATACCGGTCAGCGGCGCGAACACGCCCATCACGGCGCAGCGCGTCTCCTCGAACTCGGCGTCCTCGGGGAACAGGCAGTGATAGCAGGGGCTGTCGTCGCGGCGCATGTCGAACACCGAGATCTGCCCGTCAAAGCGCACGCCGGCGCCCGAGACCAGCGGCTTTTTGTGTTTGACACAGGCGCGGTTGACGGCGTGGCGGGTGGCGAAGTTGTCGCAACAGTCGAGCACCACATCGCAGCCGGCGACGAGGGCGTCGAGTTCGGCGCCGGCGAGGCGCGACCGCAGCGCCGTCACCGCCACTTCGGGATTGATGCGCGCCAGCGCGTCGCGCCCGGATTCGACCTTGGGCCGTCCTATGGACTGTGTGGTGTGCAGGATTTGCCGTTGCAGGTTGGTCAGATCGACCTCGTCGGCGTCAGCGAGGGTGATGTGCCCGAGGCCGGCAGAAGCGAGGTAGAGCGCGGCCGGCGATCCCAGTCCGCCGGCGCCGACGATCAGCGCATGCGCCGCGACGATTTTGTGCTGCCCCGCGACGTCGATTTCGGGCAGCAGGATGTGGCGCGAGTAGCGCAGCAGTTGTGCGTCGTTCATGGCCCGGTGTTCATGATGCAGCGTTCATCATTACAGTCGCCTCCGCGTCGGGGAAAGCGTTTCTCAAAATGCACAAGGCCGGGACTGGCCCGGCCTCGCGCGTGATTCCCGACGGCTTATTTTACGCTGACGGCGGCCTGCTTGACCGGCGGTGCCTTGACCACGGGCTGTCCCTTCAGGTGGTTCATCGCCTGCTGAAACTGGAAGTCATCGACCGATGCCGGTTCGATCGGGGCGCGCTGCTCGGCCTGGGGTTCCGCCTTGGGCGCGGCCTTGGCTGCGCCCGGCGCGACTTTCTCGATCGACTTGGTGGTCGCGTCCTTGTCGTTTTCCAGGTGCTTGAGCAGGTCGGCTTCGCGCATGCGCGTGCCGCTCGCACCCGGCTCCTCGACCTCGACATCAGGGACGATGCCCTTGGCCTGGATCGAGCGGCCGAGCGGCGTGTAGTAGCGCGCCGTGGTCAGCTTGATCGCGGTGTTGTTGCCAAGCGGCAGGATGGTCTGCACCGAACCCTTGCCGAAGGTCGTCGTGCCTATCACCGTGGCGCGCTTGTAGTCCTGCAACGCGCCGGCGACGATTTCCGAGGCCGAGGCCGAGCCGCCGTTGACCAGCACCACCATCGGCACCGTCTTGATGCCGGCGGGCAGCGAGCGGAGGAAGTCCTCGCGCGTGCCGCGCAGGTAATCCTCGGGGCTGGCGTTGAACTTGCGTTTGGCGTCCTCGGTGCGCCCGTCGGTGGAAACGACCAGGGACTTGGGCGGCAGGAACACCGCCGATACGCCGACCGCGCCGTTGAGCAGGCCGCCCGGGTCGTTGCGCAGGTCGAGGACAAAGCCGCGCAGCGGGCCGTCCTTGTACAGAGCGTTGAGGTGCTTCACCAGGTTTTCGGTGGTGTGCTCCTGGAACTGCGAAACGCGCACATAACCGTAGCCCGGCTCAATCATCTTAGACTTAACGCTTTGCACGCGGATCACTTCACGGATCAGCGAGACTTCAAACGGCTTGGCTTCGCCCTTGCGCAGGATGGTCAGGCGGATCGGGGATTTGGGCTTGCCGCGCATTTTTTTCACGGCGTCGTTGAGCGTCATGCCTTTGACCGGCGTGTCATCGAGCTTGATGATCAGGTCGCCCGGTTTGAGGCCGGCGCGGGAGGCCGGCGTATCCTCGATCGGCGAAACCACTTTGACGAAACCGTCTTCCATGCCGACTTCGATGCCGAGGCCGCCGAACTCACCCTGAGTGCCGACCTGCAGTTCCTTGAAGGCCTCGGGGTCGAGGTAGGCCGAGTGCGGGTCGAGGTCCGACAGCATGCCGTTGATGGCGCCGTTGATGAGCTTCTTGTCGGGTACGGCCTCGACATAGCCGCTCTTGATCGCGCCGAACACTTCGGCGAAGGAGCGCAGCTCCTCCACCGGCAGCGACAGCCGGCCGGGCTCGCGCTGCGCCTCGGCGGAGAAATTGAGCGACAGCATCACGCCCGCAAACAGGCCGACGAACACCAGCCCGAAAGATTTCAATTTGTTGCGCATTTGCCTTGCTCCGATAGCCGTTGACCGATACTCGTTGAGTCCGCCGGGGGCCTGTTCCTGCTTATACGGTCGAGGTCCGCATCCGGATGTGTTGCATTGCCATGGATTGCCACTGATTGCCACTGTACCGCCGCTGCCATTGTCGCCGCCACCGGCGCCGCGCCATGTCGCGATTACCGCGCGCTTTCTACCCTAATTTAGCCTTACTTCGGCCCTACTTCAAAGACACCCAGGAAAGCGGGTCAAATGTGCGTCCCTGATGGCGGATTTCAAAGTATAGACCTGATTCCGGGCTGCCGCCGCTTGCCCCCACGGTTGCCACGGCATCGCCGGTCTTTACCTGGTCGCCGACCTGTTTGAGCGTCGCTTCGTTGTTGCCGTAAATGGTCAGGTAACCCTGACCGTGATCGAGGATCAGCAGATTGCCGAAGCCGCGCATCCATTCGGAGAACACCACGCGACCGGGCGCCACCGCCCGCACTTCCTGCCCTGTTTCGGTGCGGATGAACAATCCCTTCCAGTTAGGGCCGCCGCCGGCCCGGGAAGTTCCGTAACGATTTGAAACTTCGCCGCGCACCGGAAGGCGCAGGCTGCCTTTGAGCCGGGCGAACAGTCCGTCGGCGGGGCCCGATGCTGCGCCGGGGGCCGCCTCGGGCAGCTTGTCGTTGCGGCGTCCGGACCGCGCCGGCGAGGCGATGACCTTGGCGATTTCCTCCACCAGGCGTGTCAGCCGCGTTTCATTGCGCTCAAGGGATTTGACCTCGCGCCGCTGCGCCCTGATCTGGCCTTGTATGCCGGCGAGCACCTTGCGTCGCTCGGCCTGGCGCGATAAAAGCGCCTTTCGTTCGTCGCGCTGCTTGCCCTCGAGTTCGGCCAGTTCGCGCGTTTTTTCGCGCGTTTGTCCCTCGAGGTCGCGCAAACGGGCGACGCCGGATCGCAGGCTGCGCACGAACTCGGCCTCGGCACGCGAGATGTAACCGAAATAATGCAGTTCGCGCGCCGACAGGTTGGGATCGGCACCCGACAGCGCGAGGCGCAAAAACCCCTGTTCGCCACCCTGGTAGCGTGCCGCGAGCAGGCGTCCCAGTCGCGCCTGGCTGGCGGCGAGGGCACCCTCCTGCTGGTTGCGCCGGCCGCCGATGTCGCGCAGGTCATCGCGCGCTGCCTGCTGGTCGGCGGCCAGTTCGCGCAAGGCGCGGTTGGCGTCGGAGATGGCTTTTTCCGATTCCCGCAATTGGTCGCTCGCCTCGCCTTTGACCTCCTCGGCATTGGCGATGTCCTGGCGCAGCTTGTCGATGCGCCCGCGCAGGGTTTTGAGTTCTTCCTTGTCGGGCGCGCCGGTCGCGGCCTGCGCCGCAGCACCCGAGGCGAATAGAACGCCGGCCAACAGCAGGCCCGGCAGTGCGACGCGCAGCACGGCGCCGGGTCCGCAGCGGGGCGGGCGGTCCGGCGTATTACCCCCGGGCCCGCGCTTGTGCGGCGACGGCCGCGGCTTTTGCCTCGGCTTCTGCGGCATCGCCCAGAAAGTAATGGCGCAGCGGCTTGAGCTGGTCGTCCAGTTCATAGACAAGCGGCACGCCGGTGGGGATGTTGAGGCCGACGATGTCGGTGTCGCTGATGCCGTCGAGGTATTTGACCAGCGCCCGCAACGAATTGCCGTGTGCGGCGATCAGCACCTGGTCGCCGGCGATGACGCGCGGCGCGATGGTTTGCAGCCAATACGGCAAAAAACGTGCGACGGTGTCCTTGAGGCATTCGGTCAGCGGCAGCTCGTTCGCGGCGAGGCCGGCGTAGCGGGCCTCGTGCGCCGGGCTGCGCGGGTCATCCTTTTCCAGCGCCGGCGGCGGCACATCGTAGCTGCGGCGCCAGGCGAGCACCTGCGCCTCGCCGAATTTGGCCGTGGTTTCGGCCTTGTTGAGTCCCTGCAGCGCGCCGTAATGGCGCTCGTTGAGGCGCCAGGTGTGGTGGACCGGAATCCACATGCGGTCCATTTGTTCGAGTGCCAGCCACAGCGTCTTGATGGCGCGCTTTAGCATGGAGGTGTGAGCGACATCAAATGCGAAGCCGGCGTCCTTCATCAGCACGCCGGCCTGGCGCGCCTCGGCGACGCCTTTTTCAGTCAGGTCAACGTCAGTCCAGCCGGTAAAGCGGTTTTCACGGTTCCAGGTCGATTCGCCGTGGCGAAGCAGAACGATCTTTTTCATGTGACGGTGTCGGTTCGGGTGGTCGGGGGCGGGGTTGGAAAAGCCGGCGCGGAAACGAGCTTGGCAACCTTATAATAACGGATTGGCATTCTCCGGACTTCGTCCGCACCGCTTTGAACGAAGACATTTTCGAGTTGCTGGGCAAGCAGGAGCAGATTGAGCAGGCTGCGCGTGCGATGAAGTCGATCGCCCACCCGCTCCGGCTGAAAATCCTGTGTCTCGTGGCGGACGAGGAAATGAGCGTGCAGGACATCGTCGAGGCGGTCGGTACCTCGCAAAGCAATATCTCGCAGCATCTGGCGATTCTGCGCGACAAGGGCGTGTTGAAGGCGCGCAAGGATGCCAACCGCGTTTTCTATCGCATCGGCGATGCGCGCACGCTGGAAATGGTCGGCATTGTGCGCCAGGTGTTTTGCGGCGTCGGGCCGCGAACCTGAGCCGCTTGATTTATCCCGATTCGGGACCCATGCAGGGCAAATTAACAGGAGCAACACTTTGAACGGGAGCAACACTTGAAGTTTTTCCAGGACACCCAGAACCTGCTGTTGATCGCCGTGGCCTTTGTCAGCGGCGCGATGCTGCTGTGGCCTTACATCAGGCGCAGCTCCGGCGGCCCCTGGGTGAGCACGCTGCAGGCGACGATGCTGATGAACAACGAGGACGGGCAGGTTCTTGACGTGCGTGACGAGGCTGACTTCGCCAAGGGTCACCTGATCAACGCCCGCAACATTCCGCTCGGCCAGATGGAGAAGCGCATCGGCGAACTGGCCAAATTCAAGGAAAAACCGGTGATCGTGCACTGCGAAAGCGGCGGCCGCGCGGGCGCGGCGCTCGAGGTGCTGAAAAAGAACGGTTTCACCAGGGCGTTCAACCTGCATGGCGGCATCGCCGCCTGGCAACAGGCCGGACTGCCGCTGGAAAAATGATGCGGCGGCTGCCGCCTTTGCAATGCCATCCGACGCAATCCCGGTCAACACAGGAGACCCCGCAGTGAGAAAGGTAAAAATGTACAGCACCGCTGTGTGCCCGTTTTGTGTGCGCGCGGAAACGCTGCTCAAATCCAAGGGCGTGGCCGACATCGAAAAGCTGCGCGTGGACCTCGATCCGCAATTGCGCGCCGAGATGATGGAGAAAACCGGCCGCCGTACCGTGCCGCAGATCTATGTCGGTGAAACCCATGTCGGCGGCTGCGACGACCTGATGGCGCTTGACCGCGCCGGCAAGCTCGACGCGCTGCTCGCCGCCTGAGTCCGATGCCAATTTTTTTAATCCGGAGCAGCATTCATGAGTGAAGAACAACAACAGGCGGCCTTCAGCATTGAAAAGGTCTACGTCAAGGATTTGTCGGTAGAGGCGCCCAATTCGCCGCAATCCTTCCTGCAACCTGAAACACCCGAGATCGAGGTGCAGTTGCAGACCGCTGCCAATGCCGTCGCCGAGGGCCTGTTCGAGGTGGTGCTGACGGTGACGGTGACAGCGCGCGCGGCCGAGCGCACGCTGTTCCTCGTAGAGGCGGCGCAGGCCGGCCTGTTCCAGATCCGCGGCGTGGCCGAGAGCGATCTCGAGCCCATTCTCGCCATCGCCTGTCCCAACATCCTGTTTCCCTACGCACGCGAAACCGTGTCCGACACCGTCAGTCGCGCCGGTTTTCCGCCGGTGATGCTGGCGCCGGTGAACTTCGAAGTGCTGTACCAGCAGCGTGCGGCGCAGCAGCAGGAGTCGCGCATCGAGATCGCGCACTGACATGGCGGCGCGGGCGCTCGCCTTCGGTCTTGCACTGTTCGCCGCCGGTGTCGCGGGGACGGCCGGTGCCGCAGAGTTCCGCTCCATCGCCGACAACGCCGTGCTGATGTACGACGCACCCTCGGTGCGCGCGACCAGGCTGTTCGTCGCGGCCAAATTCACGCCGGTCGAGGTGATGGTGAGCCTCGACCAGTGGACCAAGGTGCGCGACCAGGCGGGGGACCTCGTCTGGGTCGAGAAAAAAGCCCTGTCCGAGTTGCGCACGGTGGTGGTGACGGTGCCGGTGGCCGAGTTGCGCGCGAGCGCGGCAGACCAGGCGCCGGTGGTGTTCAAGGCGCAGCAGGGCGTGGCGCTGGAACTGTCCGAACTCGCCGGCGCGGGCTGGGTAAAGCTGCGCCATCGCGACGGCCAGAGCGGCTACCTGCGCGTCAACCAGGTCTGGGGCTTGTAGCCCGGGCGTCTGCCTTGCCAACCGTAATCCGGGTCACCAATTGAACATCGCCATTTTTGGTGCCGGCGCCTGGGGCACCGCACTCGCGCTGGCGCTGTCCGAGGGGCACGCCGTCAGACTGTGGACGCGCGATGCGGCACAGGCGGTGGCGATGGCCGCGAGCCGGCGCAATACGCGCTATCTCGCCGATGTGGCGATGCCCGAATCCATTCTTGTCAGCGCCGATGCCGCTGCGGTGGCCGCAGGGGCGCATCTGGCGCTGATCGTCACGCCGGTCTCCGGTTTACGCCAAACGCTGGCGCTGCTGCCTGCGTCGCTGCCGTTGCTGTGGGCGTGCAAGGGCTTCGAGACCGGCACCTGCAAGCTGCCGCACCAGGTGGTCGAGGAGACGCGCGGCGATGTTCCCTGCGGCGTCTTGTCCGGCCCGAGCTTTGCGCTTGAAGTGGCGCGCGGCCTGCCGACCGCGCTGACGCTGGCGTCGCGCGACGCCGCGTTTGCGCAGGCAATGGCGCGCGAACTGCACCAGCGCACGCTGCGCGTGTATTACAGCGACGACCTCGTCGGTGTGGAAATCGGCGGTGCGGTGAAGAACGTCATGGCCATCGCCACCGGCATCGCCGACGGCCTCGGCCTTGGCATGAATGCGCGCGCCGCACTGATCACGCGCGGCCTCGCCGAACTGACGCGGCTTGGCGTGCGCATGGGCGGGCGCCCGGAAACCTTCATGGGCCTGTCCGGCGCCGGCGACCTTATCCTCACCTGCACCGGCGACTTGTCGCGCAACCGGCGCACCGGCCTTATGCTCGCCGCCGGCGAAAAGCGCGACGACATCCTGCGCGAACTGGGCCATGTCGCCGAGGGCGTGCACACCGCGCGCGAAGTTGAGGCCGTTGCCGCGGGCCTGGGTGTGGACATGCCCATCACGCGCGCCGTCTGCAGCGTGCTGTTTCGCGGCGTTCCGCCGCGCGAAGCGGTCGGCGAGTTGCTGGCACGCGACCCGCGCAGCGAAGCCTAGCGCGATTGCAAGGTCCAAAGTCAAAGTCCAAAGCCAAAGCCAAAGCTCGCACCACAGAGGGCGCAAAGAACACAGAGAAGGACAAGGCATTGAGAACGGGGGAAAGTCTCTGAAAGCTTTTCTCTGTGTTCTTTGCGCTCTCTGTGGTGAAAAGTTTTTTATCTTCGGTGAAACGTTTTTGACCTTGTCGCTTAACTGCCGCCGGCGAACCCGAGCTGCCGCCACGCTTCGAATACCGTCACCGCCACCGCGTTCGACAGGTTGAGGCTGCGATTGCCCGGGCGTAGCGGCAGGCGCAGGCGTTGTTCGGGGGCAACGGCATCGAGCATGGCCTGCGGCAGGCCGCGCGTTTCGGGGCCGAACACCATCACATCGTCCTCTTGCCACCGCACATCGCTCGGCCGCCGTGTGCCGCGCGTGGTCAGCGCAAACATGCGGCGCCCGGCAAGGTGCGCGAGGCAGGCGGCCCAGTCCTTGTGCACGCGCATTTGGGCGTACTCGTGGTAATCGAGGCCGGCGCGTTTGAGTTCCTTGTCGTCAATGCGAAAGCCCAGCGGCTCGACGAGGTGCAGGCGCGCGCCGGTATTGGCGCAAAGTCGGATGACATTGCCGGTGTTCGGCGGGATCTCCGGTTCGAACAGCACGACATCTATCATCGTCCGATATCCGGTGTGCGTGCTGCAACCCAGTTTTCGACATGCACGGCGCCCGCGCGCTTGAGTGTTTTTGCCGCCTCGTTCAGCGTCGCGCCGGTGGTCATCACATCATCGACGATGGCGATGCGCTGGCCCCTAAGGTCGCGGCTGCAGGCAAAGGCCTTGCGCACGTTTTTTTCGCGTTCGGCAAGGTGAAGCCCGGCCTGCGCCGCGGTGTCGCGCACGCGCTGCAAGGCCAGCGGATCGAAGGCGAGGCCGAGGTGTCGTGCCAGCGGGCGCGCAATTTCCACCGCCTGGTTGAAGCCGCGCTCGCGCAGGCGGCGCGGGTGCAGCGGCATGGCGACCACGAGGTCGATGCGCACCGGGTGGGGGCGAAAGGCATCGGCATGCAGCGCGCCGGCGCGCGCAATCGCGTCGGCGCAAAACCGGGCAAGGGCGAGACGCGCGCCGTATTTGAACGACTGCAGCAGGCGGTCGGCCGGGTAGGCATAGCTCCACGCAGCGATGCTGCGATCGTAATGCGGCGGGCGACCGAGGCAACGGCCGCAGGTTGCGGCTGCGGGGGAGGCTGCGGCACACCGGGGGCAGTGCGCCGCGGGGAGCCGCGGCAGGTCGCCCGCGCAGCCCGCGCAGAGCAAACCGGCCGCGCTGTCGGTGCCGCAAAGCAGGCACTCCTGCCCGAGCAGGCCGAGCAGACCCTGCCTCAATCTTGAGCCGATGTTGAATTCAGTCTTTTCACAATTTGACAAGCCAGCGTCCCTGCAACAAGATGCGTTTGCGCCGGTGCTCACCTTTCACCCTTCACCCCCGCAGTTTTGGCCGCTTTCCCGTTGCGTCGGCAAGGGCAGTCCGGGTTTGCAGGCTAAAGGCTCGCTGGCGCTACTTTTAAACGGTGCCCGGAGGGTAGTCGTGAACCAGATGGCGGTCAATTTCCACAAACCGGTGCCCCAGACCGAACAACGCTGGACGCGCCAGGCGGTTGAATCATTGCTCGATCTGCCTTTCCTGGACCTGGTGTTTCGCGCCCAGGCCGTGCATCGCGAGCACTTCACGCCCAACCGGGTGCAGTTGTCCACTCTGTTGTCGATCAAGACCGGCGGCTGTCCCGAGGACTGCGGCTACTGTCCGCAGTCGGCGCGGCATGAGGGTGCGGTTGCCGATGAGCCCATGTTGAGCTGCGAAGAAGTGGTGGCCGCGGCCTGGACGGCAAAGCAGAACGGCGCGACGCGATTCTGCATGGGTGCCGCCTGGCGCGGCCCGAAACAAAAAGACCTCGATCCGGTGCTCGAGATGGTGCGCGAAGTGAAGGCGCTGGGCCTTGAGACCTGCGCCACGCTGGGCATGTTGCGCGAGGGCCAGGCCGAGCAGTTGCGCGACGCCGGCCTCGACTACTACAACCACAACCTTGATACCGCGCCAGAGTTCTACGGCGAGATCATCCATACGCGCGACTACGACGACCGCCTGCAGACGCTCGATCGCGTGCGCGGCGCCGGGCTGCACGTGTGCTGCGGCGGCATCGTCGGCATGGGCGAGTCGCGTGCGCAGCGCGGCGGCCTGATCGCCCAGCTCGCCAGCCTCGCCCCGCCGCCCGAGTCGGTGCCGATCAACAACCTGGTACAGGTCGGGGGCACGCCGCTTGCCGGGGCCGCGTCGCTTGACTGGACCGAGTTCGTGCGCACCATCGCCGCCGCGCGCATCAGCATGCCGGCCAGCTACGTGCGCCTGTCTGCCGGCCGCCAGGAAATGCCCGAGGCGATGCAGGCCTTGTGCTTCATGGCCGGTGCCAATTCTATTTTTTACGGCGACAAGCTGCTGACCACCGGCAATCCGGACGCGGCGCGCGACCGCGCGCTGCTCGACAAGCTCGGCATCCGGCCCGAATAGGGCGCGAGGCATACCGACTGGAAACCCTTGCCAGGCGCGGGTTTCCAGCGAATCATCAGCGCAGGCCGGGGGCGGCTGCAGATGTCGTTACCGTTACACTGCAAGGCATGGACAAGGCTTTTTCCGAACTCGACCACAGGCAGGTGCGGCGCCAGTTCACGCGCGCAGTGCCCACTTACGCCGCCGCCGCGGTTCTGGCGCGCGAAGTCGAGCGGCGCATGCTCGAGCGCCTCGACTATGTCAAGATCGATCCCACCTGCATCGTCGATGCCGGTTGCGGTCTGGGCGCCGGCCTGCGCGAACTCGGGCGGCGCTATCCGGGGGCGCAACGCATCGGCGTTGATGTTGCCGGGGCCATGCTGCGCGGTGCGCTGAACGGCGTCACGCTGCAGCAGCGCGCGCGGGCTTTTTTCGGCGGCAACAGCGTGCAGTTGGTCTGTGCCGACATGCGCGCGCTGCCCCTCGCCGATGGCGGCGGCGACCTGCTGTGGTCGAATTTCGGCCTCGCCTTCGCCGGCGAGCCGCAGGCTGCACTGCGCGAATTTGCACGTGTACTCAAGCCCGGCGGCCTGCTGATGTTTTCGGCCTACGGTCCGGATACGCTGCGCGAACTGCGCAGCGCCTTCGCCGCCGCCGGCACACATGCCCATGTGCATGACTTCACCGACATGCACGACCTTGGCGACATGCTCTCTGCAAATGGTTTTGCGACGCCGGTGATGGACATGGAAATGCTGACGCTGACTTACCGTGATGCGCGCGCGCTCGCCCTCGACCTGCGCGCCAGCGGACAGACCAATGCGCTTGCCGCACGCCATCACGGACTGACCGGCAAGGCGCGCTGGCGGCGCATGGCGGAAGCCTATGAGCGCCTGCGCGCGCCTGCGGGCGGCACGCTGCCGGCCTCATTCGAAGTCGTGTACGGCCATGCCTGGAAGATTGCGCCGCGCAGTCCAGGGACGGCAGTTGTAAAGCTCGATTTCCCGTCGCGGCGCAAGAGTTGAGAGCCATTCTCACTGCTGCGGAAGGCGCGTGGGAGGCTCGTTGAACTTGCCGGGATGGGGGCCAGTGTGTTAATTTAGCGTGGTATTTCAACGGAAAAATCAACGGATCAGCGCGACCTGCAAGCTTGGATGGACGACGGCATGGACAATGACGCTCAACACCCGACGCGCTGCTCCAGCTTCAGTCTTACCGTCAAGCGCAATTGCTCGATTTCCCCTCAAAGCTGTCTGCGGCTGCTGGCAACGATGGCGATGCTCGGTTTGGGCATCGCCCTGGCGTTTGCCTGCCTTGGGGCGTGGATGATCCTGCCGTTTGCAGTGGTCGAGATGCTGGCGCTGGCGACGGCGTTTTACCTGGTCGGCAGGCATGCTGCGGACCATGAGCGCATAGCGGTAGCCGATGGAATCCTGACCGTGCAGGTGCACGAGGCGGGACGCAATACCGAATACCGATTCAACCCGGCCTGGGTCAGGCTGGTGGTGCTGGAAGAACAACGTGGTTTGCGCGTCGTCATTCGCGCGCACGGACTGGAACTGGAAGTCGGACGCCATCTTGAGCGTGGCAGGCGCCACACCCTCGCGGCCGAACTGAAACACAGATTAATGAGCTACTAGAGAACGAGGCAAGCATGAGCAAGAAGGGAATTTTCATCGCGGCGCTGTCGGCGCTTTTTCCCGCGGTTGCATCGGCCGCCTACCAGATGAACCTGCCGCAGCCGGTTACACGCATCGCGGGCGAGATATACGACCTGCACATGCTGATGATGGTAATCATCGTGATCGTGTTCGTGCTGGTGTTCTCGGTGATGTTTTACTCGATTTTCAAGCACCGCAAGTCGGTCGGCCACAAGGCGGCGCAGTTCCACGAGAGCACCACGGTCGAGATCATCTGGACCGTCATTCCCCTCATCATCCTGGTCGGCATGGCGCTGCCCGCCACCAAGACCGTGCTCAGCCTCAAGGACACCTCCAACCCCGACATCACCATCAAGGCCACCGGCCACCAGTGGAAATGGGGTTACGACTACATTAAAGGCGAGGGCGAGGGCATTTCCTTCCTCGCCAGCCTGTCGACGCCGCAGGACCAGATCCGCAACGGCGCGCCCAAGGGCGAGAACTACCTGCTCGAAGTCGATAACGCCCTCGTCGTGCCGGTCGGCAAGAAGGTGCGCATTCTCACCACCGCCAACGACGTCATCCACGCCTGGTGGGTGCCGGCCTTCGGCGTGAAGCAGGACGCCATCCCCGGGTTCGTGCGCGACACCTGGTTCCGGGCCGACAAGGAAGGCACGTACCGCGGCCAGTGCGCCGAACTGTGCGGCAAGGAGCACGGCTTCATGCCCATCGTCGTCAACGTCGTCTCGGCTGAAAAATACACCGCCTGGGTCGGCGAGCAGAACAAGCTGATGGCCGCCCTCGCCGACGACCCGAACAAATCCTGGGACATCGCCGAACTCAAGACCCGTGGCGAAAAAGTCTATAACGCCAACTGCGCCGCCTGCCACCAGGCAAATGGTGCCGGAGTCCCCAACGCCTTCCCCTCGCTGGTCAATGCCAAAACCGTGATCGGCCCCAAGGTCGAGCAGATCGCCATGGTGCTCAACGGCCGCAAGGGTCAGTTCATGCCGACCTCGGTGATGCCGGCGCAGAACATGTTGTCCGACGTGGACATCGCCGCCGCCATCACCTACAGCCGCAACGCCTGGGGTAACAAGGTCAAGGAAGATGTCGTGCTGCCGGCCGAAGTCAAAGCGGCGCGCAAGTGAGCACACGCAAAAAAGTAAAGTAACACGCAACGAATTCAGCTTTCAGGAGAAACACGCATGAGCGCAGTTATCGACACGCACGGCACTGATCACGGTCACGACGATCACGCCCATCGTCCCACCGGGCTGATGCGCTGGGTCACCACCACCAACCACAAGGACATCGGTACGCTGTACCTGTGGTTCAGCCTGACCATGTTCTTCATCGGCGGCATCCTCGCCCTTGGCATACGCGCCGAACTGTTCCAGCCCGGCCTGCAGTTGTGGAACCCGGAGTTCTTCAACCAGCTCACCACCATGCACGGCATCATCATGGTGTTCGGCGCGATCATGCCGGCCTTCGTCGGCTTCGCCAACTGGCAGATCCCGATGATGATAGGCGCGCCGGACATGGCCTTTGCGCGCATGAACAACTGGAGCTTCTGGCTGCTGCCGGTCGCGGCGATGCTGCTGGTGATCTCGTTCTTCGTTCCGGGCGGCGCCACCGCCGCCGGCTGGACGCTCTACGCGCCGCTATCGACGCAAATGGGCCCCGGCATGGACCTGGCGATTTTCGCGCTGCACATCATGGGCGCCTCGTCCATCATGGGTTCGATCAACATCGTCACCACCATCATCAACATGCGCGCCCCCGGCATGACGCTGATGAAGATGCCCCTCTTCGTCTGGACCTGGCTGATCACCGCCTACCTGCTGATCGCCGTGATGCCGGTGCTTGCCGGCGCCATCACCATGTTGCTGACCGACCGGCATTTCGGCACGTCCTTCTTCAACGCCGCCGGCGGCGGCGACCCGGTGATGTACCAGCACATTTTCTGGTTCTTCGGCCACCCCGAGGTCTACATCATGATCCTGCCGGCCTTCGGCATCGTGTCGCAGATCATCCCGGCCTTCGCGCGCAAACCGCTGTTCGGTTACAGCTCGATGGTATACGCCACCTCGTCCATCGCCATCCTGTCGTTCATCGTCTGGGCGCACCACATGTTCACCGTCGGCATGCCCGCCGCGGGCGTGCTGTTCTTCATGTACGCCACGGTGCTGATCGCCGTACCCACCGCCGTCAAGGTGTTCAACTGGCTGGCCACCATGTGGCAGGGCTCGATGACCTTCGAGACGCCGATGCTGTTCTCGGTCGGGTTCATTTTCGTCTTCTCGATGGGCGGCTTCACCGGCCTGATACTCGCCATCATGCCGGTGGACATACAGTTGCAGGACACCTATTACGTCGTGGCGCACTTCCATTACGTGCTGGTGGCCGGTTCGCTCTACGCCATTTTCGCTGCGACCTACTTCTGGATTCCGAAGTGGACCGGCCTGATGTACGACGAGACCCTCGGCAAGTGGCACTTCTGGCTGTCGCTGGTGTTCTTCAACATCACCTTCTTCCCGATGCACTTCCTCGGCCTCGCCGGCATGCCGCGGCGCATTCCCGACTACGCCACGCAGTTCACCGAGTTCAACGCCATCGCATCGGTCGGCGCCCTCGGTTTCGGCCTGACGCAGTTGATTTTCCTGTGGGTGGTGATCAAGGTGGCCTTCCTGCGCCAGGGCGACAAGGCGCCGGCCAACCCGTGGGAAGGCGCCGACACGCTCGAGTGGACGCACCTGCCCAGCCCGGCGCCGTATCACACGTTTGAAGAAGCCCCCGTCGTAAAGTGAATCCGGTGAACAACACGCAGTCGATGACCCGCGGGTCGAACAAATCCAACCTCAAGACCGGCCTGATGCTGGCCGCGGTGGCGCTGGTTTTTTTCGTCGCCGTGGTGGCCAATCACGTGTACTTCCGCTGAGCCGCCGCAACGCCATGACCGCCCAGGCTTCCACCGCAAAAACCGGCGTCACTCGCGCCACCCGCGCCACACTTGCCGCCAACAAACGACTGCTGAAAAAGCTCGGCGTGGTGGCCGTGGCGATGTTCGGCTTCGGTTTCGCGCTGGTGCCGTTCTACGAGCAGATTTGCGAAATCGCCGGCATTCGCAACGTCTTTCGCGCCGACGAGGCGCCGGCAAAAAACACCCAGGTCGATACCACGCGCAAGGTCACCATCGAGTTCGATTCCAACGTGCAGCGCCTCGCCTGGACCTTCAAGCCCGTTGACCGCCATGTTGAAGTGCACCCGGGTGCCGTGATGCAGATCATGTACGAAGTGAAGAACACCCTCGATCGCCCGGTAACCGGCCAGGCCGTGCCCGGTTACGCGCCGGCCGCCGCCGCGCAGTATTTCAAGAAGCTCGACTGTTTTTGCTTCAAGCAGCAGACACTCGCCGCGGGCGAGACAAGGCTGATGCCGGTGGTGTTCGTCATTGACCCCGACATGCCAAAGGACGTCAACACGCTGACCCTTTCGTACACATTTTTCGAGGTAAACGGCACGGCCAAGGGCAGCAAGGGTTGAGCGCGATGGCCGACACGCAACCGGGCGAGATGAAAAAAGCCGGCCCGCTGACCGTCGCCAAGGCGGTGTTCTGGTCCTTCCTCGGCATCCGCAAGCGTGCCGCGCACGAGGCCGACTCGGTGCAGATCAGTCCGAAACAGGTCATCATCGCCGGCCTCATCGGCGCGGCCTTGCTCATAGCAACGCTGCTGCTGCTGGTGCGTTTGGTCATCAGCACGGTTGCAGCATGATTCAACAGCAGATTCAATTCAGGAATTAAAGGGAGAAACCCATGAGCACCAAAGCCCAGCATTACTATGTACCGGCGCCTTCGCACTGGATGATTTTCGGTTCGGTGGCGCTGTTGTGCATGGCCCTTGGTGCCGCCGGCTGGTTCAACGGCGCCGGCGCCGGCGCCTGGCTGCTGCTGGCCGGTTTTGCCGTGCTGGTGTTCATGATGGTCAAATGGTTCGGCGATGTCATCTCCGAATCGGAGTCCGGCAAGTACCAGAAGCAGGAGGACACCTCCTTTCGCTGGGGCATGAGCTGGTTCATTTTCTCCGAGGTGATGTTTTTCGCCGCCTTCTTTGGCGCGCTGTTCTACGCCCGCCAGTTGTCGGTGCCGTGGCTGGGCGATCTTGACCACAAACTGCTGTGGCCCGACTTCAGCGCCGCTTGGCCGTCGGCGGGACCCAATTTCAAGGACCATTTCACGCCCATGGGCGCCTGGGGCATCCCGGCCATCAACACCGCGCTGCTGCTGACCTCGGGCGTGACGCTGACTTTCGCCCACTTTGCGTTGCTCAAGAACAACCGCAGCGGCCTGATCATGTGGATGATCGCGACGGTCGGCCTCGGCGCATTGTTCCTCGCACTGCAGGTGTACGAATACTCGCACGCCTATGCCGATCTCAACCTCAAGCTCACCACCGGTATCTACGGCTCGACCTTCTACATGCTGACGGGCTTCCACGGCTTTCACGTCACGGTGGGGGCGATCATGCTGACGGTGATCACCCTGCGCTGCATCGCCGGCCATTTCAAGCCGGAACAGCACTTCGCCTTCGAGGCGGTCGCCTGGTACTGGCACTTTGTTGACGTTGTGTGGCTGCTGCTGTTTGTGGTGGTGTACTGGTTGTAAGCCGGGCTGCTGCGCGCGAGGCCGGCTTAAAGGAACAACAGGAGGAGGAGGAGCCCGCCCCAGCGACACGGGTTACGTGTTGCGGGGCAGGGGAGTTCAAACGCCGCACGCAATGCGGCGTTTTTTTTGCCGCGGCGCGGCTCAGCCGACGCGCTGCGTGATGAAGCCAAAGTAATAGGCGGCCATCAGCAGCAGAAACAGCGTCACCGAAAAGCCGACGCGCAGCGCCAGCGCCTTGACCATGCGGGTCGAGCCCGGTTCGCGGTCTTTCATCATGTAAACGAGGGCGGAGCCCAGGCTGGCGATGATCAGGACGATGAATATCAGGATGACGATGCGCATGACGGCAAGCCTAACGGACAAAGGCGCCGCTGTCGAATGAGCGCATACAAATGAGCTTCGCCGGCAGGAACTTTCGGCCCGGCATCGCGGTCAGTCTTTTGGCTGTCGCGGGACTCGCGCTGTTTGTCTCGCTGGGCAACTGGCAGATGCGCCGTGCCGACGAAAAGCTGGCGCGTCAGGCGGTGTTCGAGGCGCGCAGCACGGCGATGCTGGTGATGCCGGCGCAGGCGGTGTTGGCGCAAGGGTACGAGTGGGCGCGCGTCAGTGCGCGCGGCGAGTTTGTCGCGGCGAAAACGGTGTTCCTCGACAACAAGATTTCCCGCGGCAGGGCCGGTTACCAGGTGTTGACGCCGCTGCGACTGGAGGGCGGTTCGCTGGCGCTGCTGGTCAACCGCGGCTGGGTGGCGGCGGGTCCGCGGCGCGATGTGTTGCCGCAGGTTGGCACCCCGGCTGGCGTGCAGCAGTTGCAGGGCATCGCAGTGGTGCCGACGGCGCGCTTTGTCGAACTCGACAAAGATGCCGGCGCGCCGCAAGGGCTGGTGTGGCAGAACCTGACGCTCGAACGTTTTGCCCGGTGGTCGGGGCTGGCCTTGCAGCCGGTGGTGATGCAGCAGACAAGTGATGTGAGCGACGGCCTGGAGCGGGCCTGGGAGCCGCCCAACCTCGGCGCAGACAAGCACCGCAGCTATGCGCTGCAGTGGTATTCAATGGCAGTACTCATCGTGGTCCTTTATGTCTTCCTCAACTTCCGCAAACAATCCTGAGCTTGCCGGCGGCGCCAATGGTGGCAGTGGTGGCAAAGGTGGCAATGGCGCCCATGGCCCCGACTTCGAACGCCGCCGTCGCAGCGGGCGCCGCCAGGCCATGTTCGTCATGGCCATCTGCGCCGCGCCGGTGCTCGCCGCCTGGCTGGCGTTTTTTGTCTTTCCGCCGGGCAAGCTGATGAACTACGGCGACATCATCGAGCCGCGCCCGCTGCCCGAGGCGGCAATGACCCTGCTCGAGGGCAAGTCCTTCCGCCTGTCCGAGCTGAAGGGGCGCTGGGTCATGCTGCAGGTGGATGGCGGCGCCTGCGCCGAGGCCTGCCAGATCAAGCTCTACCAGATGCGCCAGGTGCGCCTGACCCAGGGCCGCGAAATGGAACGCATCGAGCGCGTCTGGCTGATCGATGACGCGGCGCAGCTCGATACCCTGGTCATGCGCGCCTTTGACGGCACGCGCCTGGTGCGTGCCGCAGGCAGCCCGCTCCTCGGTCGGTTGCCGCTGCCCGCAACAGGCGGCAATGTGCGCGACCATATTTACCTCGTCGATCCGCTGGGCAATCTGATGATGCGTTTTCCCAAGGACGCCGACCCTTCGCGCATCAAGAAGGACGTGGCGCGCCTGTTGCGCGTGTCGCGCATCGGCTGAGGCGGGGCCATGTTCCGCAAGCTTGTCTTCGCCGCGACCGTACTGACCTTTATCGTCGTCGTCGTCGGCGCTTTCGTGCGCCTGTCCGATGCCGGACTCGGCTGCCCCGACTGGCCGCTGTGCTACGGCAAGCTCACGCCCCTGCACGCCGCCGACGAAATCAGCCGCGCCGAGGCGGAGCAGCCGGGCGGTCCGGTGACCATGGCCAAGGCGTGGAAGGAAATGTTCCATCGCTACATCGCCAAACTGCTCGGGCTCCTGATCATCGTCATCGCCGTGCTCGCATGGATGAAGCGGCGCGAACTCGGCCAGTCGCCCTGGCTCGCCACCGTGCTGCTGGGCGCGGTCTGCCTGCAGGGCGCGTTCGGTGCCTGGACCGTGACCATGATGCTGATGCCACTCATCGTCACCGGCCATTTGCTCGGCGGCATGACGGTGTTGTCGCTGCTGACCTGGTTGTCGGCGCAGCAGTTGTCCTGGCCGGTTTTCGTGCCCGGCGCGGCCGCAGCCTGGCTGCCGCGCGCGGCGTTGCTTGCCCTTGCCGTGCTGGCGGGGCAGATTGCGCTCGGCGGCTGGGTCAGCACCAACTACGCCGCCATGGGCTGTCCCGACCTGCCCTTGTGCCAGGGGCAACTGGTGCCCCCGATGGATTTCACCCATGGCTTCCAGTTGCTGCGCGATCTGGGCAAGAAGGCGGACGGTGAATTGCTGACGCTCGAGGCACTCACCGCCATCCACTGGGCGCATCGCGCCGGCGCGATTGTAGTGTTCCTGTTTCTCGGCTGGTTTGGTTCGAAACTGCTCAAACTGGATGCCTTGCGGGCGCTCGGTGTCGCCCTGCTCGTCCTGTTGTGCATACAGGTCGGCATCGGCCTTGCGATCGTCGCGCTGCAACTGCCGCTGCACCTCGCGGCCGCGCACAATGCCGGCGCCGCGCTGCTGTTGATGGCCCTTGTCGTGATAAACTTCCGCGTCTTTTCCGCCACCCGGGTCGTCCATTCCGGGCCAGCATGAACCAGTCCCTCCCGCTCGGTCAGCACCGCCCCGGTTTGCTCAACCGGGTGCGGCAGTTCTACGCGCTGACCAAGCCGCGCGTGGTGTCACTGATTGTTTTTTGCGCCGTCATCGGCATGCTGCTGGCGGTGCCGGCCGGCGTTGCACTTCCGCTCGTGCCGCTGTTCGCCGCAACAGTGGGCATTGCCCTTGTCGCCGGGGCCGCCGCCGCCATCAACTGCCTGGTCGAACAAAAAATCGACGCCGTGATGGCGCGCACGCGCGGCCGGCCGCTGCCCCTTGGTGAGGTCAACTCGATCGAGACCCTGGTATTCGCCAGCATCGTCGGCGGCATCGGCCTGTGGCTGCTCAATAACTGGGTCAATCCGCTGACCATGTGGCTGACCCTCGCCACCTTCGTCGGTTACGCCGTCATCTACACCGTCATTCTCAAGCCGGCGACGCCGCAGAACATCGTCATCGGCGGCGCCTCGGGCGCGATGCCGCCGGTGCTCGGCTGGTCGGCCATGACCGACAGCGTCACCCCCGATGCGCTGCTGCTGTTCTTGATCATCTTCGCCTGGACGCCACCGCACTTCTGGGCGCTGGCGCTGTACCGCACCGAGGAATACGCCAAGGCCGGCCTGCCGATGCTGCCGGTTACGCACGGCGAAAAATTCACCCGCCTGCAGGTGCTGCTCTACACCATCATCATGGTCGCTTCCACGCTGCTGCCTTTTGTCTATCGCATGAGCGGCTGGATTTACCTCGTCTCGGCGGTGCTGCTCGGCGCCGTGTTCATGTATTACGCCGTGCGCATTTTTGTCAGCTACAGCGACAAGCTGGCGCGCACCACTTTCCGTTATTCCATCCTCTACCTCTCGCTGCTCTTTGCCGCGCTGCTGGTGGATCACTACCTCGCCTGATGCGCATCGCCCGCGCCTGGCTGCTGCTTGCTTTGATGGCGTTGCTTGGCGGCTGCGGCCCGTCCGGCCCGAAATTCAACAGCACCGATATCACCGGCGCCGAATACGGCAAGGACTTCAGGCTCACCGACCACACCGGCAAGCCGCGCACACTCGCCGACTTCAAGGGCCGCGTGGTGGTGATGTTTTTCGGCTACACGCGCTGCCCTGATGTCTGCCCGACCACCATGGTCGAAATGAAGCAGATCATCGAAAAACTGGGCGCCGACGGCAAGCGCGTGCAGGTCCTGTTTGTCACCGTTGATCCCGAGCGCGACACGCCGGCGCTACTGGCGCAATATGTGCCGGCGTTTGATCCGGGCTTTCTTGGCATGTCCGCCGACCTCGAGACGACGCAAAAGACCGCCAAGGACTTCAAGGTGTTTTTCCAGAAGGTCAAAGGCAAGAGCCCCGACAGCTACACCATGGACCACACCGCCGGCAGCTACGTCTTCGACCCGCAGGGCCGCCTGCGCCTGTTCGCGCGCCACGGCGGCGATACCGCGCCGCTCGTAGCCGACCTGAAGACCCTGCTATCTGGAAGTTAGATCTGCCCAGGGTGTCGTTCTCGCAAAGCTGCAGGAAATTGCGCCCGGCCCTTTTGTCCTCAGCGTTTCTCGTCTTCGGATGACGGGACGTGCCGACTCAGATCCATGCTGTCATGCAGTAGTCCAAGCACGTCAACAAACCGGCCATTCACGGTACGGAATACGACAAAGTGCCGGCCTTTGCGTCCTTGTCTCGCAACATGCAGGGTTCGAATTCCGCGCCCGATCTCTTCGCGCTGTCTCGCCCCTGGTACTTCCGGACCGTCCCCCAGCGGGTCAAGAGCCTGTGCCAGGGTTTCGGCGTATATCTGCGCTTGTTGCGGCCCGAGGTTTGCCGCGGTCCATTGCAAAATTTCACCAAAGTCCTGTTCAGCCTGCCGGGCGAGACGAACGGACCACTGCATGCCGGGCTGCCGGCCTATGTGCCAGGGATCGCGTCGGCGGCTAGCGATGCAAGGTGTGAACGCAGTGCCGCTGGCGACTCCAGTGTGGTGAAGCGTCCGGCCTGCATATCTGCCGCACCGGCTTTAACGGCCTTGCGCAGGGCGGCCAGTCGCAGGGCATCTTCCTGTTCATTGCGTTCGACCAGGCGCAGCCCCTCGCGCAACACCTCACTGACGTTCTGGTAACGTCCGGTGGAGACGAGCTCCTCAACCAAGGCGGCCTGATGATTGGTGAGGACAACGTTTCTGGTCGGCATCTTTGGCTCCGTCGGGCAGGCTATGGCATAGTGTGCCAACGCGCAATCCGCGCGTCAATGGAGTGCGTCAGGCACAGGCCGTGACTTTTCTGCATGGCCATCCGCAAACCCGCGCCAGCTGGCCGTTTCCAGCCGGCCTAAGGGGTCTGACGGGGTTGACGGCGGTACAGGCCGGCGTAAATGTCCTGCCGTGACGCGACCGCGATGATGGTCGGGCGGCGCTTCGCATCATCGAGGCGATAGACCAAGCGGTACTGCGGCCGCGTCAGCTTGATCTCGTAGCGATTCTTGTGACCAGAGAGCTGGTTTTTCGAAATGCGTGGTGCCGTCAGGCGCCCGCCTGCGGCGGGAGCGCAAATCGCGCCGGTGCGGATCGGCTGAAACGTTAAACTGGCCGGACTTTTTTCGTACGGCGCCATTCGCGAGGCGCGACTCGACATGGTGTTCAGCTCCATCGCCTTTTTGTTTTATTTCCTGCCGGTGTTTCTCGGCTGTTATTTTCTTGCCGGGCGCTGGCGCAATGCGGTGCTGCTCGCCTTCAGCCTGGTGTTTTACGCCGCTGGCGCGTGATGCCGTCGCGTTGGCGGCCTTGCAGCCCGTATTGGCGCAAGGCGGGCTCAAGCTCGAGCGCGCCGCTTTGCCGTCCGCGCGCGAACACGTCGTGATGGGCGACCTCAGCCGCTTGCTCGGACTGCCGCAGCTCGAAGAAAAGACCGCGCTCGTTCCGCCGGCGGCGGCGACGCGCTCGCTGCTGGCCGAAGGCAGCGAAGCGTTTCCGGCTTACCGCTACGACTACGCGCGTGCCGGCCCCGCGGTGTTATTGCTCGGCGATTCGTTTTCTGTTGCGCCTGCTCGCCTGCTCGGTCACGCCGCCATCAGCCGCCTTGATTGGCTGCGCCTGCAGACGGGCAACGAAGCCGCGCTGCTGGCGCACAGCCGGTCCGACCTGGTGATTGTCGAGATCGTCGAGCGCATGCTCGCCGAGTAGGTGTTCATCCGCGTCAGTCGGGGTTGACGAGGGGCCAGAGGCTCGCGTCTATGGTGTCGCGATAGGCGTGCCAGGTGGCGTGGCCGAGCACCGGCATGATGACGGCCAGGCCGATGAGGGCGGTGGCAAAGCCGATGGCGGTGAGCGCGACAATCAGCACCACCCACAGCGCCATCGCCGGCTTGTTGCGCAGCACGGCGTTGAAGCTGGTGACGATGGCGGTTATTGCGTCGGCCTCGCGGTCGCACATCATCGGTAGTGAAAAGGCGCTGAACAGAAATGTCAGCAGCGCAAAAATGGAACCGACGGCCGAGCCGATGAGGAGGAAGGGTGCGAGCTGGCTCCAGTCCGGATCGGAGCGCACCGGGAAGAACACATGCACCATGGAGCCGGCCCGCGCCCAGACCAGGAACAGTACCAGCAGCGCCAGTGCAAACACCATGGCCGTGCCGAGGCTCTTGCCGGCGTCGGCGAAGCTGCGCCTGAGCGACGGTGCCATGCCATGCTCGAGCTGGCGGCTGATCGAATACAAGCCCAGCGCCAGCACCGGTGCGACAAACACGAAGCCTGACAACAGCACCAGCACCGCCCAGTAATTGCCGAATTTGAGTGCGATGCCGGTGACCAGCCAGGAGAGCAGCATGATGGCAATGCCGTAGCCGAGGCTTTGCCGCGGCGCGTTGCGAAAGTCCCGCCAGCCAAGCCGCACCCAGCGCAGCGGCGCGTCCGCGCCAAGCGTGCGACAGGGCGCCATGAAGGGCAGCGTGGCAGGATCGACTGCGCCGGGCTTGTTTGCGGCAGGGTCTTCGGGCATGTCCGTGCTCCGCGCAAAGTGATCAGAAAAGCATAGCAGCTAAGGCCGCGAGACAGGGGCAATTCGATGCTCAATTGCGTCACGCCGATGCCTGAAAACCCGCGCCAGGCGGGCGTTTCCGGACGATTGCTCTCGCCGCAATGGGCGCAGGGCCAAAAGCCAAGATGTCAAGTATGGACTTGGCTTTGCCCGCCGAGCGCGGGGTGCGGCGCCCACTTAGCGATTTATTACCGTCGCAAATTCCCGCGCCGCTTAGGCCAGGATGAGCGCGCTTGACGCCGCTTCGGCGGCCAACTTGGTCGCATCGGCCGCCATCATCAAGGCCTTGTGCGCCATCTCATCGGCCTGATGCGAAGCCGCCTTTGCCGTGGCCGCCGACAGCGCGGCCGCCGCTATCGATTCGGTTTGCCCCGCCGCTTTTGCCGAACGCTCGGTCAGCGCTCTGAGGTCATGCAGCACCGCACGATAGCGTTGGTCGACATTGTTGTAGCTCTTGCGCCATTGCTCGAGTGCCTGCTTGCCCCTGGCGAGCCGCCTTTCCAACGACTCTTCTCCCTCTTCCATAAGTGCCCCCAGGAAAACCGTATCGATCGCGTGCAAACGAACCGCGCGCGAACGCCGTGAACGAAGCGTTTCAAGATCAGTATCCTTCGCGTCATTGTCGCGCAGATTGATGTGGATCAAAGGATCGATTACCCCGGCGGACGGGCCCGCACCGTCGCAGATCGTGAGTCAATCGCAGTCTGGCGCACACGCCTACAACGCCTTGCGGAAAGTCAGGTTGATGCGCCGGCGGCCGAGCAAGGGGTGTTCGTCCTCCCGCAGCGGCGCGACACCGTGAAAGGCCATGCGCGCAGGTCCGCCCCAGACCACCACGTCGCCGTGTTCAAGGCGGCAGCGCAGCGGCTTGTCGCTGCGTTGCATGCCGCCGAACATGAAGGTCGCCGGCAGGCCCAGCGACACCGACACGATGGGTTGGGTGAAGTCGCGTTCATTGATGTCCTGGTGCAGCGACATGCGCGCCCCCGGTTCGTAGCGGTTGACTAGGCAGGCGTCTGGCGCAAAGCCGTCAAAGCCGGCTGCGCTTGCCGCCCGCGTCGCGAGCGACATCAGCACTGCGGGTAGTGCCGGCCAGGGGCGGCCGCTGTCCGGGTCGGTGCCATCGTAGCGATAGCCGCGGCGGTCGCTGACCCAGCCGGCGGCGCCGCAGTTGCTCATCGCCACCGACATGCGAAAGCCGCCGCGCGTGAGCATGTTGCGAAACGGCGCGACGGCTATCACGTCTCGCACCGCCTTTAGAACGGCGGCGTCTTCGGTTGCGACAAAATCGCGCAGCAGCAGTGCGCCCGCAGTGAGTGCTGTGGATGCCTGAATCGATTCAGCGGCAAACAAATCGGCAGTGGCGCCGCGGGCGTTCATGCGCTCGCTCCCGGGTGCGGTTCCGGTTGCGGGCGCTCAAGCTCGCGCTCCGCCTCTGCCGATTCACGCCCGGGTGGTTCGCGCCGTGGGGACGCGCGTTCGCGCTCGAGCAGCGCGCGCTTGCGCTCGACGCCCCAGCGATAGCCCGAGATCGCGCCGTCGCTGCGCAGCACACGGTGGCACGGAATGGCCACCGCCAGCACATTGGCGGCGCAGGCGCTGGCCACGGCACGCACCGACCGGGGCGCACCGATATGCGCGGCGAGCTGGGTGTAGCTGAGCGTGCTGCCGGCCGGAATGGCGGCTAGCGCCTGCCACACGCGCTGCTGGAAGGCAGTGCCGCGCACATCGAGCGGCAGCGCCAGTCCGATGGCCGGCGATTCGACCAGCCCCACCACCTGCGCCACCCATTGTTCAAACGCGTTGTCGCCGCCGACGAGCTGCGCACTGGCAAAGCGGTCCTGCAGTTCGCGCACCAGCGCATCGGGGTCCTCGCCCAGCGCGATGGCGCACACACCCTTGTCGGTGGCGGCGACGAGGATCGCGCCGAGGCTGCACTGCCCGACGGCAAAGCGTATCGCCGTGCCGGCGCCGCCGGCGCGAAACGCCGCCGGCTTCATGCCCAGCACCGCCGTCGATTGGGCGTAAAAGCGCGCATTCGAGTTAAAGCCGGCGTCGTAGATTGCCGCTGTCACCGATGCGCTCTTTGGCAGTTGGTCGCGCAGTTGCCGCGTCCGATGCGCGCTCGCATAGGCCCTGGGCGTGATGCCGGTCACCGCCTTGAAGACACGATGAAAATGAAAACGGCTGAGCCCTGCGGCCCGCGCCAGCGTGTCGAGGTCGGGCGGGGTCTCGGCTGACTCAATCAGGCGGCAGGCGGCGGTCACCGCCGCGGCCTGCTGCTCGGCCGCGCTTGCCGCGTCCGGGCGGCAGCGCTTGCAGGCGCGAAACCCCGCCGCCTCGGCTTCGGCGCAACCGGCGTGAAAGCGCACGTTCTTGCGCAGGGCGTGGCGCGACGGGCAGGACGGGCGGCAATAGACGCCGGTGGTTCGCACCGAATACACAAACGCGCCATCGGCGTTGCCATCGCGCCGCTGCACCGCGTCCCAGCGCGTATCATCGGAGGTGAACAATAGTGGAGTCACAGGGTCGGTCATCGCATTCCCATTCCTTTGGTTGCTGATCGCCGGGGCAATCAATACAACCGATAGTGCAGGATTATGCCCAAACCGAAACGCCGGCTCTTGCTGTTGAATTCGGGGCCGGGAAGATGGCTGGAAAAGCCCGCCTGGCGGGCGTTTCCGGGTGTCAGTAAGATGGAAAATGGTTTGGCTGCCGGTTGAACTGCAGCGTGCCGGCGCAGTCCAAGGTTTTAGCGGTATGCTTTTTCTACCGATGCTTTTCCAAAGGCGGAATGTGAAACCCTATTCTCACTTGCTGGCAACCAAACGTCTGCAGGCGCTGCTGGGTGCCGGCGTGCTGCTGGTGCTGGCCGGTTGTGCCACGACCGCGCCGCCTGCGGCTGCGCGCGTCGAGCGCATGACGCCGGCGCAACTGGCCGCGCTCAAGCCGGTGGCCAATCCGGTGTTGTCGCTGGACGAGGTGGTGGCGATGGGCCGGGCCGGCAGCGCGCCCGCAGACATCATCGGGCGGCTGCGCGACACGCAAACGCTGCACCTGCTGACGGCGCGGCAAATCGTCGATCTTGGCCGGCAGGGTGTCGATCAGGCGGTCATCGATTACATGGTCGAGGCGCAGGAAAAGGCGCGCGAGGCGCGGCTGCTGACCGAACTGGCCGATCGCGACGCGGCGCAGGCGCGGCGGCGCGACGCCGAAGCGCAGCGGCGCGCGTACGAACAGGCTTTTTACGGCTATGGCGGGTTTTCGTATGGCTACCCGGCCTATCGCGCCGGGCCGGGCTGGTCGGGGCGTTACGGCCCGTATTTTCCGTTCGGGTCCCGGCGCTGGCCGTAAGACTTAGCCCTTAGCCTTAGCCTTAACCTTAACCTTAGCCTCCGTCGGCCCCGGCGCCGGTTGGGGCCTGGCGCCTAGCGCGTAATCGGCGTCGCCGGCGCGGCCTGAGGTGCTACGTCGCCAGCAGGTGCAGCAGGTGCGTCTGTAGCCGATGGCGCTGTCGCAGGGGTTGGTGCTGGTGCTGCCGGCGCCGGTGCGGTCACCAGCACCAGCAATTCGCCGACACTGTCGCGTCCCTCGAGTCCGATATTGTCGATGCCGCGTATGCGCGCGAAATACTCGCCGTTGGGCAGGCCTTCAATGCGCAACTGCGCGACGGTTGACAGGGTCTCGCTGACGAGGTCGCGCGAGTCGCGGTCGCGCGAAATGCGGATGCGATAACTGACGGCGCCGTTAAGGGCAAGAAAGTTGATGGCGAGCGGACTGCGCGGCACCAGCCGGATACCGGTCCAGATGCGCGGCGCGGCGAGGAGCGCACGCGGCGTATCGGGCGCGCTGCCTGCCAGGGCGCGGGTGCCGAAGCCGTCGGGCACCGGCACGCTGCCAAGGCCCGCGGTATCGGAGAACTGCACCGCGCCCTCGGTGACCTCGGTGGTGGAGGCGCGCGCGTCCTCGTTCATGGTGACGCGAAAGCGCGTGCCGCGCACCGCGGCCACCGCAACCGGCGTGCGCACCTCGAAGCGGGCGCCGGTCATGTCGCGCTTTTCCACCACCGCCTCGACGCGGCCGCGAATGAGCTGGAACACCGAATCGGGCTGCGGTTTGGCCGCGGTTGCGGCGGCGCGCTCGACGCGCATGCTGCTGTCCGGTTGCAGCGTGACGGTGGAGTTGTCGGGCATCTTGATGGTGACCGTGCCGTTGGGCCCGGTGCGAAGTTCGCGGCCCGAGGGCACCGCGCCCTTGAGGCGCGGCGGCTCGCCGTCCGACTGCACGTCGCCCGTGAGCCCGATGATTTCGATGCGCGCCGCGGCACTACGCAGCCAGTTCTCCGGAATGCGCAAGACCTGGCCGGGCGTGATGACGTCGGCATCACGCAGCCGGTTGTGGCGGATCAGCGCGCGCTGCACGTTCGAACTGCGGCCGTCAATCAGCAGCCGCCTGGCAATGCCGATGACGGTGTCGCCGCGTTGCGCGACATAATCGGTGTCAGCCGCCGGCGCGGGCGGGCTGGCCGGGGTCTGGCCCATGGCGGGGCCGGCGCAAAGCAGCGCCAGCGCAAAAACCACGGGGGCCAAAGCCACGGCGCTGCGATGGCGTAGCGATTGCGTCAGTGTGACAGGCATATTTCGGGAAAAATCGCGGAGGAACGCGTAGTATACCCGATGGCTAAATGGCACTTGCGCATGTTTTTTGTATGCCAATGAACTTGCCGTTGTCATGTCGCAGTCCATGTCGCAGTCCATGTCGTAATCGGGGAGCACATCTTGGAGACCCTGGCTGAACCCACCGCGCCGGCGAAAGGCGCGTCGGGTGCGCAAATCCTTATCATCGAGGATGACCTCGGCATGCGCGAGCTGCTGGCGGTGCATCTGCGCGAGGCCGGATACCGCGTGCGCACCGCCGCCGACGGCCACGTCGGCGGCAACATGCTGCTCGAATCGCGTCCGGACCTGGTGCTGCTCGATTTGCGCATGCCGCATATCGCCGGCGACGAACTGCTGTCGCTGATCCGCGGCGACGCCGCCCTCCAGCACCTCAAGGTGATTGTGCTGACCATATTGCGCGGCAGCGCGATCAACGAAGATATCGAGCGCCTCGGCGTGTCGGCACTGCTGCACAAGCCGGTGCAAAAGGAAGCGTTGCTCGCAGCGGTGGACAAGGCGCTGCGGACCTGATGCGGGTGGCCGGTGTCGCCGCCCGGGTCCGTGGCTGTCGCGTGTGCGTCGCGGTGCCGGGCCTGCACGCATGAGCGAAGCCCCTGCCCAGTCGCAGCGCACGCGCGCCGACATCCTCATCATTGACGATGACTTTGGCATGCGCGAGTTGCTGGCCCTGCACCTGTCGCACGCCGGCTACCGCGTGCGCACCGCCGAGGACGCCATCGAGGGTGGCAAGGCACTGCTCGCCGGCGTACCCGACCTGGTGTTGCTCGACATGCGCATGCCGCACATGGGCGGCGACACGCTGCTCGAACTGCTGCGCGCCGACGAGGCGCTCAAGCACCTCAAGATCATCGTGCTCACCTCCATCCGCAACGACGCCTTTTTGCAGAAGATAAACGACCTCGGTGTCTCCGGCCTGCTGGCCAAGCCGGTGGACAAGGACCTGCTGCTCAAGAGCATAGAGAAGGTGCTTGCAGGCTGAGCCGGGCGCCGGCGTGAATTTCCGCCGCACCGTGCTCTACCAGTGGGCCGGTGTCGCGGTGTTCGTGCTCGCTGCCGTGGCGCTGGCGGTGCGCGGCGACTGGATGTGGCGTTTTGACCAGACGCTCTACGACACCTCCCTCAAGCTGTGGCAGCGCGCCCCCTCGGCTGAAATCGTCATTGTCGGCGTTGATGAAGCGAGCCTCGCGCAACTGGGGCGCTGGCCTTTTTCGCGCGCACTGCATGCACAAGTCGTCGAACGCCTGACGCGTGCCGGCGCAAAGGCCATCGGCTTTGACGTGATTTTCGCCGAGCCGGCCGCGCCGGCGGACGACGCACGCTTTGCCGCCGCCATCGCGGCCAGCGGGCGCGTGGTGCTGCCGGTGCACATGGATGCGACCATGATGGACGCGAAGGCGCGCGAGATCCGGCCGGTCGCGGCACTCGCCGCGCATGCGCGCCTCGCCCACGCCCACATCGAACTCGATGCTGACGGCATGGCGCGCAGCGTGTATTTGCGCGAGGGCGCGGGCAAGCCCGAGTTTCCGCATCTTTCGGCGGCGCTGGTGATGACCGCGTTCGGCGATGACGCGCCGCTGCCCGGCATGCGCCGTCCGGCGAGTGCGGGTGCGCCCGATCCCGGAGCCAACGTTTGGGTGCGCGATTACTGGCTGCATATTCCGTTTGCCGGTCCGCCCGGCCATTTTGCCAGCGTGTCTTACGTCGATGTGTTGCAGGGCCGCGTTGCCGACGCGGTGTTTCGCGACCGCATCGTGCTGGTGGGCGCGGTCGCGCCCGGCTTGCAGGACGCGTATCCGACGCCGGTCTCCGGTGGTGCGCGCTCCATGCCCGGCGTGGAAATTTCAGCGCACGCCATTGACGCCATACGGCTCGGGGCCGATATCCGGCCGCTGGGCGGCGCGGCGCGCATGGCCTTGTCGCTGTTGCTGGTGGTGCCGCTGCTCTGCGGGCTGCTGTGGCTGGAGCCGCGGCGCGCCTTTGTGCTCGCCGTGGGCAGCAGCGCACTTGTTTTGTTGTGCGCGGTGCTGGCCGCGCGCTGGCCCGGGCTGTGGTTTCCGCCCAGTATTCCGGCGCTCGCCGCGCTGCTCGCCTATCCGTTCTGGAGCTGGCGGCGTCTCGAGGCGGCGCAGCAGTTTCTTGAAACCGAGTTGCAGGCGATGAGCGGCGAGCCCGACATCCTCGATTCACCGGCGCGCCGCGGCCTGCGTGCTTCATTGACCCTGAGCGACCCGATGGAGCGGCGCATCGGCGCCTTGCGCGATGCCTCGGCGCGCTTGCGCGCGGCGCGGCGCTTCATCGCCGACGTCGTTGACCGGCTGCCACAGGCCACGCTGGTCGCCGATGCGCAAGGCGTGGTGGTGCTGGGCAACCCGCGCGCGGCAGATCTGTGCGGCCGCGCCGATTCGGCCGCCTTGCGCGGCGCCCTGCTTGACACGCTGCTGGCCGGCCTCGCCACCACCAGGGGTGTGGCGCTGGCTGCGGCATCGTTGCAAGGGGGCACGCCGGTTGAAGCCACCTCGGCAGACGGACGCGCCTGGCTGGCGAGCGCCGCGCCGCTGCCCGATGAGCACGGCGCGACGCTGGGCAGCATTGTCAGCCTCGCCGACATCAGTGAATTGCGCGACGTGCAGCGCAAGCGCGAGGAATACATGGCCTTCCTGTCGCACGACATGCGCAGCCCGCAGGTGTCGATCATCGCGCTGCTCGAACTGGCCAAACTCGCGCCCGAGCGCGCGCCCGGCGACCTTGCCGAGCGCATCGAGGCGCATGCGCGCAAGACCCTGGCCCTCGCCGATGACTTCGTGCACCTCGCGCGCGCCGAAGAAAAAGACCCTTCAAGCTTCACGCCGGTGGATCTTGCCGCGGTGCTGCGCGAGGCGGTCGAGGAGCAGGGCACGCTCGCCGCAAAGAAATTCATCACCATCGAGACCGGGGCGGCCGAAGAGGGCCAGATGGTGGCGGGCGACCGGCAACTGCTGGTGCGCACGGTTTCGAACCTGTTGTCCAATGCGATCAAGTACAGCTTCGGCGGCAAGGTCATCCATTGCAGCGTCACGCGCCAGGGCGATGACAGCGAACTGGTGATCCGCGACGAGGGTTACGGTATTTCTGCCGAAGACTTGCCGCAGTTGTTCGACCGCTTTTCGCGCTTTGACGCGCCGGGCGCGACCCGCGCCGCCGGCTCCGGCCTGGGTCTTGCCTTCGTCAAGGCGGTGCTCGACAAGCACGACGCCAGAATTGATGTGCAGAGCGAACTCAGGGTGGGCACGCGCTTTTGCCTGACGTTCCGGCGTATCGCGGCCGGCTGAAGAGCGCCGCGCCTAGCGACGCCGGCGCCAGAGCTTGATAAAGAGGTAGCCGCCGACGAGACCGCCGAGGTGGGCGAAGTGCGCCACGCCAGACTGCGTGCCGGTGACGCCCAGGAATAATTCCAGTCCGCCGTACAGCGCGACAAAAATCGGCGCGCGCATCGGAATCGGCGGGATCAGCGGCACGATCATGCGGTTCGGATAGACCATCGCAAAGGCGATCAGCAGGCCGAAAATGCCGCCCGAGGCGCCGACCATCGGCGCGAGCGAACCCATCACGCCGGAGACCACCAACTGCGCCAGCGCCGCCGACAGCACGCAAAACAGGTAGTACAGCAAAAAGCGCTGCGAGCCCCAGACACGCTCGATGTCGCTGCCGAACATGTAGAGGCCGAACATGTTGAAGGCGAGATGCGCCAGGCTGCCGTGCAAAAAGCCGTAGGTCAGGATCTGCCAGTGGATGAAGTTCGGCCCGAGCGGCCACAGCGCCAGCTTGTCCAGCGGCAGCGGAAAGCCCATGCCGGGCAAAAAGAACACGATGACGTTGGTGAGGATCAGGGCCTGGGTGATGGGGGGCAAACCGAACATGAGGGTAGGGGCACTTTGAAGATGAGTGGAAGGGATGCAGAGTAGCAGCGTTTCGGGCCGCCGCGTTTGTGCCTGTCCGGATTGAGGATTCCTGCTATTTTAGGGATCGTCTCCGAATGAATTGTCATTCCGGGGGGGGCACCCGGGGAAGCTGCTTGATGCGGGTAAAAGCAGATTCCCCGCTGCGCCCGGAATGACGGTTCTCTTGGTACGTCCTGAGCGCTTGCTGGCGCGCAGTGGCCGCTTGCCCATATCAAGCCCAAAGGAAAATTACGTGAACCAGATCAACACCCGCGAATTCGCCAAGCCCCTGCCGCTGGCCGAGCTCGCTTTCGACAACAGCTTCGTCGCCGCGCTGCCGGCCGATGCGGATCCTGCCAACCGGCCGCGCCAGGTGCGTAACGCCAGCTACACCCGTGTCGAACCGACGCCGGTGCGGGCGCCGCGCCTGCTCGCCTGGTCTGATGCCGTGGGCGACATGCTGGGCATGGCGCGTCCCGCGTCCTTTGTCGGCATCGAAGCCGAGGTGCTGGCCGGCAGCCGCGTGCTGCCGGGCATGCAGCCTTATGCCGCGCGCTACGGCGGCCACCAGTTCGGCCACTGGGCGGGGCAACTGGGTGACGGCCGCGCCATCACCCTCGCCGAAATCATCGCGCCCGATGCAAAACGCTACGAGTTGCAACTGAAGGGCGCCGGGCGCACGCCGTATTCGCGCACCGCCGACGGCCGCGCCGTGCTGCGCTCGTCGGTGCGCGAATACCTTTGCAGCGAGGCCATGCATTATCTTGGCGTACCGACCACGCGCGCGCTGAGTCTTGCCGCCACCGGTGAAATGGTGGTGCGCGACATGTTCTACGACGGCAATCCCGAGCCCGAGCCCGGTGCGGTGGTGTGCCGCGTCGCGCCGACGTTTGTGCGCTTTGGCAACTTTGAGATTCTCGCTGCAAGCGCGGAGGAGTCGCTGCTCAAACGCCTCGCCGACTATGTGATCGGCACGCATTTCCCCGAACTGCTGGAGGAAGGGCGGGCGCCGACGCCGGAGGTGTATGCGCGCTGGTTCGCCGGGATCTGCCGCCGTACCGCGGAGCTGATGTCCGAATGGATGCGCGTGGGCTTCGTGCACGGCGTGATGAACACCGACAACATGTCGATCCTCGGCCTTACCATCGATTACGGCCCCTATGGCTGGCTCGAAGGCTACGACCTTGGCTGGACGCCCAATACCACCGACGCTCAGGGGCGCCGCTATTGCTACGGCAACCAGCCCAATATTGCGCAATGGAACCTGGTGCGCCTCGCCAATGCGTTACTGCCGCTGGTGCCGGACACGGCCGCGCTGGAGCAGGGCCTTGCCACGTTCTCCGACACCTTCGTTGCCGCCTCCGATCGCATGCTCAGGGACAAGCTCGGCCTCGCCTCGCTCGATCGCGACGGCGACGAAGCCCTGCTCACCGACATGTTCGGGTTGCTGCAGCAGGCGGAAACCGACATGACGCTGTTTTTTCGCAACCTCGCGCGCATCCCGCTCGATGACAGGGCTTCCGATGCCGCGCTGCTGGCACCGATCGAGCGCGCGTTTTACATGCCCGAGGCCATCGAGGAGGGCACGCCGCATCGCGACAGCCTCGTTGCATGGCTGCGCCGCTACGGCGCACGCGTGCGCACAGACAGCCTCGCACCGGCCGAGCACCTCACACGCATGAACGCCGCCAACCCGAAGTACGTGCTGCGCAATTACCTTGCGCAAACGGCCATCGATGCGCTCGCCGAGGGCGACGCCTCGGTGCTCGAGCGCCTGATGAAGGTATTGCAACGCCCCTACGACGAGCAGCCGGAGCACGAAGACCTCGCCGCGCGTCGTCCCGAGTGGGCGCGGCACAAGGCCGGCTGCTCGGCGCTGTCCTGCAGTTCCTGAGCAACCCGCACCCCGGATCAACCCCAAGGAGAGCACCATGCCTTACGCCATATTTCTCACCGACAAGCCCAACCAGGGCGATTTGCGCGCCAAGACGCGCGCCGTGCACCTTGATTACCTCGGCGCCAACAAGCACAAGCTCCTCGCGGCAGGCGCACTGATTGAAGACGACGGCTCTGGCGGCAGCGGCAGCCTGTACCTGTCTCTTATACACATCTCCGAGCCCACGAGACTAAGGCGAATCTCGTATGCCGTCTTCTGCTTGAAA